>Ga0181356_1000201_pt1 | contig 25295 bp, 28 predicted proteins | sample Fa13VDMM110SN_FD_130104 | JGI IMG/M metagenome (GOLD analysis project Ga0181356, IMG submission 130104) | Freshwater viral communities from Lake Michigan, USA - Fa13.VD.MM110.S.N | ecosystem: Environmental > Aquatic > Freshwater > Lake | place: USA: Michigan | collected 2013-09-24 | reverse complement strand
CCATATAACATAGACATCTCTTTATACATTCTTACTAAAACTCAAGAAGATGCTATGCAGATTGTTGAGCAGATTCTTCCTACCTTTACTCCAGAATACACGCTATCAATTAATGCTATTCCTGACATGAGTATAACGCAAGACATTCCAGTTATTTTAAATAGCATTGCGGTTCAAGATGACTACGATGGTGATTTTCAAACTCGTCGTTTCGTTACACATACTTTGACATTTACGTTAAAGACAAACTTATACGGTAATGTTAGCACACAAGGTGTTATTGATCAGGTTACTGCTAATATTGGTCAGAACGAAAACTTTACCAACCCAAATAGAATTTATACAGTAGAAGGCAATTCTACCACAGCAGCTGTTACGAATGAAAACTGGACATTTGAATTTTAATGGCACAAATTTATAATGCTAATGTAAACTTAAAAGCAGCTGGGGTAAAGGTTCAATTTACTCCAGAACAGGTTCAGGAATATCTAAAGTGTGCAGCCAGTCCAATTTACTTTATTGAAACATATTGTAAAATTATTTCACTTGACCATGGCTTAATTGATTTTAAACTTTACCCTTGTCAGGTCAATAAAGTAAATGTAATTCACAATAACCGTAAGGTTATTTTAATGGAAGGTCGTCAGCAGGGAAAGACGACTACGTCAGCAGCTTATATTCTTTGGTATACTTTATTCCAAGAATCTAAAACTGTTGCGATCCTTGCAAACAAAGCAACTGCTGCTCGTGAGGTTCTGCATCGTTATCAATTGATGTATGAGAATTTACCTCACTGGTTACAGCAGGGTGTTATTACTTGGAATAAAGGTGACGTTGAATTAGAAAACAAGTCCCTTGTATTTACTGCAGCAACAACTGCTTCTGGTATTCGTGGTAAATCTGTTAACTTACTTTATGTTGATGAGACTGCCATCATTCCAAACACAGTTGCTGAGCAATTCTTTACGTCAGTCTACCCAACTATTTCAGCTGGTGAAACTACAAAGATTCTATTAAGTTCTACACCTCTCGGTTACAATCACTTCTGGAAATTCTGGAATGATGCTGAGAATAAGAGAAATGATTTCGTTCCATTGTTTATTCCTTATTGGGAAATTCCTGGACGTGATGAGAAATGGGCAGAAGCACAACGTCGTCAGCTTGGTGATTTAAAGTATAATCAAGAAGTATTATGTAAATTCCTTGGTTCTAGTTTAACTCTAATCAATGCTGATACTATCGCCAAGATGTCTTTGGCTCAAACAGTTTATAGTAAAGATGGTTTAGATATATACGAAAAGCCACAAAGGGATCATACGTATGTTATCGTAGCCGATACTGCTAAAGGTGTTGGTGGAGATTATTCTGCCTTTACTATTATGGATATAACTGAAGTCCCGTATAAACTGATCGGGAAATATAGAAGTAATATAATTAGTCCACTTCTATATCCAAACTTCATTTATGAGGTAGGTAAACAATATAACTACGCATATGTTCTGGTAGAGATAAACTCTTCCGAGCAGGTGCCTCATATTTTGTACCAAGAACTAGAATATGAAAACATACTTTTCGTAAATAGAACTACAGGGTCTCAAGTTGTTTCTGGAGGTTTCGGTGGGGGTAAAACCCAACTCGGAGTCAATACCGACAAGAAAGTTAAAAGAATCGGTTGCCATAACTTTAAATCCTTAGTAGAAGAAAATAAATTAATAATACAAGACGCAGATACGATTTCGGAGATATCAACCTTCATCGAAACCAAAGGTACATATATGGCGGATGATGGTTATCATGATGACTTAGTGATGAGTTTGGTTCTGTTTAGTTGGCTCACTACCAACCCTTATTTTAAAGACCTAAATAATATTAACTTGAGAGAAATAATGTATAAGAAACAGATGCAAGCGATCGAGGATGAACTTACGCCATTTGGGGTTTATGACGATGGGAACAATGAAGAGAAAGCACCCCTGAATTTTTAAAATTAGAAATGTGGGTTTTCATAAATAAATTAGTGATGACCATGCCCATGCTTGTCAAAACAAATAACATGTTAATGTAATAAGGAGAATTACAATGCCTTTTCAACTAAGTCCTGGCGTTGCAGTCGTAGAAAAAGACTTTACCTCAATCGTTCCAGCAGTAGCTACCTCAACAGGTGGTTTTGCAGGTACTTTTCAGTGGGGTCCAGTTCTAGATCCAGTAACTATCAATTCTGAGAACAATCTTGTTCAAAGATTTGGTAACCCTGCTGACGGCAATGCAACTTCGTTTTTCACTGCAGCAAACTTCCTATCTTATGCCAACGATCTATTAGTTGTTCGTGCTGATACGGTAGACCATAGAAATGCTGTTTCAACTAAAACTGGTGGTATCACTGCGGTAACTATCGGTGGTACAAATGGTGGTTATACCTCAACTGCTGCTGCTCCGACTATTACTGTTGGCGCACCTGATGTTGCTGGTGGAGTTCAAGCTGTTCTAACTGCAGTTCTTTCTGGCGGTGCAATTACTGCTGTTGCAGTATCTAGTGGCGGTTCTGGCTACTCTGGTACACCAACTGTAGTTATCACTTCCGCTGCTGGCGGTTCTGGTGCTACATTTACAGTAACTGTTACTGCTGGAGCAATCACTGCTGTTACAGTTGTTGCTGGTGGTTCTGGTTACAAAGGTACTGTTACTGCTGCCTTCGTTGGTGGTGGTGGTTCTGGTGCTTCTGCTGGTTCAGTTACTGTTGCTACTTCATCTATCAGCGTAACTATTACCAATGCTGGTACTGGTTATACTACTGCTCCAACTGCTACACTTAGCGGTACTGCTACACTTACACCAGTAATTACTATTGGTGGTATTAAAATCAATAACACTGATGTTTACACTGCAAGTTATATCAATGGCTCTGGTGTTGTTGGTGAATGGGCTGCTAAGTATCCAGGCACTCTAGGTAACTCTATTAGCGTTCACATGGCGGATTCTGTAACATATTCGACTTGGAATTATAAAGCTGAATTTGATGCTGCTCCTGGTACTTCCGATTATGCAAGTAATGTTAATGGATCTAACGATGAGATGCATATAATCATTATCGATGAAATCGGTCAATGGACTGGTACTGCGGGTTCTGTACTAGAAAAGTTTGCGTTTGTTTCTAAAGGTTCTGATGTTAAGAAATCTGATGGAACAAATAACTACTACCGTGACGTAATCAATAGTCGTTCTAAGTATGTATACTGGATGGACCATCCAACAATTGGTACTAACTGGGGTACTGCTGCTCTACAAAAGGCGTATGTTTCTTTAAGTAATAGTACATTATCTGGAGTTACAATTACTGGAGAAGGAGGACAGTTTAGTTGTAATTTGACTTCTTTAGATGTAGGACAAGCAATAACTATTAGCGGAACATTAGGTGGTACTGGTACTATTGTTGGTTATGCTACTCCTACTACATATTATATTATTGCAACAAATGGTACAACTGCCTTTACATTATCTGCAAGTTACGGTGGTACTGCAATTGTTACATCTGAAGGAACTCCAACTGGTTTAACTTATACTCCAATTGGCAATTCATACGTATCTGTACTATCTGGCGGTGTAGATGACCTTACTGCAACTGATGGTCAATTACAAACTGCTTGGAGTATCTTTGCTGACGATAGCCAATATGATGTTCGTTTACTACCATTAGGTAAAGCAAGTGCAACAGTTGCTACTTACGTAATCGGTCTTGCTGAGACACGTGCTGACTGTGTAGTGTTTGTATCTCCACAGAATACAAGCAGTGGCGATGTAATTATTGCTGTTGGTAGCGATGCTACTGATCAAATCATTGCTTATCGTAACGCACTACCAAGTTCTTCATACGCTGTATTAGATTCTGGTTACAAATATCAATACGATCGTTACAATGACACATTCCGTTATATTCCATTGAATGGCGACATTGCTGGTCTATGTGCTCGTACTGATTACCAACAAGACCCATGGTTCTCTCCAGGTGGTTTGAATCGTGGTCAGATCAAGAACGTAGTTAAGTTGGCAGTAAATCCATCTAAGACTGATCGTGATAATCTTTACAAGTCTGGTGTTAACCCAGTTGTTACATTCCCAGGACAAGGTACTGTGATGTTCGGCGATAAGACTCTATTGGCTAAGCCAAGTGCGTTTGATCGTATTAACGTGCGTCGTCTATTCATTGTTCTTGAGAAGTCAATTGCAACTGCTGCTAAATTCCAGTTGTTCGAATTCAATGACAGCTTTACTCGTGCACAATTTAAGAATCTGGTTGAACCATTCTTACGTGATGTACAGGGTCGTCGTGGTATTACTGACTTCGTTGTTAAGTGCGATGATTCAAATAACACGGGTGAGGTTATCGATAGTAACAACTTTGTTGCTGATATCTTCATTAAACCAAATCGTGCTATCAACTTTATTACTCTCAATTTCGTAGCTGCTCGATCTTCTGTATCGTTCAGTGAAATTGGCGGTGGTCAATAATAGCCGATAAATAAAGGATAAAGGAGATAACCAAATGGCAAATATTGCTGACTTTAAAGCGGTAATGCTTGGTGGCGGTGCACGTCCCAACCAATTCCGTGTTGAACTTTCATTCCCATCTTATGTTACTGGCGGTATCGTAGCTGGACAGCAAGCACAGTTCCTGTGTAAAGCTGCTCAGTTACCTGCTTCTACTGTGGAGGACATCAATGTCCTTTACCGTGGTCGTCCAGTACACTTTGCTGGTGAACGTACTTTCCAACCATGGAGCATTACAGTTTATACTGACACTTCTTTCAATATCAGAAATGCTATTGAACAGTGGCAAGCTGGTATTCAGAACTATGCTGCAACTACTGGTCGTACTAACCCACGTGACTATCAAGTTGACTTGAACGTCCACCAATTGGATCGTAATGGTGCTTCTGTAAAGATTTACAAATTCACTGATGCGTACCCAACAAACATTGGCGCAATTGCTCTTGACTATGAGCAACAAAACCAAATTGAAACTTTTGATATTGAATTTACTTACAACTTCTTCACTAGCAACTCTACTGAAGGAAATAGTTTCGGGGTTAATGCTTCTGTTAATACTCCAATAGGTACATTCCCGATCAATATCTAAAATTGGGTAAAATTTAGTTATGCAGATTTTTGGCTTTGAAATAAAACGAAAGAATGAAAAATTAGATGTGGGGAGTGTAGTAACTCCCCCATCTGATGATGGTTCTACTGTAGTCGCTTCTGCCAGTGCCTATTATGGCATGGTCATGGACGTCGAAGGTGTCGTTAAAAATGAGAATGATTTAATTCGCAGATATCGTGAGGCAGCACAATATGCTGACTGCGACGCTGCAATTGAAGACATTGTCAACGAAGCCATTATCTCTGATGAGCATGAACAGACAGTTAAGGTAAATCTAGATACGCTGAAAGTTTCTGACGGTATCAAGAGAAAAATTCGAGATGAATTTGATCAGGTCTTGCGCCTGTTCAAATTTAATATTAAGGGACATGATATATTTCGTTCCTGGTATATAGATGGTCGTTTGTACTATCATATTCTCATTGATGAAAAGAATATTAAACAAGGTATTGTTGAAATGCGTTATGTGGATCCAAGAAAGATCCGTCGCATTAAAAACGTAACCAAAGAACGTAGTCCTGCTGGTGTTGAAATTGTAAAGAAAGTTGATGAATACTTTCTCTATAATGATAAAGGGATTACTGAGCAATCAACACAAGGTGTTAAACTTTCAATAGATTCGATTGTTTTTGCACCTTCTGGTTTACAAGATGCAAACACTGGGATGACCATGTCTCCATTGCATAAAGCAATCAAACCAGTAAACCAATTAAAGATGATTGAAGATGCGGTTGTGATTTACCGTATCTCTCGTGCGCCAGAACGTAGAGTGTTTTATGTTGACGTTGGTAATCTGCCTAAGTTAAAGGCTGAACAATACGTTAATGATATCATGAACAAGTTTAGAAATAAAGTTGTTTACGATGCTACTACTGGTGAAGTGCGTGATGATCGTAAACATCTTTCAATGATGGAAGATTTCTGGATGCCTCGTCGTGAAGGTGGTAAAGGTACAGAGATTACTACTCTTCCAGGTGGCCAAAACCTTGGCGACATTCAAGACATCGAATACTTCCAGAAAAAATTATATCAAGCACTTAATGTGCCCATGTCTCGTATGATGCAGTCTCAAGGATTTAGCCTTGGACGCTCACAAGAAATTACTCGTGATGAGATTAAGTTTAGTAAATTTATTTCTCGTTTACGTAAAAGGTTTTCTGTGTTGTTTTCTGACACGCTGCGTGTTCAGTTAGTAGCAAAAGGAATCATTAGTGCTGATGAGTGGGAAGATATGACTCACTATATCACTTATGACTTCCAAGAAGATAATCACTTTAATGAATTAAAAGATGCTGAGTTGTTGACTAATCGTATTACTATTCTACAACAACTTGATCCATACATTGGTAAGTACTACTCGTCAAAGTGGGTTCGTAAAAATGTTCTCATGCAAACTGATGCTGACATTGAACAAATGGAAGGCGAGATGGAAGAAGACAATGATACTAAGGTTCAGCATGCTGAATTAGATGGAACTGTGGCTGGTGCACAACAAACTGCTCAGCAGAATTATGTTGTCAAGAATGCCATACCAGATCCTAATGAACAACCTCCTGCAAAATAAGGAAATTTAAAATGAGTAATGTAAAAGATTTAATTAATGCTATTTCCACTGGCGATACTGTTGGAACTGAAAGTTCTTTCAATGCTGCCATCGCAGAAAAGATTGCTGGACGTTTAGAAACTATGCGTGCATCTATTGCACAAAATATGTTTAAGACTCCAGAAGCTGAAGTTCAAGGTGAAGATAATGTCTGATCTAATCAACTCGGTATTAAAATCATTGGATCAAGCTAATAGCACATCTAATGTTTTTTCCGAAATGGACAAAAGTCAACCTAGCCCTGGTCGTGACGGTGATCCTCGTCCTGGACCAGACAAAGTAGCAACGCCAATAACAAAAGAAAAAATGAATAAAGATGCACTTGACATGTTAAACAAAGCAATGTCCAAAGAAACTAAGAAAACGGACAACTCTTAATATGTACTACGGTCAGTTCTCTAAATCTGTTCTTAACAAGTTCACTGGGTTGGACATTGTTGAGACATTTCATTCATATGAAAATTTAATTCAGAGAACTTCAAATGACACAATTTATATCAACAATGTAGAAACTGATTTCAAAACGATTGAAGAAGCAAGAACATACATTAAAACAAAACAAACTTCAGATAATTTAGAAGAGACTGTCACACAAGAGGTTTATGAAGAAATTACAGCAAACCGTATAGCGAATATCATTAAAGAATATCACGATATCAAAGTTACCGATACTCTAATAGAATCATACGTTGAACTTGCTTCTTCAAATATTTTTACAATTGACCCAATCGTTCAAGATATTCGTAAACTAAACAAACTAGATGTTGTAGTTGAAGGTAAGGTTCACTATGAACTAACCGATGGTTCCGTAGTTGCAATTAATGAGTCTACGCAAGAGTTACTAAATAATTTGTTACAAGACCAAAAAGAAATTATTGAGTACATGAGAGAAGGTAAAGAAAATTTCTTTCATGTGCTTGAACGTATAGAGGAACAATAAAAAATGGCTGTCGTAAAAACTGTTCTAAAGAACGCAAACCAAGAAAGCATTGTAAAGGTTGCTGGAACTGCAGCTTCTGCAACTATTGCACTGGCTACAGATTTGCTTGCAACTACACAAGCACTAGATGGTGGAACACAAACTGCTAATATTTTTGGTGTAACATGGACTGGTGCTTCTGGTGGTATTGTTACCATCACTCGTAATTCAGTTGTTGTTATGACACTACAAGCTGACGCTGCTGGTATGTTAGAATTTGGTGGCCAAAATATGATTCCAGATACTATTGGAAATACAAGCGATATTGTTGTAACAATATCAGGCGCACAAGCAGAGTGCTGGTTAAAGATACGTAAAGTTGGTGGATACGCTACTAAAGTTGAAGAAGCTACTTACGGTGCTTATGATGATCGTACTCGTGTCGGTGCTTCAACTACTGTTTCTGGCTCTCCAGATAAGGTGTAATTATGAAACTTATTAGAGAAGTATTAGATCAGCCAGTTAACCTAGTTACCGAAAGTGTACTTGGTAAAGGTAAGACTCACTTTATTGAAGGTGTATTCCTTCAATCAGAATTGAAAAATCGTAATGGTCGTATGTATCCAGAAAAAATTATGGATAAAGAAGTCGGTCGTTACATTAAAGAATATGTCGAAAAGAATCGTGCATACGGTGAACTTGGTCATCCAGAAAATCCACAGATCAATCTTGATCGTGTTTCTCACTTGATCACTTCATTGCGTAAAGAAGGCACTAACTATATCGGCAAAGCAAAGATTCTAGAAACACCTATGGGTAAAATCGCTATCGGTTTACTCGAAGGTGGCGCAAACCTTGGCGTGTCTAGTCGAGCACTTGGTTCCCTTCAAACAAATAATGAAGGTTTACAAATTGTTCAAGACGATTTTATGCTGTCAACAGCAGCAGACATCGTTGCAGACCCATCTGCACCTGATGCCTATGTACGTGGTATCATGGAAAGCAAAGAATGGGTTTTCGTTGATGGAAAGTTTGTGGAAAAACATATTGAAGAAACTCAGCGATTCATTCGCAAAACTTCTTTACGTAATCTAGAAGAAGCGAAGATCCTCGCTTTTAAGAATTTCCTTCGTGAAATTCGTTAAATAATAAATAATATAGAACTATTCCAGTTAGGAGAAAAACGATGTCAATCGAACAAAAAATCGCCGAGATGCTTGCTGAATCTAACAAACAAAAGTTAGACGAGTTCAAGCCAATGGGTAACGAGGGTGGTATGGATACAGGTAAAGATGGTGCTCAGGCTGGTGACCAAAAGGTTATGCGCACTGCCACTAACTCTGTTCCTAATGGTGGTGAAACACCAAACCCAGAAAATGCTAAAAACAATGTAGACAACGAAGATGAAGCCACAAAGGGTACATCTAAAAAGCCAAATGTTGTTACTGCAAAAGCTGAAGCTGGTGATCAGTCTCCAGTAGTTGCTGGTCCAACTGGTGCTAAGCCAAACATGAAAGAAGACGTTGATGCTCTTTTTAATGGTGAAGAACTAAGCGAAGAATTTAGACAGAAAGCTGAAACAATTTTTGAAGCTGCTGTTATGAGTCGTGTTAAGACTGAAGTCGCACGCATTCATGAAGAGAATGAAGTTAAACTTGCTGAGCAAGTTGAAGAAATGAAAGAGGGTTTGGTTGAAAAAGTTGATGGATACCTCGACTACGTTGTCGAGCAGTGGATGACACAGAATGAAATTGCCCTTGAGCATGGTATGAAATCTGAAATTCTTGAAGGTTTTGTATCTGGTATGAAAGAACTTTTCGTTGAGCACTATATCGACATTCCTGAAGAGAAATTCGATGTACTTGGTGCACTAGAAGAGAAAGTTGAAACCCTAGAAGCTAAGTTAACTGAAACAGTTGAGTCAAACATCGAGTTGAATAAAACTCTTGGTGAATTGAAGCGTACTGAATTGGTTCAAGAAGCTGCACATGGTTTAGCTGACACAGAAGCTGAAAAGCTAAAAGGTCTTGCTGAAGAATTAACTTTCGAAAACGAAACTACTTTCAAGACTAAGTTACAAACTATTCGTGAAAACTATTTCACTACTAAGAAAGCACAAGCAGATGTTAAGTCTGTAGTTACCGATGCTCCTGTAGACACACTAACTGAAGAAAAGAAATTATCTCCAGTCATGGCTGCTTACACTAGCGTCCTCAACCGTAATAAATAAAAAGGAAATCAAAATGACTATTCGTCAAGATCTCGTAAAAAAGTGGGCTCCAGTATTGGACCACGAGGGCGCAGCCCCAATCAAGGAACAGTATCGTCGTGAAGTTACTGCTGTTCTATTAGAAAACCAAGAAATCGAAATGCGTCGTGGTCGTGAAGCCATGGGCGAATTGAACGAAGCTGCTCCAGCTAACGCTGTTGGTTCTTATGGTGACACTGGCGGTTTCTCTAAGTTTGATCCAGTATTGATCAGCTTGGTTCGTCGTGCAATGCCACAACTTATCGCTTATGATGTTTGCGGTGTTCAACCAATGACACAACCAACTGGCTTGATTTTCGCAATGAAATCTCGCTACTCTACTCAAGGTGGTACTGAGGCTCTATTCAACGAAGCCGATACTGACTTCTCTGGTACTGGTACTCATGCTGGTTCTACTTTCAATCCATCTAGCAACACTACTGGTACTGGCTTGGCTACTTCTGCAGCTGAACGTCTAGGCCAAGGTGGTACTGGTGATGGTTCTTTCGGTGCTATGGCTTTCTCTATCGAAAAGCGTTCAGTTACTGCTAAGACTCGTGCTTTGAAAGCAGAATACTCAATCGAACTAGCACAAGACATGAAGTCTGTTCATGGTCTTGACGCTGAAGGCGAATTGAGCAACATCCTTTCTACTGAAATTCTTTCAGAAATCAATCGTGAAGTTATCCGTACTATCTACAAGACTGCTAAAGTTGGTGCAGCTGTTGGTACTACTACTGCTGGTACTTTTGACTTAGACACTGACTCTAATGGTCGTTGGTCTGTTGAAAAGTTCAAGGGTCTATTGTTCCAAATTGAACGTGAAGCCAATGCTATCGCTCAACAAACACGTCGTGGTCGTGGCAACTTCATCATCTGTTCTTCAGATGTTGCAAGTGCTTTGGCAATGGCTGGTGTTTTGGACTATGCTCCTGCTCTTAACACTTCATTGAATGTTGATGAAGCGAGTACTACTTTTGCTGGTGTTCTAAATGGCAAGTACAAAGTATATGTTGATCCATATACTGCTAACCAAGGAACTACTCAGTTCTTCACTATGGGTTACAAGGGTTCTTCAGCGTTTGACGCTGGCTTGTTCTACTGCCCATACGTTCCATTGCAAATGGTTCGTGCTGTTGATCCTAACAGCTTCCAACCAAAGATTGGCTTCAAGACTCGTTACGGTCTAGTTGCTAACCCATTCGTTCAGTTGGATAACTCTGACACCGATGGTGCTTTGACTGCGGACGTAAACTACTACTACCGTAAGGTTGCCGTAACTAACTTGATGTAATCAAGTGTCGGCTGATTAAGCCGACAATAAGATCGGTATTTTAAGGGAGGACTTCGGTTCTCCCTTTTTTCATTTACTAAATAATAGTATGGATAAAACACTTAGCTGCCCCTTACCTTCGAACATTAACCCATTGTCACCCAATGGATTTAATTTCACCATTCAAAAAATTCCTTCTGTGAATTTCTTTTGTCAACAGGTCAATCTACCTGGTTTGACATTTGGTGACCCATCATTCGCAACCCCATTTGTATCTGTTCCAATTCCTGGTGATCATATTACGTATGATAATCTTGCAGTCAACTTTTTGATTGACGAGAACATGGAAAACTATAGAGCAATTTGGAATTGGATTATTGCACTGGGTTTCCCTCAGTCGTATGATCAATATGTTACATTTATTAATGCAGATCAATCTGGTGCATTAAGCGAATTAGCAAAGAACTACTCTGATGGTTTGCTGGAAATTCTTGGTGGAAGTAATACTGCAGTTGCAACAGTTCAATTTGTTGATATGTTTCCAGTTGCGCTTGATACTGTATTGTTTCAATCAACCAATCAAGACGTTCCTTATATCGTAGGACAAGCAACTTTCCGATACAGTTACTACAAATTTATTTGATTTTATTGCAGAATAGTAGTATAATGGTACTACTATCACTTGAGGTATATTATGAATCTAGAACAATTGCAAGAGATGTGGGATGTTGACTGTCAGATAGATGACAACTATCTTGGTGAACAATCTACCGCTACTCCAAAACTCCACGCTAAGTATATTAAGTTGCTGGTCAACGTAAAGTTAAAGCACACTAAATTATCTTCAGAATATAACATGTTGCGCAAAGCAAAGTTTCGCTACTATCGTGGCGAACTGTCTCGTGAAGAACTCCAAGAATTAAACTGGCCACAATGGCAAGGTGTCAAACCACTCAAAAATGAGATGGATGAATTTCTCACTGGTGACACTGATCTAAATACAATGAGGGTAAAAATTGATTACCTGGAGACAATGATTTATTTTCTTGAATCTGTTCTCGGTCAGATTAAAGCCAGAGACTGGCAAATTAAGACTGGCGTTGAATGGAAGAAATTTCTTGCTGGGATGTGATGAAAGTTAGTATTGAAAAATTAGATGAAGTATATGTGCGTGTGTTTTCTGACGCAGGAGTAGAGCAAGAACTCTCTGACTTCTTTACATATGAATATCCTGGAGCAAGATTTACTCCACAGTTTCGTGCCAGATTGTGGGATGGTAAAGTAAGATTATATGATCAAATACGCAAGACGTTGTACCTTGGATTAATCTCTTACGTAGAAGAATTCTGTGTCCGCAATGGATACGAAGTTGAATATAAAAATGTAGTAAAGGTTGAGCATGATCTAACTCATGAAGACATTGAAGGTTATGCTCGTAGTCTATCACCCATGGGTCGTGGCAAACCTATTGAGATTCGTGACTATCAAATAGAAGCAGTTAAGACAGCACTTAACAAAGAACGCACACTTTTACTTTCCCCTACAGCTTCTGGTAAATCGTTTATCATTTATACTACGATGCGCCAGCATTTGGAAAGCAATCGTAAGTGTATTATTATTGTTCCAACTACATCGTTGGTTGAACAACTGTTTGCTGACTTTGAAGACTACTCAAGTGCAAATGGTTGGAGCACATCTGCTCACTGTCAAAAACTTTATGCTGGGTTTACCAAAGACTTTACTAAAGATGTACTAATAACCACATGGCAATCAGTATACCTTCAGCCAAAGGCATGGTTCAAACAGTTTGATGTAATCTTTGGTGATGAAGCGCATCAGTTTAAAGCCAAGTCCCTAACTACCGTAATGGAAAAGATGGATAACATTCGTTATCGTATCGGCACTACGGGAACACTTGATAACAAGAAGGTTCATCGTTTAGTTCTTGAAGGAATGTTTGGTCCAGTACACAAGGTTACAACTACTCGTGCACTCATGGATTCAGGAAGATTGTCAAACCTAAATATAACGTGTGTGATACTGAAGTATTCTGAAGAAATTCGTAAGGCACAAAAGAATATGACCTACCAAGATGAAATGGATTTTATCGTAACCAATGAGGCACGAAACAAATTCATACGCAATCTGGCGGTGAAGTCTGAAGGCAATACGCTGGTCCTTTTTCAATACGTTGAAAAGCACGGCAAAGTTCTTTACGAAGCTATTAAGAAAAAAGCACATGATGAACGTAAGATCTTTTTCGTTTATGGTGGAACTGAAACTTCTGATAGAGAAGCAGTTCGTCACATAACTGAAGGAGAGAAGGATGCTATCATTATAGCATCGTTTGGAACATTCTCTACTGGTATTAACATACCGTCAATTGAGAATGTTATATTTGCATCGCCCTCGAAAAGTAAGATTCGTAATCTACAAAGTATTGGGCGTGGGTTAAGGTTAAAAGAAGGTAAGACTTCTTGCAACCTTTATGATATTGCAGATGATCTGCATTGGAAGTCTTGGAAAAATCATACGCTCAATCATGCAGCTGAAAGATACAAAACTTATGCTGAAGAGCAGTTTGAAATAAAATTAGTGGAGGTCGATTTATGAATGAAAATTTCGTGATCGTGAAACTTGTGTCTGGAGAACAAGTGATGGCAACTCTAACTAATGAAGATGCCGACACGATTCAATTGCATTACCCCATGGTAATAAAAATGATTCCTTTTATACAAGACGATCAGGCACATGAGCATGTAACTGCTGCTCCACTCTGCCAGTTCTCGGACGACAACAATTATACAATCGAGAAAGCAAAGATCTTGTTTGTTAAGAAATTGCATGAAGTCCTTGTTCCGCACTACAATCGCATTGTAGACGAGCATGAACATACTGTGTTAGTTCGCTCAGACAAAACGGGACACATTGCAAGAATAAAGGAAGAACTTACTGTGAATGACATTCAGAAACGCATTGACATGCTAGAGAGAATGACTGGAGTGGAGAGAAATACCGAGGAAGAGGAAGAAGAGAAAAGTTACTACATTGAAGGAAACGATACATTTCATTAGTAGTAACGATCAACCCTAACACAGTTAGTATACGTGTTTGGCAAATAAAAGGCAAGTAAATTTGACTGCAAAGAATGCAAATCAAAAATACTTGCCTTTATCTCATTCATGGGGTATAATGTATGTAGTTAATCAATAAAGGGTTCCGATGTGGCACATTACGTAAACAATGGCGAATTTTTAGTAGCGATGAAAGAGTACCGAGCATCAGTGATTGATGCAAGGGAAAAAGGTCTTCCGAAACCCATGGTAAGCAATTACATTGGGGATTGTATTTTAAAGATCGCAACTCATCTATCTTATAAACCCAACTTCATTAATTATAGTTACAAAGATGACATGATCCTAGATGGGATCGAAAACTGCATTCACTATATTGATAACTTTGATCCTGCAAAATCCAGTAATCCGTTCGCATACTTCACACAGATTATCTACTACGCTTTTATTCGTAGGATATCTAAAGAAAAGAAACACTCTTACATCAAGAATAAACTTATTCAGAACATGGCGTTTGATCAATTTGAAATTCAAGAACATGATGAGGATGGGCACTTTCATAATGCATACATAGACTTCATGCAAAGCAATCAACAGTTTGATGACTTCCTTGAAAAGAAAAAAGCAAAACGTAAAAAGAAAATAGAAACACCATCCCTTGATGATTTTACTGGGGAAAACATATTACGAGATGATATTGAAATGTTTAGTAAGGATGATTATGAGTCGGGTACAACCAATACGGGAATGGATGCGAGAGATAACTGAGGCAGCAAAAATGGCAATATCTTATGAAACTTTAAGACGTTCAATTCGAAGAAATAAAACACCACGAAGACCTAAAAGACTTCTGCGCAAATTCACTTGGGATGCTGCAGATAACATGTTTAATTTGAAAGAAATTATGAGCAACGAAAACAAAATCTTCCTTGGCACTTCTGATGTAGAAGATCTTATCACTGCTGAGATCATTCAGCGCAGAATTGACGCTGGCAAAACTACAGTACAAAGAGAAACTACTGTTCTATGCAATCGTGAACGCTGGGCAACATGGGCTGAGGAACACTACGCTGATTTCCTTTATACCCAAAACAATTCTTCTGCTGGTATGATTATCGAAGAAGAAACTGACAACTTTATTAAGTTTGATGTAAACTCAAACTCAACAACTGTTCGTGCATACGGTGATGCTGAATTTGCAATGAATCAGATTGCAATTATTGAAGAAAACTTTGATGTTGTAACTTCTTATGTTGAGTGGATTTATTCATCTGATGGTGGTTCAGTCAATGTTCCATTGAATCGCGATCGTCTTCCTGTTGAAGAAATGTACCCTTTCCTTAAAGGTGAAACACTAGATTCTTACTACGATCGTTACATGGAATCTAGTGCCAACATTCTGTTGTTGATCGGACCACCAGGAACTGGCAAGACTACCTTCATTCGTGGTTTGCTGGCGCATCGCAACTGCTCTGCAATCGTTACCTATGACGCACAGATTCTTGAGAAAGATGCTTTCTTTGCTAAGTTTATCGAAGATGATGCTGAGGTCATGGTTCTTGAAGACTCTGACGCATTCTTGAAATCTCGTAGTGATGGTAACACAATGATGCACCGATTCCTAAATGTAGGTGATGGTCTTGTAACTACCAAAGGTAAGAAAATGATTTTCTCTACCAATCTGCCAAGCATTCGTGACATTGATTCTGCGTTGGTTCGTCCAGGTCGTTGCTTTGACATCGTTACCTTTGAACCATTGGATATTGAATCTGCAAATAAGTTGGCAAAGAAACTTGACGTCACTCTTCCAGCAAAAGCACGTGGTAAAGAAACAGAACCATACAGCATTGCTGAAGTCTTTAACGAAAAGACTGAGAACATGGACAAGTCTAAAGCAAATAGAAAGATGGGGTTCGTTTGAAAGTAGCCATTATCACAGATCAGCATTTCGGTGCTCGTAATGACAGTTTAGGTTTTTTGGACTTCTATGAAAAATTTTATGAAAATACTTTCTTTCCTACTATTGATTCTGCTGGCATTGATACCGTACTTATTCTTGGCGACACATTCGATAGACGCAAGTATGTAAACTTCTACTCTCTCGATAGAGCCAAGAAAATGTTCTTTGATAAATTGGAAGAACGTGGCATTCGTGTTCATATGCTGGCTGGCAATCATGACACTTATTATAAGAACACCAATGAAGTAAACTCGCCTGAGTTGCTTCTGACTGAGTATGGTAACATTGATGTTATCTCTAAGCCAGAAACAATTGTTATTGATGGAACTTCCATCTGCATGATGCCTTGGATCTGTTCAGATAATTATCAAGAGTCACTTGATCACATGACAAATACACCAGCTGAAATTTGTATGGGTCATTTTGAAATTGCTGGTTTTGCTATGCACAGAGGAATGGAATCCCATGATGGTCTTTCTAAACAAATTTTTGATAAGTTTGATATTGTTTTTAGTGGGCATTACCATCATCGATCTAATGATAAGCACATTCATTATCTCGGAAATCCCTACGAACTCACATGGCAAGACTATAACGATCCCAGAGGGTTTCACTTGTTTGATCTTGAGACAAGAGAAATCACCTTCTTCCAAAATCCTTATACAATGTTCGCCAGAATCGAGTACGATGACAAAGAACGAGAAGTTATCGACCTAGCTGGACTTGACCTAAAGGACAAGTATGTTAAGTTAGTTGTTGTAAACAAAACTGACTATTACAAATTTGATAAATTTATTCAGACGCTGTATAATAAAGGGTGTCATGAAATTAAAATTGTTGAAGATCTTTCTGAGTTTGAAGATGGTGAAGTTGGTGATGAAATCAATCTAGAAGATACACTTTCTGTTCTATCCAATTATATCGATTCAGTTGAGACTGATGTTGACAAAGATCAAATCAAAACTTACATGAGAACACTTTACACTGAGGCAGTTAACGTAGAGGTAGTATAATGCAGCAACTTGAAATTGAATTCTTCTGGCCACTCACAGAGCAGATTGACCTTGACTTGGATTTTACGCTAACTGAAAAGTATATTTTAGATAAGCGAGCCGAACAGTTAAAAAATTCTACTATGATATCTGGTTCTTATTTGATTAGCAATGGTGACACTAGTAGTACTTCTTGGTCAACTATCAACGTAACACCTACCTTTAAGTTTAATCCAAACCCTGTCACTGTTGGTTATTGGAATATTGCTGAGAATGTTCAAGTGTATCAAGAAAAGAAACCACGTTGGGTGGTTCGTAAAATGTCCGAGTTATTGCTCGGATGGAACTGGAAAGATAAATGATCGTATTTAAATCTGTTGACTGGAAAAACTTTTTATCAACTGGCAATACTCCAAATAAAGTCCTGCTAAACAAATCATCTACTACTCTTATCATTGGTAAGAATGGTGAGGGTAAATCTACAATCCTAGATGCTCTGTGCTTTGCTTTGTTTGGTAAGCCATTCCGCAATATCAATAAAGGTCAGTTGGTCAATTCGATCAACAACAAGAACTGCCTAGTCACTATCGAGTTTGACATCAACGGCAGAGAGTATAAGATTATTCGTGGAATCAAACCACATGTGTTTGAAATCTGGATCAATGGTGAGTTGGTCAATCAAGATGCAGCAGTACGTGACTATCAAAAGGTTCTTGAACAACAGATCCTGAAGTTGAACTACAAAACATTTACTCAGGTAGTTATTCTCGGCTCTGCTTCTTTTGTTCCCTTCATGCAGTTGCCAACTACTCAACGCAGAGAAGTGATTGAGGATATCCTTGACATCAAAATCTTTTCTACAATGAATCAGTTATTGAAAGAGAAAGCGAGTGAGACTAAAGATGCTATTACCAAAGTTGAAAATGAAATCTCCACTGCGAAAACCAAAGTCGAATCACAACAAGCAATTATTAAAACGATTGCTGAAGCGAAAACAAATGCCATCGAAAATATCAAAACAAAGATTTCTGCAAACTCTGCTGAGATTCTATCTAGTGAGAGCGAGATATCTACCATCGTGCAGGAGATCAATACTCTTAAAGCAAGCATCCATGACAAGGAAAATGTTACTGAAGACATTGACAAAGCCAAATCAATCCGCAGTAAGTTGTTTCAAAAAATCGAAACTTGTGAGCATAACACAGAATTCTTTAACGCACATGATGTATGCCCATCATGTAGACAAGGTATATCTGAGGAACATAAATCGACAATTGTCGAGGAGTTTAATTCGCAGTTGGTGGAACAGAACAGGAAAATTGGTGAACTTGAGACAGTCCTCATCAAACTTAACGCCAATCTATCTAAGATTAATGAAATTCAATCGCAAATTACCGCTAAGAACATTGAACTATCTACACAAAACTCCAAGATTACCTTACTGAATAAACAAGTTAAAGAGATGCAGAGTGAAATTGAAAGTGCAAAAAATGATACAACAAATATAGATGATGAGAAAAGTAAGCTAAAAGATCTTGCTCAAGAAGCACTTAACAAAATCAATTCAAAGACTGCGCTGCAAGAGCATCGTAATCTGGAAGAAGTTGCTTCTATCTTGTTGAAGGACACTGGTATCAAGACAGCGATCATTCGTGAGTATCTGCCTATCATGAACAAGATGATCAACAAGTATCTGAATGCCATGGATACGTATATCCACTTTGAATTGGATGAAGCATTCAATGAAAAGATCAAGTCTCGTTTCCGAGATGAGTTTACGTATGCAAGTTTTTCTGAAGGTGAAAAGATGCGTATTGACCTTGCAATTTTATTCACATGGCGTCAAGTAGCTAAGATGAAGAACAGTGTCAACACCAACCTTCTATTGCTTGATGAGATCTTTGACTCATCACTTGATACAGCTGGTACCGATTACTTTCTTAACCTGATGAATCAGTTTGGCGATAAGTCAAACATCTTTGTCATCTCCCATAAAGGCGACCAACTCTTTGACAAGTTTAGGTCAGTGATCAAATTCGAGAAGCGCAACGACTTCTCTATCATAGTCTGAAAATCCCCCTCTAAATCAACAACTTAGGCAATCCCCTCAACTACTGAGGGGAATCGTTTGCCTTTTATTCAGTTCTGGCGTATAATTCTGTTATGATACGTAAAAAGGAACTAAATATGTGGGATGACTTTTCAGACTTTGAACTAGCCGAATTGGCTGGCACCTATGGTATCGAGAACGAACTTGAGTTCGCTGGCGACCTATCCCTTGCAAACCGATCTGACATCGAGAGTCGACTGACTTCAATCGAGTATGCAATGGCATTCGATCAAACAGAAGTTGACTTTAATTCAGAAGTGGCGTATAATTAACTTACCTGAGGAGAAACTATATGAAACTTACTGGCGACCTTTCTGCTAAACTTCTTGCAACCGAGAACATCACTGTTGTTCGTTCACGTGTTCGCACCGCATCATTCGATATCAAATCCCGTGTGTTGACTTTGCCCAACTGGAAGGACATGACTCCAGAGATTGACGACATGCTACGTGGTCATGAAGTTGGTCATGCACTCTTCACTGATGAGAGTTACATTGAACCGATCATGGAAAATCGTAAGATCGCTTCTTACCTAAACGTGATTGAAGATGTTCGCATTGAGAAGTTACTCAAACGCAAATATCCTGGCATTCGTAAAAGCATGAATGAAGGATATCGTCAACTCAATGAGAAAGACTTCTTTGGTGTATCAAAGATCCCCAACCTAGAAGTGCTCAATCTTATTGACCGCATCAACCTTTACTTCAAAGCAGGATATTCCTGTGGCGTAACTTTCTCATCTGAAGAAAAACTTTTTGTTGCTCGTGCAGAGAAGACTGAAACAGTTGACGAAGTTATTTCTCTTGCAAATGACATCTACGCATTCTCAAAAGAACAAGCCGAGAAACGTCGTCAAGAAGCACAAGAAAATCCAGAGGACTTGGAACTTTCTGATGAAGAAGATGACGATGTCGAAGGTTACGATGACGACTTTGAAGACTACGAAGATTCCGATGAAGATTCTGATAGTGCAGATGCTCAAGAACCAGATGGTAAGAAACAAGCTGGATCTGGTCGTTCAAAGCAAACCAAAGAAGAACGTGAAGAAGAAAAATCTGAACGTGAAGAACAAGAGATTGAAAAAGAATTAGAATCTCAAACCGAAAAGAATTTCACTGAGAAACTTGAGGAACTGGCTGACGAGAACACCGAGTATCGCTACTACACTCTCGATGAGAAGTATGAATTTAATCCTATCATTGGATTCAAACGTATCCTCGATGAGATCAAAGAAGTGGAGGAAATGCTTGCTGATCGTCCTCAGTCTAAGAAAGACTATGAACAATTCATGACTGAGTCTGGTCGTGTTGTTAGTTATCTACTCAAAGAATTTGAGATGCGTAAGAGTGCAACTCTTTACAAACGTGCTCAGACTTCTAAGATCGGTTCACTGGACATGAAGAAAGTTTGGTCATACAAACTCAATGACGACCTGTTCAAACGTATCATGACTCTGCCACAAGGTAAGAACCATGGTATGATTTTCTTGCTTGACTGGTCGGGTTCGATGGATCCTGTGTTGGAAGATACCATCAAACAGGTTATCAACCTTGCAATGTTTTGCCAACGTGCTCAGATTCCGTATCAAGTATTTGCCTTTACTTCTCAGTATAATGTGTTGAAAGATTATAAAGACGAAGCAAAAATGTATGATCGTAAAAAAGAATTTCACACTCAACCAAACATGCTTTCAAATGCAATTTCTAATTTTGGTTTGTTTGAATTCTTCTCTAGCAAAATGAGCAATGTTGAATTCAATACAATGGTTCGTCGCATTTTGCAACCACGTTTATTGAATCGAGTTAATGCTGGTGACTACAGCACTGGTGGTACTCCACTCAATGAAGCATTAGGATACATGGTTGGTTACCTTGCTAAATTTAGCAAAGCCAACAATGTTGAGAAAATGTCCTTCATTACGTTAACTGATGGTGATGGTTCTGCTTTACACTCTTCAGATTACCGTAGTTTTGATGAGCATCGTGTTGATCGTAGCACTGGTGAATACAAAAAGATTCAGATGCGTCATTTCTTGCAAGACCCTGTCACGAAAAATACATACCAGTTGTTCAAAGGTGGCAATAGTCATACCGAAGCGATCTTGCGTATGATCAAGTCTCGTTACGATATCAATGTGGTTGGATTTTACATCTGCCGCAATCAGCGTCGCGATCTTCAGGCAGCAGTGAGTAGCAATCTTCCTGGCTTTACTGGAAATACTTATGCCATGGTTGACATCATGCGTCGTGATTTTCGTGATCAAGGGTTTTCGTCAATCAAAAACACTGGTCGTGACGAACTGTTCATTGTTCCTCAGAACAAACTGATCGTTGAAGAAGGTGAACTTGTGGTTGACGAAAAGCAAAATGCTCGCCAAATTGCAAAGAATTTCGGTAAAATGCTCTCTGGTAGGAAGACTTCCCGAGTCCTACTGAACCAATTCATCGGATACGTTGCGTAAGTTGTTGATCTATAAGGGGATTTTATCCCCTACGGATCTGAGGGGATTGCAAATATCCCTTTACTTTTATTCAGGATAGCGGTATAATTCTTACATGATGAACGAAAAGGAACTGAAATGACTGAATTTGAAAAGAACTGCTACGGTATGACCCAAGATGACATTCGTGAGCAATACATGAACAGCATCACTGCTCGCCTCAGTGGTTTGGAAATGGTTGTCATGGGTATCATGTCTGACTGTCAACATATGCTTGAGCATGGCTTCAACAAAGAAGACATTCGTAAGCAGATGAACATCGCTAAGTTTATTCTTAGCGAAATGATGGAAGCACGCATGCCTGCTTGATTTTTGTTGGTGATGTTTTATTTTTATGATGGAGAAAATTGATGAGTGATACCTTTGTACAGGACTTTGAGTCCAAACTGTTTGAGTTGTTCCCTGATGCCAAAACACATGGCGTTGTGAAAAATTCAGAACTGCTTGAAACCATGCGTGTGTTGGGCACGAGCAAGCAACCCAAGTGGCTGATGGTAAATAAAGTTGGTCGTGGCTTGTATGCTATCGATGGCTCTAAAGCACCAGTGGTCGGTAACAATGCCCTTAAACCTGAAGAGTCTTTTATCGTGGATTACGCAGACATGGATTCCCTGATCCCTAAGAAGGATCCCAACTTTGTGCCTTTCGGCAACTTCTCTGATCTTGAGAACATTATCAAGTCAAAGATTTTCTACCCAGCCTACATCTCTGGTCCGACTGGGAACGGTAAGTCGACCATGGTCGAACAGATTTGTGCCAAGCACAAACGTCCGCTGATCCGTATTAACTTGAACATGATGACCGATGAGGAACAACTCATCGGCTCGAAAACCCTAGAAGATGGTAACGTGGAGATTGTGGAAGGTCCAGTCCTGCTCGCAATGCGCAATGGTACCACTCTGCTGCTTGACGAGATTGACGCTGGCTCAGCCAATACCTTGCTGTGTTTGCAACCGATCCTTGAGGGCAAACCTTACTACTTCAAACTAAAGAATGAGATGATCATTCCTACACCTGGATTCAATGTTCTTGCAACTGCGAACACAAAGGGTAAAGGTTCAGACGATGGTCGTTACATCGGTACCAACGTGCTGAACGAAGCATTCTTGGAGCGATTCGCTGTTACCTTTGAACAGGAATACCCAAGTGCCAAAGTAGAAGTAAAGATTATCAAGAATCTGATGGAGTCCTTTCAATGCGTTGATGAGGAATTCGCAGAAACTCTCGTCAAGTGGGCTGAAGCAATTCGTCGCACCTTTGACGATGGTGGTGTGGATGAGACAATCACAACTCGTCGTATGATCCACATTGTTCGTGCCTTTGCAATCTTTAAAGATCGCAAGAAAGCAGTTGAGTTGTGCTGCAATCGTTTTGACTCTGCAACCAAGGTAGCATTCCAGGACTTGTTCGAAAAGGTATCAAACCCTGAACCAGAACCAGTGGCTGCACCTGCTGCTCCGATGCAAAACGATGAGATTCCGTTTTAAACTTGACTTTAATTTGAAATCGTAGTATACTTATATTTGAAACTTGAAAAGGAAATTGATTATGTTGAAATTCGCTGACTTGTCCCTGTCACAAAAGAAGTGTGTTGTTGCTTTGATTGAAGCGCAACCTACTATTAAGAAAACTGGTAAGATTACTTTGAAAGAAGTAGTTGCCATTACCCAAGATCTCGCTACCAAGCGTGCATCTGGTGCTCCGAAGATCGGTTATCCTAACTGGTTGTTCAAGAGCAACAAAGTAGAACGTGGGTTGTATCAACTGCCTGTTCCTACTGACAAAGAACTGAGCGACTATGCTCAGAACTCTGTCAAACCTACTGCTGTGAAGCAGAAGGTCGCTAAGGTTAAGACTGCAAAGGTCAAGACTGTGGCGAATAAGACTACTCAGAAAGCAGATCCTGCTCTTGAGAAGTCTCGTCTTCAATCAATCATTGACGACTCTGTCGCTCATGATGAAGACGTTGAAGACTTCAATGCTATTCTACGTGAGAACGGTATCGAAGTTTAAGTTGTTATTTTCCTTAGTCGGGAGGGGAACGCCATCCCCCTCTCGATCTTTTTCATTTTAGATGGTAACATGGAGATATTATGTCCAAACAAGCAAAACTATTAAACTATTTGCAAACTGGTGCTGAATTGACTGCTAAACAAATTTCAGGTAGCTTTGGTATTTCGCACCCAGCTTCTGCAATCCGTAACTTGCGTGAGCAAGGTCATTGTGTTTACACTAACAGTGCTAAACTTGCTGACGGTACACCTACTGCGAAGTATCGCATTGGTAAGCCAAGCAAGCGCATGGTTCAATTGGCAAACGCTGTCTACGGTGCTGCTGCTTTTACTGCACAACGTAAACGCTAAAGTGATCGGGTCTGGAACTCTCCTCGGGTATCCAGACCCATTTTTCATTATGGAGATTTAATGGCAACGAAAGAAGACATTAAGAAGTCCCAATCAGCTACGACTGGTGGGCGCAAATTCGATGGTGGTAAACTTCAATATGGTTTGCTGCCTCCACTTGCATTGAAAGCAACAGTGGAGATTTTAACATTTGGTGCGGAGAAATACGAACCAGATAATTGGAAGAATGTTCCTGACTCAAAGCGTAGATACTTTGACGCAATGCAAAGGCATCTCTGGGCATGGAAAGAAGGAGAGCAAGATGATCCCGAAACTGGCAAGAACCACTTGGCTCATGCAATGTGTTGCCTGATGTTCTTGTATGAGCATGATGTGAAGTATTCTAAAGGAGATATTTAATGGATAGTTTAGTTTATCGTTCAGCCACTGCTATTAATGCAGCAATGGGTAGGGTTTATCTCTACATGTTTTATGCTGTTGCTGCTTCTTTTGTAACTGCAGGTTTAGTTACATCTACCCCTGCTCTAATGGCGTTTTTCTTTACAGGTATTATGAAGTGGGTAACGATATTTTCCCCACTGGTTTTTATTTTGGTATTATCGTTTGGTATCGAGAAACTGAATAAACAGCAGGCACTTCTTGCTCTTGTCGGCTTTGCTGTTGTTTGGGGTATTAGTATGGCAGCAGTGTTTGCTGTTTATACCACAGCAAGTATTGTGTCTGCATTTATGGGGGCTAGTATTTTATTTGCCGTAATGTCTTTCTATGGTTACTTTACTAAGAAAGATTTGACTAGTCTCGGGCAATTTATGTTCATCGGACTAATCGCCATTGTCATCGCAAGCATTGTCAATATTTTTATTGGTAGTAGCGTTGGTGCTATGGTTATTTCAGCGTTGGCTATTATCATCTTTCTTGGATTGACTGCCTATGATACACAGAACATTAGGAACTTAGTTTCTTATGACACTAGCGATGGTAAGAACGAAGTGATTGGTGCTTTAAGTTTGTATATGAATTTAATCAATATTTTCTTAGCACTGTTACAGTTGTTCGGTAATAAAGAAGACTAACAAAAGTAATATCAAAATAAATTTG
>Ga0181356_1000198_pt1 | contig 25437 bp, 36 predicted proteins | sample Fa13VDMM110SN_FD_130104 | JGI IMG/M metagenome (GOLD analysis project Ga0181356, IMG submission 130104) | Freshwater viral communities from Lake Michigan, USA - Fa13.VD.MM110.S.N | ecosystem: Environmental > Aquatic > Freshwater > Lake | place: USA: Michigan | collected 2013-09-24 | reverse complement strand
TGTACTGGTTGGGAGCGGATGCCCGCGGGCGCGGGATAGTGTATCGGTCCAACGGGTACAACTTTACCCGCGTGTCCACGCACGCCATCGAGTACGAGATCCAGAGCTACGGCGACATCTCGGATGCGATCGGCTACACCTACCAGCAGGCGGGTCATGCGTTCTACGTTCTGACCTTCCCTGCGGCCAACAAGACCTGGTGCTACGACGTTGCCACGCAGTTGTGGCACGAACGCGCCAGCTTCCAGAACGGTGAGTTCGGGCGTCATCGGTCCAACTGCCAGATGGCGTTTAACAATCAAGTCATCGTTGGTGATTACCAGAACGGCAACCTGTACGCCTTCAATCTGGATTCATTCACCACCGAGTTTGCGTTGCTGCTGGAGAGCGGGTCTTTGCTGCTCCTAGAAAACGGCAGTCCTATCACTTTGGAATCCACATCGGGCAGTCTGGACAAGTGGCTACGCTCTTGGCGGGCGCTGGCAACTGGCACCAACAATCTGAAACGCACCGCGCAGCACTCGCTGCAACTGGACTGCGAGGCGGGCGTTGGCCTGACCTCGGGCCAAGGCAGCGACCCGCAAGTGCTGCTGCGGTGGTCCGATGACGGAGGCCACACATGGAGCAACTACCACAGCCGCACGATGGGGGCGACGGGCGAGTACGGCCAGCGCGTCATCTGGCGGCGCTTGGGCATGACCGAGAAACTGCGCGATCGCGTCTACGAGGTGACAGGGACCGATCCCGTGAAGGTGGTCATCATGGGCGCGGAACTGTTTGTGACGCCGACAAGTGCCTGACATCTCCCAGATCCCCGCGCAGCGGGTGCCGTTCACCGATGACCAGAAGATGGTCACGCGGGAGTGGTATCGGTTTCTGTTCAACCAGTTCACGCTGACCGGCGCGGGCCAGAACGCAACGACGCTGACGGAGGTGCAGTTCGGACCAACGCCCGCGTTTCAAGCCTACCCGCGCATGCCCTACGGTGTGTTCTTTGACACCACCAACCAGACGGCCCCGGCCAATACCGTTCGGGTAATGTCGTACAACACGACCGACATCTCCAACGGCGTCAGCATCGGGACTCGCACGGCGGTAGTCACCGGCACCATCAACAACGGCGCCGCGTCAGCCGGCACGGTGATGACCGTCACCGCGGTCACCTCTGGGACCATCTTCCTCGGCATGACGGTGGCCGGCACCGGCGTGACGGCCAACACCCGCATCACGGCTTTTGTAAGTGGTACGGGCGGCACGGGTACTTATACGGTAGATACATCCCAACTGGTGACCAGCACGACGCTGACCTGTACCCTGGCGTCCCAGATCACCGCGGCTTACACGGGCGTCTACAACCTCCAGTTCAGTTCGCAATACAATAACACCAGCGTCTCCGTGCAAGACATAAGCGTGTGGCTCCGCAAAAACGGATCTGATGTAGCCAACGCCAACACGATGGTGTCCATTGCAAACAGTCACGGCGGCGTGGACGGGCATGTGGTTGCCGCGTGGAACCTTGTCGTGTCTGTGCTGGCGGGGGACTATCTTGAATTGTGCTGGTCAAGTACGGATGCGGCGGTCAGTATGGCCTTCACCGCGGCGCAATCAAGCCCGGTGCGACCGGCTACACCATCTGTTATTGTTTCGCTTACTTTTTCATCGAGCCTCTAGATGGCCGTCACGCCTAAAGTCCTGATCGCCTCGCAGCAATTGACGAACTCAAACGCCACCTATTACACGGCGACGAACGTCACCACGTTCATTGACAAGATGACCGTCTGCAATACCTCGGGTTCCTCGGTCACGCTCACGATTGATCTGGTCACAGCCTTGGGGTCTGCGGGCGTGAGCAAGCGGATAATCAGCGCACGCACCATTGCGGCGGGCGACACCTACCTCTGCCCCGAGGCCGTGGGGCATATTCTGGCACCGGGCGATACCGTTCAAGGTCTGGCCGGCGCCGTCACCTCGCTTACGATCCGCTCCAGCGGTCGAGAAGTGTCAGGGCTGTAATGGCTACTCCGTGGTGGTTGGGATCGATGAGCAGCTTCGACCCCGAGCAGGGATCGGCCTACTCGTTTATCGACAGGCGTACTAATGCGCCAGTTTTTGAGTCAGCGGGGAAATACTATTACGGCGGACTAAACGACAAAAATTACATGGAATACGTAAACGGTATATCCGAAGATTACCCGCTACGTACCTTTGAGCCTATTCCCGAACAGGACGAGGCCGCAAGAACTGCGACCTTTGTAACAGATGTAGCAAAAGGACTAGCCGCGCCTTATGGGAATCTGGGCGGCGAGGTCGGGGTAATAGACGGGAAGATGTCGTACCTCTACCCGATGGACCGCGGGGCGTCCATTCATGGCGATCTCGGAACCTACGGCGGGGCGCAACGCGCTACATGGTCATCTCCGTCCCAGTCGAAGGGGACCGTAGTCAAGGGACCGGACGGGAATTTATGGGTTGCGCCTCCTGCCGATGCAAGGTTTAGCGAGAGCGACACCGCTGACCATACGACAATGCTGCAAGGAGCATGGCGAAACTTTGGCCCGATCATCATGGCTGCGGCGGCCGGCGGTGCTTTTACCGGCGGCGAGAGCCTTGCCGCAGCCTATGGCGGTGGCGCTACGGGCGCAGCGGCAGCGGGCGCCACGATGGGCGGCATCAACGCCTTGGGAAGCGGGGGCGACGTTGCCGGAGGGATACTAAAAGGCGGTGCGTTGGGCGGCGCCGGGTACGGCATCGGCAACGCCATGTCCGGCACGGGCTTTCCCGCGCCCGTGCAAGCGGGCGCGTCTAACTTTTTAACTGGCGTGCTAGGCGGTCAGTCACCGACGCAAGCCGCGGTGGGCGGGGCTATCGCCGGGGCGAACCGGGCATTTGCCTCGCCATCATATGACGCAGCGACAGACGCCGCGTTAGGCGGTGGCATGGGCGGCAGAGAAAGTCTAAGCTCTAACAATCTTGTGCCTATGGGCAACAATGCACCTTTACCAACAGTTCCAGCGACAACGGGTGGCAAAATGGCAGATGAAGTGTTTGGCAGCGATCTTCCAACGGGGTATTCGCCAGACTACACCACACAAGATGCGGCGCCTCCGGGGTACACGTCGGGGTCTGATCTTCCATCGGGCGATATGTCCGGCGGCGGTGGCGGCATCCCCTCTTGGTTAGCTAATTTCTTTGCCAAGCAGGGCGTCCCCGGTGCGCTGATCTCGGGGGCCGGTGGCCTGCTGGCGGCGAACATGACCGGCAACGCGGCTCGAGATGCGGCAGCACGCTCGGGACAGGCTAGCGAAGCGGCCACCGCGCTTCAGGCGAAGCAGTACGCCGACGCCCAGGCCCGGTCGCAGCCGTTCTACAACGCCGGGGTCAACGCGCTCGCGGCGTATCAGAACCCGGAACTGACCCGCCCGTTTGCCATGACCGACTTCACCGCAGACCCAAGCGCCCCGTTCCGATTCAAAACACAGATGGATGCGATCAACAATTCAATGGCGGCTAAAGGCATGGGCATTTCTGGTCCCAGCATGAAAGGTGCGATAAAGTTTGGCGAAAACTTTGGCTCCCAAGAATATGATAGGGCCAGAGAACGCTACATGCAGGACCAAGCCACGCGGCGCAACACACTAGCCAACATCGCCGGGTTCGGCCCCCCGGCAGCAGGAGCGACTACCGCAGCGGGGACGAACTACGCCACCAATGCGGGTGACTTAGGTGTAAATGCGGCCAACAGATACGGCAGCGCAGACATAGCCGCAGCCAACGCGCAAGCGTCGGCCTACGGAGGCATCGGTAAAACCTTTAGCAACGTGTACTCGCCCGACCCAATGAACGCTTTGCTCGCGCAGATGATGCGGAAACAGTACGGAGTCTGACATGGCTGAGATCAATTTCGGACTGCTTGACACTCAACTACCGGGCCGGATCGCCACCATCCCCTTGCAGGCGCAGGAGGCGGGGCAGGCCAACGCCTTGCGGGCCATGCAGATGATGCAGGGCATGTCGCAGAATCGGTTGTCGGATCTCAATTACAACGAGCAGATGCGCGGGATAGAAGAACAAAAACAGATCCGATCCGCATTGTCCGGTATCGATGTAACAACGCTGCCAGGTCAGAATGAAGCGGTTAGTAGGGCAACGAGGATTAATCCAGACACAGGTTTTAAGTTGCAAAAGATGTTTCGAGATGCAGAAAAAAGTAACGCAGATTTACTGAAGACGCGAGCCGAAACAGACAAAATTGGGTTTGAACGCGCTACTAAAAACCTTGAACAGTTTGCCGGTCAATTAAGGCAAGTGGCATCAGACCCAACAGACGACAATGTACGGGCCGTATTCTCCCGAGGCGTTAGTTTAGGCATTCCAATGCAAGAAATTACGGCAGACCAAGCACGTATCTTGGCGCTTCCATTAGACCAACGCGCAAGGAGACTGGCGTTTTACGGGTCTACTGCTGCCGACATCATAAAGACACTCCAAACAACGACAAGAACCACACCCCTCGGCAATATAAGCAGAGATCAAACGGTTGATTTCTTTGGCCGCCCAGTTGGAGAACCCGTTGACACCCCGATTGGAATATCAGCAAACACCACGGCGACAATAAATGCCGCCAGAGCAAATCATTTAGAGAATTTAGCCCAACAAGGATGGACCTTTGACTCTGACCGAGGCATTGCGGTTAATGCAAGGAAAGGAATATCCAGGCCAATTTCTACATTGATGTCGCCAGTTGGCGGTGGTGGCGTTCCTGCCGCGCCTGCTGGCGTTGCTGCGCCTGCTGTCCCCGGCGTTGCCGGTGGTGGTGTGCCTGGGCAGCGTCAGGCACCCGCAGGGCAACCCGCGGTGGCGGGTGTGTTGGGGCCAAAGCCTGCCGACGTACAGAAAACAGAAATAGAACTAAACAAACAATACGCAAGCGAAAGCAAAGGTTTTACTGAAACAAAACTTGCAATTGATAAAGCAAAAGCAGCACTAAAAGATGCAGCTACTAATCCTACAGCTGGATTATCAGCCGGAACTGCTTTTATGAAAATTCTTGACCCACAATCCGTTGTTCGTGAAACAGAATTAGCAATGGCTTTAAAATCCTCGGGATGGTTTGATCGTGCAACTAATATTGCTAACACATTGCAATCTGGGAAAACAATATTGACTCCAACTCAAATAACAAACCTAAACAAAACAATTGACGGTTTATTTGAAGAAGTAAAAACAGAGCAAAGAATTGTTTATTCTGGATACGCAAGAAGAGCAAGGTCTTATGGATTAGATGTAGGTAACATAATTATTGACAGAGGCCAAAACAAAATAGGAACAACGGAAAAAACGCCCCCAAATGCGCCGCCAATTCAATCTTTCAGGAGACCGTGATGGCAGGCTACGATATTGAAGGCGCAAGGAAAGCCGGTTATTCCGATGAGGCAATTGCAAGAGACATTGCCGATTTCAATAAAATTGATTATTCAGCCGCTATAAAAGGTGGGCATACAAACGACAGCATCATCAAAGGTCTGAGTGTCAACAAAGCAAAGGTAGAAGGTGCAAATGCGCCCGGTGCAACTCGGGGATTAATTTCTGTATTGCAAGGCCCGACGCTTGGGTTTGCTGACGAGATTCTAGGTGGTATCGGGGGCGCTTATGACGCTCTGACAAAAGGCGGTGGTTACCTACCAAACTACAGAGCCAACAGAGATTACCTGCGCGGTGCTGCGGAGTACGAGCAACAACAAAATCCGTACACTACGGGCATAACGCAAGCAATGGCAACGGCGCCGTTGAGCGTTCTCAGGCTATTTGGCGCTGCGCCGCAAACTGCAAGAACGATGGCAGTACCAAACGCAATGGCGGCACCTACTGTAAATATGCTTAATCAAGGATTGATTGCGGCTGGAACTGGCGCCGCATACGGGACGGTCGGTGGTGCTGGTGCATCTACTGCCGACTCTTTTGGGGATGTAGGCATTGATGCATTGAAAGGTGGCGCTCTAAGTGCTGTTCTTGGCGGTGGATCTGTCCCAGTAATGCGTGCTGTTGGTGCTACTGCAAGCAATATCGGACAACGATTTAGCCCCAATAGAGCAACAACCGCAGCACAGTTGGAAATTGCTCAAGCCTTGGCTAGAGATGCTGAAGCAAGACAAATAGCTGGCAATCCTGTTATTGCTGCTAGGAGGACATTGCCAACATTAGGCGACCCCGCGGTCATTGCTGATGTTGGCGGTGCCAGCACTCGCGGCCTGTTGGACACAATGGCAACCCTGCCAGGCAGGACAAAAGAAGCAGCGTCCCAATTTATCCGTCAGCGTGAAAAAGTAGGTGCAGCACCTCGTATGATTGCTGCGGCTGAAGAATCTATGGGCGTTCAAGGGCAAAGGCTTGCGCCGACGCTGGAAGCATTAACAATAAAACAAGCCGCTGATGCTGCGCCGATCTACAAGCAATTGGAAAACGTATCTTTCCGCGCAGATGACGAGCTTGTTAAACTTTTGGCAAGAGCGCCGGGAGCGCACAAAGCAGCAGAAGACGCTGCAAGATTGCGCGGAGAACCACACATTGATTTGTCTTTAATAAAAGCCGGGGATGATATTCCGTGGTGGGCGCTTGATAGCATGAAAAAAACCTTGTGGGCAATGGGAGACAGAGCAAAAGAATCGGTGACTAAAGCACCCACTTCTGAAAGTCGTAACTTCGATATTGCCAGAGTAGCGTTGACTGACAAACTTGATCGGTTGTCTCCAAAAGACGCAGCAGGTAATTCTATTTACAAAAAAGCGCGAGATGCTTTTGGTGATCCTGCTGAATTAAAAGATGCTTTAACTATTGGCGAAAAAGCACTATCGCAAACAGAAGCAAAAATTAGCGATACGATTAAAAACTTTAGTAAAGCGGAGCTTGATGCTTTTAGGATTGGTGCTTTTGAGTCTTTGCGGCAAAAGTTGGGACTTTCTCTTGGCGGTAGAACGGAAATAATTAATGCGTACAGTAATCCGGTAATGGCTGAAAAACTCCAAACCATATTCGGAAGTGAATCTGCGTACAAACAATTTGCTACAAAGATGGCAAACGAAGAACGGTTTAGGCTTTTAAATGCAACTGATAAAGGTTCTCAAACAGTTAGCAGACTAGCTGCTGCTGATGATCTTGGCATGGGGGCATTCAAAGACGTTGCCGGAGTTGCCGCCGGTGTTGCAAGTGGCAGTCCGGTTGGAATCGGGCAGGGCATGGTTAATCTGTACAACCGCACAAGAATGCCCGAGACCACACGAAACGAGCTAGGACGCATCTTGTTGACTGGCGGCCAGGAGGGGCAAAACAATCTTCGCGCCATGATGCAAGCCGGTGAACGTGTAGCAAGGCAACGGCAAGAAGCGGCTCGACGCGCTGGTTTGTTTGCCGCAACCCCAGTTGGCGCGGCTACTGGTTCTGCGGCTTACCAAATGATCCCAGGTATTGATTAAATGGCTAACGCCCCCGAGCTGCACGTTCGCAAGACCTCTAGGAAGATGACATGGCTACCCTGACCCCCTCGCCCTTGATGCAGTTCTTTACCGCCAACGGTGCGCCGCTAGTGGGTGGCCTGCTCTACACCTACGCGGCCGGCACCACCACGCCGCAGTCCTCCTACACCACCGCCGCGGGGACTACGGCCAACACCAACCCGGTGGTGATGAACTCCCGCGGCGAGGCGGCGGTCTGGCTGGACTCGGCGCTGTACTACATGGAGCTGAAGGACTCAACCGGCGCCTTGATTTGGACCGCAGATAACGTCGGCTCCCTGTCAGCCGGTGTGACCAACTACATGACCGTGACCGGCACCGACACGATCCTCGGCACCTTCACGCAGCCGTTATCGACGTACATCGCCGGCCTGACCCTGACCTTCATCGGTGCTGCGGCCAACACAGGCGCCGCCACGCTCAACGTGAACAACCTGGGCGCCAAGGCCATCACCAAGAACGGCACCACGGCGCTGGCCGCTACCGACATCAAGAGCGGAAAGATCGCGCTGGTGGTCTACGACGGCACACGTTTCCAGTTAATCAACCCATGATAACGGTCGTGGAGGTCGATGCGAAGGTCAATTCACATGTGGACATCTGTGCAGTCCGGTACGAAGGCATTGAGAAAGAAATGCGGGCCTCCAACGCCAGACTGAAGCGTATAGAACAGATCCTGCTCGGCGTAGCCGGTACGTTAATTCTCCTGTTGCTCCACATGGTCATCAAAGTCTAGAACGAACATGAAAAAGCTGCTCTTGCTGGCGTTGTTCCCCGTCACCGTGTCGGCTGCGGATCTGATGATCTGCAACGGCGAGTTCGCCTTGTGCGCGGCCTCGGCCAGCGTCCCCACCGGCAAGTCGATCCGCGTGGACGGGACCGAGTTCCAAGAGGGCATGGCGGTCTGTCCGGTCCTGACCGGCAAGGCAATCGCCAATTCCAGCCTGATGAAAGGTTCCTGCAAGGCTCCCGCGGGTAAGGTCTGGTCGCTGTTCTCAACCGTGACCGAGTATCCGCAGGCGCCGTCTTGGGCGGTGGTCAGCATGACCCCGCGATCGTTCACGACCACCACCGAGGCCGGTGGCGGCATGAGCAATCAATGGTCCTTCCTCTGCGACAAGCAGGCCAAGAAGGTCAACGGCGTGCAGCTCGCCAACTGCTACGGCCCGATCAATGAATCACCGTGGAACAACGGTCGAGTGGCACCAGGCACCACCGCGTTCACCGCTGCGCCGGTGGGAGCTGCAAATCCAGTTGGCGGCGATGTCCCCTCGAAAGGAAAATAATCATGGGCTGGCTCAGAAAACGCTTTGGTGAAGCATCAACCCTCGCGGGCTTGGGTGTGCTGTTTGCCGTTGGCATCCCGATGGTGCCGCCTCAGTATCAACTGCTGGTGCAGGGCATTGCTGCTGCGCTCGGTCTGGGTGGCGTTGTCAGGGCTGATCCCGGCAACCGGTGACGCCTAATTTCACCCTTGCGGAACTAACCGTCACCAACCACCGGACGCTGGACAACACGCCAGATCCAGCATCTCGGGCAAACCTGCAACGGCTGGCGGTGTTCTTGGAGTTGGTCAAGGACCGGCTCGGCGGCAGGCCGATCATGGTCAACTCTGCCTATCGGTCAGCCGCGGTCAATGCAGCCTGCGGGAGCCGCGAGACCAGCCAGCATCGCCTCGGTTGCGCCGCCGATGTCCGAGTACCGGGGATGACCCCGGACGCGGTTGTGCGGGCTGTGATGGCCTCGGGGCTGGCGTATGACCAGATTATTCTAGAATTCGATGCGTGGACCCATCTGAGTATCCCCAACACGCTCACGGCGGCGCCCCGAAAATCAGCCTTGATTATTGACCGCGCAGGAACTCGAGCGTTCGCCTAAACTGTCTCACCGATCGCCATCGGTACTCCATTCCCCCCGCCTTGCGCGGGGGTTCTTTTTTACCCTTTGTGGGCGGCGCGTAGCTCTAGTTGACGCATTCACCTACACGGCTGCGGACTGTCGAGCGGGGAGTTTTGGAAGCGTCCTTCCGCAGTCCTCTTACCATTTGCCAATCCGCATGCGTCTAGGCGTCCGGGCCGCGATTCCCGCAAAAGGGAGGAGACGCGGTTTATCAAGACCGCGCCCGGACTAAACTTTACATTACACGTTTTCCAGCGGCTTGCCAACCCTCCGCGCTGCATACGGATCAAAATCGTTGTAGTATTTCACGCGGGTTATCCCTCGACCGAGTACGTCCGGGTCGGCGTCTGCCACTCCCGGTTCGGCGCCGGCGTGATCCACGACGGGTCTTGCCAGACCAGCCGGTTGTTCGGGTACGCGATCCACGCCCCCGACTCAAGCGCGAGCACATGATGATTCTTGTGCTGATCCGGCACCTCAGACCATCCGGTCTTCATCCAGTCCACCGTGAACAGGTAGTGGCCCTTGCGGATCTGACCGTCCCGGCCAAGTGCCGTGACCGCGTGGCCCTTAAGGAACGGCAACGCCACGACGGTGAATTCGTACCCGTAACAGTCCCACCAAGACGACTGCTCGATCGGCAACGGGGCGCAGGGCTTGCTGCAAATCATGTGGATAGGCACCCGCGCCCATTGTGCCCCAGAGTCGAGCATCACTTGGAACATCGGCACCCTCGCTGGCTCGGCGCGAAACGCAAACACTACGGCGGGTGTGAATTTGCCGTGGCCCGTCTGCTCGTTGAAAAGAAATTCGTTTCGGACAAAACAGGGCGTGTACGGTGTTTCGCCGAGGAGTGTCATAGCTTGAACGTCGTGTGGGCCTCGAACAACTGCGCCCGCAGTCGATCGCACTCGGCCTCAAGCTCGATGAGCCGCTTCCCGGCCCGCGTAAGCAGGTCGGCGGTGATGTGATAATCGTCGCATTGGGCATACGACAGACAGGCTTCAGCGAGCGTTTTCATGGTTTACCTTTTGGACGGCCATCAGGATTTTCGCTGCCCGGTCATTGTCACGCCGGAAGTCGGTGTACTTCAGTTCGGTGGATGTCAGGCACTCGCCGAATTGGTACAAGCTGCCGGTTATGCAATCCATGAAGTACACGCAGTTGAACGTATCGACTAACGCGAACGTCCTGCCGTTGGCGACGAACAGATCGTGACCGTCAATCCACTTCTTCTTGCTCTCGGGCGTCAGCGTCGGAGTAAAGCATTCACCGTCCGATGCAAGGTTCAGTCCTGCTGCCAGTTTTATACGATGCATTTCTTGCACTCCTTTTGCTTTTTAGTGGATCCGCATTTCGGGCATGTCGTGCGGTACTTCTGCACCCGCGCCTGGTAGCGTCGGCTGCGGGCTAACGCACTCTCGCGTTCTGTTGTTTCCACGCGCTCAACTTTCTCGCGTCCTTCAGACAAGTTTTGCACCATGATGAAAGTGTCCCAAATTTAGTTAGGTAGAAGTTGTTTGGTCTTTGATGCTTCGCGCAGCATGTGCATTCTTTTGAACGTGATGCCTCGTTGCGTCGAGCGTTACGGTTTCCCGGTCGGGCGTTTGGATGCATCATTCTTTACCGGTTGCGGTGCTGGTTTATCAAAAGTACCGTAAGCAAGAAGGCAAAACACAGTAGCCAGAGCAACAACAGCGGCACATGCGAACCCCGCCGCAAAGCCCCGGTGCCAGCCAGTCGAATGCGCTTGCTCATATTCGTCTATCGAATTTATGTTCACGCTCCCCTCCTGTGCAACCGAATCAGCTTGTTGTGCATCGCCCCGGATCGCGTCAGGTGCGTGGATTCTTGGCAACGGACCATCTTCCCGTCCATCAGGCAAGCACCGACGCGAGGCCGGGTTCTCGGGATGGACCGGATAGCACGTTCAAGGGGCGTCTGAGCGTAAGCGTAGCGTTTAGACTTCATTCCCCCCTCCATGTCCCTGTGAACTGCATCGCTCTCCCGCAGCATCGCGGGGCGGTCATCGTGTAGGTGTTCGGCATCGGCACCCATTGCTGCTTACCGCATTTACACGCGAATAGGCCGGTCATTTCCTTCTCCGTATCCAGTCAAGCAATGGCAGTAAAGCCAATCCGCGCATAAATCCATGCCAGAAATACTTAGAGGGCCACTTCATTCCCCCACCCCCGCATCGCGCAGCGCCTCGGCGTGTAGCACTCTCAAGTCTTCTGTCCCGCGCCCGTAGGCTGCGTCCTCAAAGTCTCGCAGCGCCGCCCTGAGCCGCTCAAGCTCTGCGCTGAAAATCTCAGCCGCAGCATCTGTCCCGTCATTCCAGCCCTCATCGTAAGATGACAGCGGTCCACCGTCGCCCCTGTACAGGTCGCGGATGGCAAACCTTAACTTTATTTCGTTCATTTGCACACCACGCGGATTTCTGCCGCGGGCTTGTCTTTCAGCGTATTAACGCAGCGCAACTGCTGCTCTTGACTAATCAGTATCGCCCCAAAAAACATCGCTATACCCGCCAGTACCGCAATAACAACAGGCCAGTCATTGCTCATTTCATCCCCCCAATTTGTGCGTACGTGATCACTTTTGCGTCGGCCTTCATCAGCCGCGCCCGTACCTTCTTGCGGTCCTCGATCAGATTGTTTTGCTCGGCTTCCAACTCATCAAGTCTTTGCTGGAGGTACTGAGACTGCCCCCACCAGTAGTGCCACAAGAAACGGTTTACTAGGTTCATTTCGCTGTCCTTTTTTAGAGTTAAACCGCAACTAACAATTCAGTCGGTTCCACTTATCCCGAGCAAGCTGCGGCGATTGCTCCCCGTCTTGGTGCGGTCCAATCGCCCGACAGACGCCGCAGCATACAGCCCAAATGCTGACCTCAATCTCGTCAACTGATGGATCTGGCTCTTTGCAGAACGGACAAGGCAGAACCCGCTCCCGTTCAGCTTTCGCCATTGCGATTGCGTCCTCGCGCTCGTTGTATTCGCGCTCAAGTCTGGCAAATGCGTTGCTGCTCATTTGGTTTTCCTTTTGGGGCGGGTGCAAATAATGTCTGGTTTTGATTTCCACGGCAGATCGTCAACCAAATCGGCAAATGAATCAATTTGAACGCTTGGCCTGATTTCGGCATCCATCTCGATCTTCAGAGCAGTCGCCAGATCATCGCCGAGCATCGCCTTGTCCTGGCAGTCTGTGATTTCTTGGCTTGAGTACACCGGCTGTTGGAACTCTTTTTCTGTCAGCTTGTTCCTATACGTCAGAAGATTATTCTCGTTTGCGTCTACCAGCTCCGCGAACCTGCCCATCAACACCGGGATGTGGCGGTGGTCCCGGCACCCCTGGCGCTGTTCCGGCACCGTCAGATCCCGCTTATGCTCGGCGCAGCTCCATTTCCCATCGCCGTCCAGCTCGGGCGTCGAGTGGGCGCAAGTCCTGCAATTCACCTGCGGCGCCTCGGTCGCGTAACATTGATCCTTGAACCGGCAGTATTTGCAGGAAAAATACTCCGCATTCTCACCGAGCGTGATTGCAGGTTCATTCCCCGTCACAATCCGGTGCGCCCGGTCATACAGCCGGTCAAACTCTTTCCTGTCAAACTCGATGCGCTCGCTGTGGATGTCGTCCGTGTCCTTGTTGACCACTAGATACATGGCTCTGTCCAGACCGGCCCACCCCATATACAATTGCATTTGCGACCAATGTTGCGGCTTGGACTCCTTTACCCCTTTTTTTACCATTGCGGAAAAACTCTTGGCGTTCGCGGTCTTGAATTCCAAGACATGCCACGTTTTCGGGGCTTCCGGCAATCCCAGAGCCGCACCGTCCATGCTCCCGCCCACATGCCCACCAACCGCGCTAAATCGCCATTGCTGGCCCTTCTCGTCCCGGTCTGATACCTCGACCCCAATCGCTCGCAAGTTGGCGATCAGGCGCGGTTCTGCGAGCTGACCGGACTCAAACAGCCGCAACATCCGGCCATCAAAGTCGGGCTGTTTGGCCCACCGAAAACTGAGCCACAAGTACCGCTCGCACTCGTGACCGAGTTCAGACGCCCCGAGGTGGGGGCGCTGCCCCGCCTCCGCAGTCTTCTCGTACTGACTGAAGATAGCGGCGGCGGTTGAGTTTTGACGCTCGGGCAGCGCGGTCATCTTATTTCTTAGCCCACGGCTGACGAGCCGCACCGGCAGGCTTGGGCGTAGGTTTCAGCGCCTCGGGCAGATCCAGCGCCAGGTTGCTCGGGGCGTAGCCCTTAATCTTGTTCCCGATCGATTCGTTGACCGGGTTCCTTTCCTGCACCACGTCCACCATCAGCGGAATGTTGTGCAGATCCTCGCTGTCGTCAAGGGGCCAGGCCACACCGGTCGATTGGCAGATCGCAGCCAACTCCCGATACGCGATCTCCTCGGCAGTTTTATTGGGATTGGACACGTTTAGCCGGGTCCAGAGCTTGCGCCCCTTAGCCGAGTTCCCGACCACTTCAAACGTAAGCTGGAGGTACTGGCCGGTCCCGGCTTTCGTGTCTTTCAGTTCCGAGTCGGTGACGATCACCTCATACCGTCCCGGCTCAAGGGCCGAGAAGTTCTGTTGAGGTTCGATTGTTTCCGGCATTTGCAACGTTTTAAGATTCGCCATGATTCAACTTCCTTTTGGTTTGGTTGGTTTTACTGCTTTGGTGCTGCGGGCGCCGACATCGCCGTAACAAATGCTTGCCAATCCAGCGGCATAGCATCCGGCAGCGAATAACGGTTTTTTGCGAGATAAGCCGGGCGCTCGGCGGTGTACATCAGCCGCTCGCCTGTGGTTATTCCTCGCGTAACTTTCTGGTTAAATCCGACATCCGAGGATTTAACGATCGTCTTGTAATTTGCGAAAAACACGCAATCAGCCCACTCCTGCACCAGAGCTGACGACCTGGCTTGCAACTTTGGCTGGTATCTTTCATAAGGTTCAACTTCAGGCGAGTCGAACCGTTTTATCTCGCAATGGGCCAACATGATGACCGCCATCCCCTTTGCTCGCAGGCTGTTCAAGCCGTCGAGCACCTTGCGCCAGTAGTCGGCGGCAATCACGCTGCCTTTGCCATAAGCCAAGTCTTTCGCGTCGTATTTGGTATTGATGGTTTCCCAGATCAGGTTATCAAGCCAGTCGAGGCTATCGATCACGACGGTCTGATAGTCGTGGTCGCCTTGCAAGGCTTTAAGCGCGTCCTGCACATCATCAAACGACTTGGCAAGCGGGAAGTGTTCGACCTCAAGCTGGCCCAGACCGTCCTCAGTCAAGATGAAGATCGGCGCCGGGGCGCCTGCACCAAAGGTGGTCTTGCCCAACCCATGCGGGCCGTACAGCATGATCCTCGGAGGAAGGATGTCCTTGTTCCTCTTTATTGCTTTAAGATCAATCGCCATTATTTTTTACTCCAGATTAGGATTGAGAAACAAATCACCGCGCCGATGGCGCAGGCGTAAGAACAGACCTCGGAGATGCTCATTCGTTATCCGCGTATTCGGCGGCGAGATCCGCAATCCAATGCGAATCTTGCAGATGCTTGATGAGCATCGCCTCAACTGTCTTGCGCTCACGATCGCGGCGATTCTTTAGCGCCGTGTCGTTGCTGCTCAACGAGGCGACGTACATCTCTGCTGCGTAGCTTGAATCGCGGTGTTCGTCAAGGTAGTCGTACAGGTCGAATTGCGCCCGACCGTTCTTGGGCCATTGGCCGTACTCAAGGATGCTATCAACCACCTCGTCGAGCGCCAGCTCGTAATGACGCTGCGTGGGCTGCTTGAGGGAATAGCCCTGAAGAGGCCCGCAGATCAAGCAGTCTGTCGCCCCGCACATGCACCGTTCGGCGGTCATGCTGCCACCTGCTCAGCTGCGTCGCGGATTTCGTAGAACTTGGCAAGAGCCAATTCAAAAGACTCCGGCCTTGCCAAAACTTTGCCAGTCTTGCGGTCTTGTATTTCGTAGGAGTAGTGGTCGCGCTGCCAAAGCACTAACGACTTGTGCGACTGTATGAAGTGAACTGTTTGCATTTGTTTCTCCGGTCGGTTGGTTAGGTGCTGCGGGTACAGAACGGACAATAATGGACTATTTGCATCATGTCAACAATTATTTTATCCCCCTCCTCTAAAAGTCTTATTTGACACTTGACAGGGCGTAGTCTAGAGTGCGCGTTTGCAACTTGTCAACAAGGAAACGCAATGTATTTATCAATGAACGCTGCCGCTGCCCGACTGGGCATCACCCGGCAATGGCTCTGGAAACTGGCCCGAGCTGGCAAGATCACGACCCTGCCACTTGCCGGTCGAAATGTGGTTGTTTTTGACGACGTATTCAAGGCCGAGGAGAAGCGGCGCAGGAAGGCGGCGAAATGAAACCCTACCGAATAAAAGTCAGCATCCGAAACAACCTCCTGCTCAACGCCATCGAGGAGCAGGGCTACCCGACCGTCGCGGCATTTGAGCGTGCGATGGGCGTGTCTACGGGCCGGATGAACGCCCTGGTATCCATGCGAGTCGCCCCGCTGCTTGATTCCGGCGAGTTCTCGAAAGAGGCAAAGATGGCGATGGAGGTGCTCGGCGCCGCGCCCACCGACCTCTGGACAGAACAGCAGCTCACGATCAAATTGAACCGCAATTCCGGGGAGCGCGAAATTGATGCGGATCTTGTGCATCACCTGCTCGAGCAGCGCAGTCAGATGGAGTATCTGCCCAGTCCCGAGGACCATCTGCTTGAGCGCGAAACCAATCAATTAGTGGACGACCTGCTCAATAAAATCAGGCCGCGTGAAAAAGACGTTCTAATAAGCCGATTTCAGAATGACGAAACATATGATGAGGTCGGAAAAAAGATGGATGTCTCACACGAGCGGGTTCGACAGATTGAAGCCACCGCATTGCGTAAATTACGCCATCCGGCCAAGCTGGAAGTTCTCAACAAGTCCGGGTTGATTAAAAAACACAAATTTGGGTGGGTAACGCTCGATGACTGACGCTCGACCGGCAAAGCACTTCATTATTGGAGGAAAGTTATGAGCGCGAGATGGTATGACGACGAACACGGACAAGCTCTGGCGCGAAACACAGATCCAGACACCAGCCACGCAGCCGCAGCGTCTATTGATGCGCTAAATCTGTGCCTCAAGGTCTACGAGGTCATGGCTCAATATGGGACTGACGGCTGTATTGCCGACGATGTTGGGAACTCTTTGCCCCAAATTAAAAGCAACAGTCTCACGCCGCGTTACCGGCAAATGATTGACGCCGGAATGATTGAGGTGACGGGTGAGCGACGCCAGGGGAATTCAAGGCGCTATCAGCAGGTCAGGCGAATACTGCCGCCCCCGTTTATTCCGATAGCCAGCAAATTGTCGTCTCGTGACGAGCTGGTGAATGCGCTGGAGCAGATGATTAATGTGTTTTACGATCATCGCAAAAGAGGTTTGCAGGAAATGCAGACGATCGAACAGGCTATCAGAGTATTTAGGCGCTCACGGGGAGGCAACACATGACTGACGAAACGAACACCGTGATCGAGATCCACCCGAAAGTGCTGATCGACGCCGCCCTCAAATACGCGGAGCGCGGCTTTCGCGTACTCCCCCTGCACACGATCAAAGGCGGGATGTGTTCCTGCGGGGACAAGGACTGCCGGTCCCCTGCCAAACACCCTTTGACGCCACACGGTGCACAGGACGCCAGCTCGGACGAGATGACCATCCGGGGCTGGTGGTCCAAATGGCCCCAAGCCAATATCGGCCTTGCAATGGGCGACTCGGGCTGCGTGGCCCTCGATGTCGATACCCGGAACATGGGACACCTCACCTGGGAGCAGCTCATCACAGAGAACGGTGAGCTGCCCGAAACACCCACGCAGCGAACCGGCAACGGCTGCCATTACCTCGTCCGAATCGACCCCGCCGCAATCCCCCGCGTGCGCGGCAAGCTCGGCCCCGGCATCGACATCAAAGCCAACGGCTACATCGTGGCAGAACCCTCTATCCACCACTCAGGGCGTCGCTACGCTTGGGACGATGGTCTGGACGTACTGCAAGGCTTCATGCCCGCCCAAGCCCCCGTATGGCTTGCCCGGATGCTTGTCGAACCTCTGGGCGACTCTGCCGCCCCCTCCGGCCCCAACCTCGGCGTCATCACCCTCCCCGTCCAGCTCCGCGAAGCCGCCGACGCCCTCACCCACCTCGACTCCGACGACTACCATCAATGGATCGAGGCAGGGATGGCCCTGCACGCTACCGGCTTGGGCGATGCCGCTTACCAAGTCTGGGTGGACTGGTCGCAGACCTCGCCAAAATTTGCCCACAAGGAACAACGCGCCAAGTGGGTGAGCTTTGGGCGTAACCGGCAGGCGGGCGTGACCATCAAGACCATTTTCTCCCGCGCTCAAGCGATTGGATGGATTAATCCGATGACCGGCACCGGCTCCGCACCCGATAAAATAATTACCGCTGAAAACCATCCGTTCGCTAATTTCCTCCCTTACGCGATCGGCGACCTGGAACCGGACGAGTTTATATTTGACGACATTCTGATTGCCGGGGTCACCCTGCTCGCCGGGTTCACCGGCATCGGCAAGACCACCGCGCTGGTGCCGCTGATGACCCGAGCTGCTCATTTGTGCGATCCAGCCGACCCGCTGCACCCGATACTGCGCCGCCGGGTGATCTACGTCAGCGAGGACCCCAAGCAAGTAATCCGCGTCCTGACCTCAATGCGGCTTTCCGGCGAATTGATAGCAACCGACGCCGAAATTAGCGAATGGTTCAAAATAGTCCCTGCAAAGCGGATGGACGCCGGATCTATTGTTCAGGTTCACCAGATCTACGAAACCCTGACCCACCGAAATATTGACCCAGAAACCGGCGTTTCGCACGACACCAAGCCCATTGTCGTTTTTGACACCTCAAACGCAACCATCGATCTGGAAAACGAATCCGACAATTCCGAGGTCGGTCGGTGCATCTCAACCCTAAAAGGCGAATTCGGCGGCATCCCGGTCATAATTGTCGCGCATCTCGCCAAAACCCTCAAAAAGGCTGACATTTCCGATATGACCAGCCGAGGCGCCGGCGCCTGGGAGGGCGACGTCAATCAGGTTCTTTACATGACCAAAGAGGATGACGGTGGCCGCTGGCTGGATGTTTTGCAGGCCAAGCACCGCTTCGTCACCCGAGCCGATGGCATCCTGTTTGAAGCCGTTCAGACCGAAACCAGCGGGTTTGATATTCTCGGACGCGCCAAAACAATATCCCTTCTGCATTGCCACCCCGAGATTGTTGAGAAAGGCGGCAGGGAAGTTATCCAGCAGGCCGCAAAACAGGCTAAGGACGAAGAACGCGAGGCGATGGGTAGGATGATTCGGGCCGACCGAAAGAAGCGCGTGGTGGTCATTTTGGACGCGTTAGAGTTTGGGGAATACAAGACCATGAGCGAGATTAATGATGCGCTTGGCGGTAAAAAAGAGCTTAACGTCAACCTTGTGACAAAAATGGTTGAGGGCGGGGAAATCGAGCAATTCGTGCCAAAAAATAAACGAGATTCACATCACACTAAATGCTTTAGATTGGCCGTAAAAGCCGCCGATGAATACGATAATTTAAGCAATGGCCGTTAGGGAACAGCAGGGAACAACTGCCTATTTTTTAGGCAATAAGCTGCTGTTCCCTGCTTGCTGTTCCCCCTACAGGGAAAAACCTCGGGAACAGCAGCTTTTGTGCTGCCGTTCCCGATTAACCCGCAGTCTAGGGAACAGCAGGGAACAGCAGGGAACAGCAAGAATTAAAAGGAGCGTTTTTTGATGAGAAGAGCCGCCAAAGTTGACGCAAACCACACCTCCACCGTCGCCGCCTTTCGCAAGCTCGGATGCTCGGTTCTGTCCCTCGCCAGTCTAGGTCGAGGCGTCCCCGACCTGCTGGTCTCCCTCGGCGGGATCACTTGGCTCGTCGAGGTCAAAATGCCCAAAGGCAAAGAGACCGCCGACCAGATCCTTTTCTTCTCAAACTGGAAAGGGTGCCGCGCTCTTGTTCGGGATCTCGACGGCGTCCTGACCGTGGTCCGGTCCCTTCAAGAACAGTCCGACCGGCTGCGCCCTCTTGTTTGACACAGCAACCACCCAATGCTACAAAGCACCGTGGCTAACTATTTGTCCCCCGAAGACGATCCGGTCAATCTCCTCGCAGCCAGGATGAATCCAAATATTGCAGTCCAAGGCGCCAAAGCCCGCGCAAGCATGGCCCCGCCCACCTCGATCATGGACCCGCGCTATGCGGCATGGAAAAAGAGCCAGGACGACGCCGAGCTGCTCATGCTTATGAGCGATATTGCATTTTCAGCAGTCCCACTAGCCGGGCCAGCAGCCCGCGGCGCTATGGCAACAGGTCGGGCGTTGGCTCCGACCGCGGGCAGAATGACCGAGAATTATCTGGTGCGGTCGGGCGGCATCTTGCCGATGGTTTCATCACCATCAGATCTACCAAAACCGTCAACAATGAGATTGTTTCATAGGTCACCACAACAAAACCTTGTTGAAGTTAACAAAAGCGGAAGATTTGGTGGAATTTTTGCGGGAAGCGATCCTGAATCTGCTATTGGACTTTCACCAAGAAAAACATTTATACATTACGCTGATGTTCCAGAAAATTTAATAGCTGATAGTTCCGCTTTAATAAATGCTTCAGAAAACAAAATTAACGTTGCCAACAATGCAATCAAAAATAGTATTGACCCCAAATATCATCAACAAGAAAATATTGAGGCTATAAAAGATTTGGCATTAAATGATAGAAATATATTTAAAATGTTTGATCCAAACACAAACAAACCCACAGAAGAATTGCAATCAATATTTAAAGCGTTGGGGACAGATGATTTGGGAGAAGTAAGTTGGGAGTTGCAAAAAATACGCGGATCAATTGCAAAAGAGTTGGGGTTCAAAGCAGTCACAATGTCAGATGAACAAGGTCTTTCGTACTTTTTGACTCCAGGAACAAAATTAAAAGCAGGAAAAGGTGAATAAATGACCGCAGCATGGACTCGCAAAGAAGGAAAGAACCCCGCCGGTGGCCTCAATGCCAAAGGCCGCGCCTCCTACAAAGCCGAGACTGGCGGGACGCTCAAGCCGCCCGTCAAGTCTGGCGACAATCCACGCCGAGCCTCATTTCTTGCTAGGATGGGCAATATGCCCGGCCCCGAAAAGAAACCCAACGGCGAACCTACCCGCCTCGCGCTCTCTCTGAAAGCATGGGGCGCCAGCTCCAAGGCCGATGCCAAGTCCAAGGCCGCGGCAATCTCGGCAAGAAACAAGAAATGATGTTCCACGTGAAACGGGACCACCATTGAAGATTGAACAGGTAAAGATTGATGCGCTGATTCCTTACGCCAGGAACAGCCGCACCCACTCCGATGCGCAGGTCGCCCAAATCGCCGCCAGCATCAAGGAATTCGGCTTTACCAATCCCGTCCTGATCGACGAGACAGGCAGCATCATTGCCGGCCACGGGCGCGTTATGGCGGCGCGTAAGCTGGCAATTACTGACGTACCAAGCATCCGGCTCACTCACCTCACCGACGCTCAGAAGAAAGCCTACGTCATCGCCGACAACAAACTGGCCCTCAACGCCGGTTGGGATGACGAAATGCTTGCGGTCGAACTGTCCGACTTGAAGGACATGGGATTCGACTTAGACCTGACCGGCTTTAGCACCGACGAGATCGAGGCTCTGCTGGCTCCGACAGGGACGGAGGGGCTGACAGACGAGGATGCTGTGCCGGATGTGCCTGAGGCTCCTGTGACCGTCTTGGGGGATGTTTGGCTGTTGGGAAAGCACCGGGTTATGTGCGGCGACTCGACCAGCATTGATGCGGTTGAGAAGCTGATGGATGGCGCGAAGGCTGAGTTATGCTTTACATCGCCTCCTTACAACTTGGGCGATTCGGTTGCTTTGCGAAACGGAGCGAGAAAAGGCAAAAAGTCTGCATACAACGATTTCAACGATGATTCCAATTGGTCAAATTTGATGATTGGGTTTATCAATAACGCTATGTTGAATGCCAATGTTATCTGTGTAAACGTGCAAATGCTAGCAGGGAATAAATTTGATTTGCTTAAATTATTTGGGACTTATTCTGAAAATACTATTGATATAGGCATTTGGTCAAAAACAAACCCACCGCCAGCGATGGCTGATGGGGTAATGACTTCGGCGTTTGAATTTATGTGGTTTTTGTCAAACGAAGAAAAACCCAACAGACGAATTAAAACATCCAATTTTGAGCGTGGCACATTTTCTAATGTGTTTTCAAATGGTACGGCTAGCGGTCATGATGCAAATGTTCATGGTGCAGTTTTCCCGTCAAAGATTGCAGAGCATTACGTTTCCAAGTGTTCGCCAATTAATTCTTTAATCCTTGATTTATTTGGTGGCACAGGAACAACCCTAATCGCCTGTGAGAAAACAGGCCGCATCAACCGCAGCATGGAACTAGACCCAAAATACTGTGATGTAATCGTCCAACGCTGGCAGGAATTCACCGGACAGACAGCAACGCTGGAATCAAATGGTAATCCGTTCATTTCATTGAAGAAAGCCGCGTGATTCCGCGTTCTTAAAAAGAATGTCATTTATCAAACCTCACAGACCAACGGACAAAACAAGGCAACAAGCACAGAGTGCCTCGGGCCTCGGCTTGCCTCAAGATCAGATCGCCGCGCTGATCGGCATCGCCCCTGACACGCTCCGCAAGCACTACGACCTTGAGCTTGGACTGGGCAAGGCTCAAGCCTCGGCCGCGGTCGCCAAGACCTTGTTCAACAAGGCCACGGTCGGCCAGGACACCACCGCGATGATCTGGTGGACCAAAGCCCAAATGAAGTGGTCAGAGACCATGCGGCAGGAGGTCACCGGCAAGGACGGGGGCGGCATCGTGATCCATATCAGCAACCAGGACACCGACCTTGTTTAGCGCCACAGCAGCCCAAAGCAGGGCCACCGGCCTGATGACCGGCGATGCCAAGCACATCATGCTCGTGGGCGGTTCACGGTCAGGCAAGACCTTCGTGGCGCTCCGGGCGCTCATCATCCGGGCAACCTTGGCGCCCAAGTCGCGCCACGTCGTCCTGCGGTTTCGGTTCAATCACGTCAAGTCCTCGGTCATCCTCGACACTTTTCCGAAGGTAATGGCGCTCTGCTTTCCGCAGCTCACCTACACCCTCGACAAGACCGACTGGTACGCAACCCTGCCGAACGGCTCCCAGATCTGGTTCGGCGGGCTGGACGACAAAGACCGCACCGAGAAGATTCTCGGGCAAGAGTACTCCACCATTTTCTTCAACGAGTGCAGCCAGATACCCCTTTCGGCCCGCAATATGGCCGTCACACGCCTCGCGCAGAACTGCACGGCAGTCGTGGGAAACCAGCAGCGGCAGATGCGCCTGAAGGCGTTCTACGACTGCAACCCGCCCTCGATGGCGCATTGGACCTACAAGATGTTCGTCAAGAAGATCGAGCCGGAATCAGGCAAAGCCCTGGCTGACCTGACAAACTTCTCCATGATGACCATCAACCCGCGGGACAACCTCGAGAACCTCCCGCCCGACTACATCAAGGAGCTGGAGAACCTGCCGACCCGGATGCGCCTGCGGTTCCTTGAAGGCAAATTTGCAGACGTGGCCGCGGGCGCACTCTGGAACGTCGAGATGATCGACACCCACCGCGAGACCTCCGGCCTGCCGGACATGCTTCGCGTCGTAGTCGCGGTCGATCCTTCCGGCAGCGGCGACACCGACAACGCCGGGAACGACGAGATCGGCATCGTGGTCGCCGGTCTGGGCATCGACGGTCGCGCCTACGTCCTCGAGGATTGCACCATGAAGGCAGGTCCGAGCGTCTGGGCCAACGTCGTTGCAACCGCCTACGACCGGCACGCCGCCGATTTGGTCGTTGCTGAAAAAAATTATGGTGGTGAAATGGTCCGGCATGTGATAAAAAGCGCAAATCCACACCTAAAATGCGAGTTAATCAACGCATCGAGAGGCAAAGCTGTGCGAGCAGAACCCGTTTCGGCATTGACTGAACAAGGCAAGATCCGGTTCGGCGGGACGTTTCCCGAGCTTGAAGATGAGCTTTGCTCGATGACCACCAACGGTTACATGGGCGATCGCAGCCCCAACCGCGCCGATGCGTTCGTCTGGGCCATGACCAAGCTGTTCCCTGGCATTATCAAGACCGATGCCAAGGCGCAGCGGAAGCACGTCATGCCGACCCAAAACATAAACCGCGGTGCAACCAGCTGGATGGGGGCTTGAATGAAAAACGGACTGTACGCAAACATCAAAGCCAAGCAAGACCGGATCGCGGCGGGCAGTAAAGAGAAGATGCGTAAACCCGGCGCTGCCGGCGCACCGACCGCCAAGGCGTTCAAAGAATCGGCGAAAACGGCCAAGAAAGGTAAATGATGCCTCTCGTCAAGTCGCCGAGCAAAGAAGCCTTCCGCAAGAACATCAAGGCCGAGGTCGCCGCGGGCAAGCCCGTGAAGCAGGCGGTCGCCATTGCGTATTCGGTCAAACGCAAAGCCAAGAAATGAATGAACTGTACGCTGCCGGGTACGCGATACCTCTGTACGGCCCCCGCACCCACACCTGGCGCCACTACGACCGCGAGATTACGCTGCCGCACGGCGCGGTGCCGGTCGCGGAACGTGATGGCGTGCCGTGTGCGCTATGGGCTGACGTGCAGAAGGCGGTGAAGTAGTGGCCTATCAAAACACGGGCATCAACGAAGCCGGCGCCGTATCCAGCGGCGGCACCAAGCGTGACCGTGACAACGGCGACATGCTTGCCACTATGCGGACTCGCCTCACGATGGCGATCGCCGCGTATTCGGATTCCCGCGAAGACGAACTGGACGACCTGCGCTTCCGCGCAGCCTCGCCCGACAACCAATGGCAATGGCCGGCTGATGTGCTGGCTACCCGCGGCTCGGTCCAAGGCCAGACGATCAACGCCCGTCCCTGCCTGACGATCAATAAGCTCCCGCAGCATGTGCTGCAAGTGACCAACGACCAGCGGCAGAACAGGCCGAGCGGCAAGGTTATCCCCGCGGATGACAAGGCCGACGTAGAGGTCGCCGAGATATTCAACGGCATCGTGCGCCACATCGAGTACATCTCCGATGCGGACGTGGCCTACGACACGGCCTGCGACAACCAAGTAACTTTTGGTGAGGGGTACTTCCGTATCCTGACCGAGTACTGCGACGAGAACACCTTTGAGCAGGATCTGCGGATCGGGCGTATTCGGGACAGTTTTAGCGTCTACATGGACCCGACGATCCAAGACCCGTGCGGATCGGATGCCGAGTGGTGCTTCATCAACCAAGAAATCACCAAAGACGATTACGAACGGCAGTTCCCTGACGCGGCAACCCTGTCCAGCCTTGCCTACGGCGTGGGCGACGGACAACTGAACGCATGGATCAACCAGGACACGGTGCGGATCGCCGAGTATTTTTACATCAAGCACGAAGCCAAGACGCTGAACCAGTACCACAGCGGCATCACCGCGATGAAGGGGTCGCCCGAGGCCAAAGAAGCTGAAATGATGGGCCTGTTGCCTATCAAGACGCGGGATGTGGACGTTCGGACGGTCAAATGGTGCAAGACCAACGGTTTTGAGGTGCTGGAGGAACGCGACTGGGCGGGCAAGTACATCCCCGTCATCCGCGTGATCGGCAACGAATTTGAGATTGATGGCCGGATGTACGTCAGCGGTCTGGTGCGAAATGCCAAGGACGCGCAGCGGATGTACAACTACTGGGTCAGCCAAGAGGCCGAGATGCTGGCGCTGGCCCCGAAAGCGCCGTTCATCGGCTACGGCGGGCAGTTTGAGGGCTACGAGCAGCAATGGAAGACGGCCAACATCAACAACTGGCCGTACCTTGAGGTCAACCCGGATGTGACCGATGGACAGGGCGGTCCTTTGCCTCTGCCTCAACGCGCACCGCC
>Ga0181356_1000193_pt1 | contig 25848 bp, 26 predicted proteins | sample Fa13VDMM110SN_FD_130104 | JGI IMG/M metagenome (GOLD analysis project Ga0181356, IMG submission 130104) | Freshwater viral communities from Lake Michigan, USA - Fa13.VD.MM110.S.N | ecosystem: Environmental > Aquatic > Freshwater > Lake | place: USA: Michigan | collected 2013-09-24 | reverse complement strand
TCCCTATTTGAGTCTAAAAATATTTCAAGGAGAGAAGAACCCACTCCAACACTTCCATCAACAACCCCTACGCTTACAAATTCTAGAGCGTCAGCATTAATTGATGCCTCATAAATAATGACTCTTGCTGTACCGACAGAAGAGTAGGAGAACCCGGTGGGTAACTGTCTAGAGGATAGGGTGATATATGAGGAAGAGATAGAGACTACTTCGTATGATTTTACATCAGAGTCAATGATGTTAACCAGGTCCCCTTTTTTGATGGAATATGATGTAAAATCTATTCCTAAGGCTCCCGAGCTTATTATTCTACTTCCACCCTCTATGTCAAACCCTGTTATGTCCAACTTCTTAAGTAGGCCGTTATATTGTTTTCCATCTATATAGTAGGAGGAACCCGGCTGTCCGTAAATTACCTTTGATTCAAAAGAAGAAAGCCCAAGAGAGCTGAGGGAACTATCAACCGCAACTACCTCCAAACTAGAGGTGGTATAGTCTGAGGAGGAAATATTACCCGCAATTACGATCTCAGAGCCACCAGATTCTAAGTTTATTCTATATGCCAAGATTGGCAGTCCGAGCTGATCTACAGTCTCATTGATTGATTTTATGATAGAATCAATTGATTGAGTTGAGGCGGCAAGACTGTAGACATCAAATGAATAAGATGTTCCATCAATCTTTAGATCAAAGTATCTATTACTGGAGTTGATTTCCGCTGGATTAATTCCGGAGGAAAGAATGAATGGAGCATCCGGATTTATGATTTGAATTATACTAGAGGAGCTTAATCCGTAATTTTCTCTATTGGAGGCAAGAATTCCAATGGAGTTATAAGATCTGTGTCTCTTTAGGAAGATCTTAGTGTCAATCGAGGTTTCTGTAGTAAATAGGACTCCAAAAAGCCAAAATCCAGTAATATCACCGGAGGTTGGATCATTTTGAATTTGATATATTTGATATTCTTTGGAGGTTCCATTGACGGTCAGCTCTATGATGTCCCCAATCCCAACGCCCTCGGCAGGAGTGGTTATCATGGCATCTAAAATTATTTCGAAATAAGGCTTCTCTCCTAGGTTCTGATAAATGGATGCGGTAGAGCTTTCGGAGAGCAATACACCATAGGAGGAGTTTGTCTTGTCCAAGATGTAGGCGGTTCTTGAGAATCCATTGGAGTGAAATAAATCCTGATGTTTTTCGACTCCTCCGGTTAATAGTCCAGATACCTCTTCTATTGCTCCCTGAACATCGCTGCTTGAAATATCTATAGTCAGAGAATTATCAAAATAAACCTGGTTTGCAGAGTGAGAATTGTTGGTAGAGGATATGCTTGTTCCATCATAGTTTATGTGTGATGAAAATATCCCCTCTAATACACTTTGAACATTTGAAGCCTCAAACTCTCTTATTCCAGATGGGGAGGCCGTATTTGCAATTGCGGTAGTGGAGATTGCTTTTGCGGGATGTCTATTGATCGCATCGGGACTTAAGTGTGCAGATAGTTTGGCGGAAATTTCTTCAATCTGCTTTTGAATTTCATCAATCAAAGATGAGACATATGAAATTTCAGACTGAAGAATCTTGGTTGGAAAGTCTAATCTTAATTTAACTTCTTTGATTGCGGCAACATCAGATACCTGATCATCAAAGATTGGTCCGCTAATTACTCCCGCTATATCCAGAGCCTCCCTTCTTATATTTCCAGAAGGGTCAAGAGATTGGGAGATTCTATTTCCGACAGTTAGTCCCACCGACCCCTGTGGATTTATTCCCAGTGTTTTTTCAATTTGAATAATGGCTGAACGTAACGAGTTGATGGCATCAGAACCTATCTCAAAGATATTATCTCTAACTATGGGAAGTTCTGAAGGGGTATCAATTTGATTTGGATATTTTGATTTTGACATGTCTTATGTTTTAATATAGATATATTATCTTTTCTTTATTTTCAAAAATATTATTTTGAAATACTATTAAATTCTTTTCATCTGAATTCTGATTAAAAGTCTCTTGAGAAATTATACTGTTATTTTCTATAAAATCTTTTTTATCAAAAAAATCTTTAAGGAAAGAATAGTTAAATAGTCCAAAAATTATTAGGCAAATATATTTTCTCATCTTTATACCTAAGCGGTTATCCTTTCAATCTTAACAGGTTTTTCGGCCACTGAGCCATTCAAAGCCTGGAGAAAGAGATCTCTATCAATCATAATTCCTTGATTGGATGATCCTTCCCTTGCAAGCTTGAACAAGCTCATTATTTTTATAAATCTTTTAGACATAAAATCTCCAAATTATAGCTCAAAAGGTATTTGATAAAGAATATCAGTCTTATCTAATCTAATAATAGATAGCTTCTGTCTTCCATATTTATTAAATACAAATCTCTCTCTATTTACGTTTAATACCTCATAGATATATTCTATATCTCCGGTAAAATCAAATCTTACCACAAGATCCCTATCTTTTACCATAGGTTTGAAGAGGGCTAGTGCTGTTGGCTGAAAATCCTGCATAAGGTGGGTGTGGTCTCCCAGCTTTAAATCTTCGGTTGCCTCGTAGAATCTGATCAAAACTCTTCTATCTGCTCTTCTTGTGTTTAAGATCTGCTCATAACCACCAACAAACCCTGTTCCATAGCAAAATCTACAGCTTCTTATTTTGGGGTGTTGCCTTCTCAGCGTGACACAACTACAGGTTTCCCCTTCCCACTTCCTTCTAAAGAGGATACACTTCTCTCCAACATTTTCCATCAACTCTTCTTCTCTATCCATCGCCCTCTGGAAGATATCTATTCCTCTAAATCCATTGTAGACACCACCCAGATATGTCCCGCAATCATTCTTGCCATTGAGAGCTTCCCATGGCAAGGCCTTATGGTACCCGCAATGGTCTAAACCATCATGCTCCATTTTTTCAAAATCTGAGAAATCTGGAACAATTATTCCAACGGAATTATTCGTCCTTCCTGTTGAAACCGGGTCTTGATAAGTGGTGGTTCCGTAGATAATTACATTATTATCATCCTGGCAAAGGAGAAAAAGCTCAGATTCCTCACCAACATCATGATATACTGCGGTAGTTTCGTTTAACCCTCTTCCTCCGGAGGGGATAAGAAATCTGTTGTTTGTTCTATCAATAGAGTTGTACTTTACGACCTCTCCAGTTATAAGGAGAAATCCTTCCTCTGGGTATCCGGAAACATCCTCTACCTCAACCACATATCCATCGGCAGGTAGTATTGATGTTAATGTCGTCTTTGTTGGTACAGAGAAAACCCCAGGATAGGATTCATTCATTCCTGCGGTATTTATCGTTCCCCGATATGACTCCATAACTCTTGCGGCAAAGTAATAACCCGTGCCAACCTTCAAGCCACTAATAGTAGTGGAGGTCATTCCCTGTTCCACCAAATATGCTGGTGGAGAATCAAAGATACCTAAGCGGTCTGTAGAGTAGTAAATCAAAACATTAACATCGCTATTATAGTATCTTGAAATTGGGGTGGACCACTCCAGATCAACATCTGTTCCGTTCCCAACATCAGCCACTCTTTTCATTCCTTGGTAAAATCCAAGAAAACCACCCTGCGGAAAGATGGAAGGGAGAACTACGCCGGTATATTTTACAGAGAACCTAATAGATTGATTTAATTTGTTTCCCGCTATATCTTCCACCTCCAACTTTAGAAGATATTCTCCGTCTCTTATAAATTCATCCCTGTCTACCGTAACCTCTAACCTTCCGGAACTGGAAGAGATAGAGCTCTGAGTTCCATTAAATGGAGCTATAAAAGATCCGGAATTATAGACTGATGCCTTATTTAGAGAGATATTTAAAGTGCCTGCATTGAGATCATCAATATCATCTCTAATATCAAAATATAACTTCTGAGGAGTTACCAGATTATCTCTGTCTTGTGGACTGGATAGAAAGATAAAGGGCTTATGACTAACTATTTTAAATGAATAATTAAAATTATAATAGGCATCGGAATAATCCTGAACCTGAATTTTTATTTCCAATACTGAGTCTTCCGCAAAGTCTGACTCGGAATTTATAATCACCCCCAAAGAGTCAATATCAAGATTTATTTCAGAATATGGACCATTAAATCCGGGATTAAACGTGGATCCCTCAATAGCCCTTACTCCCGAAACTTCAACAATTAAGGTAGACGAGTTTATCCCGGAAGAGTCCTCGTCATTGAGAGTAAACTCAATCAAGGATGTCTTACTATTTCTCTTTGATCCTGCGGCTGGCTCGACCCCAGTAATTGTAATCATTACAGCTCCCAAGCTAGAGCAATAATATTAATAGCTATCGATCCATCTTTTTCATGAGATCTCTTTTCTTCTCCTTCCTTTTTTCTTTAGGAATCTTATGATAAGAGATCAAATCATTAACATAATCATTTACTTTTTTATCAGATCTTTTATCGGCGTCAAACTTAATTTGATATTGAAATGCCTCAAGTTCTTCCGGCCTATCGAGATAAACATTTTCTTTCTTTACCTTCTTCTCGCCTTCCTTCTTCATATGTTGAAGACAATGAGTAATCTCATGAAGAAGATACCTGGCAATTATCTCAATCTTCTCATCCAAGAGAGATGAATTTAAAAATACCCTAGCATTGATCGTCTTTGCTGTAACATCCAAATCAGCAGTAAATACTACCGGAATTCCATCTAAAATATCGATCTCCTGATCATATTCTTTGCAGAGATCCTGAAAAGTCTCGTCGGCCTTTAAAAGCTGTTTGAGTTTTGCAACTAACTTTGTTCTTGATTCTAGTTTTTTCTTTTTTGCCGCAAAAATCTCAATCATTTTTTCTCCATCTTCGACTCTTCGGCAATTATAATTTCCGCCAAAATTAAACTCTGCTTTAAGGCCGCAATTTTTTCTCCAGCCTTAGCAATCAGGTGCTCCAATCCTGCAATTTCTATTTTCAACTCATCAGGACTCTTGGGCTTATCGAAACCCAGGTATTCAACGGTGCATGTTTCCGGGGAGATCATTTTTCTTTTTTTTGCTCTTTATTTTCTTGTAAATTATTTTTTCTGAGATCAATCTCTACTACGTTTATATTTCCAACAGGAATCTTCTCAACTACTCTAGATATCTTATCTTGTACTACTTTGCATTTCTTTTTTAACTCAAAAATTTCTTTATTTTCTAAAATATTCAAATTTCTCATGATCTATGCCCGCTTGCTGTTGGTTATAAAAAATTCAAATTTTTCTAGAGCCTGAAGTGTAGCGGAAGCAGTAGAATGGTACTCAGATAACAACTCCTTAAGATCTTCTACTCTAGCCCTCTCCAAATCACAAAAATCTCGAGAAAGTCTGTGGATTGTTTCCTGTTGGTTGTTTATAATCTTTTCCAGCTCTTCTATTTTTTCTCTTAGCTCCCTTTCTTTCTTCTCAGAAGCTTCTTTTGATTCTTTTTCTTTTTTTTCTGTGCTTTCTTGGATTGTTTTTATAGAATCCTGTGTTTTATTTTCTTTTTTTGATAGGGATGTTTCTTTGTGAATATTCCAAAAGAATAGGGCTGAGGCAATTACTCCCCAGATTCCTCCTTTCTCGATTAAAGTGCTTATTATTAAGTTTAAGGGATCCATAACTTTATATCAATAATATATTAGTATTAGATAATTCCTGCCGATGAAAGATATCTTGTAGCTGTTGTTTTTCCTATGCCAAATTCCTTTGCTACACCCGAAATTGTTCCGTGATTTTTATAGGATTCTTTTAAGGCCTCTGGGGTGCAGACTGATAAAAACTTTTCTTTCTTGGCTTGTGGAGATTCAAAAGTTTGTCTAAAACAACGTAGTCTTTAGATTATGCGGCGCTCACGAAGATGCCTTAAACGCATTAGGGCGGGAGAACCGCTGCTTAAATTGCTATAAGTTCCGAAACTTCTTGGTCCAGGTCTAATGCTATTCTTAATAAATTTCAATCTTTCCCTGTAGCTGGTTAGCCAGGTTCCGTAGTGGCTCTGTAAGAATTCGCCAAGCATTGGGGGCTGATAGCTCAACCCACCATCGCTGATGGTAAAGTCTCTTCCCTTCTCCACTAGGGCCTGAGAGGCTACTGCAAAGACATAGGCTCCCTCGACAATTGCGGCTGCAAATAGTTTATAGATAACCTGATCGGAAAATAAAAATCCGGTAAAAAATGGAACCATGTTAAATTCTGATAGCGCCTGACAAAGAAAGCAAACTAAAAGGTCGTCAGAAAAAACATTACATTCTTCAGTAACAATATCGCCGTAGGCGTCATATACTATTGCACCAAACTGATCTCTTAGTGGTTTTTTGCCGTCGCTTCTAAGTCTTGCCTTAAGAAACTTCAACAGAGTATTTATTCCTTCTAGTTCGGCCTCGTTAAAATCAAAAGCCACATCATCGCCAAGCCTGATTGTTCCGGCAGTAGATGAAGCTTCGTCCACAATAAGAAATTGAAATACGTTCTGAACATTTATTCCGGAAACTGAGGAGGACCAAGTATCGGACCAGTTTCCCTTATCTGCCAGCTTTGGGACAGAATATGTGTAATTATATAGTCCGGTATCAACGCGAGAAACTCCCAGTGAGGTTGGCCCAATAACAGTAGTTCCCTGAAGATCCTTTATAGTTATTTCCGGAGTTGCGTCTGTATTGGAGGGAAGGCCATCAATACCGTAGTACTGAATAGAAAGGACTACGTCCTGACCTCTAATTGCTTTATTTCTAGTATTTGCCATTTATTTGGGCTCCGCTCTTGGTGCTGATTTTATTCCGTTTGTAACTGTAAAATTATCATGAGTAAAATAATCTTCGCCTTCGTAAGTGTTTTTTATCAAAACAATATAATCTCCAACCATAGATGGAGTAAACTGATAATAATACATTGCGGCACCCAAATCTAATATACTTGCCACAGCAGGAAGCCCTGGAAGAAGTGTTCCGTTTGGAGTAATTATCTTATCTACTATTGGAATAACCTCTGAATGTGGTACACCATCAACCGTAAATTGAATAGGTATCTTTACTACAGATCCTAATAAATAATTTCCTGTAGCCATATTATCTCACCTACTATTAGTAATCATTATTAATATATAAGGATATCAAAAAAATGTCAAAATTAAAAGTTGGAATAACCACCAGAGATGAGGCAAGTATTTGGTCTAATGGATTAGACCAAAATATATATTTTCTTTTCAAAATGTTGGAAGATATGAACTACGAGCCTTATTTAATTTCTGAGGCTTATGGTGCAAAGAAACTTTTAGATATTCCAATACAAGAGGCGAATCTATACTCAATTAGAGATCTTGACATTATCCTAGAAGTTGCTCACCCATTAAGTGACAAGCTTACCAGTTATTACAATAGCACCGGAAAGCCTCTTATTTCTATTAAGTATGGAAATAACTTCATGCTTGATTTAGAAAAATTCATCAAAAAGAATTCTGATTCTGCAAAATTATCAACAGGAACAAACCTTCCATTCCGAAATAGGGAAATTTGGGTTTCAGAACAATTTTACAAATTTAAAGATTATATAGAGGTTCTTACCAGATCGGAAGTAAAGGTCATTCCATATATTTGGGATTCATCAATTCTCAGAATGTTTGATGGTGGACTTCATAATCAAAACATGCTGGTTAAAAAAGATGACTTTAAAAAGATTGGTATAGTAGAGCCTAACCTGAACGTCTTGAAGAATTGCATGGTTCCTCTTGCTATTTGTGATATGGCATATGACAAAAATAAAGATGCAATAAAAGAAGTTTATTGTTTTGGATCAAAAGTTCTTGAAAAAAATAATGTATTTTTAAATTATATAAAATATTTAAATATACATAAAGATAAGATTGCCTCTTATGAGGGCAGATACCCCTTCTTTAAGGTGTTTAAAGATAATATTGCAAATACTATTGTGTCAACACAACTTTTTAACGAGCAAAACTATGTCTATTTGGAGACTCTTTTTTATAAGAGAGCATTGGTTCATAATAGTCCACTCTTTAAAGAGGTAGGTTATTATTATCCGGAATTCAATGTAAACCTTGGATCGGATCAGCTTCTAAGCGTAATCGAAGACTTCGATCAGCTAAAACATGTCGAGTCTTATGAGGCAAAATTAGAAGAAGTATCTATATATAATGAAAAAAATCAAGATAAAACAAGAGAACTTATAGAGAGTGTTTTAAAATGAATAAATTTAAGATAGCAGTTACTTGCAAAGATTCCTCTAAAATTTGGTCCAATGGATTGACCCAAAATGCTTATTTTTTAATTGGATTACTTCAAAAGTGCGGATATGAAGTTGATGCAGTCTCTCAGTTTGAAGAAGCAGGAAAAAAAATAGAAGAATTTGAAGTAAAACTTCTTAATATGGATACAATAAAGAATTATCATATTGTCATTGAAGTTTGCTATTCAGTTACCGATAGCTTGCTCGACTATGCCCTAAAAAATGGGGTAAAAGTTTTGACCATAAACTATGGAAATATTTTGATGCTAATGCAAGAGGATCTGATTCTAAATCCAACAAGCTTCCCCGCCGTCAATCGTGGAGGACTAGATACCTGGATATCTCCACACTTTGAGTTTTCAAAAGGATTTGTGGAGGTAACTTCAAAGGGAAAAGTCAGCATTTGTCCATATATTTGGGATCCGAAAATATTCAATAAATATTGTCAAGAGAATAAACTTGATCCGTTTTATAAAGATTCTAAAAACATAAATAAAATTGGAATATTTGAATCTAATATAAATATAATCAAAACTGCAATATATCCACTAATATCTTTGGAAAAATTAGAAAGAGAGAATAAAAATTTCATAAAAGAAGTTTTAGTTTTTAATGGACTTTCCCTAAAAGAAAATGAAAAATTTAAAGAGATTACAAGCAATTTTGATCTTTTTAACAATGGAAAGCTCTCAGTAGAGGCTAGGTATCCAATGCCAAATATGTTGGCAAAAGGATACGTCGGAACCATTTTATCTCACCAGTTTTATTGCGACCTAAATTACCTTGTACTTGAGGGTCTGTATACTGGAGTTCCGGTAATCCATAATAGTGAGGCCTGTAAGGATGCAGGTTACTTCTATAAGGGATTTGATGCAAGTAGCTGTGTGGACAAGATCAAAGAAGCTCTATCCACTCACCAGGAGAGGATAGAGGGATATAAATCTTCAGCAAAAGATGTTTTATTTAAATTTTCTGTAGAAAATAAGGAGAATATGAGAGGCTATATAGACTTAGTGGAAAATATCAGCTAGTTTTTATATATTTGACTACTATGGATGTTCCAGAATTAATCCATTTTTGAAAATTAGCATTTACTTCAATAAGATTGAACCCATTGCATTCTGAATTTTCTTCATAATCAAACCCAGGAGAGATCTTCATACCATTAATAAATACCTCAAGACTATGAGCTATATATTTATAAGAAGTATTAAAAAAAACTCCAGAGTAACCAATTTGTTTAGAAATATCTTCGCTCATAAAAATAACTCCATTGATAGTGGAGCTAATTACTACATCTCCAAGATTTGTGGCTACACCATTGGTAACTTTGACATCAGCAGAAGCTTTTTTGGTTGTGACATGTATTGCTGGCATTATTTAATCTCCTCAAAAACCGGCAGAAATGGTGCTCTTGGAATCTTATTTCCACCACCAAAAGCCTGAGCATCTTCTTTTTTTAGGTAAATATCATCACACTGAACAAAGTTATCTTGGTGATACTTAAATGCAAAATCTTCATACTCTCTAATCCAACGATAAAGTCTAATTAAATCTTGCTTAGTTTGCATATCTTTTTCTTCATTATTATTATCAACTAAGATCTGTGCAAATTGATCATAATAAAATACCGCATCGTTTGCAGCACGTTCTCGACACACCTGCTCTCTTGGTTTGATAAAAATCGGCATACTAGCTTCTTCCTATTCTCTCAAGAAAGCTTCTTGCCCTATCAGATGGGTGCATTGCCTCTGGCTGTGAAGATACCGACTCTAAAATAACTCCGGAGTTCTCTTCTTTCTCTATATCTTCAAGTATTGGAAGAATTTCGGAGTAAACCTCGCCTCTTACTTTTCCATCATATTTGACTATCATAATTTTATTTAAATCATTAGAGTCTTCATTTAAAAGATCTTTTATGCAGTCGAGGTATCCTTCGGAGTAAGCAACAGCCTTGATAGTCTCCTCATGTGCATTTTTAATCTTAGATATTAATCCGGATAACTTAGTTTTTTGTTTCATAATAGCTCCTAATTTATAGTAACTATATTAGCAAAAAGGGGACGAGATTTCTCTCGTCCCCCAGACTTATTCAGTCTCGACTAAAATTAGCCGTTGTTGTAACGAACCTGTACTTCATCGCCAGCCTTGAGAGCAAAGCCGAAGGCAATGCCACCAACTGGACCGGTGCTGTTCTTGTACAGTACGAAATCTCCCTGGAGACCTGCGAAGGAGATTGTTTCACTGTTCGTGAAGGTCTTTACCTTGCCGGCGTCAAAGACTGGGCGAAGCATAACACCGTTGATGAAGACCTGGAGATTGTCTGGGAATGCAGACTTTCCAGTCCAAGCACCCATTCCGATGTTCAGGTCAATTACATCATCTAGGAACTTGAAGTCAGAAGATCTGTAAAGAGAACCGGCAACTGAATCGAGAGGAATGTTGGTGGCGGCAGCGTAAGCAGTGAAGCTTCCACCAACGCGAGCCATAAAGAGCTTGTCCTTAGCGGCAGCGAGAATTGACTTATCGGAAGATAAGCGAACAGACTCTTCGGTAGAAATGCGGCTGGTAAGAGATGTATCAACAGATGAACGTACAGACTCTTCAGTTGAGACGCGGCTGGTGAGAGAGGTATCTGCAGAAGTGCGGAAAGATGTCTCAGTTGAGATTGAAGAGTTGAGAGAAGCATCGGCAGAAAGACGTAGAGACTCTTCGGTAGCAACACGATTGGTGAGAGAGAGATCTGCAGAACTACGAACAGATTCCTCGGAAGAAATGCGGTCGGTGAGGGAAACATCAACAGATGAGCGGACAGACTCTTCAGAAGAAATGCGGCTAGTAAGAGATGTATCGCCGGAGGTACGAAGAGAAACTTCCTCGGATAGCTTGCCCATGACGGAGGCGTCAGCAGACAAGCGGAAAGAGGTCTCTGTAGAGAGTGAAACAGTTAGAGAGGCATCTCCAGAAGTACGGGCAGACTCTTCGGAAGAAAGGCGAGTGGTCAGAGAGCCGTCAGCAGCGATACGGAGAGAGGCTTCAGCATTAAGAAGAACTACAACGGAGGAGTCGCCAGCAGCGCGAGCGGCCTCTTCGGAGGAGAGTCTTGTGGTGAGTGAGCCATCAGCAGCGATACGCTCAGACTTTTCGGCAGATGCAACAACTGTGATAGAAGAATCAGCAGCAGTACGGAGAGAAGCTTCGGCATTAAGAAGAACCACTACGGAAGAGTCGCCAGCAGCGCGAGAGGATTCTTCAGAGGAGATTCTGGTGGTGAGGGAGCTATCAGCGGCGGTACGGGAGGAAACCTCATCAGAGAGTGCTACGGAGAGTGCTGCATCGCCAGAAACGCGGCTGGAAGCCTCGTTGGAGACTGCAGTAGCGAGAGAACTGTCAGCAGCAACACGGCTAGAAGATTCAGAGGAGAGGCTTACGACAATAGATGCATCAGCAGAGGCTCTGACAGAGCCTTCGTTAGATACGGCGATGGTGAGAGAGGAGTCTCCAGCGGTACGAGCAGATTCTTCAGAAGAGAGACGGCTGGTGAGCGAGGTATCGGCAGAGGAACGAACAGACTCTTCAGAGGAAACGCGAGTTGTTAAGCTTACAAACTTATCATTTAGTTCGCTGTAATCAGCAAACTTAATGAGTGAGAAGCCGGTCCAACCAGAGATGGATAGATCGCCATCAGAGTCTGCGACCACAATGTATGCATCATTACCACCCTTAACATAGTATGCCCAACCTTCCATTACTGCGGAGCCTGTTCCACCGGCTGCATTGAATGCTGTGGCGCCACCAGACTTGAGTACTGGAGTAAGTGCAGCCATCGCAGAAGTTAGATCAGAAACCGTATTGTAAGAACCCATCCATGTTACGCCGGCGACGAGCCCTGCTTCGATGACGCTTACGCGGACACCGATAGAGGAGTCACCAGCAACACGGTCAACAGTCTCGGAAGAGACGCGGGAGGTGAGGGAGGTATCAGCAGAGCCTCTGATGGAAGCCTCGTTATCGAGAGCTACAACCAAAGAGCTATCACCAGCTACGCGAGAAGAAGCCTCGTTAGAAACTGCAGTTGCAAGTGATGCATCGGCAGAGCCACGAACGGAAACTTCAGAAGAGAGTGCGTTGGTAAGAGAGAGATCACCAGAGGTACGAGCGGACTCTTCGGCAGAAACGCGGTTGGTGAGGGAAAGATCACCGGAGGTACGGGCAGATACTTCGTTAGAGACTGCAATTGTGAGTGAAGAATCACCGGCAACACGAGCAGACTCTTCGGAAGAAAGACGACCGGTAAGAGAAAGATCACCAGAAGTACGAGCGGACTCTTCAGAAGAAACTCGGCTAGTGAGAGATAGATCTCCAGAGGTACGAGCAGAAACTTCGTCAGAGACTGCTACTGCGAGAGAAGAATCTCCAGCAGCGCGAGCAGATTCTTCGGAGGAAACACGACCGGTGAGAGAGAGGTCTGCAGAAGTACGAGCAGATGCCTCGCTGGAAACTGCCACGGTAAGTGAGGAATCACCAGCTACGCGGGCGGACTCTTCGGCGGAAACGCGGTTGGTAAGGGAAAGATCACCAGAGACGCGGGCAGACTCTTCGGTTGAAACGCGACCAGTAAGAGAGAGGTCTGCAGAGGTACGAGCAGATACTTCGTCAGAAACTGCTACGGTAAGAGAGGAGTCACCAGCAAGACGAGTAGACTCTTCAGCGGAAACACGGTTGGTGAGAGAGAGATCGCCGGAGGTGCGAGCAGATACTTCATTGGATACTGCTACAGTAAGAGAAGAATCTCCATTGAGACGAACAGATTCTTCGAGAGAAACGCGGTTAGTAAGAGAAGAATCACCAGATACGCGGGCAGACTCTTCGGATGAAACGCGGTTGGTGAGAGAGAGGTCACCAGAGGTACGAGCAGAGACTTCATCAGAGACTGCTACTGCGAGAGAAGAATCACCACTAAAACGAACAGATTCTTCAGTAGAAACACGAGTTGTGAGTGAGGTATCGGCTGCACCACGGATGCTAGCCTCAGTTGAGAGTTCGGCCTCGACAGAGGACTTATCTGCAACAACAGACCAGTCAGCCTTGAGGGCGCCGTCTGTATTGGTATCAAGACCACCTGTTCCGAATCCAGAACGGGATTCGATTGTGATCTGATCGCCAGAGATTTTAGTATTAAATGCTCTTGCCATGTTATTATTTCCTAAATATTTTTCTTTTTACTATAACTTGAAACGTAACTATAACTTGTTTAAGTTTAATTGCAAAGTTCCCTAGTGGGATTGGAAATATTAAAAGTTAGAAGTCAAAATTTATAAACCAAGATCCATAAGGCATAACTTTGTGACTTAACTTTGTACATTGTGTGATAAATATTAGTAGAAAAATTACTTTTTTAAAATTATTTTTAGTTTTTATACAACATTTTTTTTAAAGTTCTTACGTGATTATCAAATTTACAAAAATCACTATTTAAATAATTCATTGATAATCCGGGAGCTTTGCCTTCGGGGTCTTCAAAAACAAACTCAAACTTTCCAGTTGCAGTTTTTGTACAGCGAATAACAGAGAGTCCCTTCATCGTTAAGAATGCGGCAAGTGATAGATCTGACGTTATAAAGTTTTTTTCTTCCATATTCCCACTTATTAGTTCCGGCTTGTTGATATAATAACTTTAATAAAATATAAATAGAAAATACGATATGGTCAACATCCTAGGATTGAATCATCGTGGTTATCAATGAATAATAATTTATTTATTATCCGAGTCTGTATTTTTGTTAGAAGGTTTTAATTCTGATAGTTCTTTTTCAAATTCAAAAAAATCAGTAATAATATTGTCTGTTTTTAAATCAGACATATCAATATAATTAGGATCTCTTCTAGAAACTGCGGATGGTTTTGATTCTAAGATTTTTTTTTCATAAGCAGGATAGAACTTAACTCTATTTCTCATATTTGATTTATTCATGTTGCACCAATTATAACGATTCTATTAGCATAAAAATAGGGCCAGGTAAGTTCCCCTACCTGGCCCTACAAAGTATCTAACTAATTAATTAGATAGATTCTGCGCCCTGGACTGTACCGGAGGCAACGCCGCGTGGGTTGACGATACCGATACCGACGATTTCAGAGACAACCCAGCCGAGCTTGAGCTGCTTTGGCTCGTCTGCAGGAAGAACTTCGATGTCCTGACGAACAGGCATAACACCGACGAACTCTGGCTCTGCGGTGGCGAAGGCCTTACCAGCTGGAACGATCTTGGAGACGATGATATCTGCACCAAAGATCTGACCGTAAAGGCCAGTCTGAAGGATCTCTCTCTGGGTGACTGGGTCAACCTGGGAGGCGCCTACTGAACCTGCAGATTCCCAACCGAGGATATCAGTGAACTCATTGATGTTCATGAAGTACTTGGAGGTCACGAGGTCCCAACGGTCGATTTGACGCTTGAGGGAGAGCATGCCATTCTTGGAGAGCTTGCCGCTGACGGTGGAGTCAGTAAGGTCGAGTCTCTGGTTGGTGTTCTCGCCACCCTTGGTGGTGTCAGATGCGAAGTCAAGGGCTGCGAAGACGTTGGCGTCTTCCTGGGCCTGGATTTCCTGACGAGCCTTCTGCTGGGCGCGGTCGATGACGTTAAAGCGGCGGCGCTTAACTTCAGCGATACGGACAGTAGGATTGCTGACGATTTCAAACTCTGGAACAGTTACGCGGTCACCGAAAACACGGCTTTCTGGAGCGGAACCATTGGAAGAGATAACTACGGCTGCAACGTCGATGTCGCGGTCGTAAACTGGAAGAGCGCCCTGGGGAAGAGGATCAACAACGAGGGCCTTACGACCGACGCCAGAGTAGTCTAAGTTGCGGCGGATTGGGGTAGCCATGGCCTGACCAAGAGCAACCTTGCCTTCTTGGGTAAGAAGAGCTTGCTTGATCATTTCATCGCGCTGGTCATCATTGAGTGATGGGCCAGAGGCGATTACGGCGTTAGAGGGCTGAAGCTCTTCGATGATAGATGCGTATTTCACGATCTGTAGAAGTGCCTCTTTGACGTTACCGGCGTTAAGTTCGCCGTGTGTATTAAAGATGTTTGACATGATATTTTAATTCTCCTAATCTTTATGTTAATTAAGCTGATGCGCCTAAGAGGTAAACTGCGTAGTACTCGGCGGTTGAAGCTGAGCCGGTAGCGGCGGCGGCAGAGGTGGAAACTAGTGAGCTGTCAGAAACAGTATTTAGAAATACTGCAGCCTGAATGCCGTTAGATCCAGAAGCTAAGGTGAGCTTTCCTGCATTTGCTGCGCCAGTGTTTTTTCCATAGAGCTTAGTGTTTACGGCAGTGGGAAGGTCCGTTCCAGTTGTAGATACGAATGCATCAGATGTTATTCCATAAAGACCGGGCTGGGTCCAGAGGGTTGCTTTGCCAGAACCAAAAGAGGTTCTTGGACCAACAACTACGATGCCGGAGGCGGAGGAGGAAGCAACGCCAGAAGCGAAGCCAGTGCCTTGACCGACAGTTCCGCCGATAATGGTACCAAAGGAGGTACCGTAGCCGGAGGTGCCGTCGTCAACTAATCCGTAAAACTCGCCAGCAGAAACTCTACCACCGGTGACTTTTACGTCAGGGGTGATGGAGGAACCGCCAGCGTCAGCGGCGTAGTAATCGCCGGACTCTAGAGTGTCAAGAACGCCGACTTCACCGCCAACAAAGTTGGCTGCGAAAGAATCGAGAAGGTCGTACTGGCCGGATGGGAGGTAGCCGGGAGTGAGGGGTTTGAGTGCCATTTTAAAATTCTCCTAAATTATTTTAGTTTTTGAATTGTCTGATTGATTATTCTAGAAACTTGTTCCTTGCCTTGGCTGTCAGCGGCTTTAGCTAATTTTTCAAGATAGCTAACAGTTTGGGCGTACTTAGATTGAAAATTACCACTGGGGGTAGTTGTAGCAACATAGATTGACTTTTGTTGCTGCTCTAAGTTATTTTCTACCAAGCCACCCCTTCCCATTGCATCTGCCAGAGTGACAGACTTTGGATGACTCTCTGCCATCAGATCGTGTCCGGTTTCTTCTTGAAAACCGTAGAGATTTTTATAATCAGAGGGTCTCTTGGGGGGTTGCTCATTATACATACCGGTAAGGCCAGTATAATATGATTTGGTTAGCTGATCTTTAAGACCCAAATTGGCATCTCCAAAGTAAGAAACTCTTGATTCCGCAGCTTTTCGTAATAATCCTTGATTATTAATAGATTTTGATTCTTTTTTCATATTATCTTCTTTTATCTTTGACTCTGTTGTAATTTGAGATCCGACAGAAGAAACTTTTTGTTTTAAGTTCCTTCTTACGTTTCTTGCGGAGATTACAATGTCTCTTGCTAGATCTTGTAATACTTCATTCCTTGCTAATAGCTCTTTTGTAATCTTGCCTTGAGAGGCTGAAGTATCAATCTTCCCCAAATCTAATTTTATATTTGGGTTGATATTAGAAATGAGCATTGCTGCATTTTCTATACTTCCAGACTCTTCAATTAATTTTCTAATAATTCTTCTTTCGTTAACAAATAGATTAGAAAGCCCGGGGAGATTATAGATTATATCGTTCTGCAGGGCTGCAATCATCTGTTCCAGCAAAGAGTCTACCGATACTTTGGTATCGGCTTCCGAGCCAGAGGTTGACTCTGGGCCTTTTCCTTGCGACTCTTCTGTTTTATTTCCCGCAGTCTCACGGTAATCTGCATCAAACTGTTCAATAGCATCTCCAGCCGCAGCGATACAGTTTATTTCATCTTGATAATATTTATTCATAAACCATCCGCCTGCAACGGCACCTAGCGCAGCTCCAATTAAGCCTCCAAGCTTTCCTTTGATTAATAATCCCACCAACCCGCCCGCTACTGCACCAGCCCCACCAGCCTGCATAGTAGAGAATCCGGAAAGATTGGAACCGGGATCCTTGGATATTAGGTCTAAAAAGTGCTGAATAGATCCTTCGGTGCTGGAGTCGGATATTAATTCCTGAGCGGCAGTGGAAGCAGCATCCAAGGTATCTTTCTGCTCCTTTCTATCGGTAAGATTCATTACAATCTCAAACTTTGAAAAAGCATCAAAATTACTTAGCACTTTATTTCTGGCACTTACGGCTGGACTTCCAGGAATCAGCGCTATATTATTAATGCAGTCTTTTGCATCTTTTACTGCCTGGATATTTTTCATAGATTTGGGTGAGCTAAAAGAGGAAAGAATAGCTTGGACAAAGTCAGTTTTATAACCTTTATAGGCCAAAACACCAAGTCCTAGAATTACAAGTGTATTTACTACTCTTCCACCTACGGCAATTGCATTTCCTACTTGGGTAGTAAATCTTCCTGCGGCTCCGGCGGCGCCCCCTGCAGTATATCTGGTTACTGCATCATCCAGGCTTATAGTATCGGCTCCTGTGTGTCTTGCTCCAAGGGGGGCGTTCTGAAGTGCCTTTTTAAGTTCAGTATCTGTTTTTAATAATTTAAAATATTCTATTGCTTTTTGATTATTTGTATAGAAGTCATCTATTTCTACCTGACTTGGAGATGGACTGAGCCCATTAAGTTCATCACCCATTTTTTTGAAATCATCTGAAAACTTTGATAAGAAATCATCAATCTTAGTCTCGGTATATCCACAAATATCTGCATTACGCATAATTACTTCGGATGATTCGGTTACTCTAGAGGAATGAACCAGCGCTTGTAGTAGTTTTTTAGAATCAACTTCTCCAGCATCAGATACAACTTTTACTGAGCTTTTTACACTAGAACTAAGTCCTGTAATTCCATCTAAGCTGGGAATACTTCTTGCACCGACCCTGGCAGCCCCATCGAAAAAATCGGGCAGAATACTTGCGGCGGAGGCAACCTTGCTTAAAGATCTCTTTGAAATCATTTTTGATGCATAAAGATCAAAAATTTCAGATGAAGCTGTTTTTTTAATCATCTCATTCTTCCTTCATCTCGGCAATAGTTCTTTCAATCTTATATGCTAATTTTATATTTCGCATACCGATAGCTTCATCAGCCATTCTTTGTAGTTCGTTAATAATCTCATCTTTGGCCATGGATACTTCATTATCAGTATAGTTATCACCACAGACAGCACACATCTGATCGGAAGAGTTATCGCAAGCACAGCTCTTTTCTACTGCGCCATCATCTGCTGCGGAACCGGAAACTGCTTTTGATAAGTCTTCAAATGCACCAGTAAGACCTTCAACCGCTTTTTTAGCGTTTGCCACGTCTTCAAGATTTGGAAGATTTGTTTTTTCTTGAGCGAACCTCTCTACTACAGCGTATTTTGCAAGAATTTGAGACTCAAGCTCCTTCATTACTTCGCTTCTTTCCCAAGAGCCTCTATCTTCTTTTGACCATCTTTTAAACATACAATTCTCCATGTGTTAAATAGTTAGCAAAATAATAGTAGGTTAGTGGGCAATTGCTCTTTTGATTTAGAGCAGCAAAAATTCTAAATTATTTTGAGTTGAGGCCGGTGGGCCGGTAACTAGAGCAATACCGGGGTGATTTTCAGTTGGTTGCTTGGAGGTAAGATGACCATCAAGCCCAACGTAGAGGGTTGCGTTTAACGGATAGGCTTGAGTGGTATCAAATTGATCTGTTGCGTAAATTCCCCTTTGATAATGTACGGTGACTCTTCCACTAGATAGGGTTGTATCATCACCTGGCTTATTTGAAATTCGGTAGATATAGCTGGTTACAATCTTATATCCATCATTTGATCCATCTCCATCAAAGTCGTAATTTAGCTCTGTACCGGCTGGAACGGTAATTATTCCATTAACATAATTTAAGAATACGGAGATATTTGAAATAAAACTTGACTGAATTAAGTGCGGATTATCCAGAGGGCTACTTACTTCCACTAGGTTTACCAATTTTCCATTGGAGTCTATTCCTATGGAGGTGGAAGGAACCTGAATCTGAACTATTTCATCAATTTGAGATCTGGTAAATGCTGAAATTCTAGCATCATCGATAATCCCTATTGGAGCGGTTCCATCAGAAACGCCGGCAACTATATCGTTACCAATAACTCTAAGTTGTGCGAATGCCCCAGGCTGAAACTCTGCCGTTGGGTCCACAGGAAGCGACATTGGCATGGCATTTCCGGAATGTATTACTTTTAACACTTAGTATCTCCAAAGTAATCTTTATTAATTAGCAAAAAAAGAAGAAGTAGGAATATTTTACTATTCCTACTTCTCTTAATCTATAGAAAAATTATTATCTATTAATTTTTGCGATAGTTTCCTTTACCATAGAAGCAGCTTTTCTTTCGCCCTTACGATCAAGGTCTGAGGCCATCTTGATAAGATTCCTGAGGACATAAGTCTTCTGAGAAGCTTCTTTGACGATATCTTCCTGAATGCTGAGTGCAGTGGTGCGAACTAGATCGGCGGCAAATCCTTCACCTTTACGGCGAAGAGATGCTTCAATTTTTCCAAGACCCTGCATGAGATGACGGTCGCTGGCGGAAGCCGTAAGACTATCATCAGACATATTCTCCATTTTTTCAGAACCACCAAGCTGTCTCATAAGAGAGTTTTTCATATCTCCCCTATCCTTCATATTATCATCAGACATATATTCCATATCTTTGATTTCATCATCAACGTAGGAGGCATCGTCTTCATCTTCGACATCGTCTGCCATAAGAAAGTCTTCAAGATTATCTTCTGAGTTATCTTCATCAGAGTCATCTGAATAATCTGCAGAGTCGTCCTCAACAGAGTCATCCTTGGCGTTATGTTTCATTGCTTCTATTTCTTCATTTGCTTTCTTTTGCCAAGAAGCATTCTTCCTGAGTAGGGAGAACATTTCATCTGCAATTGAATCTGCGGCAATTTTTCTCATATTATCTCCTTATTCCCAAAGCATGCTGAGAAGTTCTGCAGTTGATCTAGATGGAGTCTGTTCTGTGGATGATTCCACACCGACATTTAGACCACCGAGATCTCTTGCGATTTTTATGGTTTCAACTGGGCGAGCAGAGGCAACACTTCTTTTGAAGGCTTCAAAAGCCTTGTCATCAAAGTCCATGATGTCATCTACCTGCTTATCAAGTGCGGTCTTACTGATAGGAAGAAGTCCCTTCTTCTGCATGTCGATAGCAACATCATATGCTCTGCGAAGTTTGATCTTATAGGAATCCTTTTCGTCTTCAGCTTTCTTGGTCTGGAAGGCGTCATTTACCATATCGCGAAGACCGGCAGACTTGGACATTTCCTTCTTCTTTCCTGCCTTTTCTGCCTTTTCTTTTTCGGCTGCTGCTTCTTCTTTTTCAGCTGCTTTTTCTGCCTTTGCTTTTGCCTTTGCCTTCATATCCTTAGCATCGTCTTTCTGCATTTCGCGAAGGGCCTTCATTTTTGCGGCCATCTTTGGGTCTGCTTTTTTGGCAGCCTCAACTACAAGTTGCTCTCTTCTGATGCGGCGAAGATCCATAGCCTTTGCCATGAGGTTATCAACAGAATCGTCTGCTGCTTCATCTTCTTCTTCGTCATCATTAGCATCATCGGCCATATCGTGCATCATATCGGCCATATCATCTTCTTCAACATTATCGGTCATATCGTTCATATCGTTCATCATACCGTGCACTTCACCATCGTGCATCATATCGCCACCGGGCATCCTATTACCCATCATATCTTCAGCGTAAGCAACTTTTGCGACCTTAGTAAACTCAAGGGAGAGTGTTCTTGCCATCTTGGTGAGGGTAGTTGATTGACCAATGAGGCTTGAAGCTTCTCGGAGAGAGGCGGTAGCAATCTTGTCAAGCTCTCTTCTGTTATCAGCGGAGAGGCGACCGGCGCCTTCGTAAGTCTCTGCAATCATGGCGAGTTCGTCGGCAGACTCATTCATTTCAGCAAGTGCAGTCTTTAGCTGAAGGGCTACAGAGTGAGAAAGCTTAAGTGAACCACCCTCTTCTTCACCATCTTTTCCAACGTTAACATTTACGTTAACATCTTCACCGCCAGCAAGTCCCTGTAGGGCCTTTCTCACTTTATCAATCTCGCTTTCCATAACAGTGAGGGACTCCTCAACTTCTTCCTTTGGAGACTTCTTCTCTTCGCTTCCATCCATCTCCTCTTCCATGCCTGGCATTGGGCCCATATCTGGCATTGGAGGAGCGGGAGGAGCAGACATATCTGCTGGGGGAGGAACTGGTGCAGCAGGATCCATGGCCTGAGCTCCCTTAAGAAGGGCGGCTACCTGGTTAAGTCCTGCGGTTCTGATTTGCTTGCAAACTTCCTGGCCGTATTGCTTGCTGGTAAACCAGTCCCAATTCTGACCAATTTCATTTCCAAAGATCTCGTGACCTGTTGCGGCAATTACTTTCTTGTCGCCAGCGTAAACTTCAAAGAGAGCGGCAGACTTATTGATGCCACCGGCAGGAGAAACTGGCCAGATTAGCTTGGTGCTGAGGGATGGACCATTGTAAGCGGCTCTTTTGAGTGTTTGCTTGGTCTTCTCATCGCCCGGAAAGAGAGTTTCCTTTCCGCCCATGGACTTGGTTTGCTTCATGTGCTTATCTTCGTTGTGAGAGAATGGCTTGGACTTGTAGCCTGATGGCTCAGCTGCCTTCTCAGAACCACCCTGGAAGTAAGCAACACGACGCATCTGACGCTCTTCAAGCTCTGCACGAGAGAGCTTCTCTTTCTTTTGCTCGTCGCCTGGGAAGAGGCCATCTTTGCTGCCCATGGTCTTGGTTTGCTTCATGTGCTTGTCTTCGTTATGAGAGAATGGCTTGGACTTGTAGGTGCCGGTTGGCTCTACACCGTCTGCTCCACCCTGATGATAGGCTAGTGTTCTTCTTAATTCTGCTCTTTTCTTGAGCTGTGACTCGGTCATTATATCCTCCATGATTGTTGAAATTAAAGATTTGGCTTTTTTATGGCCAAGATTGTTTTGAGATGCATAGATTGCTTGAGTATCTGGGGTTGCATTATCTAGAATTGAATCTCCTAAAAATGGATTCCCCCTATCGGCTGAATTTTCTACACCAGTGGCAACAACTCCATTACTGCCACCGAAGGAGTAATCTTTTACGTCATCAAGATTTGTGCGAACAAACTCCCCAATGTTACGAAGATTATCACTCCAAGAGGAAGTCATGGTTTGATTTTCATTAACTGGTGACGAAAAAAAGTTATTATTCTTTAGAAAGGATGTGATGATCTTTTTCCTTTCGGAAGGAGAGCATCCATCTTCTCCGCAGGCGGTTTTAACTATGGTGTTGAGATGTTGTGCTTGATCGAGAGAAAGCTTTCCAAGTATCTCATCGAAATTCTGAATGCCATAGTTAGAAAATTCTTTTTTATAATCTTGTAGAGAGGCAATACAGCGAAGAAGTATTGCGCCAGGTTCTGCAGGCTGAACAACCAAGCTGTATTCGATTGGCTTAAGTCCTACGTTAACTTCGCCCCAAGCAGTACGGCCCTTAACATGTGCACAATATTCATTTGCAGTTTTTGCAAAGTTCTGACAATCTGAGCAAACAGATGTTTCTACTGCGGTACCCATTGAGCCATATCTTACTACACCGGTCTCAACTTTTCTTGCAAGATCCGCGTAGTTGATTTTATCAAGAGCGCAAAGGCCAACTACCTGCTTCATCTTATCATCATAATAGGTATCAAGAATAATTCCTCTTATTCCATCAACAGATGATGATTCGTGATCTTTGCAAAGTGGCATTCCTATCCACTTGGAGGCTGCCTTTTTTAATTCTACTTCTGGAAAGATATCACCATTGTTATTTTTGTGCGGCTTGACGTTTCCATGCCACTTCCAACCTTCATCAAAGTAGCCCCAGGCTCTATCATTTCCTACCTTCTTCAGGTTTCCTGTTTCGTCAAGAAGGGCCGATTCTGCGGACTTAAGAAAGATGATGGAGAAATAGAGAAAGTCATCAGACTTTGCGGCAAGACTCTTAATCTCGTGAGCCAGCTTTGTCATTCTCTCGATAATAACAGGATCGGCAAGAACTGCTTCTTTTGAGATTTGGGTAATTGGCGATGGAGAATAACCTATTTTTTTAAACATCATCTACTCGCTTATTTTCTTGAAAATTAGCCGAAAGATCATCCTGTGTAAGAATTTTTTTAAACTTTTCAAAATTTTTATTCTCAGAACACTCGCACTCTATTTTGTTATTAACATTAATTTTTTGCTGTCCACAAACACTGCAGCCACTTCCGGACTTTTCTATAGAGAGTGTTTTTGTGGAATCTCCGTGCTTTACAAACATAATTTACCTCGATAAAACTTTTTTATTTAAAATATTTTTTAATATATAATCAGAAAAGTTTTTAATATTGTTATCTACATCTTCTGCGGACTTTTCTATTTTACTAGTTTCTGAAGACAACTTATCAACAAAGTCAGATTCTTTTATTTTAGTTTCTAATTCAAATATGCCTTCGGCAACATCAACAAACTCTTTACAGGAGAGTGATAGTGATTCTATCTTTTCATCAACAGAGGAAATGTCCTTAATACTATTCATTTTTTTAATTATTTTTTTAATATTTAAAAGCATCTTTACAATTTTTTTAGAAATTCTCTTGCAAGAAACATTGTAGGATTTTCCAGAACCTTTTATAAGATCTGGTTTGTCTTTATTCTTTAGGTACTGCTCTGAGTTATTTTTAAACGAAGATAAAACTTCATCAAGATTATCTTTAACCTCAGAAAGTATTTCGACACAGTCAGAAGCCTCAATTTTTACTTCATCAGAAATTAACGAGCCGGCCTCCTTCTCAAGGGATATATTCTTAATGGAGATTGAAGAGGCAGAAAATCTTTCCATAAGATCTTCTCTATGTGAACTTATAGATCCCGTCGGAATCGAGATCAGCTCGACAGAATGTATATCATTATTAAAAATTACCTCCTCAGAGGCTCTTTTTATAATCAGCGATTTGAGAAGACCTAGATTATTATAAGTCTTGGTGGCGATAACCACCTTTTTTCCTAAGGCCAAATCACTCTTTATCATATTGAAGGTTTTTCTAACCTCGGGAGGTGTGAAGGAGTTGATTGCCAAAAAATTAGACAAAGAAGCAGACTTGCTAAAAAATAAGTTATTATCATCACTGCGAATAAATTTTGAATAACTTAGATTATTAATTTTCCCATAATCAGAATATAAAATATCGTCAAAGTTATAAACTGATAACTCTCTTTTGGTGGGAGCACTCCTATTTATTGAGGCGCTCTTGATCATTCTTGATGGGCCATTTGAGTTAGCATCAACTGCAATTAACTCAAACTCTCCAAAAGAAATTGCTCTTGTAAAGGAAGCATTTTTTACATAAAAATTATCTTTTGAAGAAAAATTACCATACAGTTTATTATAGTTATCAATACTTTCGGAAGTTACTACGTTTTGATGAACGCTATCGCCAACATTTAGCCCCAATTCTTTGCTTGCCCCTCCCGAAATTTCAATCACCAGGGATACGTCGGAAGCTCCAAAAACCCCTAGTGTTCCTGGGAGGATATTATTTGCAATCTTTTTAATCTTGCCTGAGGACTGAACGAAGATTATATCGATTGGGAAGGAAACAGTTCCCATGTGATAAGTTACATCCTGTGGTCTTTCATATGGGAATAAAAGACCTGAACCATACTTCAGGGTTTTGTATGGCTGTAGTCCTGCAATCTTATCTTCTAGATTCTTGGCAACATCACATAAGAACTCGGCCTTCGGGGCTCCGTCAGGAGAGGTGATCTTAACATGAGATATTTTTGAAAGATCATTCTTTTTAATGAATAAAACTTCATTATTTGATATCGATGTAGACTTAGAAAATCCAAGAGATGATATTTGCTCAAAATTATCTGGACCAACTCCTGAGATAAACCCAACCGCAGAAGGTCTAGATGAGGCTAATGCGTTATTTATGCAGTAGGGTAGATCATTCTTTTTTATTTCTGAAAAATCAAAATAAAAAAGATCATATTTTTTATCAATAGGAGAAAACCTAAGATCTTTTTTTAGACCAAAGGAGTTTGAAGAAGAATATTTTTGAATTTTATCAATATCTAAATTCAAATTAAAGGTAGCTATTGAGGACCAACTCCCAGTAGAGACTAAACCTTTAAAGGTAGAGATAGAGGCTTCTTTTGGTCCGGGGGTGCAGATGCCCTCATCATCAACAGGACTTATTATTCCAGATTCGTATCCGAATGGTTCCGCAATAGATTCTCCATTAAAAATATTTACAAAGGTAGTATTGAAGGTTTGATAGCCTCTATCTGGATAATTTATTTCATCAGTTGATGAATCAAAATCATTCTCAGATGGTTCGCTTCTCGTTGTTAATGTTGATGATGAGTATTTTTTCATTGCCTTCTCTTATAGTAATCTTACTAATTCGTCTATGACCGATTTTATAAAATAGCCATCTCTTCCGTTTAGTATGTTTTTAACCAGAGCTATACTGGTTCCGATTGATGCACCGGCAGGAGTTTGCTTGCCGCTCATTTCCTGAGGATTTAATCTCAATACTCTGTTCTTTAAGTTTATTCTTGCCTTATTCTGAGATT
>Ga0181356_1000192_pt1 | contig 25848 bp, 35 predicted proteins | sample Fa13VDMM110SN_FD_130104 | JGI IMG/M metagenome (GOLD analysis project Ga0181356, IMG submission 130104) | Freshwater viral communities from Lake Michigan, USA - Fa13.VD.MM110.S.N | ecosystem: Environmental > Aquatic > Freshwater > Lake | place: USA: Michigan | collected 2013-09-24 | reverse complement strand
TTTTGCTTTAGCGGGATTCTCTGATAAAGTTTTCGATATAATCGAACTATTAAAAACCGATAGAAAAGCTTTGCTAAATGAGGTTAAATCTATTCAGATATAAAATCATTCTCTGATAGAATTTATTTCCAAATATTTTCCAAATCAATTTTTGAATTTATATCAACCTCTTTACCTTCTTTTATTAGTGAGTATTTTTGTAAGGGTATAAAAACTTCAATAGTTTTTTTAACTTTTTCCAATTCATTTTTTTCTAAGTCAAAATTAAAAATTTGAATTAAGTTTTCAATTTCATCGAATGTTAAAAAATTCTTATCACCTACAAAATAAGTAAAGTCATAGTTTAAACTTTGATATTTATAAGCGTCGTAAGATGATGATTTATTATATAAGAAAAAAGCTAAACTATTTTCAACACCAATTGAAGGTAAAGTGTAGATGTATCCGTTCAATTTAAATTTTTTCTCAACTGAGTCATAACCTTTCATAACTTCATCACCTAATTTATAATAGTTAAAAGTTTTATAGTCAAACTCAATATCATCTAATTTATTATTGACCTCATCAACATAATTAATCACAATGTTATGATTTTTAGTGTATTTTACAATTTCTAAAAATAAAAAAACAACATCTATACTTTTAATATCTTCAAATATATAACCTTTGGAAAGAATTATATTATTCTCTACAATTTGTTTTACTTTTTGAATAATTACAGACAAATTATTCTTGACAAAGTTTTTCTCATATTCTTTGATATCCTCTTCTTTTGACTTCTTTATAAATATAAAAAAATCATCTTTATAGAAAAGACCTTGAGATGGTAATTTAGATTTATCAATCTTTTTCTGAGAAAAAATCAAGTCTTTGAGTATGTTATAGATAGATAACATAGTTTTCTTTATTTAGATTATATATTAAATACAGAAGACTTGTAGTTTCAATATATACTTAATGATTATTTTAGGGGATTGTTTACAAGAATTACCAAAAATTGAAAGTAATTCAATTGATTTGATAATCACTGATCCTCCATATCTTATTTCAAGAGACTCTAATTTCAAACAAATATCCGATTCAACATCCAAAGAAATGGTTACTAAGTATAATATTTCAATTGATTTTGGTGATTGGGATAAAGTTGAATTAGACTTCAATTATCTATTCAAAGAATGGTTTAGAATATTAAAGAAGGGTGGAACTTTAATAGTTTTTTATGATATTTGGAAGTCTAATGAGATTAAAGAATCTGCTAATATGGTTGGATTCAAGCAACCAAGAGTTTGTGCTTGGACAAAAACAAATCCTGTTCCTATAAATTCTAAAACAAACTATCTGTCTAATGCTACTGAATACTTTTTTACCTTTGTAAAAGGTGGAAAACCAACTTTTAATTCAGAATATGATAACGGTTTTTATAAATTTCCAATTTGTCATGGTAAAGAAAGATTTCAACACCCAACACAAAAGCCCCTATCTTTGATTTCTCAATTAATAGAGAAACATTCTAATATAGGAGATTTGATATTAGATAACTTTGCCGGAACCGGAACTGTCGGAGAAGCTTGTGTTAAATTAGATAGAAAGTATATTTTAATAGAAAAAGAAGAGATATACTTTAATATGATTGAGAATAGATTAAACAAATCTATAATTAGTTAATATAAAAAATAAAATTTTGACATGATAATAGTTAAAAATTCACAACTAAACACAGAGGCGGTAAATGCTTTAAATTTTCTAATTGAATTAGATATTAAGGCTTCAACAGCATTTAGATTATCAAGAATAATAAAAGAAATTTCTTCAATTGTTGAAGATAAACTTAAAATGGAAAAAAGAATTCTTGATAAATGGGTTGAAAAAGATGAAGATGGTAATCCAAAACCAGCACTTGATAATAATGGTCAAGTAATAGAAGGAGCTGTTAATCTAAAAGATCCTGAATCTTTTACACAAGAGATGAAGAGTCTTATGGATATTGAAAACGAAATCCCTTTTGAGAGAATAAACTTTGAAGATTTAGAATTAAATACCGCGAAAGTAAAGGATTTAATGCAGTTAGATTTTTTATTTAACTAATATGTTTCTTTAAATTAAAAAATATTTAAAAAAGTCTGGTAATTAATTATCAGACTTTTTTATTTGTATATTGTTTTTTTAATATATACAAAAAAGTTATTATATCAAATGTCAGCAACTTACAGTATTAATGTAGGAACTATAACAGAAGCCTTGAAAAAATCAGATATTTACTCAGCATTATTTGATTTACCGGATAATGTTCAAAAAAAAATATCACCTAAAGATTTAAGAGATGCTATTTTTACATCCTGGGCATCTGCAGCTTTTAAATTAACTACCCCTGATTCTATATCAACTGAGTATATTGGAATTGACTCATCAAATCCAGAAGATAGAGATATTAAGAAAAAGATTTTACTTGGTAAAAGATCAGTTGGTAATTTAGATGTAGTTAGTGACACTCTTCTTAACATTTCTGATGCTGATATATTTTTCTACAACACAAAACCTGAAAGTGCTTCTCAAAATCAAACTAAAATTTCAATATTAGCCGGAACTGATTCAAATCTTTTTTATACAGCTCCTTTTATAGCGGCTAGCTACTCGGTTGCAGATAGCACAATAAATATGGATATTACTAATCCATCTTTAGCCGGTGGTGCTATTAATATTTATTCAAACACTGGAAGAATTGGAATTAATGCGGTTGCTTTTCCAACCGTTGGTGAAACAAATGCTACTGCATCAAGTGGTAAAATATTAAAATACTATGGAACTTACCCTAATGGATTTTTGAAATGGGCTAATCCAGATGTTACAACTTCGGTTATTGGAACAACCGGTTCACCAACTTACATATATGGAAGTTCAAGTTATGTAAATGGTTATCCATTAGAATTTATTGTTGATGGTCAAATTGTTCCAGAAACAATTGGTGGTATTTTACAAGGTGATAGTTTTACATCATCTTCTTACTACTCAACTGTTAATTCTGCTTATCAAAACTGGCCAATAGTAGAGGTAATGAGAAAGTTGTTATATCCTTATATTGAGCCTGAATTAAACATTTCAGTTGTAAATAGTGTTACTGGAACTACTTATGCTGAAGTTGGAACTACTCCATCGATTTCAATAAACTTCTCAATAAAAACATATGCTAGAGATGAGGATGAATACATTAGAGATTATTACATAGTAAATTCTGCTACTTATTCTAATCCAACTTTTAGTGTTGGTGGATTCAGTTTTTCGGCTGTTCCTGGTTCAACACTTACTTTAGCGGCGAGTGGAACAACTTATAGTGCTGTGACTGCTTCTATTGACTATGGTCTAAAAGTCTCAAATCAGTGGATAGCACCTTGGGGATATTCATACAGTGCAACTGCTTCTATAAACTTTATTCAACCAATTGTTAGTGCTTTTGTCGGAACAAGTAGTTTAGATTTCTTAGTTGTTGATGGAACACTACCAGAGCAAGCACACAGAGCAAATTCGACTAAAGTCATTTTAGACGGTATTACTGTTTCAAGCACAAGAAAAATTATTCCTTATCCGGGTGTTAGTCAATCTGTTACTATGGATGTTGATGGTCAAGGTTATTTATATTTTGCTAGTCCAACTACTTATGGTTATTTGAAGTATATTAAAGATCCTAATGGGTTTATAATACATGATTATAATAACTTTACTTATTCTGCTTTTACATACTCTATCTCTGTTAATACAGGAACTCCTTTTGGAACTTATTACTTGTATAGAACATCAGCTACTTGTAGTTATGTAGGGGGTGGTGAATTTGAATTTATATTTTAAAATATGTCTACATTTAGTATTAACATAGGATCTGCTACTCAAACTTCAGGTTATGAACTTGGTGGAACAAGTAGTGATTTAGATAACATTATATTATATAATTTTAGAGATAATGTTTCTGGATTAGTGACTCCTGAGTCGGTGAGAGATGCTGTTTTTTCTTTAAATGTGAGTTATCCTTTTAAAGAAACTACAACCGGAACCACATCTTATATTGGTATTGATACTTTAAATCCAAGTGGTAGAGATTTAAAAGATAGAAAATTATTCTTTGGAAAAAGAGCTTATTCAGGAACATATTCCTATACTGATCCTCAGACTTATAATATAATGGATTCGACACTACTTAGTAGTGATACGGATATATTTTTTTATAATACTAAATTAGATACTGTTTCAAATGAGGCTACTAAAATATTATTAATATCTGGAACAGGTGCTAATACTTTTCAAGATTCCCCTTTAATTCAATCACAAATAGTAACTGGTTTAACACAAAATTCAACCTCTTTAGACTTTATAAATGCAGGAGATATATCTATAAAAAGTGATTATGGAACAGTTTCATTAAATGATATACATTTTCCACAAGTTGGTAATGACCCTTCAAATTTAGAAACTTTGATGTTTGTTGGAGCAACTGGACCTACTGCTGCTACATCTTGGCAACAGATTGCATTTCCACCACTATCTCAGTTAGGTGGTTATTTAGGAGTCACTGGATCTCCTATTAATTTCTTTGGATCGCCTGTTTATATGAACGACTATCCTCTTGAATTCACAGATAGTAGAAGAATGCCAATAGATTTTAACGACTTGGATTTAGGTTCTACATTTTCAAATGTTCCTTTAGTTGAAATGTTAAAAAGAATTGTATTTCCTTATCTACCACCTGAAGGACAAATTCAAATTGTTGGTCAATATGCTGGTGGATATGCTGAAGTTGGAACTTTCCCATCACCAACAATACAATGGTCTATAAAAAAGAGAACCTTTGATACTCAGATAACATCTCTGATGAATATGATTCCGGGAGCTTATCCTGCAATTACAGGAACTGGTGAACAAACAATTTTAGGGTCTTCAATCGGTATTGTAATTTCGCCTATTTCGGCAACTTCAACTGAGTTTAAAATTACAGTTGGTGATGGAACACAATCTGGTTCTGCTTCAACCACATTGACTGGTATATATCCATATTTTTATGGATACTCAAGTTTGGCTACTATGACAAATGTTGGTTTATCGTCTTTGACGAAAGATTTATCTTTTAAAGAAGATAAAGAACTAGACCTTTTTGGATCTGGTAATTATTTTTATTTCATATATGATTTTAATTGGGGAACGTTATCAAATATTTATGATGATTTTGGAGTGACTAGCTCAGCATCTTTTTCAGCAACGTCATCTATATTTTCTTCTCCGACTGGTTTATGGGCTGGTAAGAATTTTTATATTTATAAGTGGTCTTCGCCACCTACATTTACAAATTCCACATTATATGATTTTAATTTTTAATATGTGTATTTAAAATTTTATATATAGATTATGTCAATACAGTTAGTAGATAATTTTTATTTAAACTCTTCAACACCATTAGATAATCGTTTTGTAGTAGGTTCTCAATCTTTTTACACAAATCGTCATGATATTGATTGGAAATATGTTGGAATGAGAGTTTGGGATTTAAATGATGGTATACCATACGTTTGGGATGGATCCACTTATAGTAGTGAAAACTCTGTTTCAATTAGTGGTTCTGGAACTGTAAATAAAATTCCTAAGTTTGCAACTTCAACAACAGTTACTGATTCACTTATTTATGATGATGGAACTTATGTTGGTATTAGTAATACTACTCCTGTTTATAATTTAGATGTTACTGGTGCTATTAGAACAACTGATGGATTTATCGGAAATGGAGCTACAATAAGCAACATAAATGCTGATAATATAACAAGTGGAACTTTATTATTAAATAGAATTTCAAACTCTTCTAATGTCAATTGGTTGTTGACTTCTGGGTCAGGTGGTCCTGGTCAGTCTACTTGGGTAAATCCAACAGCCGTGACGGTTGGTAACGCGACTAACGCGACTAACGCGACAAATGCAACTAACACAACAAATGTAAACGTGACTTCATATAGCACGAGCACTACTTCTTATCTATTGTTTGCTAACACAACTGGTAATACGAGTGTTTATCTCAATACAACTTATTCTCCAAAAGTTAATCCTTCTAATGGTAGAGTAATAATTGGAAATTCAACTGCTTTTACCTCACAATTAAGAGTTGTTGCTCTCTCTAGTGGCACTTTTCATCCACTTACAGTTGGATATGCTGCTGCTTATAATAATTTTAAAGTTACTGCTTTTTCTAATAATACACAAATTGCATTGAGTAGGTTTTTATCAAGTGGTGCTTCACAGTCTTCATCTTGGACAAGCTACGGTAATCCGTTTGATTATGAAGAGATTAGTTTTGCTGGAAGAACTTATATTAATACTGCTGGATCTGGAACAAGTGATAGTAGATTGATTTCATTTGGTGGTGGTGGTACTAATGACCAGATCAAATTCTATATGATAGGTAACAGCACAGCTCTTCCAACTGTTGGTGGATACGGAGTTTATATTGAGAGAAACCTTCAGGTAAATGGAACTTTCTCTGCTAATAAATTAAAAATGCCTTATGGTGTTGGAGCTTCTTTCTCAAATGATACTACAGCAGCAGCAGGTGGAATAGCATTGGGTCAATTGTATCATGCTAATGGAACTGTAAAAGTGAGAATTGTTTAATCTATTTTCTCAAACCACCAATTAAAGTAAATATAGTTATCACCTACTAAGTTATAGATATTAGATTCGTATCGAATTACTAACTTTTCGTCATAAGCTCTTACTAATTCAATTTCGATACCTTGTTCCATTTTAAGAAGTTTTCCAGTTTCTTGTGAATAACAAATTACTTCATCGTTAAGAAGTCTATACATACCTGGTTCTGGTTTTAACCATTCTTTAACTGTTTTAATTACTAAACCTTTAATTTTTATTGTCCACTCGATTGGTTGATAAAGGTCCATATCTTTAAATAATTCTGAAGTAAAATCGGTATTTTGACCTAAAATATCTTCAATAACGCCCCAGTAGTCTTCATCATCTATTGTAACAACAACATAACAATCATACTTTATACCATTTTTAATAATTTTTTGAATTTTTAAGTTTTGTATGTCTTGTTTTTCTAAGGCTAATTTACTTCTTAATTGAGAATAAGCAGTAGTTCCTTTAACATTCATTAGAATGTCTGTGATTCTTGACATCGCAACTCTTATTGCATCCTGGTGTTTGTCAAATGCGTCAATACTTAATTTTGGATCATCAACATGAACTGATGCCTGAACTGAGTCTGAATTAAAACGTTGTAAGTTAAATTCAGTAAACTCAAGTATAAGATGTTTATTTCTACGTTTCATAACTTAATATATATATTAAATTTTAAAATTCATTCTATGAGAATAAAAAGATTTAATGAATCTGAAGAAGTTGATATTTCAACTGAAAGAATTGATGAGATAGTTAAAGAATTAAATGAGATTTCTGCATCTATAAAAGATAAGAATAAAACCATTGAATCTTTGAATAGTGAATTTAATAATTATGTAAGTGATTCTCAAAAAGGTAATGACCAAATAGATGATTCTATATTTGCACTGCAAGTTATTAAAAAGAATTTAGATGATACTCAGGATAAGATAGATACTATATTGCAAAATATGAAGAGCTATACTGATGAGGGTAGAAAGTATCTTTATACTGAAAACAAGTAATTAATTTTCTTATATAATTCTTTATGAATAAAACAGGATCCTTATACGCAGTTTCAAGGCGCGTTGGTCGGATATACTCAAATCCAGAAGTTGATAAACTTAGAAACCAATGTTTAGATATAGAAGAACAATTAACTAAAATGTTATCTGAACAATGGCAAAAAGAAATTGATAGAAATATTCTAAAAAGTTTAGGATTAGAACCAGATAGAAATAAAAGAAGAAAAAACTCAATAAATAAAATTTATAAAAATGAGTCCTAATCAAAAATACACTAAAGAAGAAAGAAAAGATATGGATAATCATCTCAAATCGATAGGTATTTTATTTAGAACAATTTTAAGAAAAGATAAAATTAAAAAAATATTCAATGATGATAGGAAAGAAAAGTAGTTTAGAACAAGGTTATGTTTATGCTCCTTATATACCAATGACAACATCACAAGTTATAGTTGAATACGGTTCTAAAAATGTAAGTAGAAAAAGAAAGATTAATAAGATATTTGATTTAGGTTTAAACGTTAAAGATGAATTCTCACCAAGTAAATCAATTACAAGTAGATACTCTAAAAAGATTATAAATAATAATTATTACGGGAAATTTACTTTAGTAAGTGTGAACAAATAGTATATCAAAAGATATAATATCATATTAAAACAATGGAAAATATTTTTGTAATAGAAAACCTATTTAAGGATGATGAATTCAATGCTGATGAATTCAATGATATCGTAATTAAAAAAATATCTACACATCCTGGTTGGTATCTAAGTAATGATGAAGAAAGACAAAAACTATCAGTAGATGATGATTACTCTGATACTGGAATGCTTTTAGAGTCATTCTATTCACAGAATATTAATCAGTCAGAAAATCACCAAGAGATTAACTTTATTGGTAATATGATATATGAAAAAATTATTGAAAGTATACCATTTGAATTTGTAAATCCTAAATTAGTTCGTTTTTTATGGAATTATTATAATAGAGCATCAACTGGAGTTCCACATAAAGATATGGCTGATAATATCGATGGTAATTTTTGTAGTATAGTTTATCACTTAAATAACTGTGATGGTAAAACCATTATTGGTGATGATGAGTTTTTGTCAAAGTCTGGACAGTGTTTAATCTTTGATTCTAAAAAGTTACATCAGGGTATTGGTCCAAAAGAATATCCTAAAAGGTATTGTTTAAATATAATGATAGAATTTGATTCAATAAAAAAACCCACTCTATAAGTGGGTTTTTTGTTTATTGTTGTTTGTAAGTCTTTTCAAAGAATTTTTTTATTTCTTGCATAGCTTCTTCTAATGTATTTACTTTTTCCGGAAACTCTGTGAACCCCTTATCTACTGGTTCGGAATCATAATCCGATTCTTGTGAATATTGTATAAATAATTTTCCATCGGATTCTTTTTCACATTCTATTGTAACCGGATTTGTATTTTTCTTCGTGTCAATTGGCATACACTGTATATGAAATCCATTACCATTTTTATAATATTCGAACAAATTAAAACCATAAAAATCTCTTTCTAATGATTCTATTTCACTATTCACATAATTTTTTTCATCATCAGTTAATATAATAGTTTGAGATTCTTCATTCAAAGAGAATGATTCAAATAATTTTAAGTATTTCATAATAAAAAATCTTTTTTTGTATCCTTACAAAAGTTTTTTTTATAGAGTGTGGTGTATAAAAAAACCCAACTTTTCATTTTGGTTTTTATTTTACTTATTATAAGTTAATTTGTATATTGTTTTATACTGTAAAGCGATTAACTCATCTATAATATTATGAATATGTGTATCTTCTGCTTTAATACATTTTCTTTCAGATTTAACAAATTCAACAGCTTCCTTAAAATAATCTAATCTATCTTTTGATTTTGAATCTGTAGTATCAATAATATCATATCCTTCAATTAAACCATATTGACCTTGATAAATTTCAACAATATCATCAATAAATTCAATCACTTCTGTATAGTAAACTTCTAAAGCCAAATGAGCTGCGTGTGAACCCATATCACCTTTAACAGTCCAGTGATAAACTTGAGCCATTTCTCTACTTTCTAATAGTTTAGAGATAAATTTAGAAACATCACCACCTTCTGCGACTTCAATTTCTTCTTTTTCTTCTTCTTCTTTTTCTTCTGGTTGTTCTTTTTTACCAGACATAAGAGCTAAGAGTTCTTCTTTAGACATATCTTCATAATTTGAAGGTAAGTTAGCTTGTGTCTCATCAGCCTCGTTTATTCTTCTTAAAACTCGTGATTTTTTTTGAATTTCTGAAAATCTTTTCATTTGAATTATTTAATTTTTTCTGAATTATATATTAAATATTAAAACCTCATTTTTTGATTTAAAAAAGTAAATATTCTATTTTAATATATACTAAAAAATAAACTATAACTATGAGTTATATTAAAAGATATCAAAGATTTGTAGAAGAGTTTGTTATGGGAACTGAAACAAAACCATCTACTCCAATAACTACACCAGATACTCCTACAAGACCTAGACCAACTCGTCCGGGAATTACTCCAACAGAAGTTCCATCTGAAGAAGATGCTCCTTTGGCTTATGGAACTGAAACAAAACCATCTACTCCAATAACTACACCAGATACACCAACAAGACCTAGACCAACTCGTCCAGGAATTACTCCAACAGAAGTTCCATCTGAAGAAGATGCTCCTTTAGCAGCTGCTAAAAAAGTTATGGATAGACTGGAAAGAGTTTACTCAGATTCAACACAGGAAGAAAAGGATAAAATTAATTCTTACTTCGAAAAATAAATTTAATTAATGAAAACATTCGGTGAATTTTTAAAAGAAGAAGTTGATTTAAGAGGTAATAAAGGTATCACATCTGATTTTATGTCTAAATCTGAAGAACAAGCTAGAAGAGCATTAGGTGTAAGACCCGATGATGAAAGAGGTGAAATGCCAAGAATCTGGCCAGAGTTTGAACAGAATATGATGCAATCTAATCAACTATTAAGAATAGGTCAAGATGGTCGTGAACTTAACCCAGAACAACTTGAAGAAAGAATAAAAAGATTAGAGGTGTTAGCTGAAACTGTAGTAAGAGAAGAGTTTGGTGATATATTAGACACAGCTATTAAGCCTATTGAATTGAATATTAAATTAGTTCGACAAGGTAGTGTTTCTAATCAAATTTCTGATATTAGAGATGTTCCTCAACGTGCCGAACAACCTACTGAACAACAACAAGAAGAACAAGATAAGAAAGACGAAGAAAAAAGAAAAGAAGAAGAAGAAGAAAAATCAGAAGAAGAAAAAGTTCAACACGCTGAAGAAGGTGAAGAAGTTCCAGGAACTAATTTATCATTAGCGATTGATAAAAAGAAGTTATTAAATATGATAACTCAAGCTGCTGGTAAATCAACAAAAGATATTATCAGAATTTCTGAGACAGTGGAACAAGAATTGACTCAAATATTTGGAGAAAGACAAGGTAAACAAATTTTAGATAAGTGGGTTAGAATGTCTGATTTAGCTGATAAAATGGATTGGGTTATTCCTATTGATAGAAAGTCACAAATGATGAAAAACATGCCTCAGGGTATGGCGGGTGCTTGTCAAGTTATCTGGGAAAGTCATTCTGGTTCTGAATATAATATGAGTCTTCTTTTAGAAAAAGAAGCAACAAAAATTGTTATTAAATCAGTTGGTATTGATTTTCCGATGTTAATACATGAAACAATTAAAGGTATTTATCTTTTCTTACAATCAGGAGCTGTTAAAAAAGATAAAGAAACTGCTAAGATTATTAAAAAAGCCACTTCATCATTTATGGACGAGGCTCAAGATTTTAGATATGGGCCACCTGCACTTGAAATGCTGGTTAGATTTATCACTAAGTTTTCAGAAGCAAATGATTATAAAAGATTAGATACAAGAGTCTTTACAATTTTAGCTTATGATAAAGAAAGAGCAAAAGATGAAGCAAAAGAATCTTCACCAGAATTCAAACAATATTTAGAAAAAAGAGCGGATATTTGTAGAACTGATGAACAGTTTTCGGAAATTATGAAAAGTTTATTTTCAACTTTTGATTTACAAGAATCACAATTTATTTTAAATGAGGATAGATTTAATGATTCTCATGCAAAATCTGAAATACAAAAGATAATTACATATATTGTAGATGATATTGAAGAGTATAAGACAGAAATCGAAGAGTGGGAAAGAGAGCAAAAAGAAAGACAAGAAGAAGAAAGTTGGAAATCTCAATCTCAAGAAATTGAACCAGAAGAAGAGTCTGATATTGATAAATTAGTTAGACAATCCTTATCTGGAGAACAACCAAAACCTGTTCAACAAAAACCTTATGAAGAAATGACTATGGCTGAGATTCAACAAGCAATTGATGATGCAGTAGCTGAAGAAAACTATGAATTAGCTGGTGAACTTACAAATAAATATCTTAAAGGAGAAGCTAAAAAAGTTTGGGAAAACGAACTTAATAGAATAAATGAAAATTTACATATAAGAATAAAATGAAACTATTTAGATATAACCAATTTACGGATTTACAACCTCTAAATGAGAATATTGATAAATCAAAGAAATTTTTAAAAGACCAATTTGTAATTAAAAAAATTGCTACTGATTTAAAATTTATTAATAGTGATCTTGATTATGATTTGAGAAATGGTGTTAAAAAGGCACTTAGTTCAAAAGATTTTTCACCTGAACAATTTAACGAAATCAGAATAAAAATGAGAGATGTTAGATTGACTGATGAACAAGTCAGAAATCTTGAGCGTAATGAAGAATTTGTTAAATTAAGAGATTTATTACAACCAAACATAGGATATCTTTATAATTTTGTTTATATGTATTTTATTGAAGGTGTTTCTTATGAAGAAGTAGAAAGACTTTATGGATTACTTATTGAGTATAAAGATTTACTTGATAAACTTCCTAAAAAGTTTGATATTAATTTTATTGATGAGTCAATACCAAATTCTTCTAACAATCACACTAATGCTGAAATTCTTTCTGATGCTTTAGATAAGTTAGGTGAATATAGATTGGTGAAGAAAATAATTGATACACTTCCTACTAAACTAAAAAGAGAAGCTAATAATGCTAATCCTTTACAACAAGAACAATTACAAGAAATTGCAACGGGCTTTGAAAAGGTTGAAAGTGACAAAAAGGAAATGGTTTGGAGAACTTTCTTTGGTGAGATGTTGGAAGATACCTATGAATTAACAAGAGAAGGAAGACCAAATCCTAACTTTGGAAAATTAGTTTGGAGAAGTCGTCTTTTTAGATTTCAACAAATGGATAATCCACTTACTGAGTTTATTAGAGCGGCAAAACAACACTTGGATGCTTCAGGAACAGAGGGTTATTCAGATAGAATAGTAAAGATTAACAAAACAAACGATTTACTTGGTGTTAAAGGATGTAGAGTTGTTTACAATGAAGGTGGTGTTATGATTGTCGAGGTTAATTCTTATGCGGCTAACAAAATGTTAAATGCTCATTGTTCTCACTGTATAGTAAATTCCGAAAGTTATTGGAATTCTTATCTTGGTGAGTATAATATTCAGTATTACATTTATAACTTTAATCTATCATCTACGAATACAAGATGGACTATTGGAGTCACAATAAAACCGGATAGAACATATCAGGGAGGTGCTTGTCAAACTGTAAATAATAATGATATTGGTAGAGAGTTTAAATCAATTTTAAAACAATGGCAAGAAGAATACAATTTGGAAGCTAATCTTTGGGATATTATTTTACCTTTAAGTCAAGAAGAAATTGATAGAAGAAAAAGAGCAAAAGATGCTGAAAGATTCATTATCAAAAAGACTATTTCAGATCCAGAAACTGGTAGAGAAAGACCAATTACTGCTGAAGATATTAGAGGTTATGTGAGAGAATTTGGAGCTGATGTTAATAAAGATAATGGTAAAGCATTAGTAAATGCTGTTGAAGATGATGATTATGAAAGAGTTAAAACAATTCTTCAATTAGGAGGTTCTCCAAATTTACTAAAGGGCGCTGACTCTGCTATAGCTAAAGCTAAGAACATGGAAATAATTAAACTATTGGTTTCCAATCACGCAGTTCTTACGGGTGATGTATTTAATAATATCGTTTGTGATGAAGATGCCTTAGAGTTCTGTTTAAAAGCAGGAGCTGATGCTAACTTTAACTCAAATCTACCTATTAGAAAAGTTTGTAAAGGAACTTGGAGAAGTTTAACAGATATTGGAGAATCTTATTTTGCTGGATACCAAATGTTACTAAAATATGGAGTTAAGACCGAAGAAGCTGGTAAAAACTTTGTAGTTAAATGGGCTGCTGAATATGGTAGAATGGATATCATTAATGACCAAATGAGTAAAGGATGTAAAACAGGTTTTGTTGATGCTTTTGCTTGGATGGGACACACTAGAAAACTTCCTAATGATGATTTAAAAAAACAAGTTGGTCTTTTCCTAAAAGAAAATGCTATTAATTTCGAACCTAATGAGTGGAAAGATATGTGTGATAAACTTGAAAGAAGAGGTAAGAAACCTTGGGTTGATGAGATGTAATTAAAATCCTTTTAAGTATTTTTTAAGATTTTCTTCAATGACTTCATTTGCTCCTTCCTCTACTTGCTTACAAGTATGGCACCTACCACAAATTTTTTCATCAATTGGAACTCTACAATACCAACAAAGTTTTAGTAACTCATAAGGCATCATTTTCATAACTTCTGTTTTTGTTATACCAACAAGTGGATAAATACATTCTACTTCTCTTCCACTTGTTATTGTTAGATGCATCACCTTTCTTCTATTTTCTTCTCTATGTGTTTCATGCCCGTATATTGGAAAATAAACTTTACTTATAGACTCCCATCTTTCAGTAGATAGAATAATTCCAGCGACAAATCCACAAACTTTGACATCATAAACAGCACCGGGGATATTTCCATAGTCAAATGTGTTTTGTATATAGAAGTAGTTTTTTAAACCTTGTGAGTCTAACCATTTAAGAACTCTATCAACTGCTTTTAATTCTTCTATGTTTCTTTTTTCAAAGTGTATCATATCAATGTGATGCACTACACAATATTCGTCTGTGTGATTTACCAACCACCACCATAAAACAAAAGTTGAGTCAATACCACCACTGAATTGTATTAGTGTTGTTGCTTTTATAGCTCCTTTTGAACTAGGTAAAGTTATTGTCTCTACTTTATTAGCTAATATTTTCTCTCTAGTCACTTCATTTACTAAATGACTAGATCCGTATGGATATACAATACCATTCATATTAATTTTATCAAAAAAAGATTATTTGTTGAGTATTTTGTAGATAAGATAAGCGTCATTTACATCTTCATACGGCTTGGGAATTGTTGCAACTGAAAGAATATCCGATTTTGATAGTTTACAGTGTTTAGACCAAAAATCATTTATTTCATTGTTATCAACTATTGATAAAAACATATCAGTTTTAGTAAATTTACCACCAGATATTCCAATAGTATTTCTCCAGATAAACTCTTGTCTTGGTTTTTTACCACCAATCTCTTTAATAATAGGTGGGTAAGTCAATTTACAAGATTCTAATTTAAGTGTTGATGGTGAAAGAACTGTAATATCTTCTGATATCTTATCAAATAGTTTCTTTCTTAAAAGAGTTGAGAACGTAACTAAGTCAATAATATCACCAGCTGTTGATGAAAATGAATATCCTTCAATTCCAACCTTAGTTGGTTTAGTAGGATCAATATTATCTAAGATATCTTTAATAATACCATCTGTAATTTTATCATAATCTTTAAGTTTAGTGATTTCACCTTCTGAGTAATCTTCAAATTCTCTATACTCAACAAATTTGTAAGTTACATATTGTTCAGCCATTTTGAACCATTTTTTGATTCCTGTTTTACCAAATGCTGATGATTCTCTACAATAATTAAACATCTTAAAGGTGTCACCAGAAGTGACAACAAGTGCTGTTGATATCAATGAAGGGTCAATTGCTACTATATTCATACATTATATATGAAATAGAATAAAGTCTCTTATTCTCCTTCTGGAAATTCTTCCTCAACTACTTTAGCGATAGGTCTTCTGTTAATCATAGTTACTTCTTTACCATCTTTGGAAAGTTCGTATTGAGTTATTGGTTGTCCAAGTCTCTTTTCAAATTCATCTAAATTCATATCAGTTCCAGGAACCATAATTTTTCTAAAATCTGGTTCATTTTCTTCTTCTGGATATTCCTCCTCACTTTGTGGTTCGTCATAGTTTTCTAAAAAAGACTTATATTTTAATATTTTCACGGTTAAAATTATTTTTATAATTTATATATTAAACTTTTTTTTTGAAAATTATATGATATTTATAAACTAAAAATATTGAATTATGGCAAACGATTGTGACTGTAAAATTAGAATTACAGGGGAACCGGAAGATGTTAAAAGATTGAATGATAAACTTCAATGTGATGAAGTTCAAAACAATGGATCTTTACATTCTGGAAATTATGAACTTCTTTTTGAATCAATTGATGATGTTGAAGATTGGGGTTCAAAATGGCAAGTGTTCTCTGATATTGATTACTCTGAAGGTGATACTATGATGTTTATTAATGGTTATTCGGCTTGGGCACCAGCCGATGGTCTTTGGAAAAAGATTTCTAAAGATTTCAATTTATCTGTTACTTGTGAGTATTCAGAACCAGGAATGGATTTCGCTGGTATTACATCTTGGAATGATGGTGATGAAACAGAAAGAGAAGAAATGACTTATTGGGAATACCTTTTCGATAACGATAATGATTATTTCTGGGAAGAAGTTGGTTATCGATGTGAGTGTTTTACAATTGATGAAATTAAAGAAAGTTTAGATTCAATATGGGATAAACTTACTGAAGATGAAATTCAGAAAATTGAAGAACTTCACACTGAAAGATTTGTGGAGTAAAAAAAAGCCGAGATTAAAGTCTCGGTTTTTTTGATTTAAGACATATTTATATTATATTTGTAGAAATAAATCCACTATGAAAGGTCATAAAATAAACACGTCTAAAGAAGCTCTTAAGTTTATGTTCTCTGGTAAATCAGTAGTAACATTCCTAAATACAAAAACTGATAATAGATTTACTTTTAAACTAAAACAAGCAAAAGACTCTAATTTGTTTTTTATTAGTGTTTTAACAGGACCGGAACAATATACCTATTTAGGAACTTGTATTGAAGGAAGATATAAACATGGTAAAAAATCTACTATCTCAGAAGATGTTCAATCTGTAAAAGTTTTTAATTATATGTTAAGAAGTCTAATTACTGATAGTGTTCAAGACTTTTTAGAGGTTTGGCACGAAGGATTTTGTGGAAAATGTGGTAAACGTTTAACTGTTCCTTCTTCAATCCTCAGTGGAATTGGACCTGATTGTATTAAAAAACTTTCTAAGTCGGAAAAAAGAGATAAATTTTTAGAATTAATTTTAGCCTAATGTTTTCAGTTATTTTTTGTTTTTTACCGTTTTTATTTTTATTTTTTCAATTTTATATTCTAAAAAAGAGAAGAACATTGGTTTGGGAAATAAAAAAAGGTGAAATTTGTTATAACTGTAAAGAAAGTTTAAATATCCCAGAAAAAGATATCTGGGATAGACTCATGAAGTCAGAAGACTTCTCAAAAATATGTATTTCTTGTAGTAGAGATAGAAAAATATCTTTACTTAAAAAACCTCTTTTGATTTGGAAATACAAATTTCAAAAATCTATTGTAAGTAATAAATTTAAAATTAACTGGATATTTCTACCAATTATTTTTTTCTTTATTATCTTAGATGCTATTCTTATTTTCTGTGGTGTTAGATTAGGATTATGGTTGGTTTATGGTTCTTTGAATATAATTTGGTGGAGTATAATAACTTATAAAACATATTATACAACAGTGAAAAAAAAATAAACATTTTAGTTTTATTTGATAAAATTAAAAGTAAATGAACGACTACCAAAAAATTTTTATAAAAAGAGCAAATGATTATCATTATGCGATGCAGAAATATCCAGATGTTCGCTCTTATGAATTTGAAAGTTTAATATCGACTACCGACTTTTCAAGCATTAAGAAAGTTTTAGATATTCCATCTGGTGGTGCATATTTAAAAAAATATCTTCCTAAAAATATTGAACTTATCTCTGCTGACTTTTCAGAAGGTTTTACAAATGAAAACATACAACTTGTGAATCCTACACAATTTTCATATTCTGATAATTCATTTGACTTAGTTCTTTCTTTAAGTGGACTACATCATTTGGATGATGTTCCTAAATTTGTACACGAATGTTTGAGAATTTTGAAAGAGAATGGTTCATTTATTTTTTCTGATGTAAAAAGAGATAGTCCAGTTGACTTTTTCTTAAATGAATTTGTCAATAAATATAATTCATTAGGTCATAATGGAGTTTTCTTTACAGAGAATTCATTTAATGAATTTCCATTATTACAAGAAAAGATTATAAGAACACAATATAACCAGTATCCGTTTGTGTTTAAAGATAAATCTGAAATGCTTTGTTTTTTCTCGTTTTTCTTTGGGTTAGATAAAGCTAATGAAAATATTATTTATGATGGAATTCGTGATATATTAGGAATAAAATCTACTGAAAATGGTATTGAAGTAGATTGGGGCTTGATTCAATTTGAATTTAAAAAGTAAAATATGGCAGTTCTAACACAAAAAGATATTAACAGAGATGTTAAGTATTTATTAGACTTTATAGAAAACGCTCAATGGAATCATGAGATAGATTTTAATCTTATTGATGGTTTAAATATAATGACCAGAGATGATTTAAGAAAATGTGAAATAAAGGATAATATCGGAATATCTAAAACCTCTGGATCTACCGGTGAACCAGTAACAGTTGGTAAATCTTATAGAGATTATATTTGGTTTATTGTTGCTTCTATAAGAGAATTCAGATGGTTAAAATGGGATGTTACAAAAAACATAGCGATAATCAAAGCACATAATAAAATTGAAGATGTAAATGGATGGGGAATACCTTATTCAATTGAGCCTAATCAGGGTATGTCATATAAAAATAACTTATTACCAATATCAGAATTACAAAGATGGTTAGAAGAGAAAAATCCTCATTATATACACTGTTTTCCATCAGTTTTTAAACAAATAGACACTAGTAGAATTTCCAATTTTATAGACTGGAAAGGAACTGGTGAAGTTGGAGGAAAAGCTTATTCTTCTGAAGAGTGTGGTATAATTGCTCTTCTCTGTCCTGATAATCCAGATGTTTATCACGTTATGGAAAATCAAATAGTTGAAGTAGATTCTGATGGTGCTTTAATCATAACAACAAAAAGTAATAAGTATATAAGAAGATATAAACACGGAGATCATATTGAATTAGGTGAGTGTAATTGTGGTCGTAAATTGCAGACTATAAAGAAAATACACGGTCGTGTGAGAAATATGATGATATTACCTAATGGTGATAAAAAATGGCCTTTAGTTGGATCTTTGGAATATGAATCTTTTGGAATTAAAAGGTTTAAAATGATTCAAACTAAAGTTGATGAATTAGAATTAAGTATAATTTGTGACCCTTTATATGAAAGAGAGACTGAGTTAATTGAAGTTGTTAGAAAAAAGATAGGATTTCCTGTAAATGTAATTATAAAATATGTTGATAATTTTTCTAACTATAAATTTGAAGAATTCATTTGTAATATAAAATAAAAAAACCCTCAGAATCTGAAGGTTTTTTTGTAAAAGGCCCGAATTACTTCCGACTCCACCACCTTATTTTTGTAAACAAGGAAACTTCTTTTGTTGGATATAATTAATTATACCTCTAATAAATAATTCTTTTATAACCGATTCACAAGTATAAGTCTTATCAAAATAGAATTCAATGTTTTCTCTAACATTATCCATTCCTACTTTATATAAAGTATCTAACGGTAAGTTTTCAATACTTACATCTCTCTCTAAAAGAATTTCTTTAATCCTGTGCATCATTTGATTAAATTACTTTTTTGCTTCTTCAACAGATGCGTTTCTATAAGGAGTAACCAATTTCTTGATTTCACCTAAAGCTTTACGCGCTCTTGTATCAGAAACTTTGCTTGTTGCTGCATGATTTGCTTCAAATTCAGCCCACAAAGCCTTCAATTGATCATAAACTTCTTGTTTCGTCATTTTACTTTATTTTATTTTTTAGAGTTAAAGTACTCTTGAACTATTATCCAAAGATATCATCTGCGTCAGCCGCATCTGTAAATCCGTTTGTATCATCTTCTTCATCGTCTCCGACTACATCATTAAATTGTTTTTCAACATCTTCAATTTCATCTAATGATTTGAATCTAAAGTAATCATTTACAATTGGTGCCATTTTTTCAAGAACTTCTTGAGTAAATATCTCAGATGAAAATAATTGTTTTGTTGTAACTGATTTGTTTAAGTGACTTACATACCATCTGATACCACCTGGGATGAAAGTCATTTCACCTGTTGATTTATCAACATCCATTTTACCTTTTGCAATTCCAATTTGTTCAAAATATTCTGAACGACAAAAAGCATCTAAACCTGTGTAAGGATTTAAACCATTTAGAAAAGAGATGTCAAATCTAATTTTCTTAGGTTTAGCTAAACGGTTTTTTTGAGTTTTGAAAAGAACCGAGATACCTGATTGACCTAAGTCCATATCATCCTCATCTCCTGTTTTCAATTTTGATTTAGATAGAAACCCTAAAACTGATGCCGAATAAACTAGACCCATACCTCCCTTACTGATTTCTCTTGGAAATAAATCTTGTGTTAAGTATGTGTGGTTGCAACATACCATTGGGATATCTAAATATCCAAGGTCAGAACTAATACTTCTAAAAAGAGCATTTAGTTGTTTAGCTCTGGTCATATCTTGTTTCATATCACCTTTTAGTAAATCCGCTTTTTCTTTGTTAGAAGACATCATACCAATAGAGTCTAATACTATTAGAATCTTTGGAATTTCATATCCTGCCATTTTTTGATTTTTTAATTCATCTAATAATTGTGTTAATGTAATATTTATATCTTCAACTTTATTAGATCTAATTAATCTGAATTTTTCTGGTGAATTATCAATACCCATTTTAGAGATACCTTCAATATCTATGGAGTTCTCCGTATCAATGTATATAACACTATAGTCTTGTTTTCTTTGAGCTGATTTACATATAGAGTAAGCGATAAATGACTTACCTGCGCCAGATTCTCCTAAAAGTCCGAATATTCTACCTCCTAAAATACCACCTCCTACTAATTTTGCAGAAAGAGCCGCATCTAAAAGATAATTTCCAGTTGAAATATAATTTCTTTCTTTTAGTTCCTTTTCGATTAAAATTGGAGTTGATTTTGCTATATTATCTAATATAGTTCCTACCTTACTAAATTCGAATCTTTTTACTTCTTTACCTGATTGTTTTGCCATTTTAATTAATTATTTTTATACTTTATATATTAATATTATATTCTCCCCTTTTGATATTTTTAATAATTTTTATACTACTATTCTAAAAGGGGGAAATAACTATTTTATATATAACATATGACTAAGCAAGAATTTTTAGATAGAGCAAGAGATGTTCATGGTTATAAATATCAATACCCAAATTTATCTGATAAAGTATTATCAAATGAGAATATTGATATTATCTATAATGGATTTTTATATAAACAAAAAGTTGTTAAACATATTCTACTTGGTAGATGTCCAGAAAAGAATACACCAACTAAAACAACTGAGGAATTTATATCAGAGGCTAAAAAAGTTTGGGGAGATAAATATGACTATTCATTATCTGAATATAGTGGAGCTTTAAATAAGGTTAAAATTATATATGATAGTGTTGTATTTGAGCAGGTAGCTATTTCACATTTGAGAAAAATGGCACCTGAAGATAATTCAAATCAAGATTATTTTATTAAAAAGTCAAAAGATAAATGGGGAGATAAATATGACTACTCGCTTGTTGATTATGTTAATTGTAAAACTAAGGTTAAGATATTATACAATGGAGATATATATGAACAAACTCCAAATGGTCACCTATCAAACGCACCTGAAAAGATAAAATATTCTGTTAGAAAAACTACAGAACAATTTATAAAAGAATCAAACATTATACACGATAATAAATTTAATTATGATAAAACAGACTATGTTAAGAATAATATTAAAGTTATTATAACTTGTCCAATACACGGCGATTTTCTACAAAATCCACTTTCACATGTGCGTGGAAATGGATGTCAACATTGTAATGAATCAAAAGGTGAAAAAGAAATTGAAAAATTCCTTAATAAGTATGGTATAAACTATGATAGACAACATAAATTCTCAGATTGTAAAAATATATTTCAACTACCATTTGACTTCTATATTGCTTCTATGAGGACTTGTATCGAATTTGATGGAGAACAACATTTTTTACCTTTATCTTTTTTTGGTGGTCAAGAATCTCTTGATAAGTTAAAGATTAATGATAAAATAAAGAATGATTATTGTGAGGATAATTATATTAGTTTAATTAGGATTAGATATGACCAGATTGATGATATTTATAGAATACTTTGGGATAATCTGAAGACACATATAAAAACAAAAACTAGTTAAATTGAATTTCTTTTCATTCCACTTCCGTCACATTCTTCACAACCTGTGCCTTTACAACTTTTACAAAATGAGGATTCAAATCCAAAATCATCATCATCATCATTGTCTACAAATTCATCAGAATCATCGGACATAAAATCAACATCTGGAAAATACCCTTTAAGAATATCTATTGTGCTTTTATCCTCTGATTCAAACCAGAGCTCTGGTGGTAGAAGAGATACTTTTCTATCTGATACTAATTTTTGTAAAGCTGGTTCAGTAGTAAACATTTCAACCTCATCACTATCGATGTATATTCTAGCTGATGAATTACTTAATTCAATATTTTCTTTTACAAATTGAGCGAATTTCTTTAACATAGTGATACAATATTTCTTTATATATTAAAAATCAAATATTAATTTCAAAGATAATTTAGGTGAAAAAATCATTTATTTGATTTTATTAAATTAATATATAAATAATGAAAAAAATAAAATTGTTTTTGGAATTTGTAAATGGTAATACTAAATCTTTTTATCTTCCACAAATGACATTGAGTGAATTAGCTAAGAAATTTAACAAAACGATAGACTATATCTCTGAATTTGAAACTTATTTACAGGATATGGTTGACCGTAAAAGCCAATCAATTTCAATCATGAAAAACTCTGGTGATACACCAGAAGAAATATATAAATTTAATTTAGAAGAGAACTTTCCAGCAAGCTTTGATGATGAAGTTGGTGACAGTGGATTGTAATTGACAAAATTAGGTTAAAAAAAAATAAATTAATAATATGAACCATGTTAAAACATATGAAGGATTTTTTTCAAAGATATTTGGAAATGATGCAATTTCTATTGCTAAAAAAATGGTGGTTGGCACGAGTGACCAAGACGGAGTGGTAGTTCATGATAACAAGAAACCAGTTACCGTTGAGTTTGATGGAAGGAATTTCACAGAAGACCAGATAGTATTAACTGATGATGCGAATAGTCCATATAACAAGGGTTTTGAACAAAGACAGGGTATACTACCAAGAATTGTAGGAAATATGTCACGTGATGTTGAAAATCGAGGTAAGTTAATTCTACCAAAAGGTAAGTTGTTAGAAATCTGGTTAAAAACGAGAGGAGTAAAAAATTAAAGACCAACTTTTAAAAGAAGTTTAATTAATATTTGGTTATAAATAATCAAATGTTTTTGTGTATTTCATATTTTTATTAATATCTGATTAGATAGTAAATTATCAACTTACACTACATTAATTATTTAAGTTTTATTTTCCTGGCATTTCCAAATACTGGTCTAGTAATTGTCTTGTTTCTTCATCATTCTCATCAAAAAGAACTTCTTTATTTTTAAGAGTGATTTTATTTTTAGTAATTAATTCTTGTAAAGCGGATTCATCTGAAAATAAATTCATTTCATCTTCTGAGATATGAACGCTTTTTGTGTGTGATTCTTTAATAAATTTTGAAAATTTTTCTAATTTCATACCTGATTCAGATTTTTCTGGATTAGCTTTTAAGATTCTAATTAAACCTTCTAATTCATCTGTGTCAATAAAGTCAGAAGATTTAACAGTAGTTCCTTCGATTTCATGAGAAATTACATCAACAGCATTCATTAATAGTTCCATAACTTGTGGGTCAGAACATCTGTCATGTAAATCCATAACAGTTCCACCGTTTAACTTTGAACTTAGTCTTTTGTTAGATTTTACTAAACTTAAGATTGTTTCTAAAGTTTTAATTACTGGTTCGTTATCTTCAAAGTTTTCAAATAATTTTAAATGTTTCATACTTTATATATTAAATATGAAATTTATTTTTTTAAAAACAAGAAAGATATCTTTCTCCTCTATCACAGAGAATAGTGATAATATTACCATCCATTTCTGGATATTTTTCTAAGAATCTTTCTGATGCTAAAATATTAGCTCCAGATGAAATACCAACAAATAAACCTTGTTCTTTTGCTAATCTTTTTGCTCTTTCTTTAGCTTCTTCGGTTGAGATAATAATGATATCATCAACTTCTTCTAAATTAACAAGAAACTTAGAACCATCACCAATTCCTTGAATTCCGTGTAAACCTGGTTGACCACCAGACATAACTGGTGATTCTGCAGGTTCAACTGCTACAACTTTCATATTAGGATGATACATTTTAAGTATTCTAGATATTCCCATAAGAGTTCCTCCGGTTCCTGTTCCGTCAATAAAGGCTGATATCTTATTTGTGTGTTGGTGTAAAATTTCAACACCAGTTCCTTTAAGATGTGCTTCTATATTTAGTGGATTGTGAAATTGATTTGGATTAAAATATCCATTTTCTTTAGCTAATTTATCTCTTAAAGCAATTGCATCATCAAATTTACCATCTGGAACTTCAATAAGTTCTGCTCCGTAAAGTCTTAACATTTGTTTACGTTCTTCACTCATATTAGACGGCATAATAATTATACACTTGTATCCTCTTTCTGATGCTAAAAAGGCAAATGCTATTCCAGAGTTTCCAGATGTTGCTTCTATGATAGTATCTCCTTTTTTTATCAATCCTTTTTCTTCGGCGTCATTGATTATATAAGTTGCCATTCTGTCTTTTATTGATCCACTTGGATTTTGACCTTCAAATTTTGCGAAGATTCTTTCTGAGATTTGTAAAAGTGGAGTTTGTCCAACTTCTTGTGATAATTTTTGCATTTAAAAAAGATAATTTTTATGTTTTATATATTGAATTTAAATAAGTTTAACTATATTTGTAATATGAATATATGGTTTACATCAGACACTCATTATGGACACACAAATATAGCGGGTCCTAAAGTTTCTCGCTGGCAAAGAGGGTATCGTGATTTTAATAGTGTTTGGGAAATGAATCAATCTCTTATTGATGGTATTAACAAATATGTTAAAGAAGATGATATACTTTATCACTTAGGTGATTGGTGTTTTGGAGGAATTCACAACATCAAATTATTTAGAGATTCAATTGTTTGTAAAAACATACATTTGATTTTAGGAAATCACGACGAACATATTATAGATAAAGAAGTGAAATTTTACGAGGATTCGTTTAATCCAATTAAACTTTTCTCATCAGTTCAAGATGTACTTCATTTAGAAATTGGGAAAACAAAATTATTTCTTAAAGGAGTAATTCATCTTTACGGTCACAGTCATGCTTCTATCCCAGACTTTGGTCGTTCTATGGATGTCGGAGTAGATGTTGCTTATAAAATGTTTGGAGAATATCGACCATTTAACATAGGTGATATTACAAGAATTATGGATAAAAAAGAAGTTCACCAAATTGATCATCATTTATGACAGAAGTAAATTTATATTTAGAGAATAAAGGTAAAAAATTAAAAACCTATCATTTTGAAGAGGATGTTACTAATATTGATAATGCAAGAGTTTTACTTTTTAAATATGTAAATTCTTTTTATTTGAATTCAAAGTATAAAATAATAGTTTCAA
>Ga0181356_1000187_pt1 | contig 26124 bp, 34 predicted proteins | sample Fa13VDMM110SN_FD_130104 | JGI IMG/M metagenome (GOLD analysis project Ga0181356, IMG submission 130104) | Freshwater viral communities from Lake Michigan, USA - Fa13.VD.MM110.S.N | ecosystem: Environmental > Aquatic > Freshwater > Lake | place: USA: Michigan | collected 2013-09-24 | reverse complement strand
TGCCTTGAGTTCCTTGGATGCCTTGAGTTCCTTGGATGCCTTGAGTTCCTTGGATGCCTTGAGTTCCTTGGATGCCTTGAGTTCCTTGGATGCCTTGAGTTCCTTGGATGCCTTGAGTTCCTTGGGTTGCGGTTCCTGTTGTTCCTTGAGTTCCTTGAGTTCCTATGACGCCTTGGGTTCCTATGGTTCCTTGGGTTCCTGTGGTTCCTTGGATTCCTGTGATTCCTTGGGTTCCTTGGATTCCTGTGATTCCTTGGGTTCCTTGGATTCCTTGTAGGCCAAAACCAGATGGCGTACTCCAACTTACCCCAGCACCAGTAGAAGTTAAAACTGATCCGCCAACACCAATATTACTATGAATATCATAAAACCCCCCCTTTAATCTAACTTCTCCCAGAATATCTGCAGAAAATAATGGCGTAGTTGATCCAATTCCAACATATCCACTACTATTATTATATACTAAATTACTTGCACCAAAAAAATCTCCATTATTATTAAATATAATTTCTTTATTTTTTCCTGGAGCGAAAACAGATATCGTTACAGCTATTCCTGGAGAACTATCAAGATTTAAATATCCTTGTGCCGTAATTGCGGATCCAACAAAGTTTAATTGTGTTATACTGTTGATTCCTCCAGCGGGAACCACATTTCCTTCATCAAAAACACTAATGGATCCTGGTATTAATCCTCCACCGATGGGAGTCCAATATCTCTCTCCAGGATATCCAGGAACAGATACTAGTTGATATTGTTGCCCAAATGGAGGGGAATCTCCAATTGGATCACCTAAATTTGATTCAGCATCTTTAACAGATAAGTATCTATCTCTATCTTCTGGTAATGCCGACTGTGAAGTTTTTTTTGAACGTCCAGATAAATATTTTGCCATAATTAAGTTGAGCTATTTTCCAAAATGCTGCATATAAATTCCATTTGTAATGGGGCAACTAAGCCACCATTTAAATAAGTATGAGCAATTCCAACTGATATGCCAGAGTTGGTTACAAAAGTTTTAGATACCCCAACATTTCCAATGATAGAAGTTATCGTGAATGATCTTTGAGGTATTGGGAAAATAGAAGTAGTCAATCCAAACGAACCACTACAAGTAAATGCCAACCCACTCATAGTAACTTCATCGTTTACAATAAAATTATGAGGATTAATTGTAGTTACTGTAGTAATTCCTGTATTTTGATCATATAAACAACCTGTAATAGTTACGATACCAGTTTGAGTTCCGGTTATTAAAATTGAGTCTGAAATTATTGCAGTTTTTTCTAAGACTAATCTTCCATCAATAATAATAACAGAATCATTTGGAGGTACTTCAACATTTTTTACGAGTCTGGTATTTCTTGTATTTCCTACAGTTCTTAAAGAAGTGCTAGTTCTTCTATGAATGAATGTAGTGGTTGGATAAGTATTTACCCCAACATTTGCAACTTGAGCGTAGAGTACAATAGCGGAAACTCCAGTAGGAACTGAATATACAGTTTGTTCCCCAGGAGCAACAGGTACTGCAATTGTAATAAATTTATTGAGTGGTGCGACGGCCATATCTTATCTCAAAGCAAGTATGAGTGGGGTAACTTCTGCCTGTATGGCTTTACTAAAATCTCTTCCTCTAATTGTTGCTGTTGGTTGATTAACTTGAAATCCTTCACCAATATCAAAATTACCTTTTTGATCTGTGCTGGTAAATGGAATTTGTGCCCCATCTAATGCAACAACTTCATTTTCCTTAATTGCAACTCCACCATTAAATGGTGTTGAACTATTTATATCTACACCACTGCCAATATATTCAAATGAATGAGAACTTGTAAGTATTTTACTAATTCTTTTAAATGATGCGGATTCTCCCCCAAATAATGCATAAGGAATAAATTCAATAAAAGTAACTGTGCTAATTCCTGATGAATTTGATGTTGCAGAATCAATCACATACAAAATTGGTTTTTTAACTATAGTTGCAGCTGCTCCAACTGCAACCCCACCATCAATAAAAACTTCTAAATTTTGTGACCCAAGATAATTTCTCCCACTATTCACAACATCAATTGCAATAATACTACCAGTGCCAGGATCAATAGTTGGACTTAACTCTGCAATAATTCCTTGAGGTCCTTTTGGTTGTTGAGTTAAATCACCAGAATCCCTAACAATAATAGTTGGTGGTGATATTGCACTAAAACCAGATCCCCCATTCAATACTTCAATTTTTTCTATCTCAACCATAGGGGTTTGAATTATTCCACTTCCTATGGCGTCAGAGTAATTATCTAAATCTATTTTAAAAAATAGTGATTGCCCATCATAAGGTCTTCTTGAATTCCCAATATTTTCAAAAGTTACTTTATCACTTACCGCATCAACTCCGGGTTCTGTTCTAGTGGAAGGAAATGTTCCAACTGTTCCAGTAAATTCTGTTGATCCGACCCCGACGGCAACTAATCCAAAATTTCCAAATGATGAATTAGAGTTTGTTAAGTCGCAAGAACCACCACTATCAACATAAATTCCAATATCACAATTAATTGTAAAAATAGAAACTAACTGGGCATAACCATTATTAGTAATTGATACTCCAATACCATTTTCATTATATTGAGTAAAAGAATCACAAACCATTGATTTAAGATCTGCACCTAAAGTTGAGGCTGTTGCATGATCTCCATTAATCTTCATACCAATACTTTTGGTCATAAAATTGGTACAGTTTCTTATATATGGGCTTCTCCATCTTCCTGTAACACCTTCATTTGCTGGGCCTGCTGCAATAAATCCAGTATTTGCATACTTTGCAGGATCTGTTGGTGGAAATGCCACCGCTGCACATCCAGTATGAGCAATAGATACACTGGATCCAGCAAAGTTTATATTTTCAATCAAACATCCTCGCCGGACATGAAAAACATCTTTAGTTACATTAGTAGGTCGAATAGTAACCAATCTTAAATCTTGTCCAGTTACAGTAACATCTGTACGAAGTCCAATTGGATTATTTTCAGTGTATACTCCTGGTCTAACTACAATGGTGTCACCCTCTTGTGCCACAGTAGCAGCGGCCCCTACAGTTGCTTTTGCATCGCCCTCCAAAAGACCAGTATTGGAATCATTCCCATCTTTTGTCACCCAAATAGTGTTTTGAGTTTCGACTCCAGATGGTCGCCAAGATACACCAGTTCCGACAGAGGATAAACGATAATCAAATTTACCAGTTGCAGTGCTATTGTTTATATCAATTAAAGTTGAATTAAGTTCAATACTGTTATTAAAAATAGATGTGCCACCTACATTTAATGTACTGCTAAGTGTTGTTGCACCACCTACATTTAATGTACTGCTAAGTGTTGTTGCACCACCTACATTTAATGTTGAATCAAAATTAACTGCACCTGTGGCATGAATAGTTCCTGTTACATCTAAAGTTGATGTTGGATTTACATTTTGTATTCCGACGTTTGACATTCTATAAACATCTGATCCTGTTACAGACCATCTATCGGAAATAGAAATATTAGCAAAAGCAGTATTAACACCAATAACAGCATTTACTAAATTATTAGGATCAGTGCCGTCAATAAAATTTAAATTTGAAACTGTTCCTTTAAAAATACTTTCATCATATATTCCAATAGTTTGTAATGGAGTTCCTATACCAGAAGCATCACTCCAAAAAACACCATTATTATCTGATAAAAGAACTTGACCTATTGTCCCTTTTGATAAAAACTTATCAAATAAAAGACCCTTAAGATATATTTCACTACCACTTTCAAATGTAGCAATTCCGCTATTAACTTTAACATCAATACTACCTTTAAAAGTAAGATTTGCTGAAGTAGTTGATGTTCCTATTCCAACATTATCAACAATTAACTTGTCAGCAAGTAAATTTACTAAATCATTCGGTATTTTATAATTAACTCCAAATTCCAAATCTGAGTCTGTTACAAACTCTGTTTGGTCGTCAACAAAATATTTTTTAGCGTAGGAAAAGGTAGTGAAAGACATATTCTTAAGTTAGTTTTTTATCGTAATGATAGCCAACAATTGATCTTGCAGAATTATCCCCAGGATAATCTTCTATATCACCCTCATACTCAACTATTAATTTTTCTGTATCTATTCTCTCTGCAAATATATGGTAATAACAATTTATAGAAGTGGTTCCTTTTGATTCTAATATAATTTGCGAATTATTCACATCCTTAACAAAAATTTCTTGATGAAATTTAATTGGAGTAATAGATACAGTCAGTGTCTCATAGTCCACAAGATTTTTCCAGTAGTCTGGGAGTATAATTATATTAGTATTTAACAATTTCCCCCTAACATACACCGCTGCTTCTGGACCTTCAATACAACTATGAGTTAATCTCCAACCACTTTTTGTTGGGTGTGGAATGTCAAAGTTCTTCTTTGCTGATAATACATGGGCACCATTATTAGAATAAACATTTCCTTCTGCTTTAACTGTCTTTTTTACCCTAACATTTTTAGTAAATTGTGCCTCTGCATCTACAGTTGTTAAACTAGCTTTTAAGTTTATATCTTTATCAGCTTCAAGTAATATTAATTCTCCAGCTTCAATTTTATGTGAGTTGGCATTTACTCGAATACCCACACCATTATACCTATTTCCACTTCCTGCACTAGGATTTCCTTGCTTACTAATAATCAAGGCATCAGCTAATGGTCCAAAAAATTCTCCACTTTCTTTTAAGGGATCATCTTTTGCAGGAAGAATTGATAACATTGATTTTTGATAATTATCAAAAACATATCCATCATCTAATCCCCCAATAATTAAAGGGCCATTAATTGTTGCTAATCCAGGTTGATCTGGTGGTGAAAATGGAACTTTATGACTTGGATCGAGTGGTCCAACATGCAAAGATTTTTCAACAGATACTTTTGGAAAGTTTGACATATTAATTAAGCCAAATTCAGAAAACTATTTAATGATGCAGATGCTGCGGTTAATGTTCCAGTTGCAGCATCAATTGATGTTCCACTAGTCTCAAAAGCAGAAATTTTATTAAAAAACATTGTGCTTAGATCAAATGCTAAACTACAATCAATAGATGCTGATGATGTTTTTATTTTGAGTGAATCTTTAGAATTTAGTTCTATCTCATTTGATGCTTTTAATAGAATATTACCATTTGATGATAGATCCCCTTCGGAGCCAATTGCTTTAATATGAATATTTCTTGCTTCTAAATGAATTGTGCCATTTGGGGCTTCAATTTTAATATCACCATTCTTGGCATAAATCCATTTTGCTAAATTCATTGGATTGCCACCATCACTGTTGGCAGGCATCTCATTACCAACAGATTCATATGATGTTTTATCACAAACTACCACATGATCTCCATCCTCAAAGAATCCAAATCCTTGCCCCTTATTGGTAAACATTGCATAGTCTGTCTTACCATGAATAGGAATTGTTGCTCCCTTGACTATTCTACAGTAGTCATCAACTTTTATTTGAGGTTCTAACTTTGGATCACTCATCTTTGAACACAATCAATAATTTGAATTACTGCAGCAGGATTAAAAATTTCAGTACCAAGGGCACCAGTACCAACTTTTCTGAACTTAAGAACAGGAATTAATATAGCGCCAACCCCAGTGTCAGTATTTATATCTACATCTGGAAGTGTAGTTCCTGTTGGACCACAAGAATTTAAGGATTCCACTGAAATAATTGAGCCATTTCCACCAGTCTTAATTGAATATTTACATCCATTAGTAGTTTCCACCGTGTCATTATCAGTATACCCAATTCCTCCAGTAATAATCTCAATCTTATCAATCTCAGGTATTACTGTATCAACCAATTCTGGATTTGGAGATATAACTGGATCTTCTCCAGGATCTTGAGTAGTAATAGTATTTAAATATCCTGATCCTGGGGCAATAATAGGAATTGCAGTAATAGATCCATTTGTAACTGTTGGGCTTCCAATAATAGCGCCAGATCCATTGTTACATGCGTCAACCAAACTAACTAGAGGTGGTTCAGTATAATTAAATCCAGCATCAGTAAGATTAACACCAATCAATTGCCCAAATTCATTAATTACTGCTTTTCCAAATGCCCCAAATCCACCACCACCAAGAATTTGAACTGATGGTGGTCCACAGTTAATTGTAGTTCCACAAGATTCCTGGGATCCAAAAGAAGATGGGAAAGCATCAATTGACCCCAATGAAGGTCCATTGGACATACAGAATTTTTGTGAATTGCTTTCACATGGAGGGGCTTCACAATTTAAAAGACCTTTAAGTATATTAGCAAATCCTAATGCTTTTTGTATCAGTCCACTAATACTTCCAAGTGCGCCACCAATAAGTATGTTGATTGCAGATATAACAGGATTAATTAAAGCGGAAATAACCTTAAAAATAGTATCAAGAATTTTTGAAATAAAATTATTAATCACACAGATTGCGGTGTTTAAAAAATCATCTATTAGTTTTTCAAGAAGTTTAAGAACTAAGCTAAAAATAGATTTAAAGAATTTTTTAAACAAACAATTCAAAGTAGTAGTTAGAGTTCTTACTTGATTTCCTGCCTCTGCTTGTTTTGTTTTTGTGAATAATTTATCAAATCTTTGTGTTATTTCTTTGTTAAGTTTTTTGTTAATTGCATCTCTACCATCTTTCATGTAACCAGATGCATAAGATGAAATATTGGTGGCAATTTGTTGAATCTTGCCTTGATAATCAACTATTTTTCCAGTTACTTTGTTAATATATTTTTCACCAACTTTTTGAACATTTAATAAATCTTTTATTAATTTATCAATTTGAGTTGTGATTCTTGAAATAGAATCTTGTTCACATTTAGTTACAGGTTGAGTGCAATCATTACTCTTTTGTGCAAAAATTTCTGCTGCCCTACTTTTATCTTCGGTTCCCGCAACTGTAGTTTCTAATCCTGGTTTTTGTTTTTCTGGGGTACTTGCTGGGGTTTCAACTTTAGTTACTGGATTTGTTCCTGCTCCTGGACCAGAAGGAACTCTTGTGTTTTGAAGTCTTGGATTTTTAATTGCCTCTGGTTCAAATGTTTTAAACGATGAACATAATTTATCTTTAATTTTTTTGGGATCTGTTTGAGATTCCACTCCAGAGTGTTTGTATAATGATCCTAAAATAATTGGTTGTTGACCATCATCACCATCTAGAAAAAATCCTATAACAGTTTCTCCGCCTTTATATTCATGGGATGAACCATTTCCTAAAGAACCATTAGATTGTCCCGCAGGTATCATAATGTGGGCCCAAGGAAGGTCTTCATCCTTAAGTTCGGAACAATTTGCAGTGTGATACCCAATAATTCTAACTTTTACTCTATTATAATATAAGGTATCTCCTTTTGGATTTGATTGTAATTGAACCTTATCTCCCGTGCTGCTTTTTAATAATGCAACTTGACCAATCCACCAAGAAAAACCATCTTTCCCTAGAAAGTTGGTTTTAGCAAGTTGTAATCTTATATCTGTTGTGGATTGATCTAAAAGCATAATTAATTTTCGTAAATTCTACACGCAAGAGCGTCGGGATTTGAATCACAAAATAATTCTAATGATGTTGGATCATGATCGTCATCTGGATGATTTTCTTGATATTTTTCCAATTTATTAACCTCATCCTCAAAGTGTCTACGACTCTGATAACTTATAAGAGAATCTTCAAGTTTCTGGTAATCTCTCTTTATGTGATCTTTGATGTTTTCCATTCTATGTAGTTATGTATTCGTATGAATCTTTAATTAAAGAAAGACTAGTAAAAGCCTTTCGGTTTTCATCAAATTTATGACAAAGTGATGCAATTATATATTTACCACTCGCTGTAGATTCTGTAGTTTTGTTTTCTTTTGATGTTGGTTTTGGTATATCACATTCTATTAATTGACCTGCTCTCAATTCAGTGTTGCAAGGCACTATTATATTTAACACTTGAGAATATAATAAACTATATCTCACAGTAGATATTGCTTGATATTTAGGTAAATTTTCTGAGACTTCTAATACTCCTGCTTTCGTTAGATTACCTGTATCTAATGCCTTTACAATATATCTAGAAGGAGTATCTTCTAAACCTTCTTGAAGTTTAGGTGCAGCATCTTTCCCCTTTTTTTCTGCTGATGTTTTCAAATTCTTAGCAAATTCTTGTTTCAATTTGAATTGGATTGGTGTGTATGTATTTTCAAACATATTGTAAAATAAATTATTATTACAATACATTCCTAGTCTTAATGATAACATTATATCATTGTTCTTACTTATATTTGAACTCAATATTTTAAAGTTATTTTTTTTATTTCCTGGATTATCCCTAGTTTCTTTTTGAGTGTATACTTCTTTAACAATCCCACCGCCGCCAGTCAATAAATTATTAGCACTTTTGAAATTGTATCCATCCTGTGTTTCATAAAAAAAGAATCCTGGAGTTCCATTGTCTTCGGGAACAGATTTTGGACATAACCATATTGCTAAATCGAAAGGTCTCTTTGTATTACCAACAAAATTATATTTGTTAAAAGTTTTATCAGTTTTAATCTCTTTCTTTGTTTTTAATGATTTTATAATTTCTTTAACGCTTTCTTCAATTTTTGTTTCAAATCTTTTTACAACTCTGGTAGTTTCATTACTGATAGATTCTTTACTCACTAATTCTAGTAGATATAGACCTCGACGACCAGATTTATCTGCAGAAATTTTTCTGACGCACATTCCCTCCTTAGTAAGATCTAAGTTGGGGAAATCTGGGACTTCGATATCAAAAATTACACCTTCTCCACCAAATATTTCAACATCACTATCTCCATCATCTTTTTTGACTTCGGATGAGGAAAATAGAACAGTTGCAGTAATAGATGGTGAAAGAATATCTTCATAATATTCCAGAGATATCACGCCGCCACGAATATCAAGAGTGTCTATATCTCCTGATAATGGTTGTATTTTAAATTCTTGTATAGAATATCTATTTTCTGCCATTTATTTACACCGTAGCAAAATAAATTTCTTCCATGCTCAATCCAGATTTATTATTACTATTTAACATAGAAGTAGATGAAGCCTGTGAGTATGATGATTGTGGTTTGTTTGCTGAGGATTGTAATATAACAACTGGTGAAGGCTTATTGTTTGATCCTTGTAAAGTCGCAGCTTTATTTCTGTTAGATTGTGGTTGAACACTAGACCCTCCTCCACTTTTAAGTAGGTTTGCAAAAAAAAGCAAATCTTGATTATTTGCTCTAAATCCAACCCCATTAATATGTAAAGATATGTGGGGGTAAGGGTTATTTGTTCCATCACCACGAACAGTCCTACCAGATGCTCCTTGATATCCCAATAAAGTTCCTTTAGGAATTGGTTGATTTTCTGCAGATCCTTTATACGCCATAGCGGCAAAGTGTCCCATCAAAACTTCATAAAGTTTTCCATTTTTTTGATAATAGTAAGCGCCATAGTAACCAAATCCACTTCCTGAAGGGCCAAGTGCCTCCGCAGTTCCATTAAGACCCACCGATGGCATTCCATCTGTACCTTTGAATTTATAAATTAAATCTATTGGGGCATTAATTGGAGCACCAATTCCTCCAGCAAGACTCATATCCAATCCAGTTTGTTGTCCATCAGTATCTCCAGGAGAACCTATTTCCGAATTTGATTGTCCGTACTGCCCAATCAAAGCACCAGCACCCAGGGCGGCAGCAGGAGCAAGTATTGGACTTAAAAATGATTTAGGTTTTTCTTCATCTTCTTCAGAATCTTCTTCTTCTTGTTCTTGTTCTGGTTTTAATGCTGTTTGAATTTGTTGAGATTGTGGTTCAGCAACAGATAATTGTTTGATTTGTTGTTGTTGATCCTTTTCCTGTTTCTTTAAAAGTTGCAATCCAATAGAAAACTGTTGTTGATTTTCTAAAATTTTTGCATTAAATAATTGTTTATCTTCATTTGAAATAGTTGACACTATGGATTTAAACTTTGATGTCAACTCTTCAATATCATTGGAAAGTTCTAAAACATTTTTCGTGTTTACTTCAATTAAAGTTTGTGCCATGTTATGTAACGATATTTAATTCTCTAATCACATGAGTTGCATATAAATTACTTTCGTTAGTAGAAGAAAAAATATTTAAATCTTGCGATGTTGAAGAGTAAGCAGTATTACTGCCACTATTAGAAGATTGTTTTGGTGATTGTGCAACTATGATTGGTGCTCCCTGCGATTCTGATTTCATTTGAGTTGGTGTTGCTGCGGTGGGAACTGCAGCAACTTGAGATGGTTTTGATGATATTTCTGGTTGTTGTGGGAGTGCTGTTGCTTTTGATGTTGATCCTGCTGGAGTTGCTGTTGATGCTGGTTTTAATTTTTTATATGATCTTAAAATTTTATCTCCATGCGCCTTTCCGCTAGTTCCAAGACCATCTGCTTCATTTGGATAGTCTCCACCAGTTAAATGATATACCCCAAACTTTTGAACTAAAAAAGATTCATCTGCATTTGGGTATTTTGATTTTATTTGAGATAACGTATTTTCTGCGTGAGTTTTAAATAAAGCATCTTGATCTTCAGGTGGAAAATATTTTATTAATTTATTTGCAGCAGATGAATCTCCTTGCAAAGATTTATCTATTAATGATTGGACTTGTGATTTATTATTACCTGCATTTTTTAATAAAACTTTCTTAGTATCAGCTCTTTCAGTCATAAACTGATACCTTCCCAATCCATGACCAGACTTGGTTGGTATACCTACAGAAGTATAATTTCCTTCTGCACTGGAAGTAGCATCAGCAAGAGCTTTTAGATTGACTCCATGAGAAGTACCGACGGGTCCACCACTACTAGGACTTGCACCAGGATCCGGCTTAGGATCGCCAGTAAGTGCCGTTAATGCTCCTCCAGCCATGGCAGCACCAAATAATCCACCTAAAACATTACCTTTCTTCTTACCATTAGAAGTTTTTTTACTGAAGAGAATATCCTCTTCAGTCTGAGAATTTGAAGTTTGACCAGTAAAGGATTGGGATGCTACTGCGGTAGATGCACCATAACTAACTCCCTTATCAACTTCAGATTGTTCTGCTTTCAATATTTTTGTTTTTTGCTGCTCATCCTGAAGTTCCTGTTCTCGCAGTTTTCTATCATTTTCTAAAGTTTTTAAAATATTACCATAAGATGATTTTAATCCCCCAATATCCCCCATCAGTGATGATATTGCTTGTTCGAATTTAAGATCAGATCTAGATCTCTCTTCTCTTTCTATTGCATCAGATCTTTGATCAGATTTTATTTTTGTTAAAGCATTGTTTTTATCTTCCACACTACTCGCAACAACATCCAATAATTTTGCAAGTTCTAGTGAAGAAATAAAAGATGGTTGAATTTTAAGAACCTGTCCTTTATTCACTCGAACATCAGTAGATTCCAAAGTTTTTTCCCCAAAAAACTTAGAGATATCAATTACATTTTGTTTTGGAGTTTCTTCAGGCATTTTGTCTGTTCTTTTCTTCTAGTTCTTCTACATGTTGTTTTAAAAGTTCAAGATAAATTTCCCTTTCCCAAGGAATCATATTTTCTAGTTCAGTCAAAGAGTATTTATGGTGTTGCATCAAGGCAAAATTGATCCTGAAATATGTTTCAAGATCTTCCTTTGCCAGGGCTATGCGAAAAAATCGGATAAGCCCTCCAAAACGACAGGATTATCTATTCCGGTTTCTGGGTTTTTTACTACAATCGTATGCTTCAATTTTGGCATGGTCTTGAAAAATGCTTCTATTTTTTTATAATCTTTGGGACTTAACTTTTCAATCCAATCAGTCAATTCCTTTTCGGTACAGTCTGATGCAGTCCAACAATCTTCTTCATTATACACCATATCAATACAGGTAGAAATCAATTTGAATGATCTCTCCAAAGTCTCTGAAGATTTACTAGAGATATTAAAATTATTTCCAATGAATTGATCCAAAGATGGATATTTCATTTTAATAGAATATCCGTTTTCAATTGAAATTACATCGGTATGATTTTCTAATCTATGAATTTTAATTTCATCAACATAAATTGTAACAGGTACTTGTGTAACGCCATCATCACCGCAAGTAACAATTAACTCAATTGATTCCCCAATTGCCTTAGATCGAATATTTAAAAATAAATATTCAATATCAAAAATTGGCAATTCATCAACTTTAATTCCTTTTGTTATTACACAGTTAGATATAACTTGCTTTATTGCATTAGTAATTAGAGTTGTATCTTTAGACTCTAGTGCAATAATTAAAAGTTTTTCTTCTCTAACTAAAAATGGTCTAAATTTTAAATTCTTTTCATTTGATGGAAGAACAAGATCGTAAATTGGTGTAGCAATTTCTGGTAATGGCATAAAATCAATATCAATAATTTATTTAGGGGTCTTAGAATAATTGGGAAATTAGATCCACAGTTGTTAAATCAGATACAGGTATCGAATTGGGTCCAAATATTGCATCTGGAGTAGTCGCTGGGGTTCTTCTAGTAATATAACGCATGTAATCAAACACAACAGTATATTTCAACACTTGAGATCCTTGATAAGATACTGGAACTCCTGTAATATTGGACGGAAACGCTTGAATAAACTCATATGTATAATATGATGAGTTAGTTGCCGATCCACCTGATTGCAAATCCTTTTCAAACTTAGTCAATAAAATGTGCTGACAATACTCATCGGGATATCTCATTTTATAGTGGTCAGCTTTTGCAAAAGCATCAGAATCATTCTGACCTCTTCTTGTGGATATAATCTTTTTTCCTCCATAATATAAAGGATTGATATAATTAAACCACTCTTCAAAAAATCTAATTACTGCATGATTTTTATCGACATAAAAGGTCAATGTTAATTCTGGAAATGCACGAATTAAAGGATATTTTTCAACAAGTCCTTGCCTATTACCAATAATTTCAGTATTTTTAAAACTTGGTCCAGGAATCATTGCCTCTGAACATAACAATTCAATTTTTTCCATACCATCAAATCCATCAGAATCATTTCGATCATAAATGCCAGCACCTTCTAACCAAGTTCTCAATGTGGCATTGATAGGAAAAGTGACTTTGAAAAAAGTCGTAGTGGATACTTTAGAAAATGTATTTATTACACTTGCTATATTATATTTCAGTCTTTCTGGATTTTGTTCGGTAAAAAATGGCATCTAAAGATAAATAAGTAGTATATCTATAATATGTATATGCGTAATTATTATCAAGGAAAATACAAAGTAAAAAATTATCAAAAGTACAAGGGCGATCCAACAAATGTTGTTTATCGGTCTTCTTGGGAATTGAAATTTTTAAAGTATTGTGATAATAATGAGAATATTTTAGAGTTTGGTAGTGAGGAAATCATCGTACCATATATTTCTCCATTAGATGGAAAAATACATAGATACTTTCCAGACTTTTACATCAAAGTTAAGGAAAAAAGTGGGCAAATTAAAAAATATTTAATTGAGATTAAACCAAAAAAACAAGTTATTGGCCCTTCAGAAAATCCAAAAAGGAAAACGAAAAATTGGATGAATGAGGTATATGAATACGCAAAAAATCAAGCAAAGTGGAAAGCAGCAAAGGAATATTGTGATAATAGGTTATTAGAGTTCAAAATTTTAACGGAGGATGATTTAGGAGTATGAGTATATACGACAATATCATCAATTCACTAAAAGGAAAATCAAATTCTAAAGGTGCATATAGAGCACTTTTAGAAGAACAATTAAATGCAATTGATTTCAAAAATAGTGATGATGATATTGATACCGCCAATATAACTCCAAATGGAAGTTTATATTTTTTCTCGTATAGCGCAGAGTATCCATACAACTATCCATATTATGATAGATACCCAATGCTTTATATAATTAATATTGACCCGTCAAAAGGGAAATTATTTGGAGCAAACTTGCATTATCTTTTTCCTGATATTAGACCAAGTGTTGCTAAAAGTTTGATAAATAAAGGAGGGGAATGGCGTGGCATAGCACCAACAATTTGCTTACATACTTATTTTATTAAAAATTGCGGTCCATTTTTAAAAGTTCCATCTAAAGAGTGGGAAAATTTATCCAAATTACCTGTGCAGGATTTTAGAGATCCGCGTGGAAGATATGTCTCCGAAAGTAAAGTCTGGTCAGGAAACGAATAATGGCAAATTTGGTAAAAGATAAGAATACTGTAATTAATGTTACTGGAATTACTTTGCCGAATGGATCTACCAATGGATCGGCAGAAGTATCTGTAAAAGGATCAGATCCTGGAAAAATACTTGGAGTTAAAAACTCATCTGGAACTTATTTAAACCATACAGAGGCGATTGCAGTAGGAAATAATGCAACCAATATAACAAAAATTAATGCTGCCATAACAGCAACACCTGGGGCATCAGTTATCAGCGTAAACGGAGTAGTTACAGAATCAGCATATATTATATCAACTAGTGATGTAGCAAAAGGGCAACCTCAAAATACTAGAAATGAAATCCCAGCATCTGCTTTTGACCCAAATACACTATTAAACACCTCTGGCAAAAATTTATTAGATTCAAAAGTTTTTGCCATGCCCACAGACATGCAATATACGGGTGATGGAGCACAAGATCATATGAGAATTAGAGCACTTAAATATAAACCACCTCAAGGAAGTGGGTTAAGTCTGGCAAAAGCTCTAACAGGACTTGTTTCTGCGAATGCAAGTCTTCCTCCACCAGACTATGAGTATGAAGGTGAGCTTATTTTACCAATTCCATCCGAAGTTAGAGATAGATCTGCAGCAAATTGGGGAATGAAAACCCTTCCATTGTTATCTTCTATTGGAGTTGGAGCAGTTAGTCCTGTGGTGGAGAAGTTGTTGCAAGGAAATTTAAGTGGGGTCGGCCAGGCTAGCTTTGATGCGTTGAAAGAGTTTGGGAATGCACTTAAAAGTTCGTCGGCAGATGCTAGATCAGTTGTTGATGTATCTCTTGTTGCAAGGCTTCTTCAAAACGCGGCGGGATTAAATGTAGAGCCTAGTGATATTTTAGCAAGACGAGGTGGAGTGGTAGCGAATCCAAATATGGAACTTCTTTTTCAGGGTCCAAGTATGCGTGATTTTACTTTTAGTTGGAAATTTGTACCCAGAAGTGGACCTGAGGGTAAACGAATGCGAGAAATAATTAAGTTTATGAAATTAAATACACTACCATCTTTAAGTGGTAATGGAATTTTAATTAACTCGCCAAATGTATTTTTTATTCGTTATATGAATGGTGATAAAAGAATTAAAGCATTACCTCAACCAAAAATATGTGCTTGTACTGCATTTGGTGTTGATCATTCGGAAGATGGTCAAGGATGGTCCGCGTTTTATGATTCTCAACCTGTGGCAACAAGAATATCTATGAATTTTCTAGAGTTAACCCCACTCTTTAGAGATGAAATGCAAAGTGCATTCCCCGCCGCCGATGATGTAGGTTACTAAAATGACATATTTCAGAAAACTACCAGATCTTCTATATCCAACTCTACGAAACGACAGATCTTCGTCACTGGATTATACTAAAATCAAAAATCTCTTTAAAAGAGCAAAACTTCGTGATGATTTTCTTAATATTTTTACTGCTTTTGAAAAATATAGCGTTATTGGTGATGATAGACCTGATGCTGTAGCAAATTTATTTTATAAAGATTCTGGATTTGATTGGCTAATTTTAGTTGTGAATAACATTCAAAATGTAAGAACAGAATGGCCTATGCCTCAAAGAGATTTCAATAATTTTATTAATGAGAAATATACCCCACAGCAATTAAGTCAGATACATCACTATGAAACTTCAGAACTTAGAAATAGTTTTGGAGAGTTGATCATGCCTAGGGGTCTCATTGTAGATTCAAATTTTACTTTCAAGTATATGGATGATGGGATACAAAAAACCTATAGTTCTTTAGTTTCAGTAAGCAACTTTGATTATGAGAATGTGATTAATGAGGATAAAAGAAATATTATTATATTAAAATCAGAATATACTCGTATTGTTGAGAAAGATTTAAAGAAATTATTTACATATGACACTTCATCTGAATTTGTAAATCAAAGAACAATCAAGACTTATAATCCAAGAACCTTTGGGTAAAAAAAATTGGCGAGAAAAATTTTCCCGCCTTTTTTAGTTTAAAGATTCAATTTGGAATCACTCCTCAGCAAGACGCTGGAAGTATGCCATTGTATCATCCTCTTCTTCTTCCACGACAGGAGTTTTTTCAAATGACCTGGTGGCTTGGCGATGATCATCTTCATCTTCAAAAGACTCGTCTACCTTTTTCAAAGAAACTTTATTGCCAAGAACAGAATCAAATCGAGTCTTAAGTTGATCATAAGACTTGAATGAATCTACGTTTGTAAATTCTTTAAGAGAGTGACACTGTTTCCAAATCTTTTCTAGATCTTCATCATCCAAACCTGCAAGAGTGCCCGAAGTTTCAAATTCAGATTTATCATAGTTTGGATAACCATCTGCCATACGAACTTTCAGTTTGAAGTTGGCACCAGACCAAAGATCAAATGCATCTTTGGGTGATTCATCTTCAAATTCAGGTTTTAGAGCACTAGTAATCTTTTCAAAGATTTTCTTACCATACTTGAATAGAAATACTTTACCCTCATTTTCAGGGTGAGCAGGGTCTTTCACAACATAGATGTTGGAATAGTATGACAACTTACGCTTGCGATTGCGAACAGTATCTTGATCAGTCTTACTACCAGTTGCCCACAGTTTACTGTTTTCTTCACAAACAGGACATTTAGCACCAAGAGTTGTCAAGCAACCATCAATAAACCAACCACCAGTTCCCTGAAATGCGTGACTAAAAACTTGAACATATTGGTCATCTTCTCCATTAGGTGCAGGAAGAAAACGAATTACTGCATAACCATTACCAGTTTTATCTCGTTCAATTTTCCAAAGACGATCATCTTGATTCGATGACCCCTTATTAACTTTTTCTACCTCTTTAAGTAACTTTGCAGTCAAGTTACCAAGTTTTGATTGTTTTTTGAGTTCAGCAAAAGACATTTGATTCTCCGTGTACGATGTGTGCGATGTGTTGTACTTGTTTATTTTACCAGATCAGGTGTCGATTGTCAACACCCTGTCACGAATTATTTTTTTGAATTGATTCGTGTCAATATTTAGAAACGGATTGTACTTCCTTATTTTTAAACTTACAGACTCCCATACAGGATCTAATAGTTTTTTGTCAAAATTATTCCCGAACAGGAATATTCTATCACATATCACTAGGGTTTCTATACTAATCTTCCCGCTCAGGAAATTTTTTAGAATGATTGGATGTGTTCCATTCTTACATATAAAAATTTCATTAAAGTCATTTTCAGAAAATATACTAGTTACCTCTTCAGTAAATTGATATCGTAAACTTTCAATTCTTTTTTTCCAATTCTTATAATTGGTTTCTCCAGATTGAATAATTGCGCCAACCCATAGTCTTTGAGGATCGTTACATTCAATAAAGTTAGAGACAAAGTATTCTAAAATTTCTTCTTTAGACTTCTGTCTTGAAATTTTTTCAAAAAAATATCTATCCTTTCTTTTATGAAATGCAGTAATTGTAGTTCTTCCTTTTCCACCATACTTAAAGTAATCGTATGAATCTTTGGTAAAATGATTTTTTAATGCCAGATAACAACAATATACTTCAAACGGCGTCATATAGGAAGTTTTGCCTTAGATGTTTTTTTCAAATAATTAAGATTCATTGCTTCACACCTAAGTCGTTCTTTCAATGGTTTTGAAAGAAGTTTAGAGATAGTATCAATCTCAATTGTATTTTCATCACAATACTGAACAATGGATTCAATGTATGTAAGTTCATTCTCTCTCACAATTTCTTCTATGTCAGAAGAAAACTTTGCCTGACTCATAAATTTTTCCTGTAATGCATTTTCAATTTCATTTTCCATAGAGTTCTAACTTATCTGAAACAAATTGTTTAATATATTGTGTCAATAGCTTAATATAATACATTTTATCTCTTTTGTCAAATATTTTCACAACACCATCAGGAGTTACCATAATAGTAATTAATTTTTTGACTGGAATACCAGTCATTTCAAAATACATACATGCATATGCAACTTCCTGAACAAAGTATTGTTCAATCCAATCTTCACGTTTGATTTTTGCAGAGGTTTTAAAGTCTATAACTGCAAGTTCACCTTCATATTCTGCAATACAATCTACTCTTCCTGCAATTCCAAGAACATCACTGAACATAGATCGTTCAATAGCATGTACCAATCCAATCTTATCTAGATATGGTTTGACAGCATCAAACATTATCATAGATTGTGAATCGTATTCTTCTTTTAATTTATTTTCTAGATAATCTTGGCAGACTTCATGGAATTTTGTTCCACGAGTTGTTGCAGTTTTACAAATACGATTTGCTTCTTGTTCGCCAACTCTCTGTCGCCATTCAGCAAAAAATTCACGATTCTTATGAGAAGTGACCGATGTAATTGATGGATTGGCAGATCCTGATGGGGTATCATAAAACCGAATGCCATCAATTTCTCTGGATTTTAATTCAATATCACCAAGGTGATTTACATGTTTAAACATCAATATCCCAAATTAATTTTGTTTACAAGATAAGACTTAACAAGTCCAGAACGAACAATATCATCAATACCAAATTCAATACACTCAAACTCAGGCATTGCCATTAAAATTTTAGTAAAATCCATAATACCATTTCGTTCACTTTGTTTTACAAGATCTGATTGCATAATATCACCACAGAACATGATCTTACAATCCTCACCAATACGAGTAATGATTGAATCTAACTCATGAAAGTTAAGATTCTGACATTCATCTACAATAATAATTGATTGATCGAAGGTTGTTCCCCTAAGAAAAGATGTACTCCAAAAACTAATCGTTTCTTGTGCCTTAAGATTGCCATAAAGCATTTCAAACGAAGGATCATCTGGCATTTGAAACATATACTTTACCATTTTCTTATATGGAATTTGGTAAAGGGATGACTTGTCTTCATGGTCTCCAGGAAGAAAACCAATTTCTCTAGTGGATACAAGAGATCTTACAATATAAATTTTATCATAAGGTGTGGTTTCATCTAAAACATCCTTAAGGGCATTATAGAGTGTGATAAAAGTTTTACCAGTTCCTGCAGCACCATATGCAAATATCATCTTACCTTCGTCATATAGATCAAATAGACGTTTTTGATTTTCAGTAAGTGGAACAATATCAAGTAACATATCAGAGTTAATTGGTTGTTTCCTCTTCATTTGCTTGGCGCTTACACCAATACCAACTGAAGCAGATGTATCTCTTCTTTTTCTAGCAGCCATAATATTCTATAGTGTTTGAATGTTTGAACCAGGCATCATCTTAGCACGACGCAAAACATCGTTCCAACCGGGATGAGATTTCTTTAATTTGTTTTGCCAATCTCCTACTTCTCCTATTGAAGCAACTCCTTGAGACCAATCCTTATCCCAATCTAAATTTTCTTTTCTCCATTGAGTATACACTTCAACTGTCATGGAGAGTTCTTGTGCCTCTCCTGTCTTTAAATTTTTAACTGGGTACAATGGCAATGTTCAATCCTCCACACATTCTGTTACAGGTTCACTCCCCTGATATTGATATTTAGACTGGAATTCTTTTTTCATTTGTGATCGGAGTTTTTGATAAAAATTTAAAATGTCATGATTGTTATTGTAAACAAGTCCACAATCTTTTGCTAAATCAAGTACTTCTTGATTATTCATTAGTCTATCCTCAAAGCTGGTTGTACATCATCACAATTACAATCTTCACAAGTCCACCCTAATGCCTCAGAAACATTTGGAAAGACACAATAAAAAATATCTTTTACATTTTTTACAATATCTATGTGTTCTTTCTGAGTTCCATGAGAAGAACGAAGATTGATATAATGTATCCAAGATCTACACGAACCGCTCATGTAGAGCCTTGTAGGGGTCGCTAAGGGCAGTACAAAGCGAGCACACTCTTTTGCTACTCCTTGGCTCAAAAGAAAGTTATATGTATCCTGGGCATCCCTAAACAAATCAATGATCATTTTGTTCATAACAAACACTTTTTCTTCTTCTAAATCATCAGTGGAGTTCTGACGATTCTTTGTGTCTTGCCTACGAAGTTCTGGAACCGGAATAGTGTCCCCCAAAAGATTTGTGTCTGCATACCTTTGAGAGAACTCTTGGAATGTGAAACTTCTATGCCGTAATATTTGTGCAGCAATACCACGATTAGTTTCAATCTCAAGAGTCATAAAAGACTGTTCAAACACAGACCAATGGTTATGCTTAATGCAATAAGCAAGTAACTTAGCATAGTTTTCGTTGTTTTGATTTGCAGGATTACTAACTCTAGCAATATATGCCATTGTTTTTTCTGCATCAGGTGTCACGCTAATTAATTTTACTTGTTGACTCATAATTTTTAGGTAATAAAAAATCCCTAGTCCTATTATAGACTAGGGATATGTATTTGTCAAGGAGATATTACTTAGTATATCCTTCACGCATTAAATAACCACGAATAATATTACGAGATTCTTTTTTTATTGGTGAAGTGGTTCCAGCAGGTTTTATTGGTGGAGTGGTTCCAACTGCACCAACTCCACCAGCTTTGGCTAAGGCTGAAACTGCCCCACTAGCAACAATTTTATCTGCTCTTGCTTGTTGATCTGTTGGAGAATTGCCAGTTTGATAACCAAAAGTTTTATCCATTAAAGGATTTCTGGTTCCAACTGTTTTTGCTTTTCTTTCTTCTGGGCTTCCATACTTTAATGCGCTAATATTTTTTCCAGTTTCAGTAGCACCTTTCATATCTTTAGCTGCTATTTGCTTATTATAAACATCCATGCCACCTTTAATCTTATCAGCAGTTGATGCTGTTGCCGAAGAGGTATTGGCTGGGATTGGAGCTGTTGGAGGGGTAGTTGTAGTTGGTGCAGTTTGTGGAGGAGGAAGAACAGGGGCTGGGGGTGGAGTTGCCGATGCAGGAGTTCCGGGTTTAGTTAAATTTAATTTACCTTGAGCAATTATTTGAGCAACTGTTTGATTCTTTTTTGCTTTTGCTGCTTCCCCACCACCAGCAACAAATGCAGATCTTTCTAGAGCGGTCAATTCAGATTCAGTAAGTTCTTGAGAAGTATATAAAGTATTATATGCTTCTGTTAATTTTTTAATAGATTCGCTCATGAATACTGCCTTTTAAATGTTATTTATATTGATTGTTATTCAACCCATTCCAAAAGGATTATTCATTCTTCTACTTACAACATCAGGTTTTGGTTTTGGTGTTGGTGTTGGTTTTGGTGTTGGGGCACTCCCATACCCAGGAAGTTTTTGTGTAGTTGCAGATTTGTTACTGATACCTAAACCTTTGGTGTATGCCTGTGTACTTTTCAGTGCAGTTCTATATTCAGTTTTTGCTGCTTTTTGTTCTGCTTCTTTAGAAAATCTACCAAGATTAAGTGCTCTACCAATTCCACCAGCTAAACTTGTATCCCTAGATGCAATCGAAGGTCTAGCGAGATAAACTGCTTTACCACCCTTATATGCAAGATCTCCTACACGTTGCTGTCCTGTTTTAGGATCACGAACTAGTTGAGTTGATGCAAGTTTAACAGTTTTACCTTTAGTGGTAAGAGTTCCTGCTTTAGTATCAACCTTTGCAGGTCCACCAAGTCCAGTTAATGCAGAACCTTTTTTTGTACCATAGGCAGTGGATGCGTTTCTTGCATCTCGGGTATACATTGTTTGTTGTGCTCTGGCAATACCTGTCATTCCTTGCCCACTTTGAATTGCTTTATTTTCCAATTCTTTTGATTGTTGTAGCCGAGTAATACCAGTTGTATCTTTAAATGCCTTGTATTGCTTTGGTGCATACGTCTTAGCGACATCCCTACCAATATCGGCGGCTACAAATCCATAACCTACTGGACCTGGAATAGCAGATCCATATCCCAATACTGCACCAGTGGTATCACCACTTGCTGCTGCAAGTGATCCCTTTGTAATTCCATAGGCTTGCTGAAGTCCAGGTACAAATCTGGCAAGTTTTGGTGCAAGTTTTGGTGCAAGTTTTTGTAGAACTTGTTTTTGAACGCCAGGAACTGCAGATGAAAGTCTGCGTGATCCTTGAGCAGCAAGTATAGTATCTGTTGCAGCACCACCATAATCACCTCTAGATGCTGCATCGACTGCACTATAAGCACTATAAGCACCAAATCCCTTTCTAACAGCACCAACTCCCTTTCTAGTTGAATTTGGTTGACCTGGAATTACTTGATTGGAACCTCCAGCACGAGTGCCTGAACCTGCTTTAGGTGGAACATTCGTGCCAGGTTTAGTAGTTGAATTTGGTTGACCTGGAATTACTTGATTGGAACCTCCAGCACGAGTGCTTGAACCTGCTTTAGGTGGGACATTTGGTGCTGTGAATTTTTGATTACCAAGTCCAGCTGCTTTATTTTGACTAGCCTTCATAGCATCATCGATGGCTTTCTGTAGTCTTGCTTTCTCAGCAGGATCTGTTGCGCCAGCAAGTTTCCTTTTAAACTGTACAATCTTATTACCAGCTTCAGTTGCTTCGTTTAAAAATTCCCTAAAGGACTTCATTGTAGTTCTTCATCTTCTTCTGTATAGTATTTATCCAGAAGACTACTTACGACCTTTTCATTTCCATCCATAATACGCACCTCATAAATGGAAGATCGCATATACTTTCTGACTTTTTTATATTGCTTCTTAATGACTGCAATATGGTCAGAATTCAATTCAACTCTTAACTCAGCGTTTTCTACGTTCTTGTTTTGGTTGCTCTCCGTAGATTCTTGAATTTGATTTTCCTTTGGTCCATTTAAAAGACTTGATTCCATTTCCAATTCTGTCATAATAACTATCAAAGATTTTTACTGATTTGTATGTTCTCACAATATCATAACAAATATTACCCTGATATTCATAGGTAACAATGTATGAGTCTGTGGGAAGAGTTTCATCTTCTGCTTGAATTGGATCACAGTTTTGAAATAAAATTGTAACCCCATCTTTTTTAACTTGTGTCTTAGCCTCTTCGGTCCACATTAATTCAATCGGGAGATCTGTTGACTCCCCAGACAATGGTAGGGAAGGCTTCTGCAACAGTGTTTTGGGTGATTCGATATTTTTTTCCAAGTTCCTTTTCCTTTACTAAACATAAGATTTCTGCTTCCGATTCGTGCAAACCTTCAAGCATTTGAATAAACATAAATTCTTTCTTTGTAGAAGATAGATCATAGTTGCCTCCTTCTACAAAGTTATGAAACATGCGAGCCTGTTGTTCTAAACGAGTATGTTCTGTTCCGGCAGGAGCATCGTTTTTATTATAAGGAACCTCTCCAGCAGGAATGCAACTTTTAATTTGCGGATCAAAATTCCAAATCAAAAGTTTCTTTAGAGCAGGAGTTTCGTTATCTCTGAGAATTTGGGCTTTCTCCTGCTTCGTTTTTGCGTTGTGTACTTTTTGTAGAATTTCTGAAATAAGAGGATTTTTTGGTAGGTTGTTCATATCAGTTTAAATAAAAATTAAATTTCTTCTAATGGTTCTGGATATTCATCACTGTAGTTATCAAAATTGAAAGCAATTAATCCTTCTGTTAATAGATTCCCATCTTCATCATACATCTCTGGATGCATGGATAGTTTAGAGTCAATACGTTTCTTAATATAATCTTTAAGAACCCAAACAGATAATGCTCCAACGATGAAAAACAAAAGTGAGAACATAACACTAAATGTAAGTGTAACGATTGTGAGGTCCATAGATGTTTTTCTATACTTGAGGTTTCCTTACATCAAAAGAAAATTCAAAATAAATTGTAAATTCTCTTGTAAATAATGAAAGCATTTTTTCAAATTGTAATAGTATGATGTTTGCTTTTTTCGAAGGTTCTTTTCTCCGACTAAGTATGAGTTCTATGCCTTTATTTAGCTGCAACTTTCCTTTTCGTATATGGGCGTCTTTTTCTTTTTGCCGCTTCGTATTGTCGTCCATTTTCAATTAATCCCTCAAGATACTCTTTTATTTTTCTAACTTCTGGTTTAGTATGATCTGGATATGCCTCTCGAAGAAATGAGTTTCCCCCTTTCAAGAAATCATCAAATTCTTCAATTTGAAATTTTAATGTGGAAATAAATGAACAGGAATTGAACTCTCCCATAACCTTGGCAGAAATGTGTTCAGAAGAAAGATACTTATAAAAATTAAAAGTAAACTTTTTTTTGATGATCACATCTTCAAGTACATGATTGAGAATGTCAATAATTTCTTCACATTCTACCATCAGATTACTTTTTGTTCTCGCAACCATTGAATCGTCTCCTGGCAACCGCCTATAGGTGTATTGTCATAAATGACACGAGGAAATGTGGATCCCTCACCAAACTCATCATAGAATGCTTCTCGCGTAAAGTCAACCCCCAGTTTGTAAACCACATAATTTTGTTCAGTCAGTTTTAAAACCTGCGTAATTTTATCACAGTATGGACATCCATCTTTAGAATAGATTGTAAAATATTTCATTTAGATTCATCTTTGTATATATTGTACTTCAAATTTTTAAGTTTGTCAATAGCTTTGGGTGCTGGGGGTCTATAAAGACCAGGCCAGGTGTCCCTTATAATTTCTGCAAGTTTATAAGGTGTTGTAGACGTAATCATGATGCGTCATTCCTTCTTGGACGATAACTATAAAGATTCGTAGGCTTATCAGGTCTGATCCATTCTAATATTCTATCAAAATTATCTTCATTATAAAACTCTTGTTGAACATACCATAACTTCCAATTTTCATGTCCCTTTGATTGGTTGCAGGAATGGCAACATGTCACTAGATTTGTTTTAAGATCCAATCCACCCTTACATTGAGGAACCACATGGTCTAATGTTAGGGTATCTTCAGATTCACAATAAGCACATTTATGATTCCAACTTTCTTTTATTTGTTTTCTCCATAATCGTTTCGCATCTGATTTACTTGTAGTCTGTAAATTAAACAAGTAGTCCTGAGGCGACTGAAAAGGAGTCATAAGTACTTGCGACTTATGAATATTTAGATATGAAAAAATCTTTTCTCTATCAGTTAAATACCTCTTTTCAATACTGTCATTTTCGGTTGCTTGCATTCTAACATATCAACCATATATTGACAAGCCTTATCGGGCATGGTGTGATCGCCACAGGTAAAAATATCAACAGCAGCATACTGTTTCTCTGGCCAAGTGTGAATAGAGATGTGACTTTCTGCTAGTAAACACACTGCTGTGATGCCCTGTGGTGTAAACTCATACTTAATCTCTTCAATTAATGTAGCATTGGCATGTTTTATTGCCTGCCTCAATGAAGCACTAATAAATTCTGAGTCATTAAGAAGATCTGAATTACATTCACATAGTTCAGCGATATGATGTACCCCCAGAACTTCTTCTGTCATTGCTGTGTCTCTTATACTGTTAGGTATTTAGATAAAAAAAAGACCCCGAAGGGTCTTATGAAATCAAAGAGCATTTCCTCGTGGCAATACTTCTTCAGGGAAGATAAAGTTCTCATGAGGTTGGTCGGTAGGAGCCATCCAAGCACGTAGTCCCTCATTTAAAAGTATATTCTTCGTGTAAAAAGTTTCGAATTCCGGATCTTCAGCAGCACGAATCTCCTGACTCACAAAGTCATATGCTCTCAAATTAAAAGCAAGACCAATAATACCAATAGAAGATGTCCAAAGACCCATGACAGGAACAAATAACATAAAGAAATGCAACCAACGCTTATTGCTAAACGCGATACCAAATATCTGCGACCAGAATCGGTTCGCAGTAACCATCGAATAAGTCTCTTCTTCTTGCGTAGGTTCAAATGCTTTGAAAGTGTTTGCTTGTTCACTGTCTTCAAATAAAGTGTTTTCTACAGTTGCTCCGTGAATCGCACAGAGCAGTGCCCCTC
>Ga0181356_1000182_pt1 | contig 26602 bp, 32 predicted proteins | sample Fa13VDMM110SN_FD_130104 | JGI IMG/M metagenome (GOLD analysis project Ga0181356, IMG submission 130104) | Freshwater viral communities from Lake Michigan, USA - Fa13.VD.MM110.S.N | ecosystem: Environmental > Aquatic > Freshwater > Lake | place: USA: Michigan | collected 2013-09-24 | reverse complement strand
CAAAGTTACTACGCGTAGAGGTAACTAAACAATGGGATACTGATGGTGTACCTCCCGTTATTGGTAAAGATAAGAATGATATAATCGATTCATTCAAAAAGTTAAAAACAAATGATTGTGATTTCCTTCAAAAAGATTTGACGGGAGATGATAACTCATTGGGTATTTTACAAAACTTCAATAAAGATGCATCAGCAGTAAATCAATTCTTTCCAACTATGTTGAAAACCAAAATATCAATTGGTAAATCAGCAGAAGGTGGATTATCCATTTATGACCATTTCTCAGACCCGAAATTAGAAGATACCTTCGTTCATATAATGAAGAGGGCGGTTAAGAAAGATTCTATGTATTCGTGGTCACGTTCTATTGTGAATAAGAAAGATGAGAATGAATTTTGGGATGGTGAAACTGGTATTGAATTTATACAAAAAGTGCATGAAGGTAAAGTATTCGTTGGTAAGTACGAAAACATAGGTATTGTTCTTGCGAAAGTAAAGGAAGATACCTTAGATAATTATGGTACTATCAATGAACAATATATTGGGTTTGGTAATCTATATTTAACTGCTGAACAAGTACAAGAATGTAAGGATAAGGGATGGTTATCGCATACTCAATTATCTAATATTAAAACTATTGAACCATCTACTACTTTAAAAGACGGGACGGTTAAAAAGTTTTTCTATCTGATTCGTTGGTATGATAAAACAATTGGTATTTTTCCAAAGATATTACAAGTGTTTCGTTTAAGTTGTGGTCAACCTGCAGTGAATTTTCCTGCACTAACTGCTAAGTGGTTATACGAACATTACACATCTCATATTGAACAATCAGAACCCTTACACATTTATGATTCATCAAGTGGATGGGGTGGTAGGATATTAGGTGCAATGAGTTCTCGTAAGAAAACCCATTACATTGGAACTGACCCGAACCCTGATAACTTTATACTGGAATTAGGTATTTCACGTTATGAGTATGTTGCTGATTTCTACAATAAAAATTGTGTAGATGATTATTCAGAAACATTTGGTAAGTTCTTTGATGTTCAAAAACAATCAAACACTTATGAGTTATTTCAAGATGGTTCGGAATTGATTCAACATAATCCTAAGTTTCAAAAGTATGCAGGTAAATTGGATTTAGCATTCACATCACCTCCATATTTCAATAGAGAACAATATTCACAAGATGAGAATCAATCATTCAAAGCATATGGTGAGTATGAGGATTGGAGACAAAACTTCTTACATCCTACTCTAACTACCATTTATGATTATCTTAAAAATGATAGATACATTCTATGGAACATTGCCGATATTAAAATTGGTAAGGATACCTATTATGCATTAGAACAAGATTCTATTGATATTCTAACTGAATTGGGATGTGAATATAAAGGTAGATTGAAAATGTTAATGACTCGAATGGTAGGATTAGACCCATCTAAAACAGGTATTAAAAACGCAGTGAAGCATGATGGTAAAGCATATAAATTTGAACCCATATTTGTATTTTACAAACCATAATTTTTACAAATTTTAATATTTATACATAATGACATCAAAAGAATTCGTCCTTTGGTTAAAAGGATTTACGGAAGGAGTACATGAGTTTAATATTACTCCAAAACAATGGGATATATTAAAAGATAAATTGGCGGAGGTTAAGGATGAAGAACCAATAGGATTTCCGTTTGGAGTTCCGAATACTGGAACAATACAAACATTACCATTTATCCAACCATACAACCCACATAACCCATATACAATAAATTGTGGTAGTGGTTCATCTGGAACAATAACAACAACACCGGGTGGTGGTTCTATAACATACGCAACACCACAATTTATAACATCAACTACAACAGGAACTGCATATGGGTATCCAAGTGGTAGTACAATGAGTTATACTAATTCAACATGGAAACCGGAACACGGCCCTAATTCTCCAACTATACAAAATATAAACGAATCATTAGAAGATTTAGAAAATGATTTCTTTGGTTCTCTTGATGGTGAAGATGGTTGGACACCTGATTTGGAAAAACAATTTTGGGCTGAACAACCACCCGAACCATTCGCAACACCGGAAGAATTAGCAAAATACAATACCGATGAAGTTTAATAAAATTCAATCTGATTTACAAACAAAAGGATATACTCAATTTAATTTGAAAGAGTATGATATGGATTTATATAATCTATTATTACCTTTTAAATGTAACGAAACCGATAATTTACAATCTTATATGACCAGGGTCAGAATAGATGGTGAATTAAAAAGAGAATTAAATTTAGGTATGCCATTTCAACTTAAAAATGAATATGAATCATACGATGATGCTAAAATTGAAAAATTAAAAGCTTTTGAAAAATTAAAAAAAGTAGAACAAGCTTGGTACAATCAATCACTTGCAGAAGTATGTAAAACTAAAAATATAAATGTTACACTCATTAATAACTCAATATTCCAGTTAGTTAGAAAATGTTTTCAAATAGATGAAGATGTTACACTATCTACAATTGTAAATGAGTTTACATTTTATGATGATGGATGTGTAATTGAAAACCATAAAGATGGAATGTACCCAGAACGAGTTTGTTCTATTTTAATTTATTTAAATGAATCATATAATGATAATGATGGTGGTATTTTGATATTAGATGGTAATGAAAGTGTTTCACCTGTATTTGGAAATGTAGCAATAGTATCATTAAGTAATTCTGATGTTGAGCATAGAGTTTCAACAGTAGTGGGTGGAATTGGTAGATATGCATTGTGTACCTTTATAAAAAAGACTATTTAAAATATAAAATAAATAATATGGCATTTTTTGAAGAAAATATAAAAGAAGAAACCCCAAATACACTTTGGGTTGAAAAATATCGTCCTAAAAAATTAGAGGATTATGTTGGTAATGACCATTTAAAACAAAAGATTCGTGATTATATTGAAAGCGGTGATGTTCCACATCTTTTACTTTATGGTAAAGCAGGAACTGGTAAAACTACACTTGCAAAGTTGATTGTTAATTCAATCAATTGTGATTTTATGATACTAAACGCATCTGATGAAAACAATGTGGATACTGTCCGTAATAAAGTAAAATCATTTGCATCTACAATTGGGTTTAAGGATATAAAAATTGTTATCTTAGATGAGTTTGATTATATGACTCCTCAGGCTCAAGCAATTCTTAGAAATCTAATGGAAACATTTAGTAAACATTGTCGATTCATTTTGACTTGTAACTATGTGGAAAAAATTATTGACCCGATACAAAGTAGATGTCAAACTTTTCAAATTATCCCACCTACTAAAAAAGATGTTGCAGTACAAATTAGTAAAATATTAACGGAGGAAAGAATACAATTTGAAATAAAAGAATTAGTTCCAATCGTAGATTCATCCTATCCAGATATTCGTAAAATTATTAATACCTGTCAACTTAATTCCTCAAAAGGAGTATTAAAAATTGATAGTAGCAGTATATCTGATGCAGATGTTAGAGTAAAAATTATAGATATTCTTAAATCAAAGGATGATAAGAGAAATCGTTATGTAAATCTAAGACAAGCAGTTGCAGATTCCCGCGTACAAGATTTTACTGAATTATACACCCATCTTTACGAAAAGGTAAACGATTATGCAGTGGGTAATACTTCTGCCGTAATTATGATTCTTGCACAAGGGCAATATAAAGATGCTATGATTGTAGATAAGGAGATTTGTTTTATGGCAACTCTTATTGAAATAAATGATGTAATATAGATATGAAAATATTAGTTACAGGTGGTGCAGGATTCATTGGCACTAATTTAATAAAACGATTACTAACTGAAGGACATGAAGTTCATTCATTAGATAATTACGATAGTGGTTTAGTAGAAAACCACATAGAGGGATGTAACTATATAAGTGGAGATATCGAACAAATTGAATATTGGAGAGGTGATAAATTTGATTTATGCTATCATCTAGCAGCATTAAGTAGAATTCAACCCTCATTTGAAAACCCATTAGAAACTTTCAGAGTAAATACAACGGCAACTTTATCTGTTGCAGATTGGGCAAAACATAATAATGTAAAAGTTGTTTATGCAGGTTCATCATCTCGTTGGCATGACCCATATCAATCACCTTATGCTTGTTTTAAACATATGGGTGAGGAGATTTATAAACTATACAAAAAAGTTTATAATTTAGATGTAGAAATTTGTAGATTCTATAACGTTTACGGCCCGAAAGAAATTGTAGAAGGAGATTGGGCAGCAGTAATTGGTATCTGGAGAAGACAAGTTAAGAATGGTGAAAAAATTACTATTGTGGGTGATGGCGAACAACGGAGAGATTTCACTCATGTTGATGATATTATAGATGGCTTATATAAAATAGGAATTGGTTCTGAAAAGCATGAAGATGCTTGGGAATTGGGTACTGGTATAAATTATTCTATCAATGAAGTATATGAGATGTTTAAAGAAAAATTTGGAACTGACTCAATACATATACCCGACCAAATGGGAAACTATCGTAAAACACTTAGAGAAAATGATGATGCTCTAAATAGATTAGGATGGACACCTCAAAATAGATTAAAGGAATATATTAATGGGTTATGATAGAATTAGTTAATGATAATCTTAGTGAAATTATTAAAGAGAATTCAAAGGTATTTGTAATGTTCTACGCAGATTGGTGTCCTGATTGTGCACGGATTAAACCCCATCTTCAACAATTATCTACATATTATGAAAATATATTATTTGTTCATATTAATGCAGATGAATCACCAAAGAGTAGGAGCATTATCAATTTAACGAATATACCTACGTTTCTAGGAGTCTTTGAGGGGAATGTAGTAGAAACACCCCTAATAGGGAGTAAACCCGAAAAAATCGAAGAATACCTTCAAAAAATAGTATCCTTATAATTTGGTAATACGAATATTATTTCGTATATTTAAGGATAAATACGGATACAATGATAACATACGACCCAAACAATCCCCTAACTGATGAGGATTTAAAGAAACTATCAGAGGAAGATTTCTTTTCATATTTAGACCAATTGGCTTTACATAAAAAAAGAGATAGTAAGGTGATATCTACATGGAAAAAGAAAGGGCATGAAATCCTAAAGGGTACTGGAGTAAAACACGTAAAAACTAACAGAACCCAATGGTTCGATTAAAAACAAAAAAAATATGTCAACAGAAGTACAATTAGCAAAACCATTAGGAGATAGAGTCCTAATCAAAGTAGAAACAGGCGAAAAAAGGATTGGTGGTATTATCATACCAGACACTGTTCAAGATGGTGATAATAAATTCGGTATAATTGTTTCAGTAGGTAATGGTATTTATACCCAAAACGGAACTAAAATTCCAATGGAAGTATCGGTAGGTGATAAAGTATTATTACCATCCGGCGGAATGAATATTCAAAAAATTAAATTAGATGATACTGAATATTTCTTATGTAGAGAAATGGATTTATTAATGGTTATAAATTAAAACAATATGGCACAAATTTTAGGAGCAGGTGGACAACCAATAGGTGAGCAGGAAGAAGTAAAAATTCCTTTAGAAAAAACAACCCCAATAGGATGTGCAAAATGTGGTGGTGAGATTTTTGTACAAGGGTTTGGATTTCGTAAGATTTCAAAACTATTATCAGGCAAACCAAAAGATGAAGTTCTGCCGGTAGAGTTATTCTTATGTGGTGATTGTGGTGAGGTACTTAATGAAGTATTACCTCCCGGTTTAAAAGTAGAACAAGAATAATGGCCAAATCACTATTCGACCATATCAAAGCAATTACAACCGAACAAGACCCAAAGTATTGGGACAAGTTAGATGATGCAGATAAAAAGACTTGGTCTAATTATATGGTACATCGTTTTATCTCAATGAATCCAGATTGGATATCGGTTATTTCAGAGATACAACCTTATACTGAAATATTAGAACCCAAGCAATTATATCTAGTACTAATTGGTATTATTCCAAAAGGAAAATATTACCTTAGATATGTGAAGGGTAAGAAAGAAGATACCTACGAAAAATGGTTAGTTGAATTAGTTGCAAAGGATTATCAATGTTCTACAAAACAGGCTGAAGAGTATTTAGAAATACTATATTCAACAAAAGAAGGTAGAGAACATATTAAGTACACATGTGAGAAGTATGGTATAGAATCCAAAGAAATCACAAAATTAAAATTAAAAATATAGTGAGTAATACAACTTGCATACTACCATTCGTACATTTATACTCAGAACCAAAGGGAGAAATGAAACCTTGTTGCATAGCAAGTGGATTTGATGAACCATTGGATTTAAAAACCTTAACTATTGAAGAAGCTTTTAATTCACCACAAATGAAAGAATTGCGTAAAGATATGTTAGAAGGTAAACGAAATAAAGTATGTGATGTTTGTTATAAAAAAGAAGATTTAAATAATCACTCTCCTCGTACCGATTTTAATAATAATCGTTTATGGAAGATGCCTGAAGTTAAAGAAGATTACTCAGTTGATTCCCAATTCCAACATGTGGATATTCGCTTCTCAAATTTATGTAATTTTAAATGTAGAATGTGTAATCATGATTTTTCATCCAATTGGTATGAAGATTTTGATAAATTAAGACCCGGTCATACTAAAGGTAGAACTAAGGTAATGAAAGTTTCCGATACAATTGTTGAAGACCTAATTCCACATTTAAAAAATATTAAAAGCTTTTATTTTGCAGGGGGTGAACCCTTAATAATGCCAGAACATTATAAGGTATTAAAATATCTTTATGATACAATGCCAGTTGTAGAACAACATTGGGGTAATGTCAGACCATTGAGTATTCATTATAACACTAATTTATCAGTAATTACTTATGATGAAAATAGTTTAGTTGAATTATGGAAAGGATTCGATAGAGTATTCCTATCTATATCATGCGATGGAATTGGTGAAGTTGGAGAATACCAACGAATAGGATTTCTACACGATAGATTTATAACAAATTTAAAAACAATACAAAAATATTTTATTTCAAACTCTCCATATAATGGTGGGTTAGGTTTACAATATAATTTTCAATATACTACTACAATTTATAATGCATATCATATTTTTGATTTTATCAAATTTATGGAAGAAAATAAGTTTATAAAATCATCAGAACACATTGATTTTTATTATGCATGGAGTCCATCTGAAGTATCATTAAATAACTTACCAGAATATGAAAAAATACGATTAGTTGAATTTTTAGAAAATGGTATAAAAGAATTGACAGAACAAAAAACTATTGATGAATTAAAGGATTTAATCAAATTTACTAATTCAACTAATGATGTTGAAAACGCAACAGGCGGTATGTATCAATTTACAACTGAAATGGATAAACTGAATAATACCGATGTTACTAAGTTAAATGGTGTTGATTTTGAACGAATTAAGTTAGAAATAATATCCTAAATAGTTGGTAATATCGAATAATTTTCGTATCTTTACAGTATAAAAAAACAAATAATGGCAAGAGTAAGTTATAGTCAATATGGAATGTGGACAGGTTGTCAACAACAATTTAAACTAAGTTACATAGATAAGTTAGGTGAATCATCTGCAAATATCCATACAATCTTTGGTTCGGCAATGCACGAAACCATTCAACACTTTCTTTCCGTTATGTACGGAGTTTCTAAAAAACAGGCACTTCTATTGGATGTAGAGGGAATGTTAAAGGAAAAGTTAGTAGAACATTTTACTACTGAAAAGGCTAAAATGACCGAAGGTACTCCATGTACTCAAATCGAATTAGAGGAATTCTTTGGTGATGGTAGACAAATCCTACATTATTTTAAAACTAAGTTAGATAAACTTTATACTAAAAGTGGGTTTGAATTAGTTTCGATTGAGTTACCCCTAAACGCTGAAGTAAGACCGGGGGTTAATTTTGTTGGGTTTATTGATATTGTATTAAAGGAAGTATCAAGTGGTAAAATTATTATCATTGATTTAAAAACATCAACACGAGGTTGGAATCAATATCAAAAAGCAGATAAAGTTAAAACATCTCAGATGCTTCTATATAAGAAGTTTTACTCAGAAAAATATAATGTTCCATTAGATAAGATTGAGGTTGAATATCAAATCTTAAAAAGAAAAATATCAGATACTACTGAATTTACAATACCACGTATATCTAAGTTTGTTCCCGCTAATGGGAAACCATCAGTTAATGCAGCTTGGAAGGGATTTATGGAGTTTGTTGATTCCGTATATGATGAAGTAGGTGCAGTAAAACAAATTGATTTTCCTACTAATAAATCAAAAGCTTGTGATTGGTGTGAATTCAAATCTAGAAAAATTTGTTCTATTTGGCAGTAATTTTTTTCTCTTTTATATATTTTTATATATTTATACATAATAAATAATACATAAAAGGAGAGAGTTATGACAAACACCAAACTGACTACGGTCAAAATCGTAAAAGATGTTTATTCAAAATTCAAACAACTATCGTTTGAATCAAACATCACATTACAAAAATTAGTTAATCGTTCTTTAAACAGATATATTGAAGACGAATCTTTTAGAACTCAAATTAATGAGTATTCCGAATTACACGCAAGTGGTTCACAATTTTAATTTTTAATTTTAAGTAAATGACAGAAGTAAGAAAGAAAAAGAAAATTCTTTTATTATCCGATGATTTCAGAATGTCCTCTGGTATAGCAACTGTATCCAAAGAATTAATTTTTGGTACATTAGATAAGTACCATTGGGTACAATTAGGTGCAGCAGTGGAACATCCTGAAAAAGGCAAAGAAATTGATTTAGGTGATGATGCTAGAAAAATTAGTGGTGTATTTGATGCTTCAGTTAAAATCGTTCCGTGGAGTGGTTATGGTGATGCTGATATTTTACGCGAGTTAATAATGAGACATCAACCTGATGCAATCTTACACTTTACCGACCCTCGTTATTGGAGATGGTTATATGATATGGAAGCAGAATTACGTGAAAACGTACCTATTTTCTTTTATCATATTTGGGATGATTTACCAGACCCTCAATATAATAGAGATTATTATGAGAGTTGTGATTGGTTAGGATGTATTTCTAAACAAACATATGGTATTGTACGAAGAGTAGGACAAAGAAATGATTCACCAACATTCAAACCCCTTGAAGATTGGCAAGTATCCTATGTACCGCATGGTATTAACTCAAATACCTTTAAACCTGCTGAAGTACCTGATGAATTCCGTAAAAGAGTATTAGGTGATAAAGATTATAAATTTGTCCTATTTTGGATGAATCGTAATATCAAACGAAAGCAACCATCCGATGTCATTTGGGCATATAAACGCTTTGTAGATTCTCTACCAATCGAAGATAGAGATAAGACTTGTCTAATTATGCATACCCAAGCGGTTGACCAAAACGGAACAGATTTGTTTAAAGTAAAGGAAACCATTTGTCCTGATTATGAAGTTAAGTTCTCAGAAACTAGAATTTCACAAGAGGAATTAAATTGGTATTATAACTTATCAGATGCTACTATTAACATTGCGGGTAACGAAGGATTTGGGTTAACAACTGCAGAATCGGTAATGGCAGGAACTCCTATTATTGTAAACGTTACAGGCGGATTACAAGACCAATGTGGGTTTACATTAGATGGTAAAGAATTAACGGCAGAAGATTATGTGAAAATCGGTTCGGTACATGATTGGAGAGTATGGGCAGATAAGTTAGGACATGGAGAATGGGTTAAACCAGTATTCAGTAAGGTTCAAACTCTAGTAGGTTCAGTTCCAACACCATATATTATTGATGATAAGGTGGATATTTACGAAGTTGCTGATGCAATGAAGTATTGGTATGATATTCCTAAAAAAGACCGTAAAAAGAGAGGTTTAGCGGGCAGGGAATGGATGTTAAATGAAGGTGGATTAAATCATACAAATATGTGTAAAACTCTTTCTGATGGGATGGAAACTGCTTTCCAAAATTGGAGACCTAAAGATAGGTTTGGATTATATAAATTAAAATAATATGAAAGTTAATATAAAAAGGTTACAAGAAAACGCAACACTCCCATTTTACGCAAAAGAAAGTGATGCGGGTATGGATTTGGTAGCAATATCAATTAAAGAAAATACTACATTTCAAATAACATACGGATTGGGTATAGCATTAGAAATACCAGATGGATTTATGGGTTTAATATTCCCACGTTCATCTATTAGAAATACGGAACTTATTTTAAGTAATTCAGTTGGAGTAGTTGATGCTGGATATAGAGGAGAACTTCAAGCAACATTCGTTAAATCAAATGGACTTGATTCCCTAGCATATAAAGTGGGAGATAGAGTTTGTCAACTTATAATCGTACCACACCCAATCGTAGAATGGACAGAAGTAAATGAATTAAATAATACCGAAAGAGGAGCCGGAGGGTTCGGTTCAACCGGAAAATAAAAAATAAAATATGAGCAAACCATTATTAGTATTTCAAGCACCAGTTTTTACAAGGAGTGGATATGGTGACCATAGTAGAGATTTACTTCAAAGTTTATTTGATTTGGATAAATATGATGTGAAAGTAGTACCAACTCGTTGGGGAACTACACCACAAAATCAACTTGATGGTGTGAGTGAATTTAGTAAAAAAGTATTGAGCAGTGTTATTACAACGTTAGATAAAGAACCTGATGTGTATATTCAGGTTACAGTTGCTAATGAATTTAAAAAAATGGGTAAATACAATATTGGTATTACCGCAGGAGTTGAAACTACTTTAGCACCAAAGGATTTTATTGATGGGTGTAATAGAATGGATTTAGTTTTAGTACCATCTAAATTTACAAAAGAGGTATTGCAAAAAACTTCATTTTCTGAAGTGGATAAAGCATCAGGTCAAAAAATTAGAGATATAAATGTTCAAACTCCAATTGAAGTTCTTTTTGAAGGAGTTGATTTAGATATTTTTTTAAATAGAACTAATCAAGAACAAGATGTTCTTATTAATACTGAAAAATTAAATAAAAAAATTGAAACTGATTTTAATTTCTTATTTGTAGGTCATTGGTTGAGTGGAGATTTAGGACAAGATAGAAAAGATGTAGGAATGTTAATTAAAACATTTTGTACTATTTTCAAATCCCTTCCAAAAAATAAACAACCCGGTTTGATATTAAAAACATCTATGGCTGGATTTAGTATTATCGATAGAGAGGAGATTAGTGAACGAATTAAAACCATAACTAAAGAATATGGTGAAAACTGTCCACCGATTTATTTATTATTTGGAGATATGAAACCAAGCGAAATAGCAAATTTATATCATCATCCAAAAGTAAAGGCTATGATATCATTTACTAAAGGTGAAGGGTATGGTAGACCACTGGCCGAATTCGCTACAACCGGTAAACCTGTTATAGTTTCAAAATGGAGTGGATTGACTGATTTTTTACCTGAAACTAATACTATTTATTTAGATGGAGAATTAACAAATGTTCACCCATCAGCAGCAAATCAATTCCTAATGGCAGAATCACAATGGTTCTCCGTAAATTATTCAACTGCAGCACAAAAAATAATGGATGTGTTTAAAAATTATAATAAATATTCAGATACTTCAAAGGGATTACAAACAAATATTAAAAATAATTTTTCATTAGGAAAAATGACAGAAGCTTTTGGTAATTTACTTAACAAATATGTTAAAGTTGCAAGTCACGTCGAATTGAAACTACCAAAGTTAACTAAATTATAAAATGCAATTTTATACCAACCAATATAAAGAAATATTAAAGCCGGAAAAACGAATTAGTAAATCACTAATTTTACCTAGAAACGTTTATCGTATTTCTACCTATATTGATGGTGTACCACCAACGAAAGTTGGACAGGAAAGTAGATATGTATTTGTAATTGGTAAAATTGATAAAAAAATTCATTGTCTTTTATTGAATCATGTAATACCTGCTAATTTTATTACATTTCTAAATAATCTTAGGGATGGTACAAAACCAATTGAAAAAGACCAACCATTGAGTGAATTACTTAAACTAATGGGTAAAGATGGACAGCAATTGTTTGAAACCTATGTAAAAAGAAATAGGACAATTTACTCACATAAATTAGATAATTATAGAACTTATTTTTTAGATAAAATTCAAAATGTGTGGGAAATACGTTTTGAAGACGGATTTTTACAAGAAATATTCAAAGAAGGAAACACGACTTCTGATAGAAGAGAAGGTATTAAAAAAGAAATAAACGAAAAAGATGGCTAGTATAAGTTACGCAGTTACAGTTTGTAACGAAATTGATGAGTTGACACAACTTCTTAATTTTTTACAATTACATATTAGAGAAGAAGATGAGATTGTTATTCAATATGATGAAGCATCAGTTACTAAAGAGGTAGCAGATTATCTTAATTTAATCAATGTAATGCATTCCAATCACAAAGTGGTTGGTTTTTCATTAAATAATGATTTTGCATCATTCAAAAATAATCTTAAATCACATTGTTCAAAGGATTATATTTTTCAAATAGATGCCGATGAAATTCCACATGAATATCTAATAGAAATATTAGGCGAGGTATTGGATAGTAATAGTGTAGATATTGTATTCGTACCGCGAATCAATACGGTCGAAGGTTTAACTCAATCTCATATTCAAAAGTGGGGTTGGAATGTAAACGAAACCCAATGGGTAAACTTTCCTGATTATCAGACAAGAATATATAAGAATACGGATGATGTCACATGGATGGGTAAAGTACATGAAAGAATTACAGGATACAATACATTCTCAAATTTTCCGGCAGAAGAACAATTTTGTTTATATCATCATAAACAAATAGAAAGACAGGAAAAACAAAACTCTTTCTATGCAACCATCTAAGATAACATTCATATATAACCACTCTCCAAATGAAACGTGGTCAACTCCTTTATCATTATTAAATGAATTCCAAAAGAGAGGATGGGAAACTGAAATAGTTTCAATAACTGCAACGGATGATTCCCAATTACAATTATGGATTCAACAAGATATCCCAACGGATATTGTATTGTTTATGGATTGGGGTAGAATTGATTCCAAATGGTTGGATAAATCATTAAAACCAAACACATTTTGGATACAAGAAAGTGGAGATGACCCTCAAAACTTTGTAAGAAACTATCCAAAAGCCAGTAAGTTTCATTATACAATTACACCAGATAAAGTATCAGCAGAAGAATATAGAAAAAGAGGTATAAATGCAGATTGGGTCCCACATTGGGCAGATACGGCAGTTCAATTTCCAATGGATGAAACGCCTCAATATGTTGCGGTGACAAGTAGAGGAAGAGGTGGTTCTGAATTTTTAGATTACCTTACAGAATGGGGTGAGGGTCTGATTGGAAACCGAAATGGAATGGATGCAATAGAACATACTGAATTTTTGAATTCCGGTCTAATGGTTATTCAGAATAGTAGATGGAGAGAAATAACTCGTAGAATCTTTGAAGGAATGGCGTGTGGTAAGATGGTTATAACCGATAGATTAGCCGAATCAACTGGTCTTTCTGAACTGTTTATAGAGGGCGAAGAAATAGTTTATTATGATAATATGTTAGATTGTATTGAAAAGATAAATTATTATAATGAAAATAGAGACGAACTCAATCGTATTGCCTTAAATGGAATGAATAAGGTTTTAAATAACCATACTCAAATACAAAGAGTTGATAAATTAATAGAAAAATTTAGAAAAAAAAATATAAAAAATAAATTTTCAATAACTCTTCCAACTTTATGGAAATCAGAATCTATTTTTGATATGCTTAAAAAGTATGATGAATCGGAATATGTTAAAGAAATACTAATTATAGATAATGCATATGACCCCAATAGAGATTTAAGTCACATAAAAAAATTAATTCATATACAAGAACCACATAATACATATGTGATTCCTGCTTATAATAAATTAGTTAAAAATTCAAGTACCGATTTAATAGTATTGTCAAGTGATGATATTGATTTTGATGTTGATTCTTATTTATATATTTTAAATGAAATCCACAATCAAATTGGGTTTGAAAATGCAGGAATCATAGGGGCTCATAGTGATAATTTTGAAGAAAATGTAGAACTTGACCCTGCAATAGAACCATATGACCCATCTAATAATAAAACAGGTTGGGGTGTTTTAATATCATTTCATAAATCAACATGGATGCAATTACCTGAACAATTTAAAATATGGTATGCAGATAATTGGATGCAAATGGTTATGCCAAGTAAAATTTTTCAAATGAGAAGATTTCCAATAAAAACAAAAATGAGTACAACTTCCGCTTCTCCTGAATTTCAAGCAATAATAGATAAGGATACGGAAGAATGGCATAAATTATTAAGTAAAATCAACAAATGTATCAGATTAAAATTACCAGTAGAAATTTATTAAAATAAAAAATATGAAAAAAATAAACACACCAATTCAATTGTTTAAAGTACATATGAATCCCAACGCTAAAATAGAAGTTGGTAAAATATTGGATAGTGGATATATAGGACAAGGCCCTAAAGTAGATGAGTTTGAAGTAAAACTAAATGAATATTTCAATTCAGATAGAGTAGTAACTTTAAATTCAGGTACATCGGGATTACATCTTGCATTACACTTATTAAAAAAACCCGCTAACTACATTACAGCAGATGGATACTCAATTCACGAAAGAAATTGGCCTGGCCTAAAAGATGGTGATGAAGTTCTTGCAACCGCATTAACTTGTACTGCATCTAATTGGCCTATACTTGCAAATGGATTGAAAATCAAATGGGTTGATATTGATGAGAAAACTCTTAATATGGATTTGGATGATTTAGAAAGAAAAATTACGGCAAAAACAAAAGCAATCATTGCAGTTCATTGGGGTGGGTATCCATTAGATTTGGATAGATTAAAAAGGATACAAGATAAATCATTTGAGTTATATGGGTTTAGACCGGCAATCATTGAAGATGGTGCACACTCATTTGGTTCTGAATATAAAGGAAAGAAGTTAGGTAATCATGGTAATATGGTTATGTACTCTTTACAAGCAATCAAACATATTACAGCAATCGATGGCGGCTTATTAGTATTACCACATCAGGATTTATACAATAGAGCAAAACTAATTCGTTGGTATGGTATTGATAGGGGTGGCAATAGAAAGGATTTCCGTTGTGAAGCAGATATCGTAGAGTGGGGTTTCAAATTCCATATGAATGATATATGTGCGACTGTTGGTATGGAGAATCTAAAAGATGCCGAAACCATTATTGGTAAACATAGAGCAAATGCTAAATTCTATGATGAAAACTTAAAAGGTGTAAATGGTATAACCCTATTAGAAAGAAAGCCAGACCACAATTCTGCATTTTGGATTTATAGTTTATTAATTGAAAATAGAGATGGATTCTACAAACATATGAAAGAGTGTGGTATTGTAGTATCGCAGGTACATGAAAGAAATGATAAACACACTGCAGTAAAAGAATTTAGAAGTCCTTTACCAACATTAGATAGAATATTACCAAAAGTAGTTTCTATACCAGTGGGTTGGTGGGTAACTGAAGAAGAAAGACAATATATCGTTGATTGTATCAAAAAGGGTTGGTAATGGTTTTAAGAGAATTGACTATATGGGATTTACCATTTCTATTAGAAGTTCGAAATGATGAAACAACTAGAGTGAATTTGGAAAATGATTCAGTATTTATATTAGAACAATGTGCTGAATGGTTTTTAGATACAAAACCAAAATGGTATATCATAGAAATCAACGATGATAGAATTGGATATATCAGAACCAATGGTGATGAAGTTGGTATGGATATTCATCCTATGTATAGAAGAATGGGATATGCAAGGGAAGCATATAAACTTTATTTAAAAGATAAAAAATACGCATCTCTTTGGGTATTTGTTGATAATTTTGCTAAAAATCTTTATGCTGAATTAGGATTTGTAGAAAATGGAAATGTAAAAATAATTCGTAATAGGAATTATGTTGAAATGATATTTAAAAAATAAAAAATGGAAAAATTACCAATCAGCATAGGAATATTATCCTGGCATAGTGGACAAGTCCTTGTAGATACCCTAACTACATACTATGAAAATGGTTTGTTTGATATGGTAAACGATGTTACGATTCTATTTCAAGAGTTTAATGAACAAGATTATCAAATAGCCAAACATTTTGGTTTAAATATAATCGGTATGCAAACCAATATTGGAATAGGTAAAGCATTTATCAAACTCACAGAAAGTGCACAAACGGATAATGTATTAATTTTAGAACATGATTGGAATCTAATAGAAAATAGAGATATCACTTATAAAAAATTAGAAGAAGGTATTGATTTATTAAACAATAAAGAATACGGAATTAATGCAATACGATATAGACATAGAAAGTATCCTGGTACTCCACATTTTTCATTTCAATATCAAGGTAGAGAATTAGAATATTATGATAAAGAAATCGAATGTACATCACCCCATTTATTAGATTCAGTCCACTGGTGTAATCCGAATGAATTATTTCCAGATAAGATTAGCAAAAAAGGTGAATGGTTTATAACAACGTCTAGATATGGTAATTGGACAAATAATCCAACCTTATATAAGAAACAATTTTATTTAGAGACAGTTAATCCATTCGCAGGTGATGGTATTGCATTGGAAGGAAACATCAGTAAATGGTGGGCACAACAACAATTTGGTGTTGCGCATGGTGAAGGTTTATTCAAACATAACGACTGGCAAAAATACGGAAAATAATGACAAAACTAATAATATTTGATTTAGATGGTGTATTAGTAGAAGCTAAACAAATACACTACGATACATTGAATACTGCCCTATGGGAAATAGCACAGAGTAACAAATATATTATTTCAGAAGCAGAACACCTTTCTATATATGATGGATTAAAAACAAATCAAAAGTTAGAACTACTTACTCAAAACAAAGGACTACAAAGAGATACATACGAAACTGTTTGGAATAGAAAACAACAATTAACAATTGAAGCAATATCCGAATTACAACCTGATTTAGAAAAGATTGAATTGTTTAAGGAATTAAGAGATAGGGGGTATAAGTTGGCATGTGCTTCAAACTCAATTAGAAGGTCTGTGTTGGTTATGTTAGCAAAGATAGGTATAATTGAGTATATGGACTTAATCATCTCTAATGAGGATGTAAAGAACTCTAAACCACATCCTGAAATGTATTGGAAGACAATGAGTATGATGGGTGTATTACCAGAAGAAACCCTAATCGTAGAGGATTCTCCACATGGATTATTAGCAGCAAGTAGAAGTAGAGCAAATGTTTTAAGAGTAGATTCTCCGAAAGATTTGGTAATATCAAAAATTATTAGTAAATTAGATGAAACAAAAAATAATATGAGTATTCCAAAATGGCAAGGTGGTAAGATGAATGTTCTTATCCCAATGGCAGGAGCGGGAAGTAGATTTCAACAAGCGGGTTATACATTTCCAAAACCCTTAATTGATGTGGAAGGAAAACCAATGATTCAGGTAGTTGTTGATAATCTAAATATAGAAGCTACTTTTATTTATGTAGTACAAAAAGAACATAGAGAGAAGTATAATTTAGATACCTTATTAAACTTAATCACTCCAAATTGTAAGATTGTGGAAGTTGATGGTATTACCGAAGGTGCTGCATGTACCACTTTATTAGCAAAGGAATTCATTGATAATGACCAACCATTAGTTATGGCAAACTCTGACCAATTTGTAGAGTGGGATAGCAATGAGTTTATGTATAAGATGATTGAACAAAAAGTTGATGGTGGTATTCTTACATTCAAAGCAACACATCCCAAATGGTCATTCGCCAAAGTGGATGAGTATGGATATGTAACCGAAGTAGCAGAAAAAAATCCAATTTCAGATATAGCAACGGTTGGTGTTTACTATTGGGCTAAAGGTTCTGATTATGTTAAATACGCGGAACAAATGATTGAAAAGAATATCAGAACAAACAATGAGTTCTACACTTGTCCTACTTTTAACGAAGCAATTGGGGATGGTAAAAAGATTAAAACATTTAACATTGAGAAGATGTGGGGATTGGGTACACCGGAGGATTTAAATTATTATTTAGAAAATAAAAAATGATACTAATATCACATAGAGGAAATGTAGATGGTAGAATTATAGAAAGAGAAAATCATCCTGATTATATTGATGAAGCTATTCATGCCGGATACAATGTAGAAATTGATATTTGGATGATAGAAGGTATCCTATTATTAGGTCATGATGAACCTCAATATGCTATAACACAACAATGGTTAAATGATAGACATTATAGTTTATGGATACATTGTAAAAATATAGAAGCAATGGAATGGTTTAATTCGTTTGATGGTTTTAATTATTTTTGGCATGAAAATGATGTTATGACTTTAACTTCAAATGGGTGGATGTGGGTATATCCTGGTAAACAACCAATTAAAGGAAGTATAGCAGTAATGCCCGAAATTCATAATGATAATTTAGATAATTGTATTGGAATTTGTTCGGATTACATAAAAAAATATAAAAAATGAAAATAGGAATTAATTTAGTAGGAGTTTCATATAACGATGGTAGTCGCGGAAGATACAGATATTTTATGGATTCATATCCTTCTTTTAGTAAATTTATAACGCAACCTTTAATTGAACAAGGACATGATGTTGAGATTTATTTATATACATACGATAGTATTAAAACAAAAGAAATGTTAGATATATATAATCCAAAGGAATATTATTTAATGCCCATAAGTGAAGTAAATACATCAATAGGATATCCATTGAATGATAACTATATTGCAGGATTAAAATTATTAAAAAATAAAGAATTGGACTTTGTTATTTCAACAAGATTTGATTTGCGATTTTTACAAAACCCACTATCATTAGGTAATCTACACTATGATAAATTTAATTTTTTATTTAAGGAATATCTTTGGTGGAACGAAGAATGGAAATTCACAACCGATACTTTTTATGCGTTTGATTATAAATTTTTAGAACCATTTATATCAGCATGTGAAGATATGTTAATAAATCCTGTTGGTGGTAAAATTACCGGAATGCATAATATATTACCATCTTTGGAAAAATTTATAGGTAAAGAAAATATAAATATAATATTAGATGAAATATATTGGACAGGTAATAATCCTTTTTTTAAATTAGAAAGACATGAATAAGTTATTAAACAATATTAAAATATAAATTATGTATTTACAAACACCTTACAAAATCAGTTACGATATACAAAAGTACGATTTTAGAAAAATAGTTTCAGAAATATTAGAAGTATGGGAAGGAGATACTATCCCATTAGAAAATTTACATACATTGGAACATTATGATTTATTTGTTAGAGAAAAAGACCAATTTACAATTTGGCATAAAAGATATTACGAAAAATATAAAGAGGAATTCTTACCTACTTATTTAGAATTGATTAAAGAACTTAAAGAAAGATTTGGATATGATGAAATTATTTATCAAGTTATCCCAACATTCAGAGTTCAATTAGCAGAAGGTAATTTAGGAGTGGGTGAATGGCATAAAGATAGTACTTATAATCATGGAACATCAGAAGTAAATTTTTGGATGCCATTTGTAAATACCAACGAACAAAACACTATTTGGATGGAAAGTAAAGCAGATAAAGGTGATTACCAACCATACGAAGTAAACTATGGTGAAATTTTAGTATTTAGTGGTGCAAATTTATATCATGGTAATAAAAACAATCATAGTGGTCAAACAAGAGTATCGGTTGATTTTCGTTTAGTAGACCCGGCTAAATTTGTACCAAACGAAGCAGAATCAATAAATGGAATTACTAAATTTAAAGTGGGTGGTTATTTCGAAAAAATATAAGTTATGAAAAATGAATTATCTGCGTACCTATGGGGATACCAAAATATAGAAGCAGGAGAAAAATCAGTAGAAACATTTAGAAAATTTTATCCAGACTCTGATTTATTTTTAACAATAGATGTGGGTGGTGATGTTGATGGTTATACCAAAATATCAAATAAATATAATGGAAGTATAAAGATTAATTCAATAAAAGTTGGAAGATGTGGTATTTTTGGAGATTACTCAAATAATAACCCATCAGGTGATGAAAATTTTAGAACTCATTGGCCAAAAGAAAATGCATTTGAATGGTTAAATGGAATATATGATGCATGTTTAAGAACAACATCCAAATATATGATTATTTTAGAAGAAGATGTTTTTATATTAAAACCAATTTCTATATTAAATGATGAATTCGGTGCAAGTATAGTAACTACAAATAATCCAATACCATCCGCTATATTAAATTTTATTAAATCATTTGGTGGAAATATAACGGATAATAAGTATGGTTGTTGTGGTGGATGTATTATTAATGTTCAGGCTTTTATAAGAGGTTGGGAATTTTGTAAAGATGAATTATGGGAAAAATATGATGAAATAGCAAAATTTACAAAATTAATTGGTTGGTCAGATTGTATTTTACAAATAATTATACAATGTTCGGGAAGTAGAATTGTAATAAATAAACAATTAGTAGAGCCCTGGATGGTAAAACAGGGTTGGATTGATAAAGATTGGAGTGAGTTTGAAATTGTAAACTATTTAAAAGATATAGAAGAAATTAGAAAGTTATAATGAAATACACAATAGTAGGTTGTATAACCAAATACGGAATAGATGATATTAGACCATATGTTGAATCAATTGAGAAAAGCGGATTCACAGGTGAGAAAGTAATGTTAATTTATGAAGTATCTAAGGATGTTATAGAATATCTTACAAAGAAAGGTTGGATAGTATTTCAATCTGAATTACAAGAACACATTATCTTACAAAGATTTAGAGATATGTATGCACTTTTACAATCATATGAAACCGATATAATCATTTGGACTGATGTAAAAGATGTGGTATTTCAAAAAGACCCAACGGAATGGTTGAATAATCAGATGAAGGGTAATATATTAGCATTTTCAGAATGTATGATAATGCAAAACGAATCGTGGACTTGTATCAATAGTGGAACAACGTTTCCAATGGAGTGGGAGTATGGAATGAAAAACCAAATCAGTTATTGTGCAGGAACTATTGTTGGAAAAAGGAATGCAATTAGAGACCTATTTATTGAAATTTATAGATGGAGTAAAACAACTGCAAATCCAGAACAACTTTCAGACCAAGCAGCATATAATGTTTTAATCCATTTAGACCATTTTAAAAACTCAGTTCAGTTTGTATCACAAGAAGAAGGATTTGCAACTCAATTGGGGACAGTTTGGATTAAGAAAAATGAAATTCCATTATTAGAACCAACTCCAACATATAAAGATGGTAAGTTTTATAATCAAAAAGGTGAGGAGTTTGTAATAGTACATCAATACGATAGAGACCCGTATCTTAAAAATCAAATTAAAAATTTATATAAATAATGATTGTAGGTAAAGGTGATATTGCATCTGTCTTAAATGATAGAGAGGGGACAATCTTTTTTGCATCGGGTGTTTCTAATAGTAATGAAACAAGAGAATCTGAATTTATGCGTGAAATTGAATTGTTAGATAAACAAGATAGAACAAAGTGTTTATTCTATTTCAGTTCCATAACAGTTGATGATAACCAAAAGGTAGATAGTAACAAATACTTACAACACAAACTAAGAATGGAGTTATTAGTTAAATCTAATTTTGAAAATTATAACATTATTAGAATTGGTAATATTACATGGGGGAGTAACCCTAATACCTTTATCAATTATATTAAAAATAAAAAGAGTAAAGGAGAATCAGTGCAGATAAAAGATGAATACAAATATATAATAGATAAAGACCAATTGGTTATGTTAACTGATAATTTACCATTGGTTGGTCAGAATACAATATCTGTATTTGGTAAAATGGCAAAAGTAGCAGAATTAGTATGATAGAAATTGTAATTTGGATATCACCCACCGACATTGATGATTTAGAAAAATCATTAAATCGATTACATATTGGAAAGGATTATCTAACAAAAGAACAATGTGATAATATTAAATTTAATATTGTTATGTGTGTGTCTGATGAGATAATTGATTGGAGTAAAAGTAGTGTTACCAAAGAAGAATGTACTGAAAAGTTTTTAGGATTAAAACCACTAACGGATTGGGCAGGAAGCGTGGTATTTGAAACTACAACTACTATAAATGGTTGTACCTCAATGCGAAGATTAGCATCGTATTCTGATTCAAAATATTATTTGTGGTTAGATACTGATATAATCTTTGACCCACTAACCCTAGCACATTCAATCAATTCAATAGATGTAATTGAGTATGCAGGATTCCCTAAATTTGTATCAATTCCAGAAATAGTCAGACAATGGGATTCCACGTGGGATTGTTTGGTTAACGAAAGATTTATAACTAAACCAATAGGATATCAGGCAACTAATAATCCATATATAGATACCATTATTGGTGATGGGGTTGACCCAAAATTGGAAGAGGTTAGAAATAATGTTCATCACCAACCATATATGAAATTTGGTGGTGGGTGGTTTGCATTAATTTCAAAAGAATTAATGAAGGCAATTCCATTTCCAGAAAACTATGGACACTATGGATTGGATGATACTTACTTAATGTGGGGTGCAAATATATTGGAAGACCCCACCATAAAACAATTCAAATTAAAAAATATAGTTGTTTGTGAAAATTATTTTGATAGGATAACTACTTATAAAGGACAGATACAATTTATAGATAAACGCGAAGAGTATAAAAAATATAACGAAGAATTATTTTATATCGGTTTACAAAATATATTGAATAATAAATGAGGATAGTAATATCGATATTTACTTTACCGCATGAAATTGATGATTTAGAAACCCTACTAACTCAATTAAGACGTGCATCAAAACACCTAAGTGGAAAACACGAATGGGTGTTAGATGTGAGTATGTGTATTGCAAATGATATGGTTGATTGGAAACGTTCTGCGTTACCAAAAAGTTATTTTATTGATAAATTATTAAAATTATCAGCACATAGTGATTGGTGTGCAAAATACTTCACCGCATCTGAAGATATAAAAGGATGTGTATCACATAGAAGACATACATTAGAAACTCAAGAAACTGCAGATTATTATATTTGGTTGGATAGTGATATCATATTTGATGAAAAAACTTTATCTTATATGGAGGAAACCCTAATAGCAATTAATGATGTATATCCATATACTATTATAACGCCGGAGATTGTTAGAGTTGGTGATTCCACATGGGATTGCTTAGTTAACGAAAAGTATTTAACAAAACCATTAGATTATCATCTTACAAATAATCCATATATAGATTGTGGAGTTAAAGGAGAGGTTACATTAGAAATAGTTAATAATGTAATAGATAATCAACCAAAATATAAATTTAATGGAGGTTGGTTTACTTGTTTATCTGCACAATTATTACGAAGAATTGGGATACCGGAAACATTTAGTCATTATGGATTTGAAGATACATTTATAATGTGGGCAGCAGAAAAATTGATGACAACTACTGATATGGAAATACATCAATTTAAAATAAAAAATTTAGTAATTTGTGAAAATTATAAATACCGAAATAATTCACATCTATTAAATCATCTCAGTGCTTTTGATAAACGAGATGAATTTAAAAAGATATCTGAAGAAAATTTTAATCAAGAATTACAAGACCTCATTTAACAATGAGGTTTTTTGTTTTTGAATAATACTTATTAGCAAGAACACGTTTCATAAATAGGTTATTTTTTTAGTTTTAGTTTTCAATTAAAAAAAAGGTATTATATGAAACAGGTAATTCAGAGTTTACGCCGTAATTTACATAGTTACGCACTAAATGCACTTTTGACCGTAGTAGGTGCATGGATTTTTTTCGCTCTAGCATTCCAACTATTCTTTGTTTATTTAGAATTCTCTGGTAAAGATGAATTACAAAGAGATGTTGTAAATTGGATTGAATGGAGAATCGATGGTACATTCAAAAACTCACCCGAAAATATATGGTATGTTCCAGAAGACCATATTTTTGTTGAATCCGTAGAAAATCAGGTTAAAATTGGTAAGTTAGCAGGAAATCGTAATCTAGCTTTTGGTGTAAAAAATATCTTAGAAGAGTTTTTACAAGAAAAGGGATATGGGTTATCTGAATCAGCCAAATATAGATTAAAAGTTGAAATTGTTTACTTAGATGTCTTAACAACTAAAACAAACATTTCGGTATTTCATAAAAATGAAGATGAAGTTGTTGTTCGCTTAAAAGCAAATCTTTTTAAAGAAGGTAAAAAAGGAAAAGATATTGTAGTAGAAGCGGGTTCATCTGGAGTCTCAATGTCTACACTAATAGTTGATGAGGGTGGTAAATTCAATCAACAGAGTTTAAGTAATGCTATTAAAAAAGCATGTGAATCATTGGTAATTCAAATAGAAAAACAACAAAAAAAATGAAAAAACTATTAATATTTTTAGGGATACTAGTTATGTCCCTATTAACATTTACAACACAAGCACAATTGACAATTAATCAATCGTTCTCACCCACTTCAAATTTAAAAGTTGGTGATACTCTTTCGGTAAAATATACAGTTGATAAAGGTACAACAACACCTCGTTATTTTTGGTTAAGATACCAATTCAATAATAAAGCATTATCATATGTTTCTACTGCGTTCTCACAAGGGTCTTCAGTACAAACATTCTATACCGGTTGGACTGGGTATAAATTTACAGCAAGTACTGCAAATAGTATTACCGCTACAAGTTTATATGCACAATATTTAGCAACTCCGTGGGGTTATGTGGCCAATGCAGATTGGAACGCAGGACAATTGACGGTACAAAGAACCGATGCATCAATCAATGGTGATATAGCAACTCAAAAATATATAATCAAAGAGTTATCCGATTATACCAATATTCATAAATTAGATTTAGCGTATTCCATCAATGCTACAAGTGAGTATATCACTCCAATCACCACAAATCCTGGTACAATTTCATTAGGGACAGTGAGAGGTGGGGCATCTTCATTTAAAGTGAGGGTATTGTTTCCAACCGGTTATACTATTGCAGACCACGGAATTTCATTATTACAATTAAACGCAACTAAAACTGATGTTGATTGGACTAAACCCCCATTAGCATTTAAACAATTAGATGCAAGTGGTGAAGCAACATTTACTACTGAAATTAAAGTTGGCGATACGATTGGATTAATGGTAAGTCCACCAAATGGTAAGGCATGGATGAATAATATTATAACAGTATCTGATGCATATAAAGTATTTTTAGGTATTGCCCAAACTGATATTGGTGGTACAAAAAACTTTTTTAAATATAATCGAGAACTATTAATGGCCAATGTATCTAAAGATGATGGTGCAGGTACAGGTACTTATAATGAGACAGATGCCTATTACCTATTTTCACATGTGATGGGTATAGATATGAGTACAAAAGCATATATTCCATCATCTACTGCAACATCACTTCGTTATGGTAGTTCATTATTAAATCAAGGATGGTTAGATGGCACAAATAAGTACATAACAACAGTAACAACACCAACACAGGTCGTAGATATGGTTTTTGCTTGGAATGGTGATTTAGATTTTTCTCACTCATCTTCTCTAACCGAAATAGCAAGTAGAATAGCAACTGGTAATTACGCAAATTCAATTAAAGGTAATGATGAGGTTGGAGTTAATAAATCAATGTCAATAAAATCAATGGCATATACTCCACCGGTATTGGAAAACGCTAAATTAAGTGTATCCTCTACATTAGAAGGTGGTAAGGTGGTATTAACAACTAATTTAACAAAAGAAGGATTAGCTGGATTAGAAGTGATTATGAATTATGACGAATCTAAATTAACTTTGGATAATGTGATATTCGATGCAGGTTCTACTATTACAAACTTTTCTACACACAACAATGGTAGATTAACATTTGGTTCAATGGACCAATTGAAAACTGCAAGAATCAAAACAGGTACTCCATATAAATTAATATTTACACCGAAGTCACCATTAACAAACACAGCAGGTTTATTTTACTTTGTTCTCTCAGATGCCGTAGATGGTAGTGGTAACAAAATCAATTTAATAGTTGAATAATGAAAAAATTATTAGTTACATTCCTCTTAACAATATTATCATTCATAACCTACTCTCAATCAGGAGTGGGTTATGTTAATTATACCTCTTATAAGACACATAACGGAACTGCTGCTTTGAATCAGTATGGGCAATTTCCATATACTGCAGCCGAATTTGACAATATGTTAAATACGGCAAACTCAAATACAACTATAACACATACCGGTGAAGTTCCACTTGCAACTATGTGTAATGGTTCAACCGGAACACCACATTGGGGAGGTGATTTATATGCAATTAAATTTGAATTTTGGTTTATCCCAACCGAAACGGGTAGTTAT
>Ga0181356_1000181_pt1 | contig 26695 bp, 29 predicted proteins | sample Fa13VDMM110SN_FD_130104 | JGI IMG/M metagenome (GOLD analysis project Ga0181356, IMG submission 130104) | Freshwater viral communities from Lake Michigan, USA - Fa13.VD.MM110.S.N | ecosystem: Environmental > Aquatic > Freshwater > Lake | place: USA: Michigan | collected 2013-09-24 | reverse complement strand
GGATGCTCAGCGGCCATGATCTCCCATCCTGGAAACTCAGTCTCAAGGAAATCAGGAACCTCTTCAACAGCTTGTCGGCCGCTCTTGATCCAGCCTTCGACGTCTTCAAAGCTGTTCTCAGTCCAGACCTTGCGAATTGCTGCTTCGAGTCGGTCAAGATCGAATGTTCTGTTTGTAAGATACGACTCACACTCTGCGTGGACGAGCGTTCCGAAGTGCAGATTGGGGCTTGGCTTCTGTACATCGATCTTGTCAATATAGAGAAGCTTGTGCCTCCAGGAGCATTCATGCCAGTTTCGGATCTCAGAGTAAGAGACGTGGGGCTTGCCAGTGGGAAATGTATTCACATATCAACAATACAAAAAAATCTACCTGTTTTCAATGAGATAATCTTCTAGATTGACCCTTGGAGTCCATCCGAGCTCCTCACGGGCTCTCATGTTGTTTGCAAGTGTCTCTCGAGTCTCTCCAACTCTGTCTGCGACATAAAGCCTGTTTCCTCCAATCATTACGGCGAGGTCGTTGATGGAATAGTTCTTTCCCGTTCCAATGTTGATAGGACCAGTTACTTCTAGCTTCTCTGCAGCAAGAAGATTTGCTCTAACTACATCAGAAATGTGTGTGAAGTCTCTTCTCTGCCGACCGTCTCCAACAATTGTCATTGGATCTCCCGCCTGCTTCTGCCTTCTAAAAAGCCCCATCACAGGTGCATACTCTCCCTTCAGAGGCTCTCGTGAGCCGTAGACATTGAAATAGCGGAGTGAGACTGTTGAAAGGCTATACAGTCGCGTGTAGAGGTCGCAAAGCTCCTCACCCTGCCACTTAGAAAGTGAATAGGGAGTGGCACATCCAGGGTTCATTGACTCAACAAACGGGACTCTGTTCTTCTGTCCGTAGTAAGAAGAAGAAGCAGAGTAGACGACTCTCTTGACGCCCGCGAGCCTGGCATTTTCTAGGACTTTTTGTGTACCAAGAACATTGACAGAAAATGATTCTGATGGGTTTGAAATGGTAGGTTGAATTCTTGATCTAGCAGCAAGGTGGAAAACAACGTCAACACCATCGTAGAGACCTGCTACATCTTCTGCTCTAATGTCTGCGATGTAATTTTTTGCTCTAGGATTCCAGTAGAAGTCAGCATTTTGAGGTGAAGAGCAGTCATCAATGCAGATAACTTCGTCGCCTAGATCAATAAGGGCGTCAACAATGTGAGAACCGATGAATCCGGCTCCGCCCGTGACAAGAGCTTTCATTACTGCCGCCTCTTACTGACAGCTCGACCGACTTGCTTCTCCCAGTCTCGATCGTCTGGTCCTCGGACCTCAAGGTTCTTATCCCACGCTGCCTTCATTACAATAGGATCGATATTGTAAGACTGAGCGACACACATCAGCGCATTAATGTCCTTGGGGAAGCAGTGACCGCCGAAACCACGAACGTAGCGGCCATCGTGAGTAGGAACCGGGCCCGGGACAGACCAGTGCGTCTCTCCTAGTCGGCGATCGACCTTTGCGTACTCAACGACCTTGTCGTAGTCGATGTTAAGACCGTCAGCGTCGAGAGCTTCGCAGATCTGCGAGACCTCGTTGGCAAACGAAACCTTCACAGCAAGCATGCAGTTCGTGACGTACTTAACCATCTCAGCTGTGGTAGAGCTTGTCTTAATGATAGGAACCTTGGGAAATGCTCTCTGAAATACATTTCGAACTGTGTTGATGTGAGGACGCGGACCTCCAAGCACAATTCGATTCTGTTCTCTCATGTCGTTTACTGCATTTGCTTCAGTTAAAAACTCTGGGTTGAACACAACGTGCAGACCGCGATCATTAAACATCTTGTTCCAACGCTCAGTTGAACCGGGAGGAACTGTTGACTTGATTACAGCGACTCGATGGGGTGAATCTACTGTGTAAGGAGCAATACAGATAAGCTCGAGCACGTCCTCGACAATCGAGACGTCAGGTGATCCATCCTCGTACATCGGAGTCGGGACACAGATAAAGAAGACACCTGAAAACCCTGATGTTCCTTCGCACTCTTGGACGAACTCTCCGATAGAGCCTGGACATACAGCATCTCTGGTGATGTCTCTCTTGAAACATCTAATTCCTCCGGGAGCTATTTTTCCAGCCTTGTCATATACAAATACAGTCTCTCCGCGCTCAGAGAACACAGTAGTAAGACTACCACCCACAAAACCTTGACCAATAACACCGATACTCATTTCTACTCCGATTTGTAATCAATCTTCTTTGGAAGAGACAGCACCTTTGATCTCAGTCCAGTTTAGATTCTTTCTAACTTCAAGATTCTTTTTCCATGCTGCACTAAGAATTGACGGTTCTACACCGAGACTATTAGAGAAATTAATCATTGCGTTGATGTCTTTAGGAAAGCACTTTCCGCCAAACCCAAGGTCTCCATCGTGACCAGGGACGTCAAGGTGAGAATTTCCAATTCTTCCATCTGAAGTAAATCCTGCCATTGCAGAATGCCAATCGACTCCAGCTCTTTGACCAATCTGGTACATCTCGTTCATAAAAGAGACCTTCGTGGCAAAGAAGCAGTTGCACATGTACTTGACAAACTGTGCAGTTGCAAGATCAGTCTTTACGATCATTGTGTGAGGAAATCTATGTCTAAAGAGCTTTTCGCACTCTTCGACGTCTTCTCTGATTCCTCCGAGAATGATCCTTGCAGCATTAATAAAGTCAAGTCGAGCAGTCCTCTCAGTCAAAAACTCTGGGCTGAAGACGAAGCCTAGATTTGGGTAAAGATCTCTGTATTTTTCAACAGTGCCAGGTATAACTGTTGACTTAACAATTACGATCTTTCGATCTCTTGCGACTCTAGAGATTTCTTCCATTACAGAGTCCATTATTGTTAGGTCTATTTCACCTCCAAGAGCGCTTCTCATCGGAGTTGGAACAGAAACAAAGATGAAATCTGATCCGTTTACTGTATCGTCAAGAGTATTGACTGATAGAGACGGATTCTTATCATAGATAAGGATGTCTGCATGCAAGGAAAATCCGTGGTATACAGCAGATCCCACAAATCCGTTTCCTACAATTCCTATGGTATATTTCATAAAGTAACCTCTACGGTCTTAGCAGGGTGTTGTAAATCGGAGGCTTAATTTGAGACCTTCCTACTTTTTCCACAAGATCCATAGTCTTTGAGATCATTGATTCGTGCGACATAAAGCGAGAAAGATCTTTAGCATTTGACTCAAAAAATTCGATCTTTGAAGGCTGAGACAGTAATTCATCTATCTTTTCCTCCAGCCTTTCAAATTTAAAATCCCACCCAAGCGATGAGTAATGATAGTCTTCTTTCCACTCAAGAATGCTATCTTGCTGGGGTAGAGACAGTGCACACTTTCCAAACATCAGAAATTCATAGAACTTTCTAGAAGCTCTTGCAGTTCCAGGAAGGTCAAGACAGATCTTTGATCGCTTGACAAGGCTGTAGTACTCACTAGGTGCAAGTGTGCTATCTGTGCAGACTATATTGAGATCACTTCTTGCCTCCTTGATAGCTAGAAGCTTCTCATATCCGTCTCTCCTTACGCCTGGCCACCAGGCATCTAGTGATCTGTGAGGCGGCCAGCAGTAGACGGTATTTCTATCGTGCACTTTTCCACCAACAAAAAGAACGTCAATATCCTTTTCATAGTTTAAAATTGACTGCCAGTATTCCATCGTCTTCTCGGGATCGTCGGTCATCAGACCTAAAGGAATTGCGTGTCTAAATGGAAAAAACTGATGATACTCTGGTTCTCTGGCACACTGCAGTTTTAAGAAAACAACTTCTGATATGTCGTGCTTCTTGACAACTTTGTCATAGTTGGGCCAAGATATTTTGCAATCAGTCGCGGTGCCGCCTGATCCGTCGTCTCCATCAAAAACAAACAGCGTATTCTTAGAATTGTGAGAATAGACAAAAGATGAGAGACTTTTTCCAAACTGTGAATCGCAGAGATCTACGTCTACTTGCGAATTTCTTGCGTACCGAGAGTAGAACCTATTCTGAAATACAGAGATACAGCTTCTACCGCAAAATCCTACATGAGTAATCACAGGGCATCTCCCGCTACCGTTTGTCTGATTGCATCTTCAAATGGAGTCTTGTGTCTCAATATTGAGTTTGTAATTCTATACTCTCTATCATGCCCAGGTCTGTCAGCAACGTAGGAAATGTGATCCACGGGGTTCTCACCTATCATCTTGCATATGACGTTGATAACATCAATGTTTGACATCTGATTTTCTGATGACAGATTATAGATGACGCTGGTTTTGCTTTCAAGATCGGACAAGAATTCAGAGATAGATCTTGCAGTGTCTTTAACAAAAGTCCACTCTCTCCTCTGTCTTCCATCTCCGTACACTGGAATTTTTTGATTGCTTCTTACGGACCGCATTATTGTTGGTATAAATTTTTCACTGTGCTGACCTGGACCGAAGTTATTTGATGGTCTTATAATGTGTGCAGAAATTCCGTGTGTGTTTATGGCAGAAAGAACCAAGTGGTCTGCAGAGGCTTTAGTAGCTGAATACGGATTTCTTGGATTTAGAGGAGAAGATTCATCGAAGACCTGTCCAGACTCTGGAACTCCGTAGACTTCGTCTGTCGAAATGTGAATCAGATGGATGCCAGATGATCTAGTAACGTCTATTAAGCTTGCTACGCCCTGTATGTTGCTATAAATGAAGGGAGCTACGCTTAAAATAGAGTTGTCAACGTGAGTCTCAGCAGCAAAATTTAAAATGTGAGTAATACCTGAGAGACTGATGATCTCTTTGAGCCTTTCGCTATCGTTGATGTCACACTCATAAAAGCGAAAACTGCCAAACCGCTTAAGCTTCTCAAGCTTTTCAGGATCAGCAGCATAACTCATTGAGTCTACTCCGAAAACACAATGTCCGGATTGTAGAAGCTCTTTGCATGTGTGGCTACCAATAAAACCGGCACAACCCGTCACTAGAACGTTCATGCATAAGTCTACTCAGCGTAGTTATTAATACACCACATTATTGCATCTTTTGCAGATCTATTAACGTAACCTGTTGACTCCAGCTTATCAGTTGCAAGTATTGTATTAACCCTCTTGTTCTTTAGCGTCTTGAGAAAATCACCGTAGTCGACTCTATTGACTTCCAGGTGACTTGCAAGTGTACCTTGTAGAACCCTGGCGATCCAGTAAGGTGATACCACACCCGTGTTGGCGCAGTTGTAGATACCTCTTGCATCAACATTTAGGAGGTGGTCAATCATCCTTCCAAAATCTTCAATGCAAGTGATTGAGTTGTCGTCGTCTATCGCATTGATCTTCTTCAAGGAGCAAAACTTAGTAAGAAGATTTGTTGGATGAGCTTTTGCAGAAACAAGCTGGCGTGGACGAAGAATTAAATAGTTCTCATATCCGTGATTCTCAATGATCTGATCTGCCCAGAGCTTGGTCCAGGTGTACCAAACAGCCGGAGAAGCAGGAGACGCCTCTGTAGTGATCCTCTTGTTTCCATCAAAAAGGCACCCACTACTAATGTGGACAAGCTTCTTTCCGCTCTCTGCACAGGCATTCAAAACGTTCATTGCGCCGCGGGTATTGACCTCGTAACACTCATTCTTGTTATCCTGGCACCACTCCAGATTTGTCTTTGCGACTGCATTGATAACAACATCAGCGCTAGATCTAGACACAACATCCAGCACCTGGCGCTGATCTGTGATGTCGAAAGCTCTATGAGATAGAATCTCATCGCTTGTTGTCCTGATTATCTTGCTTACCTTTCCATCTCCAAGAATTAATCTTTGCATGACATCTCCCAAGCCAATTGGCAAGCCAGATTGTACGAGGGCAAAGTTCCCGCGTCAGTCCACCATCCGTTAAGAATTCTATATTTGCACATTCCTTCGTCCACAAAAAGCTGATTTACGTCAGATATTTCTAATTCGCCTCTTTGAGAAGGTGAAATATTATTTAAAATCTTTGAAAAGACAGAGCTATCAAAGAAGTAGATTCCAGTTACACACAGATTGCTTTCTGGGTTTTTAGGCTTTTCGGTAATTTTCTTTATTGATCCGTTTTCAACTGTTGCAACTCCGAATCTCTGAGGATGATCAACCTCTTTGAGCAAAAGCATGCAAGATCCGTGAGGTGCATCATTAAAAGATGCTACGTGATCTTCTATTGAACTGCTAAAGATGTTGTCTGCTAAAACCACAACAAACTTATCATTTTTTGTGAAATTTTGAGCAAGTGATAGAGCTCCAGCTATGCCATCTGGCTTATCTTGAACTCTATATGTTACTGAAAGATTGAGGTCTGCTCCGCTTCCAATGAGCCTAACAATATCACCCATGTGATCAATTCCAGTGACTATTAGGACCTCAGAAATTCCAGCCTGTCTAATCTTCTGGAGGCTGTGAAAAATCATTGGCTTGTCGCCTACGGGAAGTAGATGCTTATTGGTAACCTTGGTAAGCGGGTAAAGACGCGAACCTGTCCCACCTGCTAGTATAACTGCTTTCATGAACAAATATTACACAATGATGTCTTTGTATTTACCGTCTTGATTCATACCAATCCAGAATTCTGCAAGATATCTAATTGCATTTTTTTGATCCATAGGAGCTGAATGATTTTTGTTTATTCTTCCGTCTATGAGGTGAAAGTGGCTCTTGTAAATAGCAGACGGACTAGGATCTGGTAGCTGCTGGATGTGAGAAACTTTTGACCACCAAAAATTACCTGAAAAGTGCGGACCTAGCGACCCTCTGTAGTTATAGACAGTAAAAAGATATCCACATGCATCAAAAGACTCTAGTGAATCTAGACACTCTTGATATCTGTCTATTACTACTCTACACATTGACTCTTTTACGTTATGAGGATCTCCTGAGCTTACGCCTTTTAAGTGAAGATACAAAATACGGTGGTCTTCAGAAGCACTTTTGCTAAATTGTTGAATTGCAATGAGTGTTGGAAATTCGTAAGAAAGTCTATCCTCTTCATGCGAAAGATGCGTAACTTTAAACTCTTCAAATTTTGTCTTTAACTGAGACTTGTTTCCGTTTGTAACTACTACTATTTCTTCAAGATTCATATTTGAGATTCTTATTCTTTCGATAAGATCTACAAATATTCTGTGAGACTTTTGTCCGTCGCCTATTATGGAGTAGTGAATAAAGCAATAATTTTTCATGAGACAAGTCTAACTTATCACCTTCTTTGTCACAAAGCCTGTTATGCTTGCATTATCTTGAGAGTAATTTGTTTGAATTTGCTTGCTCCAGATTATTTCAACTTTATCAGCAGTGCTCTGATAGGACTTGAATTCCTCACTAGAAATAAAAGGACTAGAAAATTCTCTATTTTTCCTTAGACATTCAAACATCTCAAGTGTTGTGCTTTTTTCAGAAACACCATCACTAGCTCTCGGATATAAATTTTTTAGACTTGTATGCATGTCTTCCATGATGAAAATTCCATCTTGGTTAACTGATTTCCAAAGACATTTAAAGGCAAACTGCTGTTGACGCATTGTGTGGCCTCCGTCGTCTATGACAACATCAAGATTACCTAGTTCTTTTGCTAAATCAGCTAGGCTGCTCAGGTTATCACAATCTACACGATGAAAGACAACTCCTGGAATTTGAAGGTCAATAAAATTGATGTCCACACAGTGTATTTCTGCATTAGGAAAGTATTCTCTCCACATTTGAATGCTTTGACCCTTCCAGACACCAATTTCTAAAAGCTTTATGTTTTTATCTCTAAATTTCGAAAGAATTCTATCATAGTGGTGGAGATAAAAGTGTGAAGCTTTATCAGTTTCTGTTTTTAGTCCTATCTCAAATAGATCGTTTTTCAAGTATCACCTTCTCCTGACTTGGTCATGAATCCAAGAATATGTTTTCTCCATCCCTACTGAGAGAATCTGAGATGGCTTCCAGTTGAGCTCGCTAAAGATGAGATCGTTGTTGGAATTTCTACCTCTAACTCCCGTCGGACCTGGAATGTTCTTAATCTTAATGTTCTTTTTTGCTATCGAAGAAATAAGAAAAGCAAGGTCTTGAATCTTGATCATTTCATCAGATCCAACATTAACTGGCCCTTGAAATTCTGATCTCATCAGTCTCAAAGTTGCTTCAATACACTCATCAATGAACAGAAAAGATCGAGTCTGCTCTCCGTCTCCCCAGATTTCTATAGTTCCGTCCTGTTCTACCTCAGAGATCTTTCTACATAGCGCAGCAGGTGCTTTTTCTTTGCCTCCTCTCCAGGTACCTTCGGGACCAAAGATGTTATGGTACCTTGCAATTCTAACTTTCAGTCCGTAGTTTCTTGCATGTGCCAAGTACAGCCTTTCACTAAAGAGCTTTTCCCATCCGTACTCGCTGTCTGGAGCTGCTGGGTAGGCCGACTCTTCCTTGCAATTAGGGTTCTCCCGATCTTCCTGATTGTATGCTGGATACATGCATGCTGAAGAGGAGTAGAAGATCTTAGGGATTTTCGCGAGCTTGACAGCTGTGGATGCAACGTTGAGATTTATAATCGCAGAGTTGTGCATAACATTCGCATCATTCTCTCCAGTAAAAATGTATCCTGCGCCGCCCATATCAGCAGCAAGCTGATATATTTCGTCGAATCCTTCTGCGTTCAAAGACATTACATCTGAAACAGTGGTGAGATCCCTTAGGTCACCTACAATAAAATCGTCTGCTGCTGTAGGGGAGAACCCAGGATGCTTGAGGTCCACTCCCCTTACCCAGTATCCTTCTTTCTTTAGACGCTTAACGAGATGGCTTCCGATAAAACCGCCAGCACCGCAAACTAGTGCTTTCTTCATTTTAAACTCCATTCTTTGGGGAAATCAGTGCATATCCCTAGCGACTTTAGAGGAACCAATGCAGGACCTGAGAGGTGAACAGTAATTCCTCCTTCAATGTATTGACCTGAATAGCACCAAGGAATCAATCCGCTAGTGAGAGTCATTCTGTCGTTCTCATGCCAAAAAAACTCAAAATTTCTAGATTTTTTCTTCATCTCAGAAATAGCTTCAAAATTCTTGCAGTGAACCCACATTCCCGTGGTGAAGAAATCTTCTTCAACCGAATAAGACGGGTTATCGTGACCAAGCATCCACGATGATCCAGCTCTCCACACGTCGACCTCGACATCAAACCCAAGATTCATTGCCCGCCTAATTTGATCTGGGCAGTTCTCTAAGTTGCTATCTGGGCCTTCGATGTTGCCCCTATGAGAAACAATCTTCATAAGTCAATATAGATTTCTGAATGATAGTTGTGAACTTTTTCTGTAATAAATCTATGGATCACTAGACTTGATCGAAGAAGAAGTAATTTGCGCATTAAGATCTTTGAAGTAGCATAGATTCGGATTATCTTGAATCTCTTTATTGCGTCAAAAGGATCTAGTAGATTGTCTGACCTCAATGAGGTCGTGATTATTTACCAGGTCTTTGAAAGACCCAAGCTTCATAACGCTTCCCAAAGAGAATAACACGGTTTTACAGCTAGATATCAGAAAATTATATGATGGACAAATATAAAACCTATTGTTTTTTATCTCAAAAAGAGCTGCTTCGTTAAAGTCTCTAACTGATCTAAAATAGTAAAGACCTGACGTAGCAACATCACTTACGACCTCTTTTTCATGTGCACTTGTAACTCGAGATCCTTCAACTTTAAGGTAGCTATGTTTTGAGCTCGAAGATCTGAAGCAGTGTATCCAGCCGTCGCAATCTGCTGGTATTAAAGATAACGCAACTTTTTCCTCGATAAAGATATCAGGAAGAAAGATTAAAAGATGATGGTATTCTTTAAGTGTGCTTGTTAAAGAATAACAAGTCTCAAGAGCTCCTCTAGTTTTTTCTTCTACTCTAAAAAAAGAAGATCCTGGAATCAACAGGGATGCTTCTTTTTCTATTTGGTCTCCGGTAGGACCTTTTCTAAGAACAAAAAAAACATCAATGTCTTCTCTGTCCAAAGAAATTGAAGACATGGAGACCTCTAGCACTGATTTCAGTGTTTTATTTCTAATAAGTGCTTTTGCTGTGTCTATACCATGAGTGAAAAAATCTTGATCGTTGTCACCTGCCAAAGGAATGACTACTTGAATTCTAGACATCTTACGTTTTTCTGCTCTATCATAAGATCTTTCACTTCTTGCAGTCTTGGGATGGATTTTCTGGCTCCAAGCCTGGTGCAAGAAAGTGCTGCAGCTGCTGAGCTTATTAGCAGGCAATCTTCAAAGGGTAGTTTTTCAACAAAGTAAGAAAAGCATCCATGAAAGACATCACCGGCGCCCGTAGTATCAATTGCGTTGACGCTGTATGCACCTACTTGAAAGTACTTTCCATTCTTGTATGCAACAAGACCTTTGTCTCCTAGCGTTACCACTGTGCATTTTTTGTCTCTAATCTCAACAAGTTCATTAAGAATATCAATAGTTTGATCTTTCTGACATAAGTCTCTTGAAAAATCTTCAGATGAAACTGCGTAATCAACTTCTTTGATGAGAGAAAGAGTTCCACTATTAATAGATCCTGCATCTAAGACTGTTGGTATCCCTAAAATCTTGCACTTTTCTAGTATTTGCAATGATATTGCAGGCTGGTGACCATCAAAAAGTACAGAGATATACTTGCCAAGATCCACATTTTGTGGAATTTCATTTAGCCAATAATCTTTGGTTCTGTAGGCAATTGCTGTACGATTCTGATCAGTTGCAAGAATGCAAACAACAGGAGTCTTAAGGTCTCCCCTGTAGCAGAGATCAATACCAACACCTGCATCTTCCATTTCTCTTTGATGAAAATCACCAAAACAGTCTTTTCCAACATATCCTAAAAAATCAGAGAAACCACCTAGAAATCTTACACTAATTGCCGCATTTGATGCAGGACCTCCTCCGCAAACTTCAAAGTCTTCAGATAGCATCTTTTTATTTTTTTCTGGAAACTTACTTGTTTTGTAGCACACATCAACGCAAGCATATCCAATGCAGAGAACGCTATTTTTCATACTGAAAGACCTCTTCAGGTGTACCAAGAACAACTTGAAATTCTACTTGATCAAGTGGGTATTTCTTTACCCTAAGTCCTTTTTCGATCATCATGTTGTAAGTTCCAGAAATATAAAACTCACCTACCTGGCGCTTGTTTTCTCTGATCATCTCTTCAGCAGACTCTATAAAAAATTTTGCCTTTTTGTAGTAATGAAGACCAATTAGACCATCTTTGCTAATTGGATCTTTTTCAGCAATTTTTAAGGAAAATCCTTCACTGTCACTTAAAACAAAGCTGTAGTTTTTACCAGAAGTCTCTACTGTCGGAACGCAGCCGTCAAGATCATTATTCTTAACAAAATCCACAAATCTTGACGGGTTCCAAGACATTCTTTGATCACAATTGATAATAATCAAAGGTTCGTCTTTTTTAAGTTCGTTCTTGCAAGAAAGAGCTGATTCAGCAGGTCCTCCTGTCAAACTTTCAACAAAGTGTATCTTGCAATTAGAAGAAAAAGACTTTATCTCGTTACTGATTTTAAACTTTCTTTCGTGATCTTTTTGGCACACAAAGATGTATTCTCCTCGTATTCCTAAAGATTCATAAGCATGACGCAGTAGAGATAGACCTCTTACCTTTATTAGAGGCTTGGGAGTCTCAATTCCGGCTTCCAAAAATCTTCTTCCCTCTCCTGCAGCCAAAACTATTACTTGCATAGATCTAGCCTTGTTTCAAAAATATTGATGATTTGACTTATTTCGAAGTTCATTTTCCTCTTATATTCATCATTCCAAACTGAGGAGTGTCCAAAGCTGTTATTAGCGATAACACACCCACATCCTCTAACATGCTTGTGCCACTCGAATCCAGAAAGCATTTCTATAGCAAAAACATCTTTGATTGATGGTGGCAAAATTGAAGACAATTGATCTGAATTTTTTTCAAGAATTTCAAGGCATGGTACGGAAATAACAGAAATTCCAACACCGTGCTTTCTTTTGATCTCTTTTGCAACTGCCAGAGAAAGATCAACCTCTGCACCGGTGGACAGTATGGCAACTTTATCGTCATGGCTTTTCATAACTGCGTATCCGCCAAGTCGAACTAGAGATCTATTTCCAGTCTTATTCGTCTTTTCTCTTCCTAGAAAGATGATACTTGGTTCATCTGAAGATAATGCACAGGACCATGATCCTATCAGCTCTTCTGTGTCAGAAGGTCTGTACACATTAATTCCTGGGAGAGCCCTGTAACTAGTGGCGTGTTCAACCGGCTGATGCGTGGGTCCGTCTTGTCCCATGTCCACTGAGTCGTGACTCAGCACGAAGATTGAAGGAATTTTTGACAGAGAAGCAAGCCTAATAGACGGCTTCATATAATCAGAAAAACAAGCAAAAGTAGCGCAAAAAGGCTTGAAGTAGTCTGAATATATTGCAATTCCGTTTATAGCAGCGGCCATTGCATGTTCTCTAACTCCAAAGTGGATGTACTTCCCTGAGGCGTCCACATTAAATGATTTTTCAGAAAAAAAGCATCCATTAGAATCAGAAAGATCTGCGCTGCCTCCAACTAGACCTTGAATTCTATTTGAGAGTATTTTGATGATAGCTTTGTTTGCATCTCTTGTAGAAATAGACTCTGAGATGCTGAATGAAGAAAAGCAAGCGTCTTCGGGATCTAGTTTACCACTTGCTTTTAGATTAAATCTTTCCAAAGTTCGACCACTTCTAAATGCATCAGAAGTTCCTTGCCACTCAAGAGTTCTAAGTGGAAATCCTAATTTTTCTCTAAACATTTGAGCTTTATCTAGAGTGACCGGGCTGCCGTGAGCTTTTTCAGTTCCTTGAACTCCTGGCAATCCCAATCCTATTGTTGTTTTGCAAATAAGAATCGTAGGCTTGGTGGCTCTTTTTGCTCTCTCAAGAGCAAAATACATCTCTAGTATTCCATAGTCTCCATCTTCGATTACTTCAACATCCCATCCAGCAGATTTAAATCTTAGTGAAATATCTTCTTCAGAGACAAGACTAACACTTCCGTCAATTGTAATACTGTTGCAATCATAGATTGCAACTAGATTATTAAGCTTCAGCCTTCCTGCAAGCGAAGCAGCCTCGTAAGAGACACCCTCCATGAGGCAACCATCACCTACAAGACAATAAATCTTTTGATCAGCAGGAGCCTCGAGAGATCGCTGCGCATGCTTCGATGCAATAGCAAGGCCAACTGAGCTTGCAAATCCTTGACCTAGCGGTCCAGTAGTTATTTCAACGCCCTGGAGAAGAGATCTTTCAGGATGAGCAGGTGTTTTAGAGCCAAGCTTTCTAAAAGACAAAAGGTCATCTATGCTGGGCTCTTTGTATCCAAACAAGTGTAAAAGAGAGTAAAGCAGCGCACTTGCATGGCCAGCAGAAAGAACAAATCTGTCTCTTCCTTCATTTCCAGGATCTTCAGGATTGAACCTGAGAAAGTGCTTAAAAAGAATGTAGGAAACAGAAGCTGACCCGATCGCCATTCCTGGGTGCCCTGATCCTGCATTTTCTATTACATTGTAGACAAAGACTCTTAATGCGTCAATATTGTGTCGAATTTTACCAATATCGAGATCCTGGATGATCTCGTGTAGTACTTTTTCGTACACCTCATACAGGACTCCTTTTCCTCCTGGAGTTTTACATACTATCTTTGAAGAATTTTTAACTTCATCAAAACAATCAGATGGACAAAAGCTGAAACTTGCTAATTTTAAAGTCGGAATGTCAACAAAGTCATTTCCTATGTAAGCAGCATTTTCTGGATTGATATTTCTTTCTTTTAGAATTTCTAGATATGCACTTAGCTTGTCTCTTTTACCTTCAGAATTTCGTGGTACAAATCTAAAGTCAATACCTCTTTCTCTCGCAAATGACTCATTGACGTCACTGCAAGCACTCAAGAGACAAAAATCTATTCCAATCTTCTTTAGCTTCTTGATAGCCAGAATATCTGCATCATTATATGTCTTGGAAAAAATTCTTCCTGATGAATCGTAGCACTTTGTTCCGTCTGTTAGAACTCCGTCAACATCTGAGACAATAATTTTTAGATTCTTCATAGATCATTGTTTTGAAACTTATTGCCACGTTAATAGCGCTACCAGGAGTAAAGCTGTATCCAGTCTTTTCTCTGTATTCCGTGCTTTGTCCTAAATTCCACTATTTCTTTTTTTCTAATTTCTTTTGCAAAAATTGCAAGAGCTCTGTCAGGATTTAGATCAATTTTTCCAGAGAGAAAGTACTTCTCATCACTGCAAACTTTAACGTATTCGTCAGTAAAATCTGAAAGAATCTGAATGTCTTCTTTTGTTCCGTAAGAAAAACAAGAGTACATCATATCAAAATAAGATCCCGGATAGCGAGATCTTTCTTTCCTTAGAATGTCTTTTCCTTCGTACAGATTGTTAATATAGGGAATGTAGAGTCTTCCATGTAACGGCATGACCAGATCTATCTTGTCATAGAAAAATAGATCTGGTCTTATTACAAGGTAGACATCGTATTCTCCCTCTACCGTTCTTAGACACCGCTTTATTGACTCGTGAAAGCAAATAGGAATGTTAGGGTGGTTTTCTTGAGAATCTACAAGTATTGCAGGAATATCTCTTATATCTTGTTCCTCGATTACTAGCTTCTTTAGATTAAAGCACTTGATAAGGTCTTCTCTAGTTGGAACTATAGAATCTAGGACAGGACCCGTATTGGACTTTGCCTTTAAAGAGTTTGGACCAAGAGTCCAAGTGTGCATGTAAGCATCATAATCGTAGTTAGAAAAAGCATGCTTGAAGGAAGAAAAAGTCTCCTTGTAGCTTCTTGCGAGCCCACAGATTAGAATTGCAACTTTCATAAGATCACTATGTCTCTATCTATAAAATTAGATCAATATCGTGTTCTGGTTAGCTGTTTCAATTTTCTATTTTCACTCTCTTCTCTTGTTCTCACGTGGATTGGAAATTTAGGAATTACAAGGAACTGTGAAACTGTGTTGCAATTGCAAGCAACACAGGAATCTCTTTTAATCATGTTTCCATCCGAAGAGAAAAGAGTGCTTGGGGACTATGAATTCCATATTAAGACTTCACATTCGCTTTTTCTTACATTTTCGTTATATGTCTTTACTGAAAATCCTAGCTTCTCAAGTTCAGACTTAAATTCTCTGTGTGAGAAGGGCTTTTCTAGTTTCTGATCTTCTCTTAAGAAGTTGTAAGTAATGTAGCCTCTTTTTGAGTTTTTTATTATCTTTTCAAGATAAATTTTTTGAATATCCTTACTAAGCTCTGATATTGCGTAATTGCTAATTACAAGATCAAATCCATTGAAATTTGCTTGATTTACGTCGTCTGATTTAATAGAAGTAGCTTCGAAGCCAAATCCATTGATGTATTTTTTAGACAAAAGGAGTGCCTGCGGGATATCAACTATTGTGTAATCTTTAATCTTGAAAAAACTCTGAATGAGTCTGCATTGGTCTCCAAATCCTGCACCTATTTCAACTATGGAAAAATTATCAAGACTTTCAAACTCTTTCTTGAGCTCCTCTAGGACACTCAAGTATCTAAGCAATACAGGTGAGATGTTTCCAACTTTTTCATATTCAAAAGTTACTGGTTTTCCAACTAAGTCTCCCATTTTTGCAATCTGCAAATTAGGTGATTCAATAAAATCAGACCTATTATTTAAGAGCTTCTCAAGGTACTGCTGTCCCTGATCTTTTTTTACACCAGAAACGATCGGTGAATATCTAGAATCAGATTTGAAGGTTGAAAATATTTTTTCATCTTTTGATGAAATTTCACAAAAATTTGCATAGTCGTACTGTGACGGTCCAATTGTCCACATTTTTTCCTCACATTAGATTGGCGTCTTTAAAAGACTGAATCCAGAGATTAATGGTCTTGTCATGGCTTAGATGAATTGAATCAACATAAAAGTCTTCTATGGCAAAACCATCTTTGTCTGTTAATTTTTCATATATTGAAATGTATGGAATTGATTGATTCTTGCATATTGAAGAATGATATCTTTCCCACTCTAGGCATATATCTCTTCTTAGATTTGTATTGCCCGAAAGATTGGCAACGAGCTCAGAACCAGAAAGGAGAGATTTTATCTTTCCATCACTTTGTGATGGAATTACTCCTAAAACTCCTACTTTGTATCCCTTCTCTACTAGCTCACTTATTGATCTATGATATCTGTCAATACACTGTCTTACTACTTGTTCAACACTTGTATTTAAATTAACATATTTTGGTAAATGAGCTCTACAATCAATCTCTCCTACCTGTAGAAGAATCATTGTGTCGTTATCAAACTTGTCAGGATTGGCTCTAATATGCTCGTAGATCTTGGAAAGATGGTTTTCATGAAAATTGAATGCAAGAATAGGACCCAGAAACCAAGTTCTAAATGGAAGTTCTGGATGCTTGAGAGTAAATCCGTTTCCATGGGGCTTCTCTCTTGATTTTGGTACAATATTTCCACTAGGCGGAGCGCCCGTTAGAAGAGCGGCATGACTATTTCCAAATATTTCAAATTTCATTTTATCCTCTCAAAGCAAGGTAAGATGCCATCTCAATACACTTGTTCTTTGCTTCATGACCATAGCAGTGATGATCAAACCAGGGAAAAGATTCAATAATTGGGATCTTATGTTTCTCAAGAAAGAAGCAGTTAGATGTCTGGTCGCTGGTATTGAAGACAGATGAAATTAATCCTGGTGATTCTGGAAATCTACTAACAGATGAGATATCGACTCCTATCATCTTTTCGCAAAGAGAAGGTATCTCTCTGGCATTCCGTATCCACTTCGAGGTAATCCCCCACGTCCCAGTATTGTAGATTAAAAATCTATCGGTTCCAAACGATCTAGATGCTGCAAACTTCTCTCCCCAGTAATCCTTCCCATCAGAGCACACTCTTTCTTTCTTCCAGACAATTGCACCATCAAATTCAAGAAGATCATCTATTGGCTTTAGACAGGTTAGGTCATTATCTAGCTTAAGGATTGAATCTCCAGAAGACGCGAAGTGATCAAAAGACTGGATAAGAGGCCAAAAGCAATACCAGTGAGAAGTCCAACCAGAGATTAAATTAGATGCATCTTGAATATAAAGATTGGAAGTCGATACTCTGTACTTGTCCAACTTGCAACTGAGAAGATTCACATCATCTGTTAGAATCTCATATCTTAAGTGAGGATTCTTGTCGAGAAAAGTCGCTATGGAAGCAGCTGAGTATTCAAATATAAAGTCTCTATTTTTGTATGCTTTCTCTGCCCAAGGCCTTCCTGTCTCTTTCATCTTTGAAAGATTGTAGTCAAAGACGAGGCTGTATATTCTGGTACTCATCTCTCTCTAATACCTCTTATCTTTGGATCTATGCGATAAGATTGGAACATGTTTCTCATAATTTCTGGATACTGATCGATGTTCCACTTTCCTCTATTGATCGCCGTGCAAACATACGGATAGACTATAGAGTCGTGGTGAAATGCACCAATCTTCTTCTCTCCGTGGTAGGTAAATGCACCTCTAATGCCGTGGTTCCTTGCACCTTCGTTCCAAGCTTCTGACTCTAGCCACTTTTGAGATTTAACGTGTGTGTAAAGATCTTTGAGTCTGGATTTCTTCCAAAGTGTTGCTTGCATTGAAAATGCATCGCTAGATGACATGTTTACAGCATAGAGATTATTACCTAGAGGCTTGTCTAAAGGTGTATTATAGCCGCACCTAATCATTCTTACGTAATCATAATTGCTAGACTCTAGAAAATCAACATAGCTCTCAATCTTTTCTACATCTATGTCAGAGTATAGAATAAAATCTTCTTGAGAATAGACAACGTAATCTTCTCTAACAGACTGTAAGCAACCCGTGTACTGCATCCAGTATGGATCAGACTCTTTATAGCACAGTAGTTCATGGTCTGAGAATGACCAGGAATCTCTTGATTGATCATCCGAGAATGCATAGCTTTTGGTCTCTGGCGCGTGCTTGGTAATCTGGCCAAAATGCATGGGCCAAACATCAGAATATTTCGAAGTCGTATAAGTGACTATTGCAAATCTCATTTCAATCTCCTGTCTTCAAGTCTTCCAAGTCTTCTTTTTGCTCGAAGCTCATCCAGGTCGTTTCCCTCTCCTGGAAGCTTCTTGTAGTTTGTTGACTTATACTCAAGGTTCTCTACTGAATCAACAGGTTCATAATAGTACACAGCTAGAGACTGCCTAAACTCTCCTTCAGGACAATTGAGAGAGTGTGGATGGCCATGATTGGAATTCTGATCAGTCCTAAAAATTACTGCCCGATTGTGAACCGGAAGGACAGATCTGTGAAGTCTTGTCATGTCATAACTCCACATCTCTAAATGTCCACCCCAGTCTTCTTGCCAATCTTTGTTTAAGTACAAGATCAAATTTAGCTTTCTTAGAGCTCTCAGATCTTTGTGAATATTAAAGTCTTCATGAACGTCAAGCTTTCCACCTTTTCCTATCATGTGTAGACCGCCACCGCGGAGGGCCGGATCGCATATAAGAGATCCTAATCCGCTGAGAGATTTAAGCTGGTCGATAAAATAAGATGAGTTGAAATACTCAAATACTTCGACAAAAGGTGTATCAAGCTCGTTGACTCTATCAAAGGCATACTTTCTTTCAAGTGGATTGTCGTACATCCACCATGCTACTTCATTTGGACCTGGAAATCTGCTGGCAAGAGCGTCTGCAATTCTACCATCCAAGAAATTATCGATGACAACATGGTTGAATGGATCTGATTTTTGAAACTCTTCTGCATACTTTCCAATCTCTTGACTTCTAGATTTCACCTAGTAACCTCCTATAAGACTCAGAGATTGATCTAATTGAAAGAGGCTTTGAGACTTCTATTCCAGATTCTGATAGACTTCTTCTCAATTTTTCATCCCTTATTAGACTTCCAATCCATCCTATGGCGTCTTCGTATCTAGCAACTGACAGGTACGCACCTCCGCCAAATTCCTTGAAGCTTTCGTAATCGATGCATATCGAAGGAATCCCATAGGATTGAAAATTTGTCAACTTCGTGTTGGGTTTAAACTTCTTCGTGTATTCAATTTTCTCAGAAGAGATCGTAGAGCTATCCAGAAATATTATTCCAAGATCTATCTGGGATATCTTTTCAACCAGGTCTTTTCTAGTCTTTGGATCAGCAGAGACAAACTTAAGACCAATTGTCTTGCAGTAGTCTTCTATTTCTCTCGATCTGGAGAGCTGCTCGGGCAGTCCTAGATAACCTACAGTTTCAATCTTGCTGCCTGTGCAAGTTCTTAACTCTTCAAAATTGCAGCTATGATGAGGAATGACAAAGACGTTTTTTGCACCGCATTCCTCTATTTGCTTCTTATACCACGTGTTGTTGACAATATAGAAGCTACACTCAGGCAAAATATAGTCTTTTAGAGTGTTGCCTCTATCAAGAAGGAAGTCCCATGCAGGAACATCTGCTATGTCTCTTCCTATGACGAAACCCTGCCTATGAAGCTCTTTACAGTAAGAAAGATCAAACTGTCTTACAAAGATAACAAATTTGTTTTTTGGTATCTGACGGTGAGATATGTTTAGAACTTCTGATCCTTCAATAAACTCAGATATCTGTTTGGCGCGAATTTCTCCTGAGCTTCTATCTGGTAGACAAATGAATGAAATCACAGTAATCCAACCTTTAACAAAGCAAGTCTAGCTCTGGATTCAGTAGTGTGAAATCTTCTTGCATGGTCAAATCCTTTTTCTCCTATTTTTAGAGCAAGATCCTTGTTAGAAAGAAGAATTGAAAGCTTGTGTTCAAATTCTTCAATAGACCTGTATTCAACTGCATGCTCCATGTCCTCGTATGGGTCTGGATTAACAATGTTGTAAGACTGATAGAGGCAGCATGATTTTGACCCTACAGCTTCATAGAATCTATCACAAGTATCTCCTCCGCCCCAAGCATCTATGACTATCCTGGATCTTCTAAGCGCTTCTAGGTACTGGTCTGGTCTGAGAGAATTACTAACTATGAAACGCTTTTCTGAGAATATCTCAGACATCTTTTTGCAAGAATCTTCAACTTGACGCCGGAGGCCGGTCTGGTTTTGCCCAAAGACACACATGACGTCGATGTCCTTGTCGAGAGTATCAACTACGTGGCGTTTAGACATTGAAAATGGAAAAGGAATGATTCCGCTTTTTACGTCTACTGGGTACGTCTCTCTTTTTAGATAGTGACCGCAGTTTTTTAGCATCTCAGCATTTATCCAGGGGTCTCCGCGCCTAATCTCTGGGTTAAGAGCTGATAGATCTTTCTGTTTTTCACTCCTATAACCTGTCGACGTCCATTCACTTCCGTCAATGTAGACAATTTTATCTCTGGAGACTTGAACGAAAGGAAGAAGATAATGCTTCGGCGGATTGTTATCTCGTACTTTTCCAAAAAAGCAGAAGACTGCATCGTAATGAAACGACACAGCCCTATTGTCATCTACTATAGAAGAAATACCATTTCCAAAGCCAGTAGCTTCTATGTCCACTCCTAGAAGCCTCAATCCCTCTACGGTCTGCTCAGCTGTGTAGTCTCTCTTCCGGTCAGGTGTTATTGCAAGTATCTTCATTCCAACATAAAATCCAGATATCTCTGAAATACGAGATCTTCTGATAGAAGATTTAAGTCTATTCTTGATCTAATTTCTCTTCTTCGAGACGCAAGATCAAGAATGGCATCTATTGCGTGATCCGGAGACGAAAATTCTCTTCCGTGTCTTGAGCAGATCTCATTGACACCGCCACCATCACGATGATAAGCAACCGGGAGACCGCAAGCTGCAGCTTCTATGTGATGCATTCCACACGCTTCCCAACGAGCTGCCGTAACATATACGTCGTACCGCGCCAGCTCTTGTCCAAGCTCTCTTCCATACATCGGTGCAATAACCCTGGTGTTTGTGGGCTTGTATCCCTGGAAGTACCTGCCAATGTAGGTGAACTCAATGTCGCTTCTACTGGAAAGTGCTTTGTCTATCTCGATGTATGTATCAAACCCCTTGTTGTAATTGTCAGACCAGTGATGCGTCACTACTTTTATTGGAGAATTTGAGTCTTCTCTGCTGTCTCTTTTAAACCAGCTTGTGTTGCATCCATTTGTAATGACTCTTGAAGGCCTATTAAATCCCTTCTCTGTGTAGTGATCTCTAATCCACTCGCTTATGAAGACTGTCTTATCTGCAATTGCAGAATTAGACCTAATGTTTAGATCAACTAGAAAGTTGGTTCCTCGCGGGACATCGCTGTCATTTATTCTATGGACAACTCTTGCAGGTGAACCTCGACTTCTTAGAAATTCTTTGTACTGAATGAGTGTGTTCACATCAGCAAATCCTTCCTCGTCTCGAGGGTCAAACATCAGTATTACATCGACATCATTTTCATATTGATTGGTGCACGCAAAGCCTTTTGATGATAAAAAATCAAAGAGACCCGTTGCAAAATGTGACCCGCCGCCCCACGCAGATCTTCTAATCTTTCTATTGAAGAAAATCTTCATTGAAGATCAACATAGTCGCTAGGCAGAGCTGTCTCTGGCCTGATTGGATTTTTCATCCAGGATCCAGATCCATCGATAGGAGCCTTCCATCCTATTGGGTTTGCAATATCTTCTATGGGAACAGGAAAGTCCTTAAAAGCTCCAAGCGCTTGATCAATAGATGATATCTCGTAGTACCGAGATGAGGAATCTAAAGCTGGCCAATAATCTCCATACCGCTTGTTTCCACGAACTCTGGCATTTGTTCCTCGAGAATCAGTGTATATTGCAATTGATGCAGGGACAGCTGGGACAGCACAATAAAAGTCCAACGACTTCTGCCGCTTTAGTAGAGCAACTCTTTGCAACATTGCAGTTTCTGAGTCGAGAGTTCCTTCGTGGTTCACGTTATTTTCACTCCACGGAAAGAAATTTTCAATCATCTCTCTTGAGTACAAACAGTCTCCTGCTCCAGAAAATCCCGGTCTTTCAAGGTCGAAACAAAACTTAATCTTTCCATTTCCAAAAAATTGAGTCATTGACTTGGCGTGCGACCTATGAGTAATTCTTCTTTGTGCATCTAGGCAGATGCAGCCTGTGGTTCTCTTGTTTTCTTCGTAGAAATCTATAAATTCCGTTAACCACCCGTCAAGAGTAAACTGCATATCACCCTGCAAAGGAGCTATGTAGTCACCTTTTGCAAGTCTACAAATTGTGTTTAGACCTCTTGCAAATTCATTTGAAGGATCTCTCTTCTCCATCCTTACTACAGTAGCCCCTAGAGACTCAAGTTCGCAAAGAAAATCCTCAGTTCCTGGTTCCACAGAGGCATTATCAACTACTATGATCTCTTTGTGGGAGTATTCTTTTGTGGTCAAAACAATTGATTCAAAGCAACTCTTCAGATAGTGAAGTCTATTGCAATTTACTATTCCAAATGTTACGAGTGGTTTGGTCATTTTACCTCTTTCTGGTTAGGGCTTTCTAGAAACACAAATGTAAACAGGTGGTGTATTTGTGACTGGAAAATATTCAAGAGTCTTAGTGTCCCCTGCAACAATTCCACTCGGATGATGTCCCGGAGGATACACTATTAATCCAAACTCTTTCTTGAGGCCTGCTTCTGATATGATCCTATCAAAGTCTTCAGGAGCGTAGACTCTCTGTGAGTTGAATTCTAGCCTTGATGAAATTGCTGCAGGTACTGCAGTTACTAGAGATCCACCACTAGATAGAACTCTTGCAAATTCAATTACACCCTTGTAGTCTCCAAAGTAGTCAATCTCATCACCGTACCTCCCCAGGCCAAAGTGCTCTATTGCATGCAGTGAGGTTACGACATTGAATTGACCATCAGAAAATGCTAGACTTTGCGCCTCTCCCTTGAATCCAGATATCTTGCATACACCAGGAAGATCAATGACAAGGTTTGATATTCTAGGTTCGAGGTATGTAACGTCGTAGAATGTCGAAGCAAATGAAACAAATGAAAACATGCTACCGACATCAAGTAGTGACTTTCTAGATTTTCCATCTAAAAGATCTACCACGATTCTCTGGACAAAAAGATGCATCATTGCATAAGTCCAGTCAATTCCTATATCTGACTTTTTTTGCAAGATTCCAGTATTGGAAATGCTCTTACTGAAGATATCAAAAAAGCTATAATTCTTGGCTGTCTCGAGAAAGCTTTCTATCATTTGTTCATCTCGTGAGAAATAGAATTACAGATCTCAAGAATAGTATCGTCAAGTGAAGTTTCAACTTTCCATCCAGGATAGTGACTCTTAAACTTTGACATATCTGTGTAGTAGCAGATGTGATCACCAATTCTATTCTTATCAACGTAATCGTATGAAAGATTGTGCCCAGTTAGGGTCTCAATTCTCTCAATTATTTCAAGAATTGATGCACTGTTTCCTCGGCCGCCGCCGAGGTTGTAGACTTCTCCCTGACGAGGAGCATCTATGAACCTCTCGAAACAAGAGATTACGTCCCTGCTGTGGATCTGGTCTCTAACTTGCTTACCCTGTTAGCCAAAGATGCGGTATCTCTTTCCTTCTATTGCACACTTAACAATGTAGGAAAGAAATCCGTGAAGCTCAACACCAGCGTGCTGTGGTCCTGTGAGGCAACCACCTCTAAAGACTCCAACATTCATTCCAAAGTATCTACCGTACTCCTGTGCCATTAGATCAGCAGAAGCCTTTGATGCACCAAAGAGCGAGTGAAGACATTGATCGATGGAAAAGCTCTCTTTAATTCCTTCTCTAAACTCATCAGGAGAAAAATCGTAGCGTTTGTCAGACTCTACCAGGGGAACGTAGTTAGGGGCATCACCGTAGACCTTGTTAGTACTGACATGGATGAAAACAGCATCTTTAGCATGCTGCCTTGATGCTTCAAGCATGTTAAGTGTTCCAACAGCATTTATTCCAAAGTCTTCAAAAGGAATATCTGCAGCTTTATCGTGAGAGGGTTGAGCAGCCGCATGGATAACAACATCAGGCTGCACATCTCTCAGTGTGTCGAGTACTGCATCTCTATCAGTAATGGAGATTCCAATGTGCCTGTAGTTTTGATTCTTACCAAGAGAGCGAATAACCTGAGTTACGTCTCCTCCTGGTCCAAAAAGATCTCTCCTAGTGTTGTTGTCTATTCCGTAGACAAGATCTCCCCTTTTAATCCAGTGAGAAGCAGCTTCACTACCAATAAGACCACCAGAACCCGTGACTAGAACTTTCAATGCATCTCCAGAAACCTAGTAATCTTACAAAGATCGAAAGAATGTTAGGTATTCTGGAATGACATTAATCATTTTCATATGTTCAACACGAGGAATTCCAGGAGATGCCATCTGCAAACACTCGTCTATTGATGTCTTGTCAAGAACTTGCTCAGAAATTCCAACTGGAGTTGAAACACAAGGAACTTGTGCAAGACCGCACTCAATAAGAGCTTGTGGTCCTCCTTCGCACCTTGCAGACACAACGTAGAGATCGAGTGACTGGTACATCGTGTTCACAACATCATCACTAGTACTCTCAATGTACTTAAAGGGGACCCCAAAAGATGTCAACCTGTTAATAATGTACTGTCTTCTCCACCCACCCAGGAGAACAGACACAGAGCTATTGTACTTAAACAGCGACTCTACGTAGTCACAGAAGATGTCTGGACCTTTCTCAAGCTTAGGAGAAATAAGGTCGCTTCCTTCAGTGTCTCTCTGGAAGGAACCAATAACGTAATCTTGGTCTTTTATTCCGAGAATTAATCGGGCTTCATTTTTACTCATATTTCTCTTCCAGAGAGAATCATTTGCCCAGTATCTAATCATCTTTATGGGCTTGGAAGTCAGTGTAGAGATGAAACTTGCAGTTCTCTCATTGTAGACATGATAAACGTCAGTAATAAAATCTCTCGCAACGAAATCCTGTCTATCAGTATGAGAGAATTTTTCTGGAACAATATGATGAACAGTTGTAACAACTTTCTTTTTCTTAAGCTCATCGTAAGAGATGTTAGAAAGGATATTCTTCCAAGCCCAGTCAGCAAGAAGCCAGACAATATCTGCATCTCTAGGATCTTTACATGATGGATTTCCACTAAAAGCGTTCCACTCTTTGACAAATCTGTCTACAACCCAGTTTTCACCAGGAGCCAGGACATATATTTTAAGACTATTTTCCAAATATTGCTGATTCATAATTTTTTGCTACTCTCTCAATGTCAAGATAGTCATTCTGGACCTTGATAGTGGGAAGATCTTTAACAGTGAGATCTATTTGAAACGGATTATCATAGTCAAGTAGCTCAAAATTATAGATCTTAGACTCCGGTATAACAAATCCATTGTCTCTTACGATCTCTCTTGTTCCGCCGCTGTCTGTGCATATCACTGGGCATCCTTGTGACAGTGCTTCTACAACAACATTCGGGCAGTGATCAAGCCACGCAAGATGAATCATCCAGTCAGCAATGCTGTAGATCTGCAAACAAGTACTGTGATTAACTTCTCCCACATAGAATACTCGAGGATGAGAGACGACATGGTCTGGATTTCTTCCCATAACAACGAAGCACGATCTTGGGTCGTCTCCTGCCAGTTTGAGGAATAACTCTGTATTCTCCTTTAGGCGCTTCTGCCTGTGCCAAGAAGCTGAAGAGACAAAGATCTTGTCAAAGCTGTTTCTAAGATTCTTAATTCCGTCAATGGTAACTGCAGCTCTTTTAAGCTCTATTCCATTGTGAATCACACTGTAATCTCGAGGAAGACCCCAGTGGTGTTCAACCATTCTTCTGTCAAATTCTGACTGAAAGATGACGTGGCTGCTGTGACGGTAGGTCCACTTGATCGACTCATTCTTGCTAGCAAACTCTTCAGGTTTGAACCATATTCCATCCAGACGGTGGATCAGCCTTGCATCTTGTCTGGGATTAGATCCTGCTTCAATAAAGGCTAGCATTGCATCATACTGTGCACCAGAATCAACGATGGAGTGACCTATTTTCATTAGTTCTCTTGCAAGTCTAACAGCGAACGTGTTTGGACCACTTCTGGAACTAAGATTCACATTTGAGAAATGCACTATCAAGTTACAAATCCCCTGCTCCTCAAGTACTCTGCTTCGTGCTTCTGGAACCTAGCGTCCTCAGTCTGGAAGGTCTCTGCCTTCATATCAATGGTGTAATGGTACGCAACAATGGGTTCAAACAGACGCTTCCTGGCGCGGTGTAGAACAGGTAGATAGATCGCCTGGTCACCAATCCGCTTGAAGTAGTTGCCATCCGAGCTTCTAAAATTGTCATCTGATATACCACTGATGAGAGACTTTCTAAATGTCTTAAAGTGTGAGGAAACCCACGGATGATTGTAGACATTGGCACCATCCGGAATCGGAGCAGAGATGTTCATTCCAGAAAATCCCCACCTGTGTGCTGTCCAGACGGCGTCGTAGCCCTCTGCGTCGTATCTGTGATTCAAGAAAGTTAGAATATCAGTATCTGTCAGCCAATCGTCAGCATCAAGACGACAGATTATGTCATTCTCATCACACTGAGCTATCATCTCGAGGACATTCTG
>Ga0181356_1000177_pt1 | contig 26917 bp, 21 predicted proteins | sample Fa13VDMM110SN_FD_130104 | JGI IMG/M metagenome (GOLD analysis project Ga0181356, IMG submission 130104) | Freshwater viral communities from Lake Michigan, USA - Fa13.VD.MM110.S.N | ecosystem: Environmental > Aquatic > Freshwater > Lake | place: USA: Michigan | collected 2013-09-24 | reverse complement strand
TCGTTAATCATAAAAGCCAAGGCTTGTGGAGAGAAGACCATACTCATATGGATTACTTCTTCCTTTGCTTTTTTCTTTTTCTTACCTGGCTTAGAATCATTCTTTTTTGGTTCTGTTATGCCATTAAAAATAGTGTCGAACATTTCAGATATCATATCTTCATAATCAGCCGCACTCATGTCTTGCTCAGGCGTAATCTTTGGTTTTATCTGATTAGTAAACTCATCAAGTGGCGTTTTTTCAAACCCACCTTGTCTATCTTTTTCGGAAAGATAGTATGACACAACATCTTGAGTTGGCTCTAAAATAGTAGCAATAAAATCTGATGGAATGGTTGTTTCTGTTTGGTTACCAAATGCTAACCAATTCTTAAGAACAATACCTTCTTTTGGCATACCCATTGGATCAGGAAGCACTATTGATTTAAATACCATAGGCTTAAGAAGAGTCACTTTGTCATTTTCAGAACTAGCAATCTCAGCAATCAGTTCTTCACCACTTCTTAGTTTGATTACTTTATAGATTTGTTCCATTCAGTTCTCCTTGAGTTGAAGCGACACCAACTTATACTTAAACTTCTCTTTAGTATATATTCGGATGCGCTCATCCATATGGTTCAGCGAATGGTTTCGATACTTCTTATGACGCAAGTCATCACCAATATCGTAAACATTCACCGCAGTTTTTGTTTCACTTTTGCGTAGACCTCTTCCAATCGATTGTAACACGCGTACAACAGATTTCGACGGGCTAGCAAATACGACATTGTGAATATTACGAATATTAATACCAGTTGAGCAGGTTCCATAGGAAGCCAAGAGGATTGAATTGTCACTTCTATCTACTACCTTTCTTATTTCTTCGCGTTGATCTATATCAGTTCCACCGTGAATAAAGTAAATGTCTTTATCCGGTATTTCTTTTTTGAACATGTCATAGAGAGGCTTACCATGCAACTCTACAAAGTTAAATAAAACTAATGTATTACCTTTAAGACTAGAGCAAAGATTCTTTATAAATTTGTTTCGTTTGTTATTGAGAATGATCCACTTTATTTCTTCTTTGTACAGCATTCGTTTTGCTTCTTCAATATCTCGATCAGAGTATTGAAGTAGAATGCAGTCAATAGACAGATTTGATAAGAGGTTCTTTTCAATGAGTGTAGCGGTTGTAGTAACATGTAATACCCTTCCAAATAATCCCTCTACCACTAGTTTGTGTGTATGGGTTCCATCAAGTGTTCCAGTTGTACCAACACGAATTGGACAACTTGTAAGTTTGGACATAAGTGATGATAAAGATTTGGCTTTAAACAAATGACATTCATCACCTACTACCATGTCAAATTGATCAAAGAATTCTTTTGGCATCTTATAGATGCTTTGCCAAGTAGAAATAACCACACGCTTATGCGTATCTTTTTCTTTACCAGATGAGATCGTATAGCAGTGTCTTCCAACAGACCATTTGTTTTCCTTTGAGTAATCCTCAAAGTCGCTGTACATCTGCGATACAAGACCAACAGTTGGAACTACAACTAGAATTTTTTTCTCTGGCTTAATATGATCCAGAAAGAATCGCATCAAGCAATAAATGATTAATGATTTACCACTGCCAGTTGGACATAACAGAAGAGTTCTTTCTTTCTGTATCGCATGTGTAATTGCTTTTATTTGATAATCATGTGCGCTGATTCTTTTACCAGACGCAGTTGGTCGAATGAATTCTTCGACATACTTAGTCACTTGTTCTTCTGTATAGTTTTTATCAGAATGCTGTGGATATTCGATTGTATAGTTTCTATCGTTGGCAAACTTGACTACATAATCCAACAATCCTGCATAGATTGTATGTGTAAACAAATTGAATAACCGAATCTGTCCATCCCAGATTTTGTTCTTATAAGCAGGAGTAAATTGATAATTAGGTACTGCGAAGGTGAAGTATTGGTTCAGTTCTTTGGCAATACTTCTTTCACAATTAACTTTGATATAAACAGAATCTAAGTCTTCAATCACTAAATCCATACCAGTATTTATTTACTGGCCGTTAGTGAATTTTGCCCAATCAATGATAGAACGAATGTTCCATTGACGATTATTGATGATCTTTACCACATTCTCTAGGTAGTTAACTTTTTCGCGTTGATACTCAACCTTGAGTTTCTGCTTAATTACTTGATCATCGGCTTCAATAAAATTATCCATATCATTCTTTAGGATATGGAGATCAAATTGCTCCCAACCATTATCATTCAATTCATCTTGGCTCATTTTACCACTGAAGTACAACCATTTCTTCTTACGAAGAACAGCCAGTTCAGATTCCATACGAGCAAGTGACAACTTCTCTTCCATGAAGAAGAGAAGATACTTATTATGGATTTGGGGAGTACGAGCAGATTCTTTGTCGAGTTGTGTCTCGTCCAAAGAGATATCTTTCTTGACCATTTCTTTAAGATCATCAAAAGTCATAACGAGCAGTATATCTCATATTACGATGAAGTCAAGACTTTGAACTCGTAATATGTGTATTTAAAACTGGCTGTAGCAGTCAATGGAACATTGTCTGTGGCTGTGATTGCAAATGGTATCTCGGATAAAGCAATAGGAAATGCGTTTCTAAATACAACTTCAAATTTGCCTTTATAAGCACTATTGGTTATTCTGAGAGTTATATCAGAGAATCGATCATGATATGCTACTGTATTGGCTGTGCTTGTGTAGTTACCTATGGTGGTTATCCAGTGATAGATTTCTTGCCATGCTCTTAGATCTTCATCTAATGTGAATTTAACATTCAACGGCATAAATGTATAAGCATTTCCTGGCAGTGGAATGGTTGTACTTAAAGTTGTTGGTTGAATCAACTCAGGCATAGAAATAGCAGGGCAAGTAACTTCTTGAGCAAAGAATGAAACAGTAGGCGCTCTACTGATCATTATTTGGAAGTAATTTGTTGTTAGGTAATTGAAATTACTTAACTTACTATCGTCTGGTAAAAATTCTGTATCTGGTTGTGTTGCCATAACTGTATTTATCCAAATAGAAAGGGGGGAGTCTTGCGACTCCCCCCAATCATCTCCCCAGATTAATTACTTAAATCAGAGTCCGAAACCAGTGTTACCATGTAGGTTCTCTACTTGGAAGATACGGTAGTATTGGTTACCACCGAGTGCGTTGATGTCAGTGTTCTCAGCGAATGGATTTGCGACCATACCGTAGCGGGTCTTGAATCCAATTTTTGGCTGGAAGGTGTTCTGATCAACAGCGCGTACCATTTGTAGTGGAACATATGGGCAGTAGAATATACCGGCATCATATGGAGATGTACCGCGGTATCCGACTACACAGAAGTTAACACCCAACTTGGCATATGGATCAATGTAAACCTTGATCTTGTTGTTAAGGACGCCGACGAAAGTGTTGCCGGTGTCATCAACTTCGAGGTTTGCAGTCATGGCTGGTGCGAGGTTGAGGAAGCCACCCATTGTGAGGGCGCTGGCAACATCGCTTGAGCAGATCATGAAGTTACCCTTACCACGACGAGTTTCCTTGGCGATGGTATTGCATTCACGCTCAATTTGGAACATGAGTCCACGGAAGCGTTCTGCACTCCAACGACCGTCAGAGTCGGTGTTGAGATCGTATCTTCCAGCGTTTGCTAGATCGCCTTGTTGTGCGCCAGCCTTGGAAACGCGGTAGATGGTGGTGATCAACTCACGGTTGATTTCGTTCAATACTTCGGTGCTGAGGATGTTAGCGAGTTCGCTTTCAGCATCGAGTCCGTGAACAGCCTTGAGATCTTGAGCCAACTCAGTGGTGTACTCAGCCTTTAGAGCGCGAGTCTTTGCTTCGACTGCGATGCGCTCAATGCTGAATGCCATTTGACGGAATGGAGTGGTATCACCGAGATTTTCACTAGTACCTGTTAGGAATCCACGGAAGGAATTCATATCGAATGCGCTATCGCGGATACCGAAGGCCAGCCCGGTGCTTGCATCAGCGACACCGCCGCTAGCACCGATTGGGTTGATACCGCCGGTTGCGCTGAATGCTGCACCAGCAGAGGTGTTACCAGAACCACCGAACTTAGCAAATGCTTCTTGGAAGAGTGCTTCGCGGCCGACTCCAACTGAACCAGAAGCAGCCTGTGCTTCGTAACGACTACGCATTGCGAAGATGAGACCGGTTGGTGCAGTCATTGGCTGAACACCAGCGATATCATAAGCAATGAGGTTTGGCATGGAACGACGAACGAGGCTGATTAGGATTGGATCATAACCAGCGAGTGCGGTGTTAGCAGTACCAGCAGCCTGAGAAACGCTGAAACCACCACCGTTCATGGCGTTGGCTGGTGCTTCAACGAGATATTGCTCACGGAGAGCCTTCTCTTGATTCTCTAGTAGGACGGCAGTGACCTTCTTTTTGTAAGAGTCACCGATTTGTGGAAGTGCGTCGTGAGAGAGTAGGGGTTCCCACTTCTCAGTTAGCACATCATAAGACGAGTTGTTTGAAAAATCCATTTCTATATTCTCCTTAATGTGTTTGTTTAGAAATTAGAGTTTGTTTTGTTTAGCAAGACGATCCAAAGTACTCAAGTAAGCGCCCATACCAGAGCCAACATCTTGAGGAATTTGTTTGTTAGTTGTCTCTTCGACAAGGTTAGTTACGGTTGGTGCAGAGGTGAAATAACTCTCCTTGAGAACATTTAGTTTCTCTTGGTATTGTTCGAGGCTGTCAAAATCGACGCCCTCTGCGAGAGAAGCAAACTTCTCGATTTCAACATCGGTTAAGTCATCAGCAACTTGTGCGAAGACTTGTCCTGCTTGATAAGCGAGTAGTTCCTTTTGCATCTCAATGTTGTTTTGAATTTGCTCGTTGAGAGAGGATTCGAGTTCCTCGTTCTCAGCAAAGAGTCCGTCAACGACATCGTACTTCTCTTGTGGAACTTCGATATAGTGAGTCTCAAAGAGTTCCTTAAGTCCAGACATGAAGTTCTCTGCGATTTCTGTGCGGATACCGTTTTCGACGGCGAGTTGATTCTCTTCCATCCACTCTTCAACAACATAACCGAGGTAGTCATCAAGACGCTCTGCTAGTTCGTTGACTGCGGTTTCAACTTCTTCTTGAACGACAGCAGCAGCCTCAGCGAGGACTTGTTCACGGAGAACATTGACTCTCTCGTTAACAGCAGCCTCAAAGATTGTCTTGGCTTTGTTCATGAAGTCTTCGGTTAGAGTCTCACCATTGAAGAGAGCGTTAAGATGCTCTTGCATTTCCTTTGGCTCTTCTGTCTCGGTTTCTTCCTCTTCACCCTTCTTAGCAACTTTACCAGAGCCTTCACCTTGTGGGCCTGGACCAGCAACTGAAGCACCTGGTCTCAGGGTTGCCATGTTTGCTCCGGCGTTTGGGTTGAAGTTTTGGAAAGCATCCCACTGTACTTTTTTACCATCAGCGGTTTGGGGTTCTGCACCGTTAATAGCATGTGTTGGTCTAGATGTTTGTGTGTCCATATTTTTTCCTGTTCCTCTGTTTAAGAACTATTGTTATTTAGTAAATGTTTATTTTTGACCAGTTAACGATGGTCACGTTTTTAAGTTATATTTCCGATTTGTCCTGTATTTCTCATTGTGTTTATTCTAGATTGTGTACGAGCAGAAAGTGGAGCAGGACGATTTGCAAGCATTCTCTGACGAAGTTCATCTTGAGTTTCACCGGATTGTTGTGTTGGGGTGGTGGTCATACCAATAGTTTGTGCCGCTTGACCAGTCTGAGATAATTTGGTATTTTGTGCCACTTGTAACATAGCAGCATCTCTATCTTCTTGACTTAGGGGATTAGTACCACTAATTGCTGTATTGGCAAGATTATTACTATTATTTTCTAAACCACTTCCAACATTTGAAACAGCATTAGAAACACCTGTCTTGACATTTGAACCAATACGAGCAGCAGTGCCTAATGTTCTTAGTAGATTGGGACCACTTGCTGTTGGGTCTGCTGTCATTCTATTACGCGCTTGAACTCCCAAGTTTCTCAGAGTATTTGGATCAATAGTTCCGCGTCTATTAACTGCTATTCCTTGTTTTGCTCTATATTGATCATAAGATTTCAATGCACCAACAAAACCACCTCTAATTTCAGATCCAATAACTTTTCCTTTTGCGTCTTTAACTTGTTCTCTTGATCCAAAGAATTTATTTAAAATTCCGGCACCGAGGTTGACATCAGCACCTCTTTGTTGAGAAGCCTTTGCTGCCATATCTGCTTTTCTTCCACCAATCAAAGCACTTAATTTTGAAGCGCGTCTATCTTGTGTGGAAGGAGTAGGAATACCTTCAACTGCAATTGGCTCAGATTTGGTGGTAGGTCCAGCAAGGACATTCCCTTTACCGGGAATGTTTACCATTGCTTCACGAAGATATTGTTTAAAACTTAACATTAAAGATTCTTGAAGAAATTTTCAAACAGAGTCAATGCTTTCTTTTCTAGGTTTCTGCTAGAAGTGGTACGAATAAGTTTCTTTGCTTCCATAAGATCGCGCTCTAACCAAGAACCGTTATTCCAAACCCATTCTTTGCCTTCCATGATGCCATTTACGAAAGCACCGGGAGCAGATGGATCTGCAACAATATCAACAGCAGAAAGCATGAGATCTGGTTGAACGATCTTCTTACCGTTTTGCTCAACAAGAGAACCCATTGCTCTTGAACTAACGCCTAGTTTTGCACCTTCGCGGATTAGTTCAGCAGCAATTTTACCCATTGGAGTGCTTTCCATAATCTTGGCTTTTCCGTAGACTTTATTCTGGCGGAATTCAAGCATTACGACTCTGTGACTTACGCGATCTAGATTGATGGTTGGACCTGTTGGATGTCCAAGTTCACCGAAAGCACGGTTGCAATCAACAAATTCGTTGATGTATCTTCCTACTTCTTTGTTTAAAGTATTAAGAGGATAGATTCTACCGTTTCGATTGCATTCCTCGGCAACCATGAATACACCTTCGATGAACAGATTCTTCTTATCGTCTGTTCCTTCGGTGATGTATCGAATATCTTCTACTGTTTCGGTGATTAACTTCATTATTTCTTCTTTCTCTTAGCCATTGCAGCCTTGATGGCTTTGCTTCTGGAACCTTTCCACTCATCGGTGGATGATTCAAGTTTGCCATCACCGTCATAATCTTTATTGGCTTTCTTTGCTTCGCTCAAACCAGTGTTACGAAATGCCTTCTTATTCATATCTTCTGCATTGTTATTATCATTGCAATCACCGTCTTCGCAGTCGGTTCCACCCTCGTATTCATATGGAGAGTTTCCACCAATTCCACCTTCGTATTCCATGACTTCTTCATCTTCATCAGACTCTTCTTCGTCTTCATCAGACTCTTCTTCGTCTTCTTCTGATTCTTCTTCTTTCTTGTGCTTCTTTTTACCTTCCATGATTTCTTCGACTTCTAGACGAAGATCGTTTGCATCATCGGTGGTTTCTTCGGTTTCTTCGGTATTTTCATCGAGGAAAGTTTCTGGAGCATACTCTTCAAACTTTTGTTGAAGTCTCTCAGAGAGTTTTTGCATGAGAAGTTCCGTAGCAATCTTTTTGGATTCTACGATGTTTTCTGAAATTACGCTCTTGATTAGATTATTTGTGTCCATTTTTTGCTCCGTAAATTCTTTCCGCAGTTTTCACTGCTTTTTTGAAACCGTGATCAGATTCCAATATGAGGTTTATTAATTTATCCTTATGTGAACTATTTAGAGAATTGTATAGTTCGGCTAGGTATTTAGCCATTTTTGGTGTTATCTCTAACTGGGAACCATCCTTAGCAGTCATCCAATTAGTTGTATTATGGTTTATTGCATTGTTGAATTCTGCAATAGGCATATACTCAGTTTTTACTTGTTCCTGTATTTGAACTGGAACTCGTTTAACCTTTGGTTCTAATGTGATGCTTTCGAACAGTTTTTCAGAAGCATCAAGATATTTCTTAGCCATTTCTTCTGCTATTCTGTCAGAGATAGCATAGAACAGTTGCTCTTTAAAGAGTTCTCTGTCGTTTTGTATAAGTGCTAGAAATTCTTTTCTGATACTCATTGCGGTGGTTGACCTTCTTGTGGTTGTGGTTGAATACCAAGAGCCATCATTTGTTGCTGTTGTTCAACTTCTTTGATCAACGCATCTTGCTGTTCCTTGGCAATCTGAGCATTGATTTCAATCATTTCTTCGTCGGTCTGCTTTAGAATGTTCTTACGAATATATTCTTCTGAATAGAACTTACCAACAAAGTTACTGAGAGTATTCAACATGTCGATACGATCACGAAGAATGTCATTATCCTTTAGTTCGGTGAAGTATGAATCTTTGTTAAACTTGAAGGTAATATCTTGGGCAATCTTATTCCATTCATCCTCTGTCATGATTCCCTTAAGAATAACTTGAGTCTTAAGAAGATCGGTAAGGAATGCAGCAAATCTCAAACGAAGTCTTTCTATGAACTTATAGAACTTAACTTCGTCGCGGGTGATTTCTGCCGATCTACCCATATTGAATCCGTTTTCGGACTCAAGACGAGAAATTGGAACATTGAGTGCGCGATAGAGTTTCTTCTGTAGATAAAGAACATCTTCCATCTCTCCAAGGTTTTGACCACCATCGAGAGTTGTGATTTCTGTTCCTCTACCACCTTCTCTTCGTGGCATCCAGAAATCCTCAAGCATGTGCTGATGGTTTCTGTCGTCACGGATTTGACCAGTGGCTGAATCGTAAGTAATCTTGTTACGATAGCGATTCATAATATCACGAAGATATTGTTCAGCCTTCTGCTTTGGAAGATTACCGACATCGACATAGAAAATTCTACGCTCTGGTGCGCGGGAAATGCGGTAGATGACTACTGCATCTTCAATCTGACGCAACATGTTTAGCGGACGAATTGCTTTCTGTAGATATCCAATTACTCTCTTGGTTACTGAATCGACAGTACCGGAGTGACAGTAAGTAATGGTATCAAGTGTGAATTTATAACCAGATGGAGTCGTTGGATACATTGCCTCTTTATCTGTATCTGCATAAACATAATATTCTTCGATTTTCTTTACGAATGGAATAATTTGTCCACCAGAAACTCTGGCTCTATCCTTTTCAATTTTTCTTACCTTCTTTATCTTAATTGGATCAACAGGAATAAGAGAAACTAATCCCTTAGCAGGATTTTCTTTATCAATTTCTTTGAAGTAATAAATCTTGCTATCGATATACCATCTTCTGAAAATTTCATGACACCGATTGGTGAAGTCAAGAAGTTTTAGAATGTGATTATATTCGTAGTAGATCTTTGTCTTGATTGTGTCTGGAAGATTGACATAATCCAAATTTAACTTGATTGGTTTTCTGTCTTCACCCATCACAATGCTCTCATTGACAATATCTTCGATGGCTGAATCCACTTCTGGGTGGAGTGCCATACCGCGATACTGCCCAATGAGTTGATTCTCATCTCTAATAGAACCGGAGAAGTCGATGGATGTACCAAAGACTCCTCCGGCTTCAAATGTATAGGTTCCATCATATGGCTCAGGAGTTACCGGAATCTGACTTGATTCTAGATTCTTTGTCTCCTGATCGTTCTTCTTACCAAAACTAAAACCAAAGATATCAAACGCCATAATATAGGAACCTTTTTGTTAGATGAGATTAAACTACGCCAACTGCTTCGTATTGGAAATGTGTATATGCAATTTGTAACTGGAATTGTACCAACTGATTGGCTGCACCCATGTCTAACTGAACAGGACCAACTTGAACTGGCCATGCGTTCTTCAAAAACACTTTTCTTAAAGAAGTATCGGATGCATGATCCAAATGTTCTACGGTAAGATCTACGCAGAAATTTGTCTTTTGCGCTCTATCTGCCGCCACATTGGTTTCATGGTTATTGAATTTTTGTGACCATTCGTGATAAGCAAACCATGTGTCATTTGCACCAGTATCATCAAGAACAGTTACAGTCCATTCGTTATATGATCTATCGCCTGGGAACTTATACATTCTTCCACGGAAAGGAATTGGAATGATTCCAACAATGCTTTCTGGTAGTGTTGTTGCAACGCAGTGAGTCTCCACGAACAAACCATTTGTAGCAGTTCCTGTTGGATCTGTTGCGGTGATTCTAAACCGATTTGGTCTAGTACCACCATTAAAGGCTGATATAAAGTTTCCTATTGAGTGAATTGACATATTATTCTCCTATGTGTTACTTTTTATTAGAGTTGTGCGTCAGTATTTAGGTTAGTAATGGTAACCTTCACATAGTTAATAGACTTAGTTGGTTTGATGTAAATGTCTGCTACGAATTGATTTGAATCCAATATTGCGGCAGGATTGTTCGATTCGTCGCAGACTACCTTGAAGTCGTAAAGACCTCTACCATCTTTGATGTTTTGTAGGAATCCAGTGGCTGCGTTTGCAAACAATGAACGAGTAGTTGCATCGTTTACTTCGAAGAGTACACCATTTGCAGTTCTTCCTAGAGTCCTCTTGATGTAATTGATTAGACGAACGACATTCACACGAGTTAGAGTAGAAGTTGTGGTTCCTTCTTGTGTGATATCACCGAATAAGTAGACACCATCACCAGCAATACCAATTACGGAATTGATTTTGTTGTTGTATAGGTTGTCTTGTTCGGTTGCAGTTGGGTTCTTGATTAACCGAACAGTGTTGAGGATTCTTCCTCTACGAGTTCCTGCTGGTGAGAACCAGCGTTGTGAATCTCTATCTGTTCTTACAAAGCATCCGGCTGCATCGCTGGCTAGTGGGATGGTGACATAATTTGTTTCACCAGTGTTAGATATACCCAACATAACCTTTTCACCACCAACTGCGAATAACTTATTATCAGCATTGGTTAGTGTTGGATACACGGTTGGAGTGGTTGGAACACCACTACCACCTGTATAACCATCATAAGTTACACCAACAATTCCAATGATATCATCTCTATATGATGTTATGGCTGATACTGCTGTATAATGTGTGCCTATTGCCTGTGAAGTAAACATTGAGTCGAGACCAATACTTGCATCATAGAAAGTCGTTGCGGCTTCTGCAATCTTGAGAACACCACCGTAAGTTAGGTAGTTATAGGCTGAATACCAATCAGTTGCCCATGAACCAGTTGGTCCAGTACCAGTAGCACCACCATAAGTTGTTCCGTTTAGTTTTGCTACCCAGTCACCTATTGTTTCGACTGTCATGTAACCGACTTGATTGTCTTGGGTTACACCGAACAGGTCTACTAGAGATGGGGTTGTTAGACTAACCATACCGGAGATGTGGGCGCCTTGCGCCTCAGATCCAGCCACTACGAATGAATTGTCTACTAAAGTTACTGTTACTTTTGGTCTTGTTGGCATGTTTTGCTCCTAGAGATGTCTTACTCTAGGGGTATTTATTGATTTGGTTATTTCAGTCCTTCGGCATTCCAGACATCGGTTCCGTCTGAAAATGACTTCATATCATCTTCATCAAACGAAGAAATAAAGCCAAATGGTGCTAAATCTTCCTCAAGTTGTTTGATTTCGTTTTGAAATAGAGCCATTCTGGTGTCTAGGTTGGTAAGTTCCTTGAAATACGGTTGCCTTGATAGCCAAGCAAATAGAACCAAAGACATAACCAAGTCATCATTGTGTCCTTCCTCGGCAGAATAACTTTGTGCTTTGCTGACGAACGACATCAATTCTGTTAAGATTTCGTAGTCTTCTAGGATCAATTTGTCCTGTTCTATCATGTTTTTGAGAACAGAACAACCAAGTCTTTTTACTTGTGAAGTAGTTCTGACACCAAAAACGCTCTCTCCTTTACCAAATCCACCACTTACAACTTGTCCTTTTCTTCCCTTCATGCTAGACATAAGCACATGCTCATACTCCAATTCGCTGTGTAGGATGTCTGCAACCTGACCACCAATGTCATTGATCTCAATAAAAAGATAGGCTTTATTGTACTTGTATCCGGTTTTTTCTATTACAGTCGGATATAGCATAGGAGATATTAAGTTATTCCTAAACTTACATACTAATCTATAAGGTGAACTTGTCGCGTCAATTACTGTAAACGCGCTATAGTCCTTTCCTTGTCCCCGTGCTGTATCTACCGCAATAAAGTATAAGTGATCATCTTTTGGTTCTTCGTAAACAGTCAAACCATCTTTAGTTGTATAGATTGGTTCTTTCCATGCCATTGCATTCAATTTAGCAGTGGAGATCAAAGTATTAGATGAACCCAAGAAGTTACATTCGAACTCAGATTCGAATTGCTTCTCAGATGTCTGCTTGATCATCTCCTCTTTCCACTTCTGATCCCGGAGTTTACCACCAGCAGTAGATGGAACCTGCGACCAGTGAACCTCTATGGGAACATATTCATTCTTTCCAGACTCTCCGGGTTTCTTTGTAGCACCCTTCCAGAGTTTGTAGAACATGTTTAAACCATTTGGGGTAGAGATCAACAATACCTTTGTACTCAAACCAGAGGTAATGGTTGGGAACACGGAACTGAAGAATTCTTCTGCGATGTTCTGAGGAACGAATGCAAACTCGTCAAGGAACAACAGATTGAAAGATCCACCACGGACAGCAGATGCTGAGGTAGAGGATGCTAGGATCTTAGAACCATTCTCTAGTTGAATAGATCCTTTGTTCCATTCCAGAATACCTTGTTGCAACCATTTTGGCAAATACTCGTAAGCCAATTTCAAACGAGACAACATTTCGCGTGCCGTAGATTGCTTGTTAGCAAGAATGGCTACGCTCATGTTTTGGTTGAACAGGATGTAATGAAGAATGTATGCAATAACCGTAGTTGATTTACCAGACTGACGAGGAAGTTTGGCAATCACATAACGATTGCTGTGGATCTTATCAATGATATCTTCTTGATAATCATACAACTCGAAAGGTACAAGACCTTTATCTAGAGTTACAATCTTAACATAGTTTTTAGTGAAGTAGATCGGATCGTTTGCACACTTCACATATTCTTCTACTTGTTCTTTTGTAAATTCAATTTTTACTCCGGGTCCCTTTAGATTGGGATTACCGAGGTAACTTTTATTGTTGTTCTTCCCCATTGGTATCTAATGCCTTTCTTCTGCTGCGACTTTCGTTTACTAAGTCTTGCAGATCACTTGTCGAACCAACATATATGGCATTTGTTGTGTTATTATTAACAGTGATTTTTTCTTTTTCAATTTCTTTCTTTTGCTGATGAAGACCCATTAAGTCTTTATTCATTTCAGCAAGTTGCTTTGCAAAATTTGATACAACCTCAAAACCACGAGGAGAATCTAAACTTTGAGCCAATGATATTGCATTATCTAGACTATCTTTACCCTTCTCAATTAGTTCTTTAAGATTTTCTCTAGCATATTCAAAGTCTGAGTCCATTTTCTTTTGTTGGACTTCTGGACTTGCTGGTTTTACTGTTATTTCTTTCGGCGCTGGTTTGAAATTCACACCTAAACTTTGAGAAATAGAATCAAAAACTTTTGGTACTTCTTCGTTCATAATTAATCATCCTCAAAAATATTAATATCAACTTCCTTGATGATTCCAGAACCACCTTCTTTGATACGACCATAGATGTGTGCTTTGGCTGTAAAGGAAAAAGTTGAAACAATCATTCTTCTAGAAGACATATCACCTTCATATGTCTCTGTTAGATTTGTACTATTCAACACAATTGGAACATCGACATTTACATCCAGTTCATTCATGTTTAATGTGACTATGAATTCTGGAGAAAAATAAGGAAGTATTTGTTCTATGATTTGAAGGTTGTCTTCGATTGTTCTGGTAAAACAATACAAACCATATTGAACATTGTATGGCACTTCGGCATAAGACTGATAAGTGTTTGTGTTCTGTTCATCTATTTTCACACTTCTCGACTTAGTGTTTAATTTATTGATCTTTCTAACCGGATCATATTGAAGGTTAGTGATCTCAAATCCCAGAAGTGGAAGTATTGATTCTAGTTTGACATTATCTGATATAGAACTCGCTTCAGTTAATCTTCGGATAAATTTTTCTTTACCGGAATAAGTGATAGGAACATTTATTTTTTCTGCTACGCCATCTGATGTTTTATTTTGTACATAGATTTCATCGAATAGACCACCAAAGGCTAATGTTAACTTTCGTAGAGTTTGGTTATAATAATACTGAAACATTAGTAACTTCCTTCGGAGAATGGATCAACATCAGTGAAATCGTAGATTCCAAGACTGTCTCCTGTCTGTTTGATGTGTTCATTGTCTCCGTCTAATGTAGAATTGATTGGAGTTATTAGTACGAGAACATTTGTTCCAGTAATGCCGGTAACATAGAACTCTGCACCAGAATCTTTTCCTTTGATTGTTTGTGAGGAATAGAAGAAAGATCCACTGATTCCATATATGTTCATTGTGTTTGCGGCATCATTATATTTGGAGCATACGGCTTCTGCTGTAGCATTTGAATATGTTCCACCAGTTACACCAAAAACTTGGAATATTGTTTCACCATCATAGAAACTTAGATTATTTGACACTTGAGTAGAGAGTGCAAATTGATATACTTGTCTCTTTCTTTCAGTTTCAACAACATCCACATCGGTTTCTCCCGTATCAAATTCGTCATTATCAATTGCAGTGAGTTCACATGTCAATGCGTATGTGTATAGTTTGCCAAGTTGATAAAATGGATTCTCATGTTCAACGAAGTTAATTTCAAATAAACCTTTGCTAAGTGGAAAATAGATTAAATCACCTTCTCTTGGTCGTGTGATTCCATCGTATTTCTCTGAAATTTCTTTATTGAATCTTTTCTTAGAAATAATTAAAACAACTTTATCTCTTACTTCTAAACCAAACTTAGAGATGATATCTCCTTCACCTTCAAATCCAGACACAGAAGCAATGTACATTTCGAGTGGAAATGCTTTATTAAATTTGTACTGGGCTTCTCCAAACAATATGTTTTTATCATACTGCTCTCGGGGAATGTAAATCATATCCCTACCCATAGTCTTGATGATCTCTATAGAGAGATCTTCAATTATGTTCTGTTCGCCTGAATAGTCTTTGAAGTAGGGATTATGAGCCATTTTATCCGACCATGAAGTTTATTGGGAGTTCGTATTCAAGTTGCACTTGTTGTTCTATTAACTGAATTTCGGTTTGTGCATCTGCAACAATTTCTGCACCGCGAAGAGTAACACCACCGGGAAGTTGAACACCAGTAAATTTGGACATATTCATTCCCCATTGTCTTTTGATCAGAGCAGTAACATACTTCTTTAAAAGCCGATCATTATAGATCTCTGTGAACTTGTCTGGGTTTAGAGAAACATATGCTTCGATCAACAAATTTCCATTTGCTACAAGTTCTTCTTTCCAGTTCATATCAATATGAAGTTTGTTTGTAACCTTACTGAAGCGAATTGCTTTTTCTGGTTGGAACATGTCTTGAATCATATTGATATAGCGTTTAGTGCTATCGTATTGAGCAAGACCCATATTACGGCTAGACATTAGATTGGTATTGATACCAAAGTAATCTGATAGTGCCATCTGGTATCGAACATCGAACATGGAGATGTTGCTGAGTGGACCAAACTGGAACAACTTGATGATAGAAACGATATCTCTACCTGTTGGACCGTCACCACCGAAACCATTTACTGGACCCAAATTATCGGTGTCGATATATTGGTTGGTAATATCAGTTGCGGTAACTGGGTACAAGAAGTATGCTTTTTCAACACCGTCAAAGTGACGCTCTGAGAAGTATTGTAAAGCATCATCAAGTCTATCTTCACATTGCTGCCAATCTACATTGATATCTACAACAGGTGCGCCCAGTTGTCGCAATGAATACTCAATAAGGGTTTGTCTTGAACTTGGTGATGCCATAAATTCTCCTTACAGGTATTTATGGCATTTACCAAATTACTTTAAAGGTTCGGAGTTTAATTTGTTCCCTTGTTGAGCAGCAAGTTTTGCTTGTTGTTCATCTATAGCCTTTTGCATTGCTTCGGGCATATCTGGAAGAGTAACAGGCATCTTGTTTAGATCTTCAAAGTTGATATTCTCGATGTAGTACTTACGAGTAATTGGTGGGATTGCTTCGTCTGGTTTGCTTGGAGCATAATTAGTAAATCCAGGCATAGTGATTGGGCAGTTTAACTTTGGATAGTCCAGTTTGCTATAGTCTGCACCATTAGCAACCAACCAAGTACCTTGTCTGTCACCACAACCGCAACCACCGCAGAAGTACTGTCCCTGCGTCTTGCTTTCCTTTAGATGCTCGCACGGTGGAACAACACCGTTGAGGTGCTTATCACCGAAACAACTTAGAACTCGTAGTTGCTTAGTGGCTCTGTTGATCTTCTTCTCGTTTAGACCACGAGAAGTAAGAGACATGGCAAAACTTTGAATCATTCCAATTTTCTTGGATATGACACTCTTATTATCTGGTACAGCAACTGTTCTAAATTCGATGGGATTGGGTTTGCTGGAACAAGACTTATCTTCACTCATAATAATTACTCCAATTCAATTCTTCTTATTAATCGAACATTAACCTGAGATGTTCTGGGTACTAAGTATATAGATCCGTAATCTGACTTGCTATAACTTTGACCGAACATAAAAGATTTTCCTTTAAAGATCTGAGAATCTAGGTTATATTTTGTAACTGACTGCTGCTCAAAGTAAGGAGTCGATGTTAAATAAATGCCACTATTCATGGATTTAAATACTTCTGGGATAAAGAAACCATGATTTAGTTTAGAGTTAATAAACTCTAATTCATTCTTTGATGGTAAATACCAGCCAGACAGTTTGGAATTTTCTCTTAATGTTTCCATAGTTTCGCTTTGTAAACCATAATACGTTTGGTTATCTCCGTAAGTATTCCAAAAACCATCATACATTGATGCTGGAATTACCTCAGTTGGTTCTGTTGCGCTGTTAATATAAGCAAGATCATAATCATTTGGTGCAATAATAATTGCCCAGCGTTTGGTAGTTGTTCCATATCCAACAACATTTGGAATATATTCTACTGCCGATCCCGTATATGGATTTCCATTAACAGTTGATCCTTGAGTGTTGATTGGCACACCCGGCTCAAATACACCAACATATAATCCATCTTGATAATATGTTAATTCAGATTCGGGCAAGGTGTTTTCTGCTTGGGTGATTCGTAATGTTAAGTTATTACCACAATTACCACCAACAACAGTATTGCAATCTACACATCCTTCTACTGGATCGTCTAGATCACAACAAATACCACCAGTTCTAAACAAACCACCAAGTCTAGTACAATTTCCTTGGTTGGTCTGTATGCAGTTAGTAATATCAACTGCACATGTGCAGCAACTACCATTCATTTGACTGTTACAAATATCCACATCTGGTTCAACAACAGCATAGCATCCTGAATGAACACATGAAAGATCAATTACATCTGTATATGAAACTAATGGTTGTTTTTCGAAATCGCTGAGATTTGATGCAATTTTTATAATTCTATTGCTCTCATCTACGGCAAAACAATAATCATTTGCCGGATTTTGATTATCTGGTGAAACATCATTTACATTTGAACAAGAAACTAGTTTATATTTTTTGCTTAATGGATATGTTAATTCTGTGTTTAAGGAATTACAAGTCATTGTTCCGTTTTCATCAATACCACAGAAAGTATTAGCACCAAGAGATGCTTTAACAAATTCTTTGCGTGGTAGAGATCTGATCATAGTTCTTAGATCTTTTAATTCTGGAAGATCATTTATGAACGGAGAATAATATTCAAAACTATTATCTAATTTTTGTCCAACAAAACCAAGTGTGGCAAAATTAACTTGAATATTGTCTGTGCCATTTCCTGTTGATTTTGGTTCAGGATACACATTGTGCTGATATAACTTTTTAAGTTTTTGTGTAACATTTAGTGTCTTGAATTGATTATTCTTTGCATCAAAAAATCTACCGTATATTACAACATTATTATTTGAATCAATATATGCACTAAATGTCATTGATGCTATTAGATCTAAAGCAGGCAGATATGGTATGTTTGTTAATGGAACTGGTGAGTTTCGTGAATTATCTGCAAATCTATTTTTAAATGCTGTTGTTGCATAGTAACGAGGAATTGAGTTTTGATCTAAAATTGCAAAATATCCATCTGTCCCTCTTGCCGGTTCTTCAATAGTATAATCTTGAGAATATCCACCGGGACATACTTTTGTAACACCTATAGAAGTTGTTGTTTGAGCAAATGGAGGACCACCAATAGATTCAAATTTTGGTCCTAAAATTAAATCAAAAGCAATCTGGTTATTTTTATTTCTTACTTGAAATACAGTTTGATTTACACCCTGAGCAAATTTTCCGGCATAATTATCATCAAACCATTTTTTATTGTTACAAACATTTATGTACCCAGGCAAACCCCAACAGAACACATTTGTTCCGTTTTCACACGAATTCATAACTGTATTATTTGTTTCAGACAATTTACATTCGTCTGATGCTGGGCTTGCACTTCCAACTTGTTCGTTACATTTTCTTCCGTTGTTATAAAATGTAGCAGTGTATGGAAATACTGCTTTGGCTGCACATTCTTTTTCACTACAGACATCAACACAATTTGCATATACTGTTCCATCATCATTAAACTCTGGATAGCAGCACGCTCTAGTTTCTCTGTAGTCTAATACATTTGATTGTTGTAATGTACCAGAAACACAGAGAGTTTCTTCTGATTCCTGACAAGTAGAACCCAATGTCCAAAGACCACTTAATGATTCACATTCGCATAGAGTTGTTACTGCTGTTCCACCTAATGAACAAGCGCAGCAGCAACCAAGAGATGATGGAGTAATGTCTGTATTTTCATCACACTGTCCTGCAATAAAATACCCATCCTGTTGGTTGCAGTCTGAAACTGTAGTGTTTTCTGTTTTTGAAACTAAATTGGTATTTGAATTATAAACATAGCAACATCCAGTTACACCATTGTTTTGAATATATTGACTATAATCTACTATTGTTTGTGATCTTGTTCTGAATTGAATTGACATATTAGCAACTTTCGTAGTTATAACAATCGGGGCATAACATATCTACACATATACCATCTGCGATTTTAACAGCCTTAGCCAATGTGTTACTTGTTTGATCTCTTTGGATTCTAAATGGAGAACCAGTTCCGGGGGAATCTGGTGTTGTCATACTAGATGGAGCAATCCAACCACCTTCTAAAATCCATGCTCCTGCATCTTCGCTTCCACCCGCACCATCACTTACTCCCAGACATGGAGCCCTACAGCCACCATCTGGCAATAGACAATTTGGTGGGCAACATTGTGGGTTAACACATCCTGCACCACATTCTGGTTCCGAACCACCAGAATCCCAACCGGATTGATATGAAATGGGAATCGCAACAACATCGCTGAAACCCATAGTCTGCCGACCCGGATTAATAGATGCAGGCGGATCATAGAAAACAGTTGCAGTTCTATAAGCGTCAAAATTATATCGAAGATTTCTTCCCAATATACCTCGTTGTAATAAATTACTATCAGTTGCTTGGGGAAGTTTAAAATACATTTCACCAACAGATTGTAGATTTGCAGTTGTTTGCGAAACCGGTCCATCTTCTGGTGGATAGAAGTATGAAAGTCCTAATTGTTGTTGCAATGCACCACCCGGTGGTGGTAATCCTATTGATGATGTCCAACTAACGCTAGATGGTAAATAATATCCCTTCAATGTACATGACGCTTCATCCGGGAGATCATTTGATCCATATGCAGCACCATAATAGTTTTGTAGTCCTACTTTATATGGATCGTATTCAAGATAGACCGAATCTGGTGTTATACATGGTTCTGTTGGATTGGCATCTACAGCAATAGATTGGAGATCAGCAGGGAAGTTTGTTCCTACCTGAAACTGCATTGCTTTTCTCATAGATGATCTGGAAATATTTTTCGATGGTCCAGATTGATTCGGTGTTGAATAAAACCGATCATAATATGCACTATACCACCAATATTTTCCTGAACCACCATAAAATTCATTAATCATTGGTCTTATATCTGCATCAGATAATAATGATAGATTGCTTGTTTCTTTTAAGAATTTTCCGTTTCTACATGATATGTAATCTTTTACATATGTTATTCTTCCCCAGATTGGTGGAAACGGGGCTCGTAAACCACTATTAAGTTCAGCATAATATGGTTCAAATTTATTCAGTGTTATTGTGTTGCCACTGTCAAATCTTGTTTTATATTTAATTTCTGGTATAGGATCACATAGTTTGCATTTTTCTTTTTCTCCGTCTGTTGTATATCCAAATCGTTCCAAACAACTTATTTTATTTTGATTTGAATCATTTGTTGAAGCATAAGAACCAACAAATGAACAATAGAATTTTCCAGAAACACTAAGAACACCTGCTTTTGTTCCAGCGACAACAGAAAGACCAGTAGGAACAATATCAGTTCCTGCTGATCTGGTAGACCAGTCTTCAATATAATAAGATGATCGGTTAGGAAAATTCAGTTGATCTTTTTGTACCGTCACCGTTCCAAATTTTGGGTGTGGGAGAGTAAAACTTAGTGAAGTAGTCCCAATCATTGAATCAGTTAATTTTGTGTTATCTTCCTCTGATACTAAAAATACTGCTCGATACGGTGCTTGTCCTGCATGTGATGCATGATTGAGCCATTCTATAGTGCCTGGTGTGTGTGGATTAATTGTGGTATCAGGGAAGCACCAAAAACATGCAGTATAGTTTTCAGGAACAGAAGTACATTCGCATGTTTCATTTGGATAATCTGGATTGCTTTGTGAACATGACGAATCTATTGGATTTCCATCTATAGATTCACATGTGTTAGATTGATTACATGGTTTATAGCAAGTTTTTGTTGCACATGGAGATCCAGCGCAACTTCCAGATGAATAGCCAGAACAAGATATACAAGTTTCTATTGGAGTACAATCTGAACCATCACATGTATGGCATGATACTGGATTGCATTCATTATTACATGAAGAATCAGAATAATATCCAAGATCAGAACACGACTGACCGGGATCTGGTGTCACTGGTGAACAATTACAACCATTTCCTCCTCTAGTACATCTATAGCATTGATTTGGTTTAGAATTACAATCACAATTAATTGCAGAACAATTTGTGTTCTTACCCATGTAAATACCACCACTCTCGTTGCAATCAAATGGTGTTTCTACATCAGTACAAGTATACGATTCCCCATTTTGTTTACAACATGCGCCGGGTGCTTTAATATGATCACAGCAAGATGCTTCGAAGCAATTAGCAGCAAATACAATTTTGCCACCAAGATATTCACAATGTTCCTGTGTTAGATTACCTAAACATTCACCATCTCTACAGCAAATTGTTGGTGTCTTGCATTGGTTATAGCATAGACCAGATTTATCTCCTTCTGGATCTGATTCTGGATCTGAATAGTTTTCTGCATCCTCATCGGGGTACAATCCAACTTCACCACATGTTATTCCTGATATAAAATAACCACCGACTGTTTGACAGAGATTTGGATCTATATCAGAAATACATCTGCCTTCTGAGCAGCAAACACCATCATAATCTTTTCCAGTGTTATTTACTATGCATGAATTTTTATTGCAGGGAACTAAACCCTCAAATGTTCCTTCTCGCTCATCGCAGTATGATTGAGTAACATAATCTTCGCAGTATTTAGTTCCATCTATGTCAATATAGCAACAAGATCCACGAACACCGGGATTAATTACTTCTGTGACACCAAAGCCGCGAGCAGTAAAATTGGCTCTCCATACAGAATCAGAATTCGTTCTCCACATGTGAAGAATATTTGTTCCGGGATAGAAGATTGGCTTACTTTCTGCATCAAACACAACATCTGTTGGGAAATTCCAAACATCGTCACCTTCTACAACCAAAGTGACAGACATAATCTGCCCGGTTGGAATTGTATCGTATCTGAAACCCTTTATACCAATTGGAGTTGTTATTTGATAAACTGTGGCTCTAGAAACATCTAATGTGATACCATCTGTATCGACATCATAGAAGTCATCTAGTGTTATAATTTTCTCACCGCGTTGGATTGGTCCAACGGAAAGAATAGAATCAGTAATATCAGCAACCACATTTCTTCCTGCTGTCTCACCACCAAAATTTACATATCCATAGTGAGAATTACCAATTCTAGTTGCAACGGTTGTTGATTCTGGAATCAAATCTGTAGACATGATGTATGTCTTTTCTTTGACATACACGATTCTATTATTTTCGGTAGAAGCAGAAATACCACCAGCAGTTGTATTAGCAGAAATAGTGAACCGTAGAGTCCCATCTACATCATAAGTCAAACCAAGTAAACCACTAGTTCTGAAGTTGTAGAAATCTAGGGTTATACCACCACAGACACCCTTTAATATGGCATATCCACCACCAACAGAAGTAGCAGTCAATCCGGCATATACTCCGGTTGCCCCCTGTAGGATTCCAGCAGAAGTAGAAGTTCCATCAGACAGTATTAGTTGAACAGTACCATCTTCAGCAACAACTACTTGAGTTATATAATTAGAGTCTAGTCCTGTAGCACCAGTTGCACCACGAATGGTTTGTGCTGGTCCTGTGATTCCTATCGGTCCTACTGGTCCAGCAGAACCTGCTCCAGAAGCCGGATATATTGAACTATAACCGATATTATTTGACATTAATTACTCTCTCATCTACAGGAAGAACATGTGTACAAGGATTTAAAACTATATTCGAATTGGTTTTTGAAATCCTTGTTTTTAAAGTATATAGGAACCATGCGACATGCCCTGAGTTTGGCTGTAGAAGATGACTTTAGCGAAGAAATCATCTTACCTGTGCTAAAATCTTGAGTATATGCTCTATGTGCTTGAGCGAGTTTGTACTTTCTCCAAGTATCAGTTAGTGGATCTCCAATAGTAACTATTCCCTCTAGTGCATTGTTTTGAGGATCATATGTCTTCATACCATATTCACCAGTTTGAAGTGTTTTAGAATCTAATAGTCTACCACCAGTAGTGGAAGACCAATACTTAGATGCAGATAGAGTCGTCCAACCAGTTGTTGCATTATAAATTAAACCGGCATTAATTGCATCCATGTTGTAATACATGATGTTCAATTCAAGTGCGCTTGGAATATACCAATCGGAATATCCATTGTATGACTCTTTATTCTTGTTACTGATATGGTATAGAGCAGTGTTTTCTGTGTTTACTGCATACCACATTTCGGTATACTTGGACTTAAAGTATTCGGAGTTTCTACCAATTTGACTTTGATCAATTGTTGATTGCCAATATGAAAGTCTGCTATGACTGAATCTCTGATATGCAAGCGGATCTATGGTTTCTAGTTTGCCATTTAGAGTGTAGTTACTTGCAATGAACCATGTATTTCTTTCGATAGATGTTTCATCAAATAGTCTTGTGTTTAGCAATCCATCAAATACTGTGGTTCCATACGGAGCAAGAACATTGTTCTGCCATAAAGAATTGCTATAGTTTTCAAACCCACTTGGTGTGCTGAAACCATTGACAGACATGCTCATACCAAAAGAAACATTATCTGTAGTGAATTCTTCTGGTGCTACAACCAATATCCATGCGCTTGGAATGTCCGATCCATAGACTTGAGATGCATATTGTTTATATGCAAGTGCTGGATTAAATCCATACTTCTTATACTCTGGTCCATTATCATTACATGCTTTTCCTTCATCAAGCAGGCAAGCATCGGTTAGTCTGTTATAGAATGTGAGATTGACTTTATCTACTACACCAGATAACGACTTAACATCTGTGACATATACCTTACCACCGCTCTTACTCAACGCACTGAGATCAACATAACGAGATGGTGAGAAGTTAGAGCAGTTGCACTTTATAGATCCATTATAAACACCATTTACTGGGACATATCTCTTAATGGTCGCTGTTGTGTAATTTTCTATCTCTGAGATTACTTCACCTTTGGCAAAATAACCATCAGTATTGAAACCAACTGGTGCTGGATAGCCAACAAATCCAGCCACAATTCCACCTTGGAAATAATCACCAATCTTTAATCCGGCTGGAATTGATGCTCCCGCATCTGTTGCAACAGCAGCAAAACGGAAGTTTGGAGCATTCTCCGAGTCTTTGCAGCACTGTGAGGAAGAACAAATGCTTCCTGGTCCTTGGAACACACCACCAAGAGTTAAGCAATCTCTTGGTGTGATGTCATCTCTGCAATCGTCTGCACCAATGCAACACGCACCCAAGAATCCGTCGATACAGCAATTTCTTTCACCACACGGTTTTACTTCGTACTTTCCTTTAAGTTCATTACATAGATCTTGTGAAGCAGAACTGTTTGGTAGAGAGTAGCAAATACCATTTACGCAGCAAGATGCATCGAGAGGACAATTACTTGGGCATCCTTCTTCGAGTTGATTGCATTTTACATTTGGATAGAATTTGCCATATACTTTAGAACAAAGTTCTTGGTTGGTTTCTAAACAAACACCATTCACACAGCAAGATCCACCAGAATAGCAATCACCAGTTAGATATCTTTCATTGCATGACTTGAAACTAAAATTACCACTTATAGATTCACAGAACTCTTGTGATGCATAATCTAAGCATGAACGATGAACCGTACTGTTTGTGTCATTCGCATCTTTACTGCAATAGCAGCACGAACCAATGATTGAACTCTTATATGTTTCGGTGGAATATGTTATTCCCTTACCAACCACATCTATTTGAACAGGACCAGTTCCATTACCACCAATTGTAATTCCTTCTGCACGGAATGACAGTTTTGGATATACATTTTTTGCAGAGTCTGTTACTGTTATGAAAACGCCCTGATCAGTTCTGTTAAATACATTTGATGTATTCTGAACAGTTGAATAACCAGCGTTAATTGTATTTAAATATGAAGAAACATCTGCCTGAGTTGTTGTATTGATCCAATTTATATTATTAATAATATCAAATGTAAACCCGGTTGTATAATCTTGGCTTACTTTAAATCGAAATGTATCTAATGTTGTACCAAATAAACTTCCGGCGACTGGAGTAATTTTAGATCTGTAATAGTTTGTGTTTAAATCATTAGTTGCATCTATTTTCTGACCAAATCCTGCATCGGTGATGTACAACAAACTACCAGTTTTTCCAACGGCAGCATTTGTTGTACCCGGAGTTACAAGATAGAATGAATCTAAACTAATACCACCAGTTATTTCACCAACTAATTTTATAGTTTTGAAGTTTAATGAATATGGATTAGTTGCTGAGAAGCCACCAAATATGCTTACGGCATCTACATCAGATGAACCAGTAAATGTAATTTTAAAGTTTGGGTTTGGATCTCTATATGAAGATCCTTTTGGAGCAGTAACACCAAAGGAGAAGTAAGTATTTCCTTCGTATGTTATACCTAAAATGTAGTTCTGAATTAACGCAGAAACGAATTGAATACCAGTTGCACCAGTTGGTCCAGTAACAGAATAACCAGTTATTCCACGAGGACCTGTAGGTCCTGTTGGGCCTGTTACATAATTTATACCAGCAGAAACTAGATTATTTGGTATGGATGATGAACCGAATATCATTATTGATTATCCCTTAGAAGATTTGGAGTCTTCCATAATTTATATTGTTCAGTTGTAGATGCTGGAATTTTCCCATCACATCTCAACGCTCTTATTGGTCTAACTTTAAGTTCTGTGCTTCTGCTTTCTTTCTTAACCATAAAGTTAGTAGAATCACCATTAGAATCAAAATACATTGCCCATGCAACTGAACCATGTTCTGGTTTTCCAGAAGTATATACACCTTCAGTTATTGAAGTTATATCAAAGGAACCAGTTGAAGACCAGTGCCAATCATATAAAGGAACTCCACCATTTGATAGCAGGTAAGAATTTGCATTGAATCCATAATATGGATTTGTTGAATCGTTGACTGTATTTGCCGCAATAAATGCTAGTTCATCGTGACTTGGAAGATACCAATCTGTAATTTGACTTGGGTTTCCAGTCAGTCCGTGTGAATTTGTGTATGAATTATTGTCAAACAGTTTTACCGCACGAACTGCTGTAATATCTGTACCCGATGCAAACTCATCTGATGTGAAATATGGAGAACGATCCAATTTTAAGTAATCTGCGTTATCAGCAGAAAGCATACGAATGGTATTGTAAAGACCCCAGTTTCTATTCCATAGACCATTAGCAGATTTTACATTTCGTGTAAACAATCTGGCAACTGGGTCTGTTCCGTTCTTTCTGGTAGAATAGCAAGATTGGAAAGTTACATTTTTAATATTATCAAGCGATTCACCAGTTACACCATAGTATCCTTCACCATATCTCAAGTATGAAGAATCATATGATTGTGTAAGATATGTGAAATCACCATAAGTGTAATTTGTAAGATTTAGAATTGGACCCCATGCAATACCATCACCATACCAAGGGAATGTATCTGCATAAGCCAATTCTTCTGTTGGATCTACAGCATTTCCATTTTCATCAACAGATGCAGGATATAGTGAAACTATGATGTAATATGAATCAGCGTCTTGTGATACTGATGCCAAGCAAGATTCACCAGTTACACCATATCCAACATAATCGTTTTCACTGGTGTAATATTCTGCTCCAGTTACACCACCATACATGAATGACGCAGTTATACCTTGTCGTGAGAATGCATGTGCGCCACCAAGTAGTTTGGAGTTTCTTGGATTGTATATTCCAACGACCATACC
>Ga0181356_1000174_pt1 | contig 26978 bp, 32 predicted proteins | sample Fa13VDMM110SN_FD_130104 | JGI IMG/M metagenome (GOLD analysis project Ga0181356, IMG submission 130104) | Freshwater viral communities from Lake Michigan, USA - Fa13.VD.MM110.S.N | ecosystem: Environmental > Aquatic > Freshwater > Lake | place: USA: Michigan | collected 2013-09-24 | reverse complement strand
CCTAGATAATGCCATCTGATTTGAGAATCAAAATTACTGTTGATGCCAAAGCGGCTATTAGACGAATGAAGGCAATGGAAAAACGTTCGCGTGATTTTCGTCCTGTATTAAGATGGGCTAAACGTGAGTTACAAAAAGCAAATGCGGCGAACTTTACGTCAAACGGTTTGCCTGTCGGTGGCTGGTCTCCCCTTAAACCTCGCTACGCGGCTTGGAAGGCAACAAGATTTCCGGGTACCCCAACTTTGGTAATGTCTGGGAAACTGTTTCGTGAATTGCGTTCCCTGAACGGTCCTGCCAACAGTATTGGAATGACATCGGCTACTTTTGGTACAGACATTGAATACGCAAAATTTCATCAATATGGGACATCTAAGATGCCAAAACGACAAATCATTTATGAGCCAAACCAATTTGCTGAGAGGCTTGCTATTTTGGCTGCTGACTATGTTTCTGACGGAAGAGTAAAATAAATGACCACCCCTGTCACAGATCTGATGCATGGTGCTCAATGGGCTAAATACTATGTAAACCAATATTTGACTGGTGATTTGCCTAGCAGGATAAATCGTTATCGTTCTGGATGGAACCTTGACTCCAAAGAGTTGCCTACGCCCGAATTTTTCTTGACTTACGAACCAATTGCCCTTGACCACTGGCCGACAATTATCACGGTCTGTATAGCGACTTCTCCGTTTGAGCGAATGATGCAAGGCAGACAGGGCGACCCTCTCTACCGCGTGACATACAGTATGCGAACTTATATTTGGACAAAAACAGAAGGCTCTGAAGCGGTCACACTCATGCGAGATAGGTTGACAACAGTTGTCCGTTCGGCACTAATGGATAGACCTTGTCTGACAAGGTATGACAGTACATACGATGCCGACATGAATATTGATGAATCGTCAATGCGTGAGGAGTTTTCTGACCTAACACTAATTAAAGGTGACCGCGTATTAGCGGGGGCATATTTAGGCTATGATTTAATATTGAACGAAGTGATATATCGAGACCAAATTGCAGCAATAACTGGCTACGACATAGATAGTTACAACATGCGCAGTACGACGGAGGAATACTAATGGAACCAATTTATGACGGAACAAATGTGTCTGGCTTGCTAAAAGTATGGAATGCCACAAAGGGATATTTGGATGTAAGCACAGAAGGTCACCTTCTGACAGGCGAAACAACCGCTTGGGTTGAAGAAACCCCTGAGATTATTTCCTTGATTGAAAAGGGTTTACTCATCCTTGTTGAGGGAGAAACCACTTTGAGTCCTTCGGAAACCGTTACACCTGCTGAAAACGCAAAAAAAAAGCGGTCTTCAACCGTAACGAACCCGTCATCCACCAACACAGAAGGTCAACCTGTTGCGGATGAAACAGTTAATAAAAATGATGACAGCAAAATTAAGCCGTCAGATAATGATGTTTCAGTTGAGACTGTTTAAGTAATGTATACTCGTTTTAAAGAAATTTCTTCGACCCAAATGGAGGGTGCTAGATGGCTGGCGTAACAATTACAACCGCAGTTCGCACAGGCGCAATCAATACCGGAACAGCCCCAGCGGCAACGTTCTTCCTTCTTGGTACTTCCGAGCGTGGAAAAGGTTCTGTAGCCGTACAGGTTACTTCGCTTGAAGATTTTGAAACAAAGTTTGGTTCTCATGTAACAGGCTCATACGCGTGGTATTCAACAAAGACATTCTTTGAAGAAGGCGGAGTGAACATGTATTTCGTTCGCGTAAGCGCTGCTGCTGGCGTTGCTGGAACAAAAGCACTCGTCACCGCAACATCTTCAGGTCCTGGAATTACTTTGACCGCTGTTGGCAAGGGTGCTTGGGCAAATAACCTTGCAGTTGTTGTAACAAACAACACCACAACATTTGACCTAACTGTTACCTACAGTGGAGCAGCCGTTTTCTCAGGGACGGGTTATGCAAGCCTTACAGAAGTCCTCGCCGCTATAGCCGCAAGCACGACAGCAGGGTACTACTTCACGGCGGCACTAACGGCGTCGGCAGTTGCATCACAACTATTGGCAACAGCCGCCTCTACATCGCCTTCAAACGGTGCAGATGGAACTGTAGCAAAATCAGACTTCATCAGCGCAATTTCACTCTTCACTGAAGAACTTGGTGCTGGTGCTGTAGCCGCACCGGGTGTTGCAACAGGAGCAAGCGATACGGCTCTTTACGATGCGCTTCGTACACATGCCGCTTCTTACAACCGAGTCGCGTTGTGTGGGTTTGTGTCGACTGCTTCTCTTTCTGACGCTCGTACGGCATCAACTACATACACGGGAACAACCTCCCACGAATACATGGCTTTCTACCATCCTTGGGTACAAATTCCTAACGGCTCCGTAACCGTGGACATCCCACCAGAAGCATATGTAGCGGCTGTTCGTTCCCGTACACACAACTCAACTGGTCCGTGGAAGGCTTACGCAGGAATTGCATCAGAAGCAAAGTTTGTTTCAGGTTTAGTACTTCCTGTTAGTCGCTCAGAAGGCGACCTGATGGATGCGGCTTATGTGAACCCAATTCGTCTTATCAATGGTCGTGTCCGCATCTATGGTGCTCGTTCGCACTCAACCGTTGTCGCACAGTGGCGTTTCATCACCGCTCGTGACACGATTAACTACATCGTGACTCAGGCAAATGCTCGTTTGGAAGACCTCGTGTTCTCAACAATTGATGGTCGTTCAACATTGTTTGCGAACATCATCAACTCAATTCAATCAGTTCTTGAACCGATCCGAATTGGTGGCGGTTTGTACGAAGGATTTGACGCAACTGGTGCCCGTATTGACTACGGATACACAATCAAGTGCGACGCTTCGTTGAACCCTGTTGCCACACTTGAAACAGGAACAGTACAGGCACGAATTGGTGTTCGTTGCTCAACTGTTGGTGACAAAATCGAAGTTGATCTTATCAAGTCAAATCTAACAACTGCTTTGGCATAACGGAGGAATAAATGGCTCGTCCAACACTTTTCAAGAACCTTGCCACACAACGACAAATCGTTGGCAAGATTACACCAACGGTGGGTGCTACTGGCTTGCCTACCTTTCCTGACTATTTCACGCAGGTCTCTGGTGGCGAAATCACTGCCTCAGTAGAAAAGGTTTACCATGGTGGCGACTTGTTCTCAGAAACACTTTGCGCTCCGATGGAAATTGGTGACATCACCTTGACTGGTTATGTTTCCACAGATTCCGCTTTCATGCAGAAGATTCAGTCTTTGCGTCAAGTTGTCGGACGCGTACGCTACGACATTGATGTTCATGTTTTTGACTGTGACATCGCTGTACCGGGTGCTGACCGTCAGTACACAAAGGCATTGCTCGTTGGTTTGACCGAGCCAGATGGTGACGCAACATCAGGAACTCCTGCTACTTTTGCCCTTACATTCAGCATTTCAACTGTTTCTGTAGGCAATACTCCTGCATAACCTCAGGTGTAAAACCATATTTTACGGGGTTGCATTTTTGATATTGCTGTCGTGTTAGTGTTTCGGATATGACAAATATCCATTTCAACTCAGAAGACAGTGGAATTTCGGAATCCCCGACCATTGCTCCACGAACCGCCTATAACGAAGACATCCGCGACAACGACAATGTTCTTGATTCTCTGAAGAAAATCATTCAGGACAAAGTTCGTCGTCCTGATGTTTACATCAATGTTCCAGAGCGACCCGGCGTTCAAGTGCGAATTTCGCCAAATATCTCGCAGAACCAACTAAAGGCTTGGCGTCGTAACGCTGGCGAAGAGCGCAAATCAGGCATGGATACACTCAAGTTCTCTGCAAACCTGATTGCCGCCACGACAACAGGAATCATCGTGAACGATACTGTCGTTACTGATGAAGGTGGTGTTGAGTTAACTTTCGCTTCACCTGAAATCATGGCAATGACAAACACGACTCGTCCTCATCCTGATTGTGTTTTGGCTTTCTTTGGTCTTGAACCACACATTGAAGCCGCGGCTGTTGCAATTATTGAAGCGTCTGGCTACGGAGATACGGTTGATGCAGTGGACCCTACGAAGAGGTCTTCCGAGAGTTAACGGACGACTTCCGCATTGTTCTAGCGGCAAGGCTTGGCGACCTCTTCAAAACCGATCCAATACAACTACTGAATAGCACTAATGAAGAATGGGTCATTCGGCTCGCGTGTGCTAAAGTTATACAGACGGATAGAGAAAAACAGGAAGCGGAAATGCGACGAAATAAGTAGTCGGTTTTTGCTGGAGCGCTCATACTCCCTAACCCTTAAAACGGAGACGGATAAATGGCAGCCGAGCGCGTAGTAATTGACATTGAGGTCAACTCTGATATTGCGACGATTGAGGCTACCCGTGAAGCCCTTGAACGCTTAACCAACGCACAGAAACGTTATAACCGCGAACGCGACAAAGAACCTCGTGGAGGTCGCGGAGGCGGTGGAGGCGGTGGTGGCGGTGGTGGAGGAGGCGACGACGACGGTCGTAGACGCCCTCGTGCGCCCGGTGTAAGAGGAAGCGGTGGAGGAAAAGGTCGTTACGACGGCTTTGCTGGAAAAGTTTTTGACTTCCGCGGAGATGCGGGTAAAGGAATCGCCGCCTACGGTGCTCTTCTCAAGATGGTCAACAAACTGTCAATGATTTCTTTGCCATTATTGGCTGGTGCTCTGGGTGGAATTTCCTTGGCTTTTCAAGCAGGAACTTATTTCATCAAAATGTACAGGGCGGCGATGTCTACGCTTGCCTCAACTGTTGGTCTCGCATTTGTCGCCATCACTACGTTCCTTGCGGCACAGAGAGAGTTTGCTGTTGTTCAAAACTCTCCTCAGTACGCTAAGGCAACACAGTCATCTTCCGACCGTATGGTCGCCGCTGGTGAAGCAATGTCAATGTTTGTTGACAACAGTGATTTGGCTGTTATTGGCGCTAAAGGTCTTCAATCGGCTTTCACTACTTTAAGTAAGGTGCAACCAGTTACTGGTGCGACCGTAGGTGCCTTCACGACACTGACAGATTATGTTGCTGGTCAGGGCGGAGACATAGAGGGCAATACCAAGAAACTCGCTGACTTCTTTGCAAAAATGCAAAAGACTGGAACTGTGGCTGGTGCTTCAGCAGAAGCAAAAGCATTAGGTCCTGATTTTGAGAAGATAGTTAAAGAAGCCAGTGCTCTGGGGTTCAAGACAAACGAAGAATTTACAAAAGCAGCCCTTGCAGGCAACCTTGGTGAAACTTTTGCAACGATGTATGCAGGAACCTTAGACTCGTTAAATAATACGGTGATGGGTCGTTTCAAGCAGGCTACAACAGCAATTAAGGCACAATTAACTGACTTGGGTGGTGAGTACCTTTCCGAGACAGGCGGAGCGATAGTCCGTTTGCAAGGAATTATTCAAACAACGATTGCTCGTCTTGCTTATGTTCTTAATGACTTCGATGCCGCTGGCAAAATGGGCTCCTTCATGGATATGGTTCAGAAAGGGGCAGACAAATTAATAGTCGTTATGACTAAATACTTGGGCACAACACCCGACCTGTTTGAATTTTTCGGTAATTCATTCAACAGTATTGCTAACGCTTTTGACGCTATGCAAGATTGGATGAGACAGTTTCAAGCCGCTGGAACAATGATTAATGAATACTTTTTCAAACCGTTGTTTAATGCACTTGGTCAAAGTTTTACCGACAGTATGGAAAGCCTCTCTAACACTATTAGTAGCAACGGTCCTGCTATTGAATCTTTCGCTAATGGAATAGCAAAGGCTCTAACATCCATAGGAAAATATGGTAATGAAATTAGGAAACTTTTCATTACAGCATTACCCGTTTTGACCATACTTCTCAAAGTTGTTGAATTGTTCTTTAAAGGTTTAGGTGCCTTCGCCAAGGCTGCATCCGTCGTTTCTAAGGCTCTTGCGAAACTTGGAACTTTTGGAAAGATTGCTGGTGGTGTTGTTTCTGTGGTCGCACTGTATTCTTTGTTCACTATTGCAACACGATTCTTTAAGACTCTTGGCTCCATGTTTGGTAAAGATATGAAAGATAAGCACATCAGAGCGAACAATGTTTTTGTAAACGGTTCCACAGGTCTTGGAACTGGAAGTACTCCAGGTGGGGGAGGAAAACCAACAGGAAGATTTGGTAAAGCAAAACAGATGCTCGGTGATGCTGGATACACTGCTGGTGGATTCGCCTCCGGTCTTGCTCTGACATTGGGTGGCAGTTATCTCATGGGTAAGGGCTCTGAGGCTGGTGGGTACGACACCGTAGGCGGAACAGCATTAAAAACTGCGGGTATTGCTGGTATTGGAACTGGTGCCGTATTGATGGCTGCTCCCACTACTGCCATCACCGCCGCTGGAGGTTTGGTGAGTGGCGGTGCGTTGACAGGTCTTAGTGCCACGGCTGCTGGTGCTGGAGCAATCGCCGCACCAATTGCAGGAGCAGCCGCTGCATACGGAATCGGAAGTTATGCCGCAAGCAAGTTCAACGACGACTCGGTGAAATCAAGAATGGGAGCCGCAGGAATTGGAGCCGCGGGTGGTGCGCTTACAGGTGCCGCGGCTGGTGCCGCACTGACGGCATGGGCAGGACCTGGCGCGTTAGTTGGTGCGGTGGTTGGAGCAGGTGTTGGTGCACTAATTGGTGGGGTCACTGGTTATTTTAAAGCGGGAAAGCAAAGAAAAGAAATACGTAAAGCCGCCAAGGGTATTGCAGAAGAATTTGGGAACGCGGTTGAAGCAGGTTTTGAGGGCGGGAATGTTGATGATCTTTTAGCGGCTCGCGACAAGATGATGGCAGACCAGAGAAAACTCATCTTGGAGGGCGGAGATGCAGAATATGCTGCTGAAGCATTAGAAAAATACAATGAAGAGTTTACAAAACTAAACACTGAAATTGACAACTACACAGGAACTGTTGCTATCTCGGAAAAGTTTTTTGGTGTAGGCGCAGAGGCTTTAAATAAACTTGCTACCGCCGCTGGTGTAAACCTAAGAGACGACTTGCTCAACTTCCAAGAAGTCTTGAATCTTGTAGGGACAACCGCCGTAGACAAAGCACGATTGATTAAATTGGCTTGGTCAAACATAGGTGCTTTTGCAGTTTCCGAGGTAACGAGTTACTTTGATAAGCAACAGCAGGCACGAGAACAATCCAAGTTGGTTGACTCTGACGAGATGAGGCTTGTTGGTGGGCAAACAGGCATTGAGACACAACAGTCGTACCTTAATAATCTAATTAAGTTTAACGTTTCTAAATATGGTGATACTGGTGGATTAGCGAATGCTGGCGTGACCCTAGAAACCCAACTTGGCGAGGGTGGTCGTTTAAGTGGTCTTTCTGATGCGGATAAGGCAAGTTTGCGGGCGGAATTAGTAAACGCTGGCGGCACCCCTGAGCAGGTATTAGGCAACATATTTGCAAGCGGTGGTAAAGGCGTTCTTGCTGAACTGCTTGGTGGTTCCGCAGGTATACCAGCATCGGTTATGAAGATGGATGAAAAAACAGGCAAATCAGTCATTGATGAGGATTTGTTAAACCAAAAGGTACTTGAGAGAGTAAAATCAGACCCGTACTTCCTTGCAAACGTGGCAACAGCGATGGAAAAAGAGGCATTAATAAATCCAAAACAAATGCCCGGTAAAGATATGAATGCACTGTTTAACCCAACGACGCCGGGTAGTATTGCGGCTTTTCAGGGTGGTGGTGCGTCTGTTCCTCCTGCTTCGGTAGTAGCGCCGAGTTATGTGACGACAAATGTCAATGCGCCCATAATTAGTCCTGAAGTACTCAAACAAATCAATGAGGCTGTCGCTAAGGGTATTCGTGACGCAAAAGAACGCGGTGCTACAGCCAGTATTGGAAGAACTAGGGGATAATTATGGCTCAAAACTTTGTAAATGTTTATGTCAGATTGAAAGACACAACATTTGAAGCCAACCGCATAAACGAAGTAACGGGTTCTGCACCACCGCTGATTTTAAGAATGCTTACTGGCGACTCCAATAGCGATAGAGATTTTATTTTCCCGTATAGTCCAAGGGAAATCAACGTAGGCAAACTTTCTGATGAAATGGTTCAGATAGCACGACCGGGCACAACCCCTATTGTTGCTTTTAAGAGTCACAACTTGATGACAATTGATTTTACTGCTTTGATTGCATATCCGGGTGACGGGATGATTAAAGACGTAGAGATGGAAATGTATGCTCTGCGTCAAATGGCATCTAGTAGCAATCGTGTTTTTCAGTTACTGAATTACGATATTTTCACTTACCTACCTTTCACCTATAGGAATATGTCTGCGGAAAGGCAGAGTTCACTGTTTTTTTCAATAACTGAGATGAGTGTTGATGTTGTTCGGAGAAACAAGGACAACAAGATTACGAGCGCAAATGTTAAAATCAGTTTGGTTGAGAACAGAAACCCTAAGATTAATATCACCTTGATACCGCCTATAAAGTTCAAAAAACCTGTTGACAATTGCAAAGTAGCGAAGTATGCAAAAAAGTACCCAAATAAATGCAAGCCCAAAAAGACGGATGAACCATTGGGTCCTAGCGCTTCTGAATCGTCAGAAACCAATGCGAATAAGTTTATAGCGGCGCAAAAGGCAAAGGGATGTGAACACCATCCTAAAAAGGTTCCAAAATGGATTTGTCCGGGTCAGCCCGGATATGGAAAACCATAAATCGGGATTAAATAGTGATTACAGATAAAACAATTATCATCACTGGTCATGACGATACCCCTCTTTTGAGTGCTCAAATAGCACAGAGTGTTACTTCAATTATTGTCAACTATACGGTTGATGGCGCTTCTCAGGTCACCGTTGAACTTGTTGACGAAAATCTTGAAATGTGGAATAACAACTATTTTCAGGTTGGCAATATTGTTGAGTTTTTTGATGGCACCTTGACCGAGAACTACATGATTGCTAGTCATGAAATATCCAACGGGGAGGGTGAATATTTTAAAATAAAAATTGAACTCCGCACAGAGGCAATTCAGAGGATGAAACTGGATAGACAGCCTGAAGCGTTCAAATCAACCACAGCCTATGAGTATGCGCAAAAAGTTGCAAAAAGGTTTGGTTTAGCGTTCATTGGTCAAGAACCAAAAGGTATTAAAACTACGACCATCAAGGTCAAGCAGGACAAAAATAGAGAATCTGTTTATGATGTTCTTGTTCGTTCAGCAAAAGACCTGCAATATCTTTGTTTCGTGATGTATGCGATACCAGAGGGTGGGAGGACGCCTGTCCCCACACTATTTTATGGTTCCCCAAATTGGTTGCTTGGGCGTTGGGGTGTGGAGAAAACTGAAGTCTTTACATTTACCACCACTGACGGAAAGACAGAGAAGCGTCCGCTTTATTTCATTCCTTTGAAATATCCAAATGACAATAAACTCAACTTTTTCCTTACCGATGTCCCCGAAATGAGACGGTCTATGGACAGTCCAAAGGAGTCTGAAGGCACCGCAAATATCTGGGTTGGAGACAGACATGAAGAGAACATAGGTAGTGCGTATAATATAAGGGCAGGCATGACTGTCGTTGTTTACGGAATCAAGGGTTTTGATAAATCAGCATATTTGATTACATCAGTTGAGTATCAGTACGGACAGCCAGAACCTATAAAAATCAGGTTTGCAACTTTGGAAAAAATCAACCCCGAAGATAAAAAGAAAATTGACGCAAAAGTCGCTGAAACAACAGTGATTGGTTAGGGAGGATATTATGACAGCAACTTTAGGAGGCGACGGGTTAGACGACATGCAACGTGCCGACTCGTCACAGATGACCAATGCCTCATTTTCATCAATTCATATTGGTGTAGTTACAGCGACTTCAGATGCTACGAAAACTGGTTTCGTTCGGATTCCTGCATTAAATCAATCTGCACAACTTGGTCCTTTTAAGTTTTTGGAACCTTTTTCTTTCCCTGTGACTACACCTGTCAAACAGACCCTTACCACCACCTCAGCGGTTGTGTCGGGGACTACGGTACTTACGGGTGCTTCGCTCTCCAACACGACCACAGACCTGTCTGGCGTGTACTCAGGGTCGTTGACGTTACCTGCCGTAGGAACACGGGTGCTTGTAGTTTTCCTTAACGACTCCCTTGACGAGGGTGTTATTGTGGGAAAAATATGAACACCATTCGCTTGCCTATTCGGTTTAGTTCCGTTTCTTCGCAAATGGAAACAATTGATGAAACCACCGACGAGTATTACGCAACATTGATTGGTTTCGCAATACAGATTGAGAATAATTCTTTACCCATTTCAACTTTCTATGGTGCTTCTGACCCAGTTTTTGACGACCGTCAAACGGGAAGAATCGTCCAAGAAGTTTCAAGATTTATCCCCGAAATAAAAGTCATAGAGGTCAACACCGTGAAAGACGATACTGGTAGAGTGAACTTAGCAATACGATTTCAAAGGTTGTCATAATCATGGCTTCACCAAACTTTTCCTCATACATTGATTTAACCATCAATGATAAATCAATTACCGAAGTCTATGACGCTTCTGTTCAGTATGCGCAAACATCTCTGCCCGAGTTTGACCCTCGTGTCGGCACAATTGAAAACGCACTACTAGAGGCTGTCGCTCATGCGACTGGAAGTTTGATAGCGACAATAAATACGCTTCCTGATGGTTTGATGGAAGGTCTGCTCAAATTGATGGGCTTTTCTCGTGTGGAAGCAACCCCGTCCGCAGCGACTGTATCGATTACTTTGTCAATTAATACAGGTGCAACGATTTCTGCTGGTACTGTTTTCTCTTACAATGTTTTTGATGCTGAAGGTGTTCTCACACAATACCTGTACGAAACAACTACCGACCTAACGATTGCTTCAGGTTCAACAACTGCCACAGCGGCTGTTGTCGCTTCTGACCCATCTGCATATCCAGACATTCCAATTGGAACGGAATTAACCGTAGTTTCTAGTACTCCGTTCATTCTGAGCGTAACAATAACCTCAGTTTCAACTGTCGGAACAGACACGGAAACAGACACAGAATACTTTGACCGTGCTACAACCTTTCTTGGTTCACTGAGTTCCTCTATTGCAACGGCATCTCAGTTAACGAACTATATTGCTGTGAATTACCCCACGGTTAGCCGTTTTAAAGTATTTGACTTGACACAAGCAAAAGAAAATGACATTGTCAATGCCGTCCTGACATCTAACGTGGTGACACTTACGACTCGTTATGCTCATGGTTTCTCTGTTGGGGACAGCGTGATAGTCGCAGGGATGGCTACAGCCACCTACAACGGAACATACACAATCACTGTTGTTCCAACAACCACAACATTTCGTTACGCAAAGACAAACGCAAACATAGCGACCGCCGCTACGACAGTTGGAAATGTAGTTCTTGCTAACGGAATGCTTTACGCAACGGCAAATGTTGGCGGTGCTGTAACGATTTCTATGTGCGACTCAGCAGGTGACGCCATTTCTGTTGCCCAAAAACTGATTATCAAAGAAAATATTGAGTCAAAAGTTGTTGCTGGTCTAAACATTTATTTGCATGACATGAATACATTCAATGTTGATGTAGCGGCAACTATCGTAGTTGAACCAAATTACTCAACTTCTGATGTTGGTACTGCCGTATCTGAAGCGATAGAGGCTTACCTTTCCATCGCTGGTTGGGATTTTGCGACATCAGTGAGCGCACTGTATTTGACAACAATCGCATCACGCATAACGGGTGTTAAATATGTTTCAGCGATGGACGCAACACTTAATGGTGCTACCGACTTCGCCTCTAACGACTCTTTGAATGTTACGGTTCTGCAAAAAGGCGCTATTCCTATTGGTTCCTGCACAACAACGGCTTCGGCTTAAATATGGGAGTCATTTCCAACTACATAGATGAGTCGGAACGACTATTCCTAGAGAGTACTGCTTTCGCTGCTTCGGTGGATAATTATTGGACTTCAAACGGAACACTAAGTGCTGACCCTGTAATTTTCCAAGATGCTGATTTTGGTTCCCTGAAACTAACTCCTTCAACCTCTGAGCACTACATAAAATATAATTATTGGGCGGTTCCAGCAACCGACATTCCGTCGCAGTATGCGGTAACGCCCAACCAAGACATCAACGATTTTGTTGAATCTTTCTTTTGGGTTAGGTCAACTGTCAACTGCACAATCTATTTGAAGACAGTGCTAACTAAGGTCACATACAACAGTGGTACACAAAAATACATGTTGTCCACAAACGCGCAAGACATAATCACAGGCAGTGAAGGTACATACAGTATAACTTTGGGCGCTTTAGACCAAAATAGGTTTCATCTACTAAGGGCTGTCCCTGTCCAACTTCCAACAACGGGAAACTATTCAGTTTCCGTGCAGTTTCGTGTAGTTTTTGACACTTTAGTAAATGCTTCCCTAAATATTTCTCGTCCAACATCGCATCCTTCGCTCAGGGTTTTTAGAAATGGATTTGCTTCCGAGGTACTAGGTGTACTGCCTGAAGTTTTCCTAGAGTCTGATACCGCTGATTTTTCAACCAATCAACCGACTTTTGTTTTAAGTAGATTTACTGAACTCGCCTGCTCCGTTGCCGACGATGTTTACGACAAGACTTTTCAATTCCTGTACCTTGATACTTCGCAAGGTCAGGACAGTACTGAACTTGACAGTTTTAGCACTCTCATTAATCCAAATATCTGCGACAGCAACACCCTTTTCTGGCTTTCGCAGTTCCGCGGTAGACCAATTTTGGTCACCTATCAGCCTTCAACTGAAGGTGTTGGTTGGGAGGTATTCACCCTTGACAGCGCGACAAGTTTGCTCGACGGGAGCAATGTTCTCGGAACCGACGCGTCAGCCTCGTCGCAGTTGCCTTCAGGTATTGATGCTTTTGCTAGATGGCAGGTTGAAACTGGTTATTACGGTCATAATGCAGGCACATTGCAGTCAATGGTTGGTGCAATTCAACGCGCTCTCACGAATCAAAAAATCGTTAGTTACACAAAGTCAACAAATCAGATTGCTTTTACGACAAGCCAAGCAGAGACATTTGGTACGGTCGTCGGCGATATTGGTAGTTCTGTAGCGAACATTCTCGCCCTAATTGAGCCAGCAAGACCCCTGGGAATGATTGTCACTCACACGCTCACCGCTTGATGTAGAATAGAGGAGTAACTTTAAGATTGGGGAATTCATGGAAGAGAAAGAATCCGAACTTTCCGTGGATAAAGAAATAGAGCAACTCATTAGAGAGTCAATGCCTGAAGGTCTTGTAACCAATTTTATTATTATCGCAGAAGTGGCTTCTAGTTCCCAACAGGAACTGTCGCTATCTATATCTGATTCAATGACCCCATGGCTTGCCCATGGAATGTTGGAATTGGCTATAGAAATGATGCGCTCAGGCGAGTACCAATTCCCTTACATGGAGGAAAATAATGAACAATAACATCAAAGCAAATGTCAGTGATCAGGCAGTAAAAGGCGCGGTTCTTGGTGGTCTTGCCTACCTAGCCACAAAATACGGCGTTTCTGCTGAGGTCGTCGCTGTAGTGACACCAGCAGTTTTGGCTGGTCTTGCTCTCTTGTCAACAAAGATTGGCGACAAGAATACAACTGCGATTTTTTCAGTTGTTGCCAAGATTGTTGAAGCACAGACGAATACCAAGAAAAAGGCTTAACGCTTCTAATTTAAGGCTTACAAGTGTTGTATTCTTGATAGTGAACGGCTTTTTGCCGTCCCCTTGATGGAGTGAGGAACGATGCTTGCAGGAAAATACAACATGGTTTGCGACCAAGGCTCTACGTTTTCACGGACGATTGAGATAAAAGACGCAGATGGTGCGGTTTTTCCTCTGACTGGCTATACGGCACGGATGCAGGTACGGCGCGATGTCGACACGGCAACCACACTGATTGAACTGACCAGCGCCAATGGTCGCATTGCTATCAATGGTGCTCTAGGCGCAATTACCATGACTTTGACTCCAGATCTGACAGCAGCCCTCACTCGCGGTGGTGTTTATGACTTGGAAATCATAAAGACCTCTACTAGTGAGGTCTACAAGGTAATCAGAGGCGAATTCAGACTAGAGAAAGAGGTTTCGCGATGAGTAATGTCACTCAGGTAACTATGGGTAATGCGGACTACAACATTGTCCTTGAAGACCAAAGAAATATTGTTGAAATTATCCACGAGGAACCGAACACTGTTCAGGTTATTGTTCCCGGTGTTTCATCTTCCGCCAAAACCAACATCTCTTACGGTGTTGGCTACCCATGGATTCAGGTGGTTGTTTAAATGCCTGTACAGGCTTCCGATTACGGGAATATTGGTGATGTCTACATTGATACTGCTACGGGGAACTTTTATGGTCCTAAAACAGCGGCAGGCTGGCCGGATACGCCATTTTTCACGGCTTTGAATGTCGAGGCTGCTGATGCCGCAGTACTCAATGACCGCCATATCCATACCCAAAGTGCCGCTTCCTCTACTTGGAGTATTTCTCATGCCTTGGGTGGCAGACCTTCCGTAACGATTGTTGACAGTGCGGGTACGGTTGTCGTTGGAGAAGTTGTGTATAATAGCAATACAGTTATTACGGTTCTTTTTTCAGCGCCATTTTCTGGCTTCGCTTATTTGACCTAAGGATTTAAAAGATATGGCACAGAAGTTTCTCACAAACATTAACTTAAATCAGAACCAACTAGTTAATGCCACGTTTGAAGTTCTTGCCACCAACCCGTCCTCAGGCAACTTTGAAGGTCGGATGTACTTCAACAGTTCCACATTCACCGTTATGGTGTATGCGAATGCGGCGTGGAGAAAATCTGTTCATTCCATCGTTTCTGGTGGTGGGGCAGGAATCGCTGAAGCGCTTACCGTCTCAGAATCAAACGGAACAGTAACTCTTACCCTCGCTGTTGCCGACGCGGACAGTGCTGGTCTCTTATCTGCGGCATTTTTTGGTGACCTGAATGATGCCACTTCTTCGGCTACTGCGAACAAACTCGCTAAGAGAGATGCGAGTGGCAATCTTTCCGTTGCCACACCTTCAGCCGACGCCCACGCCGCGACAAAGGCTTATGTAGACGCCGCCCGCTCGGGTCTTGATGTAAAAGAATCTGTCCGTGTGGCATCAACCGCCAATATCGCGCTTTCTACCGCCCTTGAAAACGGGGATGTTGTTGACGGCGTCACACTGGTTACGGGTGACCGAGTACTCGTAAAGAACCAAAGCACTGCATCTGAAAACGGTATCTACGTTGTTCAGGCTTCTGGTGCCGCCGTTCGTGCAATTGATGCCGACTCAAACACAGAAGTCACAACGGGAATGTTTACCTTCGTTTCCGAAGGTACTGTAAATGCTGACTCTGGTTTCGTTCTTTCAACAAACGACACCATCACCCTTGGTACGACAGCACTTACTTTCGTACAGTTCTCGGGCGCAGGTCAAATTACCGCTGGTGCGGGTCTCACCAAAGATGGAAACACACTTGATGTAGTTGGTACGGCAGACCGCATCACGGTTAATGCTGATTCTGTCGACATCGCATCCACCTACGCTGGTCAATCAACAATCACCACGCTTGGCACTATCACTACGGGTACATGGAACGGCACCACAATTGCCGTAGCAAACGGTGGTTCAGGTGCTACAACTGCATCAAGCGCTCGCACGAACCTTGCAAGCACATCGGCAAGTGGGCTCACCACAAGCACTCCAGTGTTGGCTCGTATTGCCAAGCAGGGTTGCGCGGTAAGTAGCGCAGGAGTTTCAACTACTACGGTTACCCATAACTTTGGCACAACAGATGTTATTGTTCAGATTTATGAAGTTTCTGGGGGAGCAACAGTGATTGGTGATGTTACGAGAACTAACAGCAACACTATTTCTGTTGTTTTGAACGGCACAATTTCCGCCAATGACTACACAATTGTGGTCACTGGCTAAATAACGCAACTGACCTTGAGGGGTTAGTTCGATACAAAATAGCGATTGAGGTCGCAGTGGCACAAAAATTTACAGTTCCTATTAGCATCGCGCAGTTGGCTTCTGCTGGCTCTGATGCACTTACCGTGTTTGTTAACGGTGAGACCTATGGTCGCGTCAAACTTGAAGCAGGCGGACGCTTGTCTTGGAGTGATGGAACTGGAAACTATGACACTAATTTGTATCGCGATAGTGCGAATGTTCTCGTTACTGACGATGTCTTAAAGGCTACTTCTGGTCTTGTGACTTTGGCTATCAATGCTGTCCCAACAGCATCTTTGCCTGATGGTGCTCTTGCTGTAGACACCCTGAATAATGTTTTTTACTTCAGGTCTAATGGGACTTGGCAAGAAGTAAGCGGTGCAGCCTCATCCTTGACTGGCGACATAGATGGTGGCAATCATCTAATAGACATTGAAGAGGCAGAAGTAACAAACTACATATTATCCACTTTTGATGGAGAGGCAATAATCTAATGGCTGGAGCAAGAATACAACTCAAGAGGGGAACCGCCTCTCAATGGACTAATGCGAACACTGTCCTATTCGTAGGTGAAATTGGATACGAGACCGATACAGCCAAGTTCAAGATAGGCAACGGCACAAGCGCATGGGTGGATTTGGCTTATGCCACGGCAAACAATGGTCAGAGCGTATCAACATCAGCGTCACCAACCTTTGCTGGTTTGAATCTAAACGGCAATGTTGTCTTTGAGGGTGCAACCGCTAACGAATTTGAAACAACTCTTGCTGTAACTGACCCAACCGCCGACAGAACCGTCACATTTCAAGATGCAACTGGAACTGTCGTTTTAAGAGACTCTACGGATACTCTCACAAACAAAACTTTGACTAGTCCAACAATTACAACTCCAACAATTACTGGAGCGGTATTCAACGATGGCTCGGTAGTTTTTGAAGGTACGACTGCTGATGCCCACGAAACAACTCTCGTAATAACCGATCCAACAGCGGATAGAACAATCACTTTCCCTGATGCAAGTGGAACCGTTGCTGTTGGTGGGTCTACGCCAACTTTTGCTCAGGTCACACTAAGTAACGCGCCAACAGAGTCAACGCATGCGGTAACAAAGCAGTATGCGGACGCTATTGCCGCTGGTATCAACTGGCATGAGTCAGTAAAACTTGCAACTGCCACCGCTCTGTCTGGTACCCCTACCTACAGTAATGGAACTAACGGTTTGGGTGCAACGCTTACGGCTACCGCCAATGCCCGTCTTTCTGTTGACGGTACGAATGCAACAACAAACGACAGAATCCTTGTTAAGAATCAGGCAAATACTGTTCATAACGGTATCTATAAAGTTACCGACCAAGGTTCTGTTAGCACACCATACATCTTGACGAGAGCGGTTGACCAAGATGGCGTTTCAGACAATGTCGTTCGTGGTGACGCAACATATGTTGCTGACGGTTCTGTAAACGCTACACAAGGATTCTTGATTAGTTCTTCTGGCACTTCTGGTGACAGTTTGCTTCATGTTATTGGAACTGACCCAATTACTTTTACGCAATTTACTGGTACAGCAAACATTACTGCTGGAACGGGAGTAACAAAGACTGGAAACACTCTCTCAATCGGTCAAAGTGTCGCAACAACTGACAATGTTACTTTTGGTGTTGTCTCTGCTTCCCTCACAGGAAATGTCACGGGAAATGTTACAGGAAACGTCACGGGCAATGTCTTGGGCAATGTCACAGGCAACGTCACAGGAGCCCTGACTGGTAATGCCAACACTGCCACGCAACTTTTCACGGCACGCACTATTGCTGGTCAGTCTTTTGATGGAACTGTTAACATTTCTATCGCTCCAGAAAACTTAACTGGTGTCACCTCATCAGCCGCTGAATTAAATATTCTTGATGGTGCCCTTTTAAGTACGACAGAACTCAACTATGTAGACGGTGTCACTTCTGCCATTCAGACGCAAATTAACGATAAAGCAAACAAGGAATCCCCAACATTTACGGGAACGGTTACAATTCCAAGCGGCGCATCCATCTCTGGCTTTGCTCCACTCGCTTCACCCACCTTTACCGGCACACCAACTTTGCCAACTGGCACTATTGCCACCACACAAACCGCAAGTAATAACTCCACAGCAGTTGCTACGACCGCCTATGTTGATGCGGCAGGCACTCTAAAAGCCAACCTTGCTAGTCCTACTTTCACTGGTACGCCAACACTTCCGACTGGAACCATCGCTACAACTCAGACCGCTTCCAATAACTCTACGGCTCTCGCCACAACAGCCTATGTTGATACAGCAGACGCTCTCAAGGCAAACTTGGCGTCACCTACCTTTACGGGAACCCCAACACTTCCTACGGGAACAATCGCTACTACGCAGACCGCTTTGGATAGTTCCACCAAGGTTGCTACAACCGCCTTTGTTACTACGGCAGATGCTCTCAAAGCAAACCTTGCTTCACCAACATTTACGGGAACGCCGACTTTACCAAGTGGAACGATTGCCACAACCCAAACGGCAAACAATAACTCTACGGCTCTCGCCACAACAGCCTATGTTGATACAGCAGACGCGTTGAAGGCAAACCTCGCCTCACCAACTTTCACTGGCACTCCAACACTGCCGACCGGAACGATTGCTACCACACAAACCGCAAGTAATAACTCCACAGCAGTTGCCACAACGGCGTATGTTGATACGGCGGATGCTCTCAAGGCGAACCTTGCCAGCCCAACATTTACTGGAACACCTACGCTCCCCACGGGAACTATTGCCGTAACTCAGACTTCTCTTGATAATAGTACCAAGGTCGCTACTACTGCCTTCGTTCGTGGAGAAGTTGCGGCACTTGTTAATAGTGCTACCGCAACCTTGGACACACTTGGTGAAATCGCCAGCGCACTTGGAAACGATGCAAACCTTTCCGCAACGCTTACCGCCAGTATTGGTACAAAAGCGAACACTGCCTCACCAACATTTACGGGTACGGTAACAATTCCTACTGGTTCCTCAATTACGCTTCCTACGGTTGCAAGCGGAATCAACCATTCAGGTTCAACTTCGGGGACAACCAAATTGCAGGCTTCCGCCGTTGCATCAGGGACAATCACATTGCCTGCTGTAACGGGAACAGTTGTCACAACTGGCGATTCGGGCACGGTGACCAGCACAATGATTGCCGATGGAACTATCGTCAATGCCGACATCAATGCTTCAGCGGCTATCGCTTTGAGTAAACTCGCAACAAGCACTGCTGGCAATATTATTGTCTACAACTCATCAGGAGTTCCTACTGCTGTTACTGAAACGGGAGATGTAACAATCTCTGATGCTGGTGTCACGGCTATTGCCTCGGGGGTAATCGTTGATGGTGACATTAACGCTTCAGCGGCTATTGCTCTCAGTAAACTTGCGACAAGTACCGCTGGTAACATTATTGTTTACAACTCGTCTGGCGTGCCGACCGCAGTAACAGAAACAGGAGACATCACAATCTCTGACACTGGCGTTACGGCAATTGGTTCTGGTGTAATCGTTAACGCGGATGTTTCCACAACAGCGGCTATTGACCTCGGCAAACTCGCTGATATTTCAACAAACGCTCAAACAGCCTCATACACACTGGTTTTGGCAGACAAAAACAAGGTTGTTGAAATGAATGTTGCCTCTGGCAATACGCTCACTATCCCACCAAACTCGTCGGTTGCGTTCGCTGTTGGAACCCAAATCAGGGTCCTTCAAACAGGCGCAGGTCAATGTACCCTCACAGCGGGTGCAGGTGTTACAGTAAACGCAACACCGGGTCTGAAACTTAGAGCACAGTGGGCGTCAGCCACACTTCTAAAACGAGCAACAGATACTTGGGTAGCATTGGGAGACCTTTCAGCATGAGCATGACAGGAAGTGGAGATCAGGAGAGTGGAGGCAAAAAGCCGTCTACACCCATCATTGGTGCGTCTACCGTAATACCCGTCGTCAACAACACAGCGGGCAACTACGCACAACAAGTATCGGTTGCTTTCACTCCATCTGCTTATGCAGGTAAGGGAACCGTCTCTACTTATACTGTTACAAGTAGTACTGGTTTTTCAAACACTGGCGCCTCTTCGCCTATTGTTGTTACCAGTCTGCAATCTGGCGTTGCTGTCACCTTTCAGGTTCGCGCAAGAACCAGTACGGGGGTGGACTCCGATTTGAGTCAAGGTTCTGCTACGGCGGTCACTCCACCATATTTCCCTCCTTATTTTCCTCCTTATTTCCCACCGTTTTTCCCGCCTTTCTTCCCTCCGTTTTTCCCGCCTTTCTTCCCTCCGTTCTTCCCTCCGTTTTTTCCGCCTTTCTTTCCTCCTTATTTCCCACCTTATTTCCCACCCTTCTTCCCTCCGTTCTTCCCACCATTTTTCCCACCTTATTTCCCACCCGGATTTAAGTAAGATAAAATAAATACCGTTATCAAACACAGGAGTCATCATGCCACTTTCACAAGAACAACTAAATAAAGCCAAAGCAGAAGCAGTCGCGCATTTGGAGTACTCAATCAACATCCTGTGCAACTCTCTTGGCGTAGATGTAACAAGCATTGATGACACATATGCTCACGAAGTAGTAGAGGGCGAGCCTCTTTTTCTGACACATGAATTGCTCAAAAAACAGGTCGCCAATCTTGCTCTTTTAACGAACGGTAACTGATGATGACGATTGAACCAATACTTCAGAAAAAAGAAAACCCTCCTCTCGTCCAAATTCCATTAGGTAGGAATGACAAGAATATTGATAACGAAATTGTCCGTTATGACACTGAAAATAAAAGGTTCTTTACAGACAGCACTCCGTTATCAATTGGATGCATGACACCTACTTCTGTTGCTTCACCAATAGAAGAAGATGAAGATGAAGAAGGAGAACAATAAATGCCAACCACCTGTAGTGCAGGCTCCACTGACAAACTTTACGATGTTGACTATGTAAAAAACAAAGATGAGTATTGGTTCGCTTTTTCAATGATGGTCACTGGTCTTGACCCCGCCAACTTTGCTAATACAACAATTGATGAGCATGTTGAGGCATTGCGCGAGACATTCAATATGAGCCTTGACCCAGCAGCAACACAACAACACGAGATTTTTTTGCCGACCGCATTTGCTGCTCATCATTGGACACGAAGCCAATACAGATCTTTTATATATCAAATGAGACTACGGTGGCAGACGCTACAAATTTGTAAATATCTGGAGACACGATGAACGCAGAAACACTTTTTACCGCTCTTATTGCAACCAAACTTTCATCTGTTGGTGTTGAGCATGTAACGGCTTCAAGCAGACAAGAATTTAATGAATATATCGCTGGCTGTAGGCAGACCGCAGTGGATGCAAACTTGGATACGAGGCACATCGCGAGAGGGTTTGAGATAAGCACAAACTTCTTCAATATGCTTCACAATATTTCCGAGGACTTGCAAAGTGTTTGGTTCCAATCAGCCCTTATTGAGGAATTGCTTATTTCTGTAAAGCAACCACAGTCTGTCCTCATACTCAATGGAGCCACATATAGGTTCCGTACACTTGAGGTGCTTGGACAAATGGAAAACATCTCTATTAATTTTCTGAACAACCACTACTTTTTTTGGTTTGAAGAACATCTAAAAAACACCAACGATAAATACTCTTTTGGATATAGTGCCTATTTGGAAGATGAACTCATTACCGACAGAACACCAAAATTTGATATGGTTCTTGCCACGGCTCACAACTTTCACCAAAACGACATTTTTCTTGAATCTATAGTTGATTCATTGAATCCCGGTGGAATTTTGGTTATTGAGGCTGCGAACCATTCTGGTGAAATTTACGCACCAACCTATAAATTTCACGAATATTACCCAATGCACGAAATATTGATGAACGCATCAGGTAAATCGTTCCATATAGCCAATTTCTATGGATTTACAGTCTTTGTAAAGGATTAAGTTTGTGATGAACATAAGCGACCCCCAAGAGTTCGTTCGCATTACCCAAGATTCCAATGGTGTCAAAGAAGTCGTTAACACATTTTTTGCAGACGCAGAAAGTAAGAACGATAATTGGCATGATTCTGTTCTTCCAATTTCTATCTATGATATTCGGATTGATGGCGCAGGTGGAAAACAGACAGACATCCTTAGTAAATACAAAGGAAAAGTTACCTTAATTTTCAATGTTGCCGCTGGGTGCGGGAATATACCTCAGCATGGTGCGTTGGAAGAACTTCACCAAATGTATAAGGACGAGCCTGACTTTAATGTTTTGGCTGTCGTGGTTGACGACTTCGTATGCCACGGCTATCCAGAATTTCAGCAGGGTCTAGACCATTACATTGCCGAAAACAATCTCTCAATAACTGCGGGGGAACTTGCAAAACAGTATGCGGAAGAAAATTTTGGTACATCTTTTGAGTTTTCTGAAGTAACAAACGGTAGATGGGATAAGCACACATACGACGCAAGTTATGTGCCGGGTAAGGAAAACCTTCAAGAACAGCACCCATTGTGGTGGTATCTGACTGGTGCACACAATGCAGACATTCAGCCAAACGGTGTTCCGTATATAACAGAAACAATCCCATGGTCGTACTCCTCGGAACTAGACGAGAACGGAACCATAAATCCCAAAGCATGCGTCAAGGTGCATAGTCCGCTTGGTGGAAATTTTGAGAAATACCTGATAGACAGAACGGGCACAAAAGTTAAGCGTTATGCCAATGGATTCCTTTTAGGTGAAAGAAATATAAACGGCGAAACTTTTCCTTGGTTTAATGAGACTTGGAAGGATGACGGTAGGCGAGACCATAACCCCAAGACCGACCCTATGGACGGGGAAATTTACAAGTCATTCAATGGCAATGGGGTGGAATATCCAAACATTCTTCAAAGAAAAGGCATAGAAGTATCTTTGGAGATAATCAAAAAGGATATTGATTATCTGCTTTCAGAGTAACCATATCTTGTAGATGACTTCTTTTTACCGAATTGGCTACAAAGGTCCGTGCCTCTACTTTTTACATATTCCCCGAACATCGGGAACATACATTATTGACAATGTCAGAAGTTTTCTAATTGGTGATAGTTCCGACGATGAGTTAAACCACACTGGTGGCGGTTGGGTATTCACGACTGGACACACTGGTATGAATCCTTATTACCAAACCAAGTCTCCCTTTAATACTTTTGCAGTGGTCAGAAACCCCTATGAACAGATTTTGAGTTCAGCATCTTTCATGGCTAAACAGCACGATGAGGTTTTCAACAATGATTTTTTAGAAAAATTTATCAACAGAGAGTTTGCATCTCGCATGAAAGACCCTCTATTTAATGGAACCCCAAATACACAAACCAAAATGCTGTCTTGCAGAGTGGTGGGTCTTGATGGTTTTGTTATGAAAAAGCGTGACGAACCAATAGAAAATGTAACATTTATAGAATCCGATTTACAAAGATATTCATCTATTGAAGAAATAGTCGGGGATAAAACCATACTTTGTTTTGACAATAGAGAATACATAGAAAAATGGATTAGCGATACTATGTTTTCAATGGTGGGGTTACGTATGGGGCGGTTTGGCGGTGGTAATGTGAACTCAGCAGACAGGCACGGGATTACTCTCTCCGCAGAGCAAAAACGGCATATCAGGAATACCTCTGAATTGGACTTTGAACTTTATGAATACTCCAAGCGACTTTCAGGATGACCGCTCAATAGAAGAGCCATGGAAAATTAAACCGGGTTATTTTGGTAGTGGTTCGGAAAACATTCATGTGTTAGAAGATTTTATTGAGCGAGACGACCTGCTCAAAATACAGACTTTTTGCCCAACAATCAATGAATGGAACAACGAGGCGGAAAGTGTTTATGCGGAAGACGGAACATGCCTGTATAACGCTGACTACTGGAATGACAGACAGTGCAGTGGCGAAATAATCAAACGGATTAATCCCGAAATATATCAAATTGTAGATAAATATATCTATAAAATGAAAGACACGATTCAGTCAATTTTCGGTCTACAGGTCTCAGTTCGTCCACCCGTAATTATGAAGTGGCGTCCGGGGACTGAGCAAAAGCCTCACGCTGACAAACAACTCAACGACGGTAAACCGAACGCGTTTGTTGACTACGATATTAATAGTCTGTTTTACTACAATGACGATTTTGATGGTGGTGACCTGTACTACCCCGACCATGGGATAACCGTGCGCCCAAAGCCGGGTTTGGCGGTCATTCATCCGGGTGATGTGAACTACCTGCACGGTGTAACGATGGTGACGCGTGGGGAACGATACACAACCCCATCCTTCTATACGGTTGAATAGTAATGGCAGGATCTACCGTAGATTTCACCTATGTGGAGATAGGTTCGTTTATTCGGGTATACAAAAACCTTCTACCTGAAAATTCTCTGCTTAGGTGGAGTTTGAATAACATGGTTGACGCGAACAGTAGTGATTATCTTTATAGCGAATGGGAAGATTGGTTCGTGTTTGGTAAGTACTCGCACGAAAAACACAACCTTACGGGGGAGACCCTAAAAGTAGACGCCATCCTAAATGCAGAGTTGGGGTTACATAGGAGTATCAACGATGCAACGAAGATGGCGATGGCGCATTATGTAGGTGACTACAAAATACCACTTCCTGAAAAATCGTTCATGACAAACGTCAGTCTCGCTTTTTACAATGACGGTATAGACATATCTTCCGACGGCACCAACATGGCGATGAATTTTCACTCTGACTATGTATTCCCTTCGCATGGCTGGCCCGGTGAGAAATTCCTAATTACCGTAACTACATACATCAACGATGATTACGAGGGCGGAGAAATTGTGTTCCTACATGAAAACACTCTGCTTACGTATAAACCTCAAGCGGGCGACATAATTGTTTTCCCGTCCGGGAACCCTATCTGGCCGCAAAACTCTCCATATTTACACCATGTGAAAACGCCCCTGAATGGCAGAAAATACATCCTTCGTTCTTTTCTTAAATATATCGACGATTCGGCTTCGCAGGAGTGGATTGATGGAGTCAATCTTCACGGAGAAGAAGAGTATAAGCGTATGTGTATGGCTGATAAAAACAAGCAAAGCATTCTGAATGATGGTCGCGCTCCTTTGACCATGGTTGAACTTTACGATTTACCGTCTGACCAAATAATCACCAGCGACACGGTCAAAACAACATGGGTTCACTGATGGGAATAATTTAAATATCATATTGCAACAGTTGTAATTTTTAAAAAGTTACATTCCGAACATGATGGTCTAGCCTTCGCTCTGCGTAGTCGTATAGGATTAGTTTCTTGGAGAGGTTCCAATAGTGGAAGGAATAACAATGTCAAATACAGAAATAACTTGCGAGTACCTAGCCGATCCTCGTGTGGGGATTATGGTCTACCGAAATGTTCTACCAGAAAGTCTTCGTCTCGTTGAAAGACTGGAAGAAACAATTGGCAACAGCACAACAGCGCCGTACAAATGGATGGAGGCTCTTGTCGGGCATTCCGAAAAGAAGCCTGATTACAGGGATTGTGTTGACTGCAAGATAAGCGAACCATTAGCAAGGAGTGCGCCAGCGGAGTTTTCGGAGATTCTCAGCATTTGGCAAGATACAACCGAACGACTACTCCCATGTCTTGGGCACTATGAACAGATGTACAACATCAAAATGGAGTTCATGGAGGCTATTAACTACATTCGGTACGGCGTTGGTCAACACTTTCAGACACATTCTGACCACGGTTTTTCCTACACCTGCACGGTTTCTTCGGTCATGTATCTGAACGACAACTACGAGGGGGGAGAACTCTATTTTCCTCATTTCCAACTCAGATTCAAGCCTGAAATAGGTGATGTCGTACTGTTCCCATCAACTTTTATTTATTCACATGCTGCTCTTGAGGTAACGAAGGGCACCAAATATTCAGCAGTAACAATGTTTGACTACAACGACAAAAATCATCAAACAGGTCAACCTTCCTATGGTGCCCAAAACACAATTGGAATCAAGGCAACAAGGGGTGTAACTGAATCACGAGATGCTTCACTATGACCCATGTTCGTTTTGTCGCAACAACACAGAAACCCGTAGAGGTAAAACAATCCCGAGTTCGCAGGGATTGGATGGACGAAACCTACAAGAAGCACGCTTACCAATGCATGCCAATGACTGTTGCTAATGTCCTTGGTTGGGAACTAATACTTGAGGAAGACCTCGTCGTTCAGTGGGACGGAGAAACAACTGTTCCAAGAATTTTGTCGGGTGAGACTACAAGCAGTGGACGAACACAGGCTAATTGTTCAATTATCGGCATGGTCTCAATCAATACCACATGGGTGGTGCGCACTGAAGAGGGATACAGCACATGGTTTTCTGGTTCTCCTAATTATTTTCACCCTAATGCTGAGGCGCTCTCTGCAACTGTGCCAAGTTTTTGGTGGGCGGACGAAGTACAAATGAATTGGCGAATACGGACTATTGGGGTTCCAGTTACCTTTAAGGCAGGTGAACCCTTTTGTTTTATACAGGTCTACGATAACTCGGTAATGGAATCAGCAACTGTTTCTATTGAGAACCTATGGGATGACAAAGAACTAATTGAACAACGGATGAAGTACGGGGAATTGAAATCTAAAAATAACACCGAAAATCCGTGGACTTGGACAAAAGGAATCAAAACTGGTCTAGATGCGGACGGTAATCGGATAGGTCCGACTTTTATGGGTCTACCAGTGTTGTCTTCACCAGACCACACAGAGGCAAGTGTTTTGGAATAGATATGAAAAACGAAAATGGTTGGATGAGTCTCAATCCGCTGATGGCTCATCAGTCTTTTATTACAGATTTAGACTATTTCAATATTTCCCACGACATTTTACATTCCCGTATTTCTCCTGAATATTCGACAGAGGTGGATGTTGTTGATTCGCAAACTGGTG
>Ga0181356_1000171_pt1 | contig 26992 bp, 21 predicted proteins | sample Fa13VDMM110SN_FD_130104 | JGI IMG/M metagenome (GOLD analysis project Ga0181356, IMG submission 130104) | Freshwater viral communities from Lake Michigan, USA - Fa13.VD.MM110.S.N | ecosystem: Environmental > Aquatic > Freshwater > Lake | place: USA: Michigan | collected 2013-09-24 | reverse complement strand
TGCTCCTAAGTTGTATCGTGCAAGATACTTTAAGGCATCTACGATTTTATCTATTGATTCTTTCATTGTATAGTATACATTCTTTTTTGTGTTGTTTACACTTCCTGATGGACCTTTTGCAATAGTCGTATAATAAGTTGCAAGAATAGCAAACTTAGCAGACATTGCTTGAAGTTTTCCAATAAGTGCAACTGCTTGAACAGATGGAATATCTGGCTTCATCATAATCTTTACAATTAATGCCAGTGCTTCGTCAAGTTCTGGATCTGCCATAAACTCATGCAGATCATTAAACTCTGTTACTTGACTAATAAACTCAAGTGTTGATTCCATTTGCTCTCTCCATTAAATCTTCTAGGGCAGCCCATTCAATGACTGCTAATCTTATCTTTTGTGTTTCCCCAATAGCCAGTAGTAAGGCAGGATATTTTGTTTTATCCGTTCTGAGAGTGTCTGTGACGATCTTAGCCCATACATCTTGGTTAAGAGTAAAGCTTTTACCTGCTTCTTTTACATCTACAATAAACTCATCTGTGTTACCGTCACCCTTATAATATTGACCACGACCAGAGTTTTTATGTGCCTTAGCACCAATGCGTTTTAGTTCTGCTGCTTCACTCAAAGTGTTGCCTCATTGGGGTGTCCATCATTGCAGGTATATGTCAGGGTCATTGTGTCTTCATTTAAGATAGCTTCTTTAACTGGCACAAGACACTCTTGACAAACAAAAGTACCACCAACTGTATTTAATTCTTCTTTTGGCTCTTCCTGCTTTGGAGTAGTCTTTATAAAATCATTTGGGTTTATCATAACTTTGAATACACCATACTTTCTAAAGTGTCAAACACTTCTTTGTTTTCTCTAACATATTCTACCACTTTTGCTCGTCCTTGTAAACGCTGTTCTAGAACTGTATACCAAGCACCGCCACGCTCAATGATTCCCATAAGCTCTGCCGTATCAACAAGGTCAGCGATGGTGTCTACACCAACGTGATCTCCTTGGAAGTAGAAGTCATATGATCCACCAATAAACTGTGGTCCAGTCTTGTTATAGTCAATAGTCCAGTTAACTGGGCGACCAACCTTTTGTTCAATCAAACGATCACCAACAGTTACCTTATCTTTAATAGAACTAGCTTCTGATTCACTTGACCATAACTTTACGATGGTGCTTGAAAAGAACTTAACAGCCATACCACCAGTAGGGATATGAGTTGCATGCATTCCACCAAAACTATTACGCTGTTGTGAAATAAGAACAAGCAAAGTATTTTTGTTTGCATAGTTAAGCATCTTAACTGCGTGTGTCATATCCTTTGCTTCTGCACCAATCTGCTTGGTGTCTTGTAGTTCTTTTAATTCATTACCATCTTTTTCAAAGTAGATAGCAGGAAGTAGTGCAGAGATAGAATCAACTACAATTAAATCAACTCCTGCATTCATTAGGTCTACTGCAACATCAACCATATCGTTAATAGTTTTTGCAGGTGAGTAAATAAGTTTTTCAGAATCAACACCTAGCTTTGTAGCCCATTCAGGTGAGTATGACTGCTCTGAGTCAATCCAAGCACAAGTCTTGCCATCTTTTTGAGCATCTGCAATCATTTGCAAACAGAAAGATGATTTTCCTGCAGACTTGTTTCCCCAAATAAGAACTTGACGACCATAAGCAAGACCTCCTTTTAATCCAACATTAAGACTTAGGCTTGGTGTTGGTTGTTTTTCAATCTCGACCTCTGTTGCTTGCTGTACACGTTTTCTTGTCTTTGGATCTAACCTTGATAGGATATCCTCAATAGTTGTTGTCATTTATATCTCCATTATCTTTTCTAAGCATCTATTATATCATCCCAATACGCCATGCATTTTTGGGCGTTGGCTATTGGTAATTGTCTTCTTTGTTACAATGTCTTCCAGAGAACCTACTGCTTCGCCAGCCATTAGTAATCCTTCATATAGATCAACTACACGAATGATAATGTCTGCTAGTTCTTCTGTAACTTCTCCTGCACCCTTTTGCTTTCTTAGTGCTTCTAATACTTCTGTTGCCTCAGAGTGGATCATTGCTATTTGTTTTGCAAAGAAAACAAAGGTATCTCCAACTGGTTCTGAATTAGAATACATATAGTCCCAAAAACCTTTTTCTGTTGCATTATAGTGTACGCTTCTTGCTAAATTATCTAGGTTCATACTCTCTCAAACTCCTTTACTGTGGTACTTCCTGATGTTGTTTCTTGTAATATTGGCTTACATCTACCGCCTGGTTTCATATTTGATAAAGCCTGACCATACATTGTTGGAAAAATAACTACAGAGTGAAGTTCTTTATCCTTATCTGCAAGGACAGCATTTGCCATTTTCTGACCAGCCTTTGTCTTTCTTGGTGTGAAGCTAATAGTAAAAAATTCTCCATCACCCAATGTCATTGTTTTTGCTTGCAAGTATTTGATAAAAGGATCATCTGTATTCTTAAGGTCTTCTGCTGTTGCATATGCGCCAATACGGTTATCTGCTACTAAGAATATGTAAATCTTTCCTGGTTCAATTACCGTATCCGACCTGTCAAATATTCCAACAGAGCCAGTCTTGTCAACGATTTCGATACGACTCCATCCGTCTCCTCTTTTGATGGACTTGACCATAGCCTGTACGAGGAATGATCCTTCTTCTGAGTAATCTTCAAGCGGTTTTGCATATGCCTCAATCCAACGAGGGATATCACTAGTAAACTCAGGTATGTTAAGGTACTCGTAGTAATTTTCTTTTTCATTTCCAATCCTTAAGTTATCGTTAAATGCAGCAGCACCAATCTTATTTAATGCTTCTATTGCTCTATTGTTTATTCCAGAACCTTTTGTATTTGCCAATGTTTTTAGATGATCAAAGGAATCAAAAGGTCTACTTGCAATAAGTTTACTTCCAATGTTTTCTGAAATAAACTTAATGTTACCCAAGCCAAACCTAATTGCATCACCCTCAAGGGTAAAGTCAATATCGGATTCATTAACGTGTGGTAGCTTAATTGCAATACCCATTCGCTTTGCTTCAATTAGGTAGTCTGTTCTAGTATCCTTATCTTTTTCATTACGAAGAAGTGAATACATAAACTCGTGTGGGTAGTACCGCTTTAACCAAGCAGACCAATAACTAAGCATAGAGTAAGCAACAGCGTGGGACTTATTAAAGGAATAACCTGCGTGTGCCTCAAAGTCATGCCATAAGCCTTCTGCTTGCTTTTCTGTAATGTGCTTTGAAGCACCCTTAACGAACTGTTCACGATACTGATCAAACTCCCTTGCATCTTTTTTCTTACCAATAATTTTACGAACCTTGTCTGCTTCTGCCATAGTCATTCCGCCAAGGTGAACACAAGCAAGCATAACTTGTTCCTGATATAGGATACACCCATAAGTATCTTGAGTAAAGTCCTTTACGATGTCGTGAATATATTTCACTGGAGTTTTACCCTTTTTACGCTTAATGTATTCTGCACCGATTGTATTCATAGCTCCTGGACGAACAAGGGCATTTGAAGCAGCAAGTTCATCAAAGGTGTACACACCCATTTTTACTAGCAGGTTTGTGTAAGGAGTTGCTTCTGCTTGGAATACACCTTTTGTAAAACCTGCTGTAAGGTCTGCGTAAACTTCTTTATCATCTAAAGCAAGAGATGAAAGGTCTATGTACTTACCCTTACGCTCTTTAACCATATCTAAGGTATCGTGAATAACTGCTAAGGTTTTAAGACCAAGAGCATCAATCTTAATAAGACCAACATCTGCTACCTGCTCCATATCCATACCAACAACTTGTACACGATCATCTGACTGTGTATCTTTACGAGTTTCCATAGGTGCGTGTTTCCAAATAGCATCCTTAGAAGCAACAATACCAGCAGCATGCATTCCAGTACCACGAATACGTCCACGCAACTTACCTGCATACTTTACGACCTCTGGATATTTATCACGGAAGTCTTTTGAGATTGTGCTAGACATAAACTCATCCCAAGTTTCAATACCCTTTAATGCTTTATTTACTTCTGGAAGTGGAACGTGAAAAGCTCTTGCAACATCTCTAACAACACCCTTATCCTTAAATGTAAGGAAGGTTGCAATAGAAGCAACGTGTTGGTATTGCTCTGAAAGATATTCTTTTACCTTTCCACGATAACGATCTTCATAGTCTGTATCAATGTCAGGAAAATCATCACGTTCTGGATTAATAAATCGGAAGAACAACAATCCATATTTAATTGGATCAACTTCTGTAATACCTAACGCATAACAAACTAAAGAACCTGCAGCAGAACCTCTTCCTGGACCAACAAGAATGTTGTTATTCTTTGACCAGTTAATCATATCTGCAACTACAATAAAGTATGAAGAAAAGTTTTTAGACTTAATGATTTCAAGTTCCTCAGTTATACGAGCAACATAATCTGGATTATCTGCTAGTCCACGCTTTGCCAGTCCAACCATAGTTATCTTTTCAAGTTGGTGATCTGGATCGGTGTAGTCTGCAGGTAATAAATCTAATCCCTTTTTGATTTCATAAGACTCAACCTTATCAGATATCTCTAAAGAGTTTTCATATAGGTCATCACGATCAATACCTTGGTCAATCATCATCTGACGAATATCTTTGTATCCCATTAAGTAAATCTCTAAGTCTTTAAATGACATAAAACGATCACCATATAAATAATCTAGGCGTTCAATTAAGTCTTTAATCTTACGACTATCATCAAACTTTGCTTCTTTGCGAATGTTAGGATGTGTACCAAGGATAAGCATAATCTCTTCTGCAATCCGATCTTCTGGAGATGCATAATGGCAATCAAGTGTTACTGTTGACTTAACACCCATTTCATCTGCCAGTTTAAGCATCTGTGCATTAAGTTCATATGGGTTATGTGGCTGTAGTTCCATATAGAAATCATCTTTGAATACTTGCTTGAACCAGTCTGTGTGCTTTCTAGCAAGTTCCATATTGTCATTTTGAATAGCTTTGGCAATAATACCGTTCATACAGCCTGATGCAATGATAAGGTCTGATGAATAATTTTCTAGTATCTCAAAGTCTATTCTAGGCTTATTAAAGAAGCCTTCGTTCCAAGCAATCTCAGACAGTTTAGATAAGTTCTGAACACCGTTTTCATTCTTTGCCAAAACAATAAGATGATTATAAACTTGCTCATCTTCGCCACGCTCTTTCTTAGAACGCTTATCTAATCTATCTGTAGTAAAGTATGCTTCAAGACCAAGGATTGGCTTTACCTTTGTGTCTTTTGCAGCAATAAGAAAGTCTCTGTGACCACTTAAAGTTCCGTGATCTGTAAGCGATAAAGCCGTCATACCCACCTCTTCTGCACGTTTGAGAAGTTCTTCTGGTGAGGAGAAGCCATCAAGCAAACTATAGTAAGAATGCGAATGATGATTATGATACATTTTTCTCCAATAAAATTAGTGAGGGCGATAAGCAATTATAGCCTACCGCCCCCAAGTCTGTCAAGTGGGATTTACCACTCTACAGATGCACTTGCTGTTTCCTCAGTTTCAAGACCCATAAAGAATGACTCTTGCTCTGCATACTTAACTTGACGAGTTGCTGTCTTCTCAAGTTCATAGGTTTCAATACCTGTGAAATCAAAAGGCTTCTCATCTGTTGCAACAGGGAACAGTGAATAGCTTGTAAGAGTACCTGTGCCATTACGCTTTAGTCTCCAGATGACATTGGAAATTCCTCCAGTGTCAGAAGCATACTCAATGATCGTTGTTGTTGTCGGTGACTTTGGACCAACACCTTGAGACCAAATAGCTGTGTATTGTTCGCCATTACCTTCATCTACTAACACGTTAGTGTAGTAGCGAAGACGAGCCTTCCAACCAGCCTTTGGATCACGCCTATGCATTTCGCAGCCATAGCACTTGCCCTCTTCTTCCATAGAGCAAAGAGCCTTACGGCGATAATCCTTTGGATTTGTATGTTCTGCGATAACAATCGCTAGACCCATTTCTTTACTGTAACTCTTTGAATCTGGATCTACTTCGTTTAAAAAACGAATCTTAACTGACTGACCATCTTCTAACTTTAGCCAGCGAGCCTTTGGACCATCTGAATGAGATGGACGTTCTATTAATTTTTGGATATTTGCTAATCCTGTAATACTTGCCATAATATTTCTCCTAATATTTGACCCCATATGTGAGTCTGTTAAAACATTTTATCAGATATTGAGTGCTAAGTCAAGTGCTTTTATCTGTGAATATGCACTATTTATTTCTTCATCTGTCATATCACCAATGTCTTTTTTACCTTCTGGTATTTGCATTACTCTAATATCTTTACCAGCAAGACCTCTAATAAGCTTTGATACCATCTCATTACCAGCCTCATCTCCATCAGGAGCAACGATAATTGTATTGGCATACTTATTTAGCAGGGCTAACTGAACTGTCCCTACATTTGCTCCTAGCGTTGCTACGGCAGGTATATCTAGTTGCCACAAACGGATGGCATCAAAAGATGATTCTACAACCACAATATCCTGGAACTTGCAGTTATTAAGATTAAACAATACCTTACTTCTTGGCAAACCTGTAGAGTTTTTAAATGCTTTTCCCTCTACCGATCTTGCAACAAAGCCTACGCAAACTCCTGTATGAGAATATACTGGAACCGTAACCATATCTTGCTTATCTGAATATCCAAGTTTAAAAAACTCTGAGGCTTTCTTTGTAATGCCACGACCAGTAAAATATGAAATAGCCTTATTGTCTTGCATCAGGGAAGTGTGCAAGCGTTCTATTGTGTTGCTATCAAAAGAGCTAAACTCTTCTTTTGGAATAATTGACTTGTCAATCTTTTGAACAAAGTCTCCTGCTTTTGCTGCATTAGAAATAATTCTAGCAGACTCAAAGTAGGTTCTGTTTGTTGTACGCATTACAAAGTCTAGGATAGTTCCATTTTCTCCGCAAGAAAAACAAAGGAATAAACCTTTTTCTTTATCTACTTCACAGGCTGGAGTATTACGATTATTGTGAAACGGGCAGAAAACTAAAAAGTGAGTATCTAACTCAGTGCCTATTGAGACTCCACACGATGTGATAATTTCTCGGACTTGCTCTGAGTCATAGGAGTCATTGGAATTAGCTTGCTTCCTGTTATTCCCATATAGCATTTTGCTTTTGCCTTTCCTAAATAAATACCGTACATTGTTATTTTAAAGTCGAACCAGTTACCATTATAATCTATAGTAAAAACTATGTCAAGGTCTAAATGTGGAACATATCCCTGGCTTCTAAGATAATGATCCATTATGGAGTTATATTTTTCTTTCAAACGCATTACATCAGCTTCATCATAGATCTGACCATCTATGGTAAACTCTTTAATTTTCTTGTGTCCTGCGAACTCCATATAACCATTATAGATTACAATAGGTCTGCAGGGTCCATCATTTCCTCAAACTTACCACTATCAAAGTCTGCATCTATATAGAAATCTCCTAGGAAACCGTGACGATTCTTTCTAAACGCCACCTCTAGAACACCTGTATTTTGCTTACGACCAAATGCTAATACCCAGTCTGCATCGTAGGCTATCTGACGTGACCAAGCCACTTGTCCAAGTTGTGGAACGCTCTCTAAGTCACTTGCATCATCTGGAGTAGCAGAAGCAATAGCAATAATTGGAACTTGCTCAGAGATTGCTAATAGTTTTAACTCTCTTGACAAGTTCTTAATCTTAACTGTTTCGTTAGAACTAGTTCCTGCATTGTCTTGCATAAGTTGCAAGTAATCAATAAATACAATGTCAGGCTTATACTGATCAATCTTTGCTCTAACAACATTTGGAGTGACTTCACTACCACCGTCATTTGACACAATCTTAAATGGTGGCTTGTCAACTAAGTTGCCATCAGCCCATTCCTTAAACTCATTATTGTTTACACGACCTGAACTAATAGCACGATGTGACCACTTGCCATTACCAATAATTGTAAAAATACGATTACGAACTTCTTGCTCTGTCATTTCTAAAGACAAGATCATTGGCACACGACCATTCTGCCAAGCCTTTACAGCCAAGAACAAAGCCATCCAAGACTTGCCGATAGCAGGATATGCAAGCAATACACCTAACTGACCTTTGGCAATACCCATAGGCAAGCACAAATCAAATGCAGCAATGCCAGATCGAATACCAATATCACCATTCATTGCTGACTGACGAGTCTTTTCAAAGTATTGTAATGCATCATCAACATCCGTTACATCAAGGTCTCTGACCCTTGCAGTAATTCTAGCAAGTGAGGATATGTCACTTGACATAGTATTTAGTGCTTTGCCAGATTGATTGTCTTGAAGAAACTGTGCAGCTTTACGAACTGTTGTCCTTAGTGACTCATCTAGAAATGTTTCTTTTAATCTATTAACTGCATAGATAGTTGGTGCTGGATCTTGCACTGTGTCAAAATCACGAAAGCGTGTTTGCAAAAGATCCGATGGCGGTACTTGACGAGTTTCATTGTAATACTCTTTTACAAAGTCCCATACATCACCGCAGGACTGCATCATATAGTCCACATTGTTTTCAAAAAGAACGTGGATATCTTTATTCTCGCATACAGAAGAGATTACTTCTACTTCTTCACGCATTCCCATTTAACCACTCTTCTCTCAACTTAATTGTTTGTGCTCTACGCTCTGCTCTTAATATTTTATCTTGCTCATTTGATTCTACTGAATCTTTTAACTTATCAAAATTATTAAATAGCCACGAAAGTGGGTGTCCTTCTTTAGATAGAGTAAAGTAGTAATCAATAATTAACTTAGCATTGTCAAACTCAAAGTCTTCTAGGATAGATGAGGCAGCCCATTTTTCTTTATATTTATTTATGTTTGGCTTCTTGCCGTATCTATCTTCAAACTTATTTGCATAATATGTGAGTAATGCAAAAGCTAGGTTTGCCTCACTTTTTGTCACTGCTTTAGATCCTTTTCTAACGCAGTAACCTTTTCAATAAGTTTGCTTTCCACAAACTCAAAAACTCTATTCATTGCAGCATCAGTATTAACATCGGTATCTCTTACCCAATCTTCTACACCAAGCTCAACGTGCATACTTTCATAGTTACCTAAGTTTCTTACAAACTTTAAGTTAACCTTAACAACGGTATTACTCATTTTTTGCTCCTGATCCAAAACCAATCATTGGCTTATTGTCGTCTACTACTTCAAATGCCTGAGCAATACCATACCATTTGTCGGCAAGGGAAATCAGTGACTGAACATCTTTGCGTTTTCTGGCAATCATAAATGCTTCTTCCAAACATATCATAGAGTAAAGGATAGCATCTTCTTGCAGGTTTGTAAAGCCCTTTTCTTCTTGTGGTTTATTCTTACGAGAATGTCTACCCTTTGCCATTAGAAATCCTCTGCTTTCCAAACAGGAATAAAATCCCCATTTTTATTTTTAATATACAGCATTTCAGACTTGCCTAGAAGTGCATCTAATTCTTTCTTTGTTGGCACATCATATCTTGGTGTAATATAACCATCTTTTCTAGGTCTTCCTGTATGCCAACTTGCATAGAAGTCTCTTAGATTATAGATATCTGTTTCACAGAAGTAATATACACCGTGAACATATTGATCCATAAGGTATGGCTTTTTAACATCACCACGCCTAATTGCTTTTCTTATTGAGTCTGGACTACGACTTAGTAGCTTTCCAACAAGTCTGATGGAATAAGCAGGTGATCTAAGTTTTTTATAATCTGTATAAAGATAAGCCATCTGCCTATCTTGAACATAGTTATAAGTTCTTACAATATTATTTACACGATCGATATGTATAATTTTATGAAGTTCATCATTAAGAAAGCACAGCCTTCTTTGTGGTGACTTTAACTGTTCGAGGTCTTCTTCGACAGTTCGTTTTCTTTTTGATATAGCCATTTTACAAACGGTGAATGGTTGCTTGGGTGGTGGAAAGACCACCTTTTCCCACAAGTCATACAGAATAATTCTATATGGGTGTGACTGGAAAATACCCTATCTACCATCACCTTGCCTTTGCATAGTTTGCATTTCATTGTTAAATGATAGCATAGTATTAAACCTTAAAGTACTTGCCATCTACTACACAAGCATAGTCAGGAGATACATGAACAAGTTGAATGTGTGGATATACTCCGTTTTCAATATGTGCAATAGCAAATGCTTTCTGCCAATTATGGTTATTTGTATACATCATACCCTTAGACTTTTCATCACACATATGACCAAGCTCATATCCTCTTAAGGTTTCACCTTTGCCACCGTTTCTAAGCTCATAGGTATTAAAGTATACACCTGCACGATGTGAGTGTCCACGAATTAAAGACACGCCAAAGTTATCTACATCTTTACGAACTGACTCACCTGCGTTTTGTGAAATAGCATTACCGTGATGAACGTGAATGTCACCAAAGCGGTGTGCAGGAGGCTCGTTATAATAAATATATTCATAGCCAAGACTATCTAAGTTCCACAAAGATTCTGGTGTAGTTACTTCAATATAGTCTGGAAGTTTTGCATCTACATAATCAAACACACGAATATCGTGATTTCCAAGTGCTGAGAATAGTTGTGCATTTCTTGCTACCTTGCGTGTCTTTGTATAAAAGTCTCTTGCTAGTTTTGCTTCATGCTGCATAAGAGGTACTATTGCATTGCCCTCATTGTCTTTATGCATCTTTAAAAACTCTGCTGAACGTCCTTCTGTGTACTTGCTATAGCAAGCCTGATCATCGGTATCACCCAAGTAATCCACAACATCTGGCTTGAACCATCTCATAACCTTAAACCAAAGTTCAATCATCTTATCATCTTGGTATGGGAATTGCTGGTCGGAGGATAGCATCCACTTTAAATCGTTTGTCATTTTAATCCTTTTGTTTATGCCAAAAATGGCAGTACCCCAGTTTATCAAAGTAACTGGGGGATGTCAATAGTTTTAGGAAGTAGGTTTTCCAATAGCTAAATAGTTAATAGTGATTTTTGTAGCAGAATTATTATTAACCTTGTCTAATCTTCTAACCTTAATAATGCAACCTGTTTCGCTAATATTTGTTACCCAACAAAATGCATCAACTTCTGTGTCTGTTCCAACAAAATTAATTGTTGGAATAACCATTAGGGTTGATCCAGAAAATGCTGGTTTGAATTTTTGTAACGTACTAGCACCAGTAGCCTTACCTTTTGGAATAGTAACACTTACATTGCCTGTAACCATTTGGACTGAACCACCAGAAGCCACCCCAGTCAAATGATTTGGAAATAGTTTAATTTTTACATTATCTGTAGCGTATTGTGATTGATTGTTTAATTTTTCAAGATCAGTAACTAGGGTATTTAGCCAGTCATAAGTTAAGGGATGAGAACTGTCTAGCTTTGTAGCCATTACTTAGATTTTCCCTCTTTGGCTGGAGTTTGAAGAGAAGCAATTTCTGCATCTTTTGCTTCAATAGCCTGTTGTACTTGTGCTTTAAGCAAAGCCATTTGTGTTTCATATTGGCTAGTAATTTGACCAATACGGTTTTGAAGTTCTTGAACAACTAGTTCAAGGGTCTTATCTTGTGACATAATTTCTCCTATTTGTCTTTTCTATATTATAGCATTATGATTCTAATGCTGCAAGCCTATTTTCTAAAGAATCTATACGTTCTTTTTGTCTTTTAATAACTGGAATTAAAAGTGCGGTAATTTTAGAATAATCAAGACCTCTAACAGTTACACAGTCTAGATCATATTCTACAACCTCTGGCATACCCTGATCAATAAAGTCTTCAGCAATTAGACCAATCATAGTTTTGTTTAATTCCTGATCCCCAACTTCTGTTTTTGTTTCATCATACTGGAAAGTAACTGCTGGAATATTAAGAATATTTTCAGATACTTCATAAACCTCAATATTTTTCTTTACTAACTTTGATGAGGTATCTACTAAGCTACCAGTATATCCTACAGAACCTAAAACTTCAACAGTATAGGTACCTCTAGTTGATCCACCCATAGCCAAAATATTAGATGTTCCATTTAACCTTAAAATATCTGTGCCAGATGATGTGTTAAAAACAAAGTTTGACGTTGAGTTTGTTACAGGAGTAAAAAATGCATTTCCTGTAGCAAAAATACCAGAGGTTAAAATTTCTAATTCTGCCGAGACACTATTTGCAGAAGGTCTAATAGTTACAGATCCTCCAGTTCCAGAACTAATAAAGGTATTTGTTCCGTTAGATAGGGCTATGTATTCTGTTCCAGTCATATTAGCGGTAGCAAGAGAAACATAACCTGAGCCACCTGTCCAGTTTCTTAAAGTCATTCCACCGTCTGCAGATGTATTATTCATAGTAATTCCACCAAAAACTGTTGTTGACCCAGTAACATTTATTCCAAAGCCACCTACTCTTTCTACAATGTCATTAAGCATGACTGAACCATTTGTCCAAACAGCAAAACTTGTTCCAGTATATTGACCACCTGTAATATCATTAACTTCAATAACTTCTGAATAAATATAAAGTGTTCGATTAGTTAATGTTAGCTTTGCTGCCTTATTTAAAGTTATTGTGGTTGAACCCTTTGAAACAATATATGCTCCTGCATCGAATACGTCAACATTAAATATAATTGCAAGTGAACCAACATCAATACCTGTAGTTCCTGAAGGAATTGTTATAACTGCGCTTCCTAATGTTGTAGACACACCAGTCTTAGTTAACTGACTTGTTGCAGGAGAATGAATAATAAAGTTTGAGTCTGCTGTTTTTAAGTCTCCAGAAATTAGATCAAAGCCCCCAATTTTTCCAGATGTAGCAGTAATTGCACCAGTTACAGAAAGAACGTCTGTATCAGAATCATATCTCATAAAGTTTGTTGAACTACCAATTTTAAACTTTGTCTCATTGGTTAATAAAGAAACTATACCTGCTTGAGCATAGGTAGCTGGTGTAATTAAATTCCCATAGTCTTTAACTCGTATATAAGAAGATGTTGCAGCATGAATTTGATAAGAAGAATTTAATGCAAGCAATGCTCCAGTAAAACCACTAATATTTACTGGTTCTCCTGCTGTTAATGTATTTGCAGTTATATTAAATTGAACTAAATTGTAGGATGATGTATCTGTAGAAGAAGAAACTGAAAGAGAAGAAAATAAATATGGATCGTAGTTGCCAAATTTTTGGATTGATCCAGATAATCCTGTATAGGTTGCATTAAACGATGTTGTTGAATATATTTCAAAAGTTACAGATGTTGCTGTTAATGATAAGACTCTTTGAACACCATTTAATGCTGCCAAAGTACCAGTTAAACCAGATAAATTAAAATATTCTGTTGGGTCTATTTCAGAAACTGTGCTTAAAACAAAATCATGACTTGATACATTAAGAGTAATTGTTTTTTTGGCTATAGAATCTGAGGGATTTGTTACAACAACAGATGTTATTGTCTTATTATTTGATTCAGGATAGGTTAAAAGATAATTGTTGTCATTAATAAAAATACCATTATGTTGTTTGGATATGCCATCAAAGGCTTCACCGTAAAAAATATTTGAGCCTAGCTTCATATATGCATTATCTTGATCATTTGTTCCAACATCAAGGGTTCCAGAAATACTTCCAGATAAAGCCTCAATTCTTCCTCTAGCGTATATGTCTGAAAATACTGATTGACCACCACCTGTTAAAGCCCAACCTTGTGTTCCAAGAGCACCAGCATTTGTTGTTTCATAAAGCATATGAAATTTTTCTGTTCCAATATACTTTCCTCTCTCTTCTATAACATTAAAAACAATGCTTCCACTTGTTATATGGTTTGTTGTTAATGTAATTTGTGTAGAGCTATTTATACTTTGAATAACTGGATAGTTTGTGCTAAATTCTCCAACACCACTAACTTTTTCTAAAGAAACTCCAACAAACATTCCAGCTGTTGAAGGAACGGTTACTGTTGCAACACCTGCAGTAATTGTTGCAGATATTCCAATTAGTGGAGATCTTTCTATAAATTCCTCGTATAAATTAGACTCCGAAAGGTATGAAACAGAGTATAAAGAAGTTGTGATGTCTTTAGATATTTTACTTATTTTATAGGATACGGGATTTGAACTTGTTAGTGGGCTTTGTAAAAATATAATTGATCCAACAAGAAAATTTTGAACTTCTGTATATTCAATATTGCTTGCAAGCTGACCATCAAAATTAAAAGAGGTTATAGCATTTGATAAAAGCCTATCCGTTCCAAGACCTGAAGCAATAGCCTGTATATTTTTTGAGTTTAAGTTATCAACACCAGCCATTATGATGACCCACTTAATACTTCAGGAATTGATAAGACGGGATACCCACTTGTATTTGTTTTTAGCCAAATTCCATCATAAGTCCCACTAGAATTTTTTGTATATCTAGCGATAGTAAAGGCAACCCTAACTTGAGTTGGGGTTGCAAGATTTTCATAAATAGCACCTGTTTGATATACAGTTTTATTTAAAGAAATTATTGGCTCCGAAAGACTTAAATAACTTTCATCTAGTTCAGGAACGGTTGTTGAAAGTTTTGTTCCAGTTGCTCTATTGTAATCAGTAGAGGTGTAAGATTTTGCATAGCCAGATGAAAATGTTGCAGCACCAGTTGTAGCATTTGCAACCGTAAAAGTATTTGCTGTTTTTGCTGTAACCCTAAATGTTCCGTTATATCCTGCTGGAGTAGCACCCTGAATCTTTACATTCTCTCCAACATCAAAACTGTGCTTACTTGCCGTATAGGTAGCAAATCCAACTTCTGGATTTGAATCGTTAACTGCTGTAACTCCAGTACCAACTCTAGCTGGAAAAGCTGCAACAAAAGAATCATCAAGATAAATCCACTCTTTAATATCGGATAATATCTGTGTTTGATCTTCTGTATCATCTCTAAAAAAGAAGTAAATTACATCTCTAATGGCATCTGGCTCATCTATATCGTCCCAATATAATTGAGAGATTAAGTCTTGATTCTGAATAGATGTTTTTAGGGTTTGAGTAAGACCCTGAACGTCTTGATATATTCCAGCAATATTTACGCTGCTTCCTGGAATCATATCCTTAGATGGGTGTTCCTTGGTATAACTTACACGCCCAACTTCAGTATCTTTTGGAGTAACACCCTTTACAAGATTAGACATTATGGTAGATGCCCAATATCCACGACCATCCCAAGTAATAGACGGATCTATTGTAATTGGAGTTACTGACACATTAAATACATTATCGTTAGTTAAGTTTATAGTAGTTGGAAAATTCATCCAAAGTAAATTTGGATTATTGCTACTTAGACTAACTGTACCCTTCCAAGTCTGTCTACTACTTAATGTAATTTGAACATTAACTGTATCTTCTGCTGCTGGAATATTAACAGTTTTTCCTCCTGCAACTATTTTTCCAACATAATGCCTATTTACATTCCATCCCATAGAACCACTGGTTAAAACTTTAACGGATTTAATGTCCATATACAAAATTTGAGTACTTGCGCTTCTTCCAGGAATGGCAGATGTTATTTTAACAGATGGCTCTTGAACTGTATTTCTTTGATATGACCTATCAAATATAATTGTTGATGCGGTCGAAACATTTTCAATACCAGTTGTTAAATACTTAGGAGTTGAAACATAAATAGATCTAAGTCCATCAATTACTCTATCTCCTTTTTTTAAACTAAGAGATACATTATAGTTTGAGTTTGGCTTAACATTATATTGTCTTAGATTTACAGGCATTATCCAGCACTCAAATCAAAAACTAAATTATATTCAATGTCTATTATGCTTCCTGCTTCTTTACTAATAGGAGAACTTAAAACAACTCTTGAAAGTAGTCCATCTACAGAGTCTATTGCTTTAAACTTAGATATTTTCAATCCATCAAGTATGGCAACGCCTCCAGCATTAGTTGTTATTTCAATTTTTGTAATATTTGACCAATCGATAGTTGTTGTTCCCTTTACTATCGATTGAACAAGATACCCTACTCCCACCGCAAGACCTGACGTAAATGTAGGATTACCAGTTGTGGCGTTTGCAACCTTAAAAGTATTTGTTGTCACATCTGTAATTACAAATGTTCCATTAAATCCTCCAATAGAAGCACCGCTAATTATTACCGTGTCTCCAATAGCAAACTTGTGACCAGTTGCAGTGTATGTCGCAGATCCAGCAGCTGGATATGCATCGTTAACTGCTGTAACTGCTGTTCCAGAATTAAAAATATAACTTTGATAGTTTTCACCGTTATAAAACTTTAAAGTAACAGTCATAGCTGCTGTTGTATAATAAGCAAGAACTAAACTATCTGAGGCATAAAAGTATGATAAATCTAAATTTAATTCGTCTATAAAAATTGTTTTGCTTGCTGGAAGATTTACAGAATATGATCCAATTCTTGAGTTTGCATTATTTAGCAAAAAGGTTGCAACTTCTGCATATGAGTCAGCGTTACTTAGGTAGTATGCGGTTCCACCGACAATTTCTTTAATTGGATCTCCTGATTCAAAATTAAAAAGAGTTAAAGTATTTAAATCTGAGCTTGCTGATAATTGATTACTAAAAAGACCAAGTTCTCTAATGCTGTATTTGCTTGTATCGTTTATCCTTGCAGTATAAACTAAAAGATCTTTTGTTCCATCTACACCTAAAGAAGAAGAAAGAACTGGATATTTTCCTACGGAAAAACCAAGATCTGTTTTATCGTGAAATGTTCCAGTACCATTTGCAGTATTGTCAACTCCTATTCCAAGGGTACTAGCAAAAGACTGGGTTAATCCAATCATAGTACTAAGGGCATTAGATCTACCTAAAAGAGTCAACTTGTTCTTTTCTTCTGCTACCAGTTTTCCGTCTTTAAATATCTTATAAACACCATACATATTTAACATTTTACCACCTAAACCTGTTCAAAGCGTATAGTTATTTCATTTACGCCTGGAATATTATAGTCATCTGAAAGCTCAACATTAAAGTCTAAGCTTCCATCATTTTTGACTTGTCCTAAAGTAAAGTTAACCTTAGAGTTATCAAAAAAACCAAAATAGGTAAATTTTCCAGACTCTGTGGATCCTTCTCCAATTAACCTTTCAAGTTCTAGTAAAATTTTATTTGCTAAGTTATAATCTATGTCAGCTTCACTTAAATCTGTTGTAGACTCAATATTGCCATCCAGTAATCCTTTTTCAATGACATCTCCTGAGTTAAAGTAATCCCCATCTACTCTTATTTCTATGTCAATATCTGGTAGGGAGTCAATACTTTCATAGTTATAGTTACTAATAATGTCATCACCAGCTTCAATTAAAGATAAGTTTATTTGTGCTATCTCAGACTCGTATGTTACTTGATAATCATTTGTATTAAATATTAAATCTAGTTGCTTGTCTACCGCAGGTTTTGCATCTTGAAAAGTAACTTTTGCCTTTGGCATTGTAAAAGGCTGAAGATTCTGTGGTTTGTAGTTAATTGGAACAGATGGAAGAAGGTCAAAGTTTTTCTTTGCTTCTGAATTAGCTACAGTTCCAGGACCCTTTTTCTCTCTAACAAAATAATAAACTCCACCTGGAACATTGTGGTCTACAAATAAACCTGGACGATTATCTACTTTCTTAACCGCAGAAGGATTTAAAACTGTTCTTTTCTTTAAATCATCATAGCTATTAAGTATTACTGGATTTACAGAAGAGCTACCCTGATACATATGATATCCAGATTTATTATTTGCACCAGCAGTTGTACCCAAAGTTGGAAGACCATATATGCTTTTTTTATCTAGGGCTTCCATACCAAAGGTATTTACCTTGTCTTTAAGAACTTGATAATATGAAGCATCTTCTGGAGATAAAGCACTTCTATTATTTAGAAAAGCATAATAAGCATTATATTCACTTGTGTAATCTACTCCCTTTGAAGTGGGTGTTGGATTAGATCGCTCTGAGCCTTCTTCTCTCATTATACACACTCCTTAAGTGAAACTTGCATATTTGGACCAGCATTAGAAATAGAATGAGATATTGAAGATACGGTGTAAGTCTTGTTTTCATCCGTATATTCTTTATCTGAATACAATAACCCAACCTTGTCTCCAAGCTCAATAATTGGATTTGGAAATATAGAAATGTTAATTGTCTTTCTTTCATTTGATAGGTTAGTAGTAACCCATTCAGCAAGCCTCTTTGCTTGATCTAAATTATTAATATAATCTCCAGTTAAAGAAACTTCTTGTCTTCCATAAAGACCACGATTAATATCAAAGGTGTCATTTAAAATTTTGCTTTCCTGTGAAGTTTCAATATACTTGCTTGACTGCAAAGTTCCAGAGCTTATTTGTTTCAAAGTAAATGCTGCAATTCTCAAAGAAGTTGTAGAATCATCTGTTATTAGAATTGGAGAGTTTGAAGTGTTGTAAAGCCAAAACGATGCACCAAACCCAGTTGTTTCAAAGTCAGAAACGTAGTAGTTTGGATTAAAGTCTGCTAAACTAATTAATTGGGGTCTAATTGAAGGAGCCTTGTATCTAACATCAAACCTTTTAACTTCTCTTACAAGGCTTCCAAAGTCTTCAAAAAATCCTTTGTATTCAATAGTTGCATCTGAGTCTGTATTTATTTTTACCGTCTCTGGAAGTAGTCCTCTTCTAGCAAGTTCTGATGTTGTAGCATTTAATCCTTTGGTCAATATGCCAGAATAGTTTGTAGGTGAAACATCATCTGGTGAAGAAAATACATAAAAGTATTCGTATATTGCAGATGATGGTCCCCTTGTAATTATTCCGACATTTGATGTTTCTGTAAGCGGTGAGGTATCTTTAAAGGAAATTACTGATTGACCCTCCCAATAGATATCAAAGTTTCTTGAACTTCCAGAAGGTCTAATGACAACCTCTAAATCAAAAATGGTTGCATATGATTTTGAGGATCCTTTTGCATCTAGCATAGCACTTCCATAATCAAGACCTGCGGTAGTTGTAGACGACACATTAACCCAAGCATTATCTAGTAATGTTGGCTTATGGTCAGCCCCAGTAATTTTATATAGCCTAAGATTTCTATACTTTTCTGAGTCAATGCTTTGCTCGTCAATAGTTCCAACTTCTTCAATCTCAAGAACATATCCAGTAAACCCAGTATAGTTTGTTCCAGCTGAAACATTGTCTTGTGGTGAAATATTCCAAGCAATACCTGCAATTACACCATCTTTAATAAGTTTCTCAGAACCGCTTGCATTCTTTTGAACATCACTAAATAATCTCATTCTTGTTCCAATTTTTCTAACAGGTATTTTTACTCCATCTACTTTAGCCGTTTTAAATATTCCTGTAATTATTTGTTCAGATAAGCCGTTCATTGGAAGCCCCAGTTCTACTGTAGCATCTTCTTTAATTCCAGAATTTGCTTTATTTGACATTGCAGACTTTGGAGCACTAATATGCAAATGACCAGGAACTGTCTGTGACACTCCTAAAGAAGTTGCGGTGTTACTTGGAGCAAAAGTATTTACTTTATTTCTAGCAGTTAAGCCATTAACAATATCCTTTGATAAAAAGTCTGTTGTTTTATACATTGCAACTCCAAATCGTTTCCAGTCGGTATTTGCTTCTAAAAATTCTTTTGAATTACTTGCTCCAATATGTTTAACAATCTTAGTATTCTTTTGTCCACGACCATCATTTATAACAAAGTAAGTTTTGTTTAAAGATCCAGACTGGGTATAAGAAAGTTCTAGATAAACAATAAGAGACTCAGGCTCTATTGTTCCACCCTGACCCAACTTTGATCTTTCATTGTTATATTCTTCCTTACTAAACAAAATAACTTTTTTGTAGTTTTTCTTTGCAAAGTCAAATATCTTAAATCTTATTCCATTATATCTAATTACTTCGCTTTCTACAAGGACATATCCAGAATAAGTATTTGAAAAATTATTAATAGATGAATTATCTAAAACAATTTCCATATATGTTTTTGCATTAGATAGTTCACAAAATGCCCTTATTGCATCTTCTTTATTTAAAGAAGTCACGCTTGTTGATCCAAAATGTGTTATTGGTCTTGTAGCAGATATATCTTTAATTAATGTTGCAGCAGCAAGATAATTTTCTGGATTATTTTTATCTGTAGATGCTTGCCAAACAACATCCGTTGTATATCTTAAGTCTCTATTGTTAAGTGCAACACCAAAATCTGCTGACTCAAGAACTGCCCTTGTTCGATCAACAGGCTTTGAAAGAAGACTAAATGATTTCTTTTCAATACCAATACCTGCATAAGAAATATTAATATCTGTAATCGGTGGCTCAGATGCTTCGTTAAATGAAGCAATATTAGAGATATAAGAAATGCCATAATCAGACTTGGCTGTATCATTTCCAATCATCCAAAAGTCTTTTGTATCTGTTTTCTTTAAGACTTTTTCTTTTGTCATTGCTACAAGCTCATTACCATTTTTAGAATCATATTCAATATACATAGAGGTTTGAGTAGATACAGCAATAGCCTCTAATGTTTCCATCACCGTTTTTTCTTTATTTGAATAAAAGAAATCCATAACAAAATCTTCTGCATCTGCTAAGTTATTTGTTTTCTCAAATCTAAATCCAGTAAAGCCAATATTGTCTAAGAGCATAAGGATTGCAACCGATGTTGGAATACCGCTATTATTTGCAACAACAATATCTGGTGAGGTAATTTCCTTAAAGAACTTAAAATAATCCTCTGTGCTTGTTGATACTGTAAAGTCTTCAGACTCGTCCCAAATATTTGTATACATTGTTTTTAGAGGGAATCTATAGTCAATGCTATCAATAGTTAATTTTTGAAACAGTTTAATCTCAACATTTGGTTTCATAATATCTTTTAATATTGAGTTGTTATTGTTTTTGCTAAAAGACCTATCTGCATTAGATAGCTTTAAGTTACCACTTGAAGAAACAATAGCACCAACGGGTAAGCCAAAAGATGACTCATTCATTGAAGATGAGATATCAAAACTAATTACACTGTTTGTAATATCTGCAACAAGTCTTGGGCTAATCTCAAGTAGCTCTAATGGGATACCAACTGCTGACATTTTTTCTGCTACAAACCTAATACCTTTTATAGATTTTGTTCCAGTTCCAGATGTGCTAAAATCTACTACTATTTTTTCATCTGCTGCATGTTCAAAGGGTGTCCATCTGCCCCAGTAGTTTGAGGTAGGGTCATAATAAATATCCAGTATACCATCAGCCATATTAACAACGGTTAGGGTGTCTCCTGCAGTTATTCCAGATATTGCAGATGTAGAATAAAAAACTACATTGTTTCCAGAAACAGAAGAAACGGTGTAAACTAAATTATTTCTAGATAACTTAACATCATCAAGTTTTTGTATTCCGTGACCACTTGGCATAGTAAGAGTGTAGTATTTACTTGAATAAGATAAAGAACTAATTGATTTAGCAATACCAGTTGCCTGATATGCTGTTGACCAAGCCGTTCCAACAAGCGTCCCAAGATTTGTCGTGTATGTTCCACTTGTAACAGAAGAAGAAAGAACAACAGTAAAAGTTGTAGCCGTAGGGGTTGAAGCCACTGTCCAATAGCCATTAAACTTTGCTTGCTGTGCTCCAGAAGCATTAACAATATTAATATCATTTCCACTTGTTAGTCCATGAGAGGCTGTTGTTGTAACCGTTGCCGTAGTTGTTCCATTTCCAATAAAGTTTGTTACTGCTATTGTTGTTGGCACTAATGTATCTACTCTATACTTTAAGGGATATCCTAAATGCTTTTGAGTTTTCACCCTTATCTTGTTTACCTTTATTGCACTTCCATATTCAATAAAAGGTGCTGCATAGGTAATATCATTGCTTGAATTAGAGACACCTACCTCCACCCCACTTATTGTTCTTGCAGAGTTCCAATATCTGTACACAGCATTTTTGGCAATAGGATAAAGCCTAGTATCTTCTCCTGATGTATTAAATACTGACTTCATATTTAATGCGTCAGACATACCAATAAGAGTATTTGATGACCCACCAATAGTTGAGACAGAATGAATGATTCCAGGATTTGGTCGGTTAGCTTTAAAAACATCTCTCAGTGGAGTATAATTTTTTCTTTTAATATCATCTTCTAAAAGAACATTGTTTTCTCCCTGAACAACTTCACCAGTATATTGCTTTTTTTGAATACCATTATCAAATGAAGTTGAGTCAATAGCATTAGTTAGGTAGCAACCAATGTCAGAAAACAGGGTGTAGGAATTATAATTCCATTCTGCTGTAACTTGATGTGTTGATTTAAGGGAGGAACTTGATGCTATCTCATTTTTAATTTTTGTATTTAATTCGGTGTTTCCAGTACTAAGCATTACACTTCCACCAAGCTAAGATCAATATTCCAAAGATCTAAATCAAAACCTCTTTCAAGCACATTGTATGAGAAGTTTTCAAAGAATACATTTACCTTTTCAACATTGTTTCTAGTACCTGTTGATTGCATAGATGAAGCATGATCATATATCAATAGCATCCAAAAATCTCCAGTATGATCTTCATACCATTTTAGCATTTCTTGACCACCTGCAAAGTTTGAAGAAGCAGAATATTCAGTTACTTGTGTTTTTCTAGAAGGCAGTTTTTCCCAAGATGTTGAAAAATTCTTTTTATCTGCAACGTGATAGGATCTCATAGTTCCATTAATCATTCTTTGCTTATATTCAATGCGCTCAAAGGATACTGCAAGCTCTGATCTGTTATTATCAGAGATGTACAGATAATTTGTTCCAAGGTCCCATTTGCTTAGGTTTTGAGCGGTTGCACCTGAAGTTGTTCCTCCAGTTACAGCACTATCTGGCTTAATTTTAAAAGTAGTTGATGTTACATCTGTAATTGTTTGTGGGTTTGCAAAATTGTATACAGCAGATGCTGCTCCTGATATAGTTACTGCTTGATTTACAGAAAATCCATGAGCAGTAGATGTTGTGTATTGAATTTTTTGATACTCTGATGTTGTCCCTATTTCATCTGTTTTCACAATAGATGAAATAGATACTGGCGTAGAGCTGTTTAATGGCTCATCTTCTGACCAAATAATTAAAGAAGGTCTTAAATATTTTTGTGCAAGCGTATCAAAAGCCATTATTAACCGATTCTCCTAGAATTACTATTAATTCTACCACCGATAGCCTTATTAATATGATGCATTACCATATCCATACCTGCACCATTAAAGTTCATAACTGGACTAGAGTTTACACTTGAAGAGCTTGAATTTATCTGTCCACCACGAGCCATTTGAGCAATAGGCGATGGAGACATTCCACCACCTGCAGAAGGAACATTATATGTTGGAATTGACGGTGCAGAATTTCCAATGAATCCACCTGCAGCCATTCCTGGTGCAGATGAATACGAAGGCATTGAGCCAACAAAACCACCAGTAGCCATACCTGGAGCAGATGACATCCCTGGCATTGAGCCAACCATTCCACCATAAGCAAAATTACCACTATTAATTTGATCTAGTTTTGCTTTTCCAATTCTTTTTACAACATCTGCTCTAAATATATATTCTCCGTTTGATGCCATAATTGGAATTGAATCAGATGTTCCTGTTCCAGGACCTGATAACATTCCACCCATCGCTTTCTTTTTTGCAGTTTGATATCCAAATAAGACATTAGGAAGAGTACTTGTTGGAACGGATGAACCCCATTTTCCTGCTTTTCCATCCCAAAACCATGCAATTTTGGGGTTGTCTGGATCTTTTTGGTATGTCGTACCAGGAACAACTACTCCAGTCATGCTTGTTGCAGGTTTAAATCTTACATTTGGATCATTTACCATAGAAGGTGTTACTCCAGCACCACTATTAGCTCCAGTAATAGCCCCTCTACCAGTTCCAGTATTTACTCCTGGTAAATCAGTTGCTCCACCTCCTGTTGGTGGTGTAACTGGAGGAGCAGTGTTCATAGCATCAATAATTTCTTGGAATGTTTTTAATCCCTCTAGCGTTGTTGTGTCAATATCAAAACTTTCAAATACCTTTGTGGCAATCTCATTTGCTTTTTCAAACACACTAATTGCAGTTACTGCATCTTCTTGGAAAGCTGATACCTTATCTTTTAATTCTGTTTGTGCTTTATCTAATGCAGCAAGATCTTCTTTACTCATTTCTGACCTAGCATCTAAAGTATTAAAGTATGAGTTTACCTGTTCTGCTCCAATACCTGCCCTTATTGCAAGAGCCGTAGCATCTTCTTGTGCTTTTTGATATCCAGGATCACTAGGTCCTAGTGCCTTTGCTTTATCAACAGCTTCCATAGCTTTATTTATTAGACCTATTGATGTGGCTCTTTTTTTGTTTAAAAACTCAATCTCTAGTTTAATATTTGCAAGCTCTTGTTCGTGTCTTTCACTTTCAGATGCTTTTCTTGCATCAATATTGGCTAGTTCATTGTCAAGTTTCTTTTGTGCAAGATCTGAAGTATCATTAATTGTTTCAAGAGCTCTGTCACGACCAAACTGATCTCCTTGTGTTGCTGCTTGCATTTGAGCACCAATTAACCCAAAGATATCACCTTCAGATGCAGCCTTTAGACCAGTTAAAGCAGTTTGTCTTTGATTAGCATAAAAATCTTCTGCCTTACTTTCTCTTTCTAGCTGCTTTAAATAATAGTCAGTATTTTCTTGTAGTGCTTTTTTCTTGTCATTAATTCTTTGTGATTCTCTGTCTAGATTTTTAAGAGCTTGTTCATGACGCTTAGTTTCTGCCTCAGTTTCTTTTTCTTTTGCAGCTATTGCAATATCAAATACTTTTCCTATTTCTGTTTTCATTTCTTCAAGTTGAACTTTTGTTTGATTCAGTTGTATGTCTACTTCTAAATCAATTTTTGCCAATGTTTGAAGTTTTGCAAAATCAGATTTAAACTTATCTATTGTTGCTGCACTAATGTCCTTGCTTAATAATGTATTTACTATATCAACATTTCCACTTTGTACAGCCATTTGAATTGCTGTTGCTGCTTCATTTCCAAACTTTGATGCAATATCTGTGAGACCACCGCCAGCCAAGAAACTATAAGCAAGATCTCCCTTAGAACCACCTGCATCAAGAAATGCTTGACTTATGGCTTCATTTGCAGCATTTTTTAAATCATCTGATCCATTTTTTAAATCACCAATAAGCAATGCTGTTGCAGCATTTGCTGCTGCTGGATCATTTGCTGCTATTTGATAAGCAAGTTTAAACGCTCCACCAATAGCCTCACCTAATTGTTTTTCTGTTAAGTTTAAGTCTAAGTTTCCAAGCATTCCAGCACTTAAAGTTTTTGCGGTATCTGTTGTAATTTGTTGAACATTTCTATCCCCAATACTTGTATCTGAAGCATTGGCTTGACTTTCTGTATCATAAATTGTGCCAGTTTCTTTATTTATATATTTACCAAGTAAAGAGGAGTCTACTGTTCCAACAGATGCTATAATTGCTCTTGTTGAAGAAACAACCTGATTGGCAATATCCTTACTTGTTTTAAGAGACTCTAAGTTAAGTTGATTAAACGCAGTCATTGCACCAGATTGTCTAGCAATTTCTTGAGTATATTCTCTTGCATCTTTTGGGCTAAATCCTTGTTGCTGTAAACTAACATATGTTAAAGCAAGTTTATTTCTTTTTTCTTCAGCGTTAAGAACAAGCTTTAGACTATCAATAAGTGGTCCAAAATCCTTTTTAACAACATCTGCATAGACTTTATCGTATCCACCTTTTCCAGCAGAGGACATTCCTAAATCTTTTGCAATTTTTGCATATGTTTTTGCTTGCTCCGTTGTGTCTTTTAAAGTAATTCCAAGAAGTTTTGCTCCTTCTATTGGTTCAGCAAACATTGCACGACCTGCATCTTTTGCTTTCTTTACCGCCTTTTGATACATATCGATGCCCTTATTAACAGCACCAATAAGGACAGATGTAGCAAGCATTCCCATTGGACCACCAACAACACCAAGAACTTTTGAACCTGCACCAAGCAATTTACCCATACCGCTAGACATTCCTCCCCTTCCTGGAGCTTGCATCATTGCTGCTTTATCTTGCATTGCTTGGACTTTTCCATTATCAACAAGCATTTGTGATACACCTTGAAGACCAGTAATTCCAAGAGTAGCTGCTGCTGCCATTTTTGTAAACTTATCTGCACCATCTTGTGTTGTTGCAGTAAATTGTTGGAATGCGGTTTGTAAAGTATATACACCACTTGTTAAGAATGCAACACTTGATGCAAACTTATCCATTCTTCCATATGCAGCTTGACCTTCAAATACGGCTTCTGTTTGTATTCTTGGTGCATTTGGATTTTCTTGTGGACCAAAAACAACAGTTTCTTCAGCAAAACCTCTAAGTCTTTGGAACTTTCCACCACGCATCAAGGATGTTCCCATAGGATGAATAATCTTGCCTCTAGCTTCATCTCCTGGGGATGTTACACCTGCAATTAAACCACCACCAGATACAGCAAGAAGTTCCTTACTGGATACCGCAATAGGCTGACCAGTTATGGTATTAGCAACCATATCATCAATGCCGTTTGATAATACATTGCCCATTCCATCGACCTTAACGGTTGCACTTGTTCCCATTCCACCTGCTGCAGATGATATGCTTTGAATGTTTGGCATTACCATAGAAGGTCTAATAGCTCCAGAAGGCATGATTAAGCCTGTTGAGCGTACTCTAGAGCCTTGTCCAGTAGATGTTGGTGCTCCGCCACCCTTTGGATCATATGCCCTTACAGTGATGTTTGGAAGGTTTGAAGGCAATGCTCTTTGTCCAAGAGTGTCATAGAAGTTACCTTGTAGTCTTGCTTGCATACCTGCTGCAACAGCGATTGGCATTCCTGGAGAAGTTCTTGATGGGAACATTCTTGCAAGTG
>Ga0181356_1000170_pt1 | contig 27081 bp, 21 predicted proteins | sample Fa13VDMM110SN_FD_130104 | JGI IMG/M metagenome (GOLD analysis project Ga0181356, IMG submission 130104) | Freshwater viral communities from Lake Michigan, USA - Fa13.VD.MM110.S.N | ecosystem: Environmental > Aquatic > Freshwater > Lake | place: USA: Michigan | collected 2013-09-24 | reverse complement strand
CGGTGAAGATGATAATTCCACTATACCATCGGATTTTGGTGCGGATTTAACAGACCCAAACTCTGTTTCTTTAGGTGCTCAACCTTCGGATCAATATGCACAAACAGTAAATTTAGCAAATAATCCAAGTTCTGTCTCTTTAGGTGGAAGTGTGCAACCCGCTCAATCTTCACAATATCAATCGGCTAATTTAACAGATCCAAACTCTGTTTCTTTAAATGGGCAAAGTGTTAATGCACCAAGTAAACCAACGTCTAATTTTCAAAAAAAATTAGATGCTGATTATGATAAATTCAAGAACGGTAAACAAGCAACTCGACAAACAACATCTCAACCAAAAGCGCAATCTTCTGGAGGGGGATCAATAGTTGATTATTTGGCTAGTTCCGGTAAAAAAAGTGATTTCGCATCAAGATCAAAAATGGCAGCGGATTATGGTATTCAAAACTATAAAGGAACCGCTGAACAAAATACACAACTTTTAAATAAGTTAAAAAGTGGAGAAAAGCCAGCACAACAAGCAGCAGCAACTCAAGCAGAACCAAAAAAACAACAAGGAATGGGTGGTATAGTTGGTGGGGCATCAAAAGCAGTTGGAAGTGTTGGACAAGGTTTAAAGCAAGCAACAATTGGTACAAAAAAACCTCTTGGTGGAGTTCTTGGTGGAATATCAAAAGCTGTAGGATCTGCTGGAAAAGGTATTAAGAAAGCACTTGTTGGTGATCAAGATGAATCTGAAGAAGAAGGATTCGTTCAATTTGAAAACAATAATATTTCTAAATTTTTAAAATCTCTATCTGAAAAAGATTATTCTAGAGCCAATAAATATTTAAAAACTATTGTGGATAATAAAATAAATCGCAATGTTTTAAAAAACATAAATAATAAATAACAATATGTCAAAAAAGAGCGATATGAAAAATTTAGCAGATGCTTATGATAGCATGTTGCTAAATGAAGCAGTTAAACCAACTGAAAGCAATGAACCAGCCAAACCGTTAACTCCTGAAGAAAAAGCTTTTGGTGAAAGAGCTAGAGCCAATGGTAAGAACTGGACAGAGGCTCAAACAAGATTAATGTTCCAACGTCAAAATGAAATTAATACGCAAAGAACAAATTCTTCTACTACACAGACTCAACCAACTCAACAACCCCAACCATCACAACTAGGTGGAACTATTGGTTCTCAGTCTAATACAATTGGAAATGTTGCTAATACTGTTAAGCCAACGCAACCCGCTCAACCAACACAAAGTAATGATGATGAAGGCTATGAAGAAGTTGAAACTACTGTTGAAAGAATACCAAATGCGACTCAAACATATACTTCCCCTTCAGCAAACCAACCGCAAAGACAACCATCACAACTAGGTGGAATTATTGGTTCTCAGTCTAATACAATTGGAAATGTTGGCGGTTTTGCTAAAGCACAAACAAATCAGCCTGTTGAAACTACTGTAGAACGAATTCCAAACGCAACTCAAACCACATCTATTGCTGCTGGAGATGATGAATTTGAACAAAATGATGAAGATGAGAGTGATGATGAAGGTTATGAAGAAGTTGAAACTACTGTAGAAAGAATACCAAATGCATCTACAACTTCATCTATTGCCGCTGGAGATGACGAAATTAAGCCATATCATAAAAAAATTCAAGAAAAAATTAACATTTCTAAATTTTTAAAGCATCTTTCTGAAAAAAATTATTCGTCCGCGCATAAATATTTAAAAGCAATCGTGAACGATAAGGTGAAAACTAAAATCGCACAAAGAATTGCAAAAATTTAAAACATAATAAATATGGATATCAAAAAGCAACTTAAAAAGGTAACTAAGGAACTTCTCAGCGAAGAATCTCTCAACGAGATTCAAGCTTCATTTGAAGCAGCAGTTGAAGAGAAGGCAAAAATCCAAGTAGCATCCGCTCTCGTAAAACAAGATGCTGACTATGCCAATAAACTTTCTCACCTATTGGAAGCAATCGATAAAGATCATACCAAGAAACTTCAAAAAGTTGTAAAAGCAATTGATATCAATCACGGTCAAAAATTGCAATCAATTGTTGAAAAATATCAAACCGCTCTTATTAGCGAAGCTGGTTCTTTCAAATCAAACATCATCAACGATGTTTCAACATACCTCGATGCATATGTTGAAGAAGCTCTTCCAAAAGCTCAAATTCAAGAGGCTGTTAACAACCGTAGAGCCAAAATCGTACTTGAACAAATCAAAGAATTTCTCGGTGTGGATAGTGCCGTTTCAAAGAAAGCTGTTAAATCAGCAATCATTGATGGTAAGAAACAAATCGATGAAGCGAATCAAAAATTTGCTGCAATTCAAAGAGAACACAATGTCCTCGTTGAACGTTACAATCTCATTGCTTCCGACCTTATTCTTGAAAAGAAAAGTGCTGGACTTAGCGATAAGAAAAAAGACTATATCAATCGCATTATGAAAGGCAAGAGTGCTGAATTCATCAATGAAAACTATGATTATGCTCTAAATCTTTTTAATAAAAATGAAACCGAAAGGCTTCATGAACTAAAGGAAAGTGCCATTAGAAAAGCAGTGGCAACTAACGTAGATGTTCCTCAAATTCTTGAGGAAAAAACCCAAGTTAAACATGAGGAAGAAGTTCAAATGAACCCATACCTCAGAGAACTTTCCAAATACTAATTTTAGCTGAGATATTAAATAATTAATGTCTGAATTAAGTCGAAAAAATAAAGGAGAAACTAAAAAACGAATATGAAATCTATACGCCCTACACAAGCCTATATTGACCAAACTCGCGCTGAAGCTCTTTTGGAGAAGTGGAAGCCCGTTCTGAATTATACTTCAGATAAGGTTGCCGCTATCGAAGACGATCATACCCGCCTCAATACTGCTATGCTTCTTGAAAACCAAGAACGCTGGTGCATTGAGGAAGCCAACCAATCTGGTGGTGCCTTTGGAAGCCCTTCCGTTTTCGGAAGTGTTAACGCTGGCGCTTTTGGTGGTGCTGGAAATAACTTCCCCAACAGTTACCCTGCTGGTGATGTTTATGCCCAAGGTGATGCTCGTTTGCCAAAGATCCTCATCCCGATGATTCGCCGTACTTTCCCCGAATTGATTACTAATGAAATCGTAGGCGTTCAACCAATGGGCGGACCCGTTGGCCTCGCTTTCGCATTACGTTATAAGTACCTCGCTCAACAACTTGGCAATGATGGTGTTGATGGTTCTGGCACAAATGCTGGAGCTAATCTCAACAACCCTCAAGCTGAAGCTGGCGGCAAGGAACTCGGCTACCAATACCTCGACACCCGTTATACTGGCACTTCTAGTGCCAAGCTTTCTGGTGCTAGCGGAGCATATGCAAATCTTTTCCCAATGGTTGGACAAGATCAAGGCGTTGCTCAACTTCTCGCAAACTTCGAATTGACAGGTAAAATCCCTCAAATTGAAGTTAGCTTCGAGAAGACCGCAGTCGAAGCTGGCACACGCCGCCTCGCTGCTCGCTGGTCTGTCGAACTTGAGCAAGATCTTAAGAACATGAACGGTATTGACATCGACACTGAGTTGACGAATGCTATGAGCTATGAGCTTCAAGCAGAAATCGACCGTGAGATGATCATGCGCATGATTCAAACTTCTCTCAATGCTGGCTTTGGCGTTGGATACTCCGTATGGAGCCCCGCCTCTGCTGATGGTCGTTGGTTAGTTGAACGTAATCGTGATTTCTATCAACGTTTAATCATCGAAGCTAACCGTATTGCAATCCGCAACCGCCGTGGTGCAGCAAACTTCATCGTTTGTACCCCTCGCGTTGCAGCAATCCTCGAAATGTTACCCGAATTCCAATGGGTCCCAGTTCAAGGCAATGTTAATACTCAGCCTGTCGGTGTTGCAAAAGTTGGTAATCTCGGAGGAAGGTTTAATGTTTACCGTGACACTCGTACAGAAGCTCAATTTGAGCAAGGTCGTAGTTCCACTTACCTTTCACCAGGCCAAGTTCGTCCAAATCGCGTCGAATATGCTTTGCTTGGTTACAAAGGTCCGGAGTTCTATGATACTGGTATTATCTATTGCCCTTACATCCCTGTGATGATCCAAAGGACAATCGGCACGAATGACTTCAGCCCTCGCGTTGGTCTTATGACCCGCTATGGTGTTGTTGACAATATCTTCGGAGCCAATTTATATTACCACACCATTCTGTTAGCAGGTCTAGGTGAAGCATTTATGCCAGCGAACAACTCGGTCTACTTCTAATAGAAGTAAAGGCAAAACTCTAGAAAGCCAAGAAGAAATTCTTGGCTTTCTTTTTTATATAAATATGTTGACAATATGTATGGTGCTGATAAGCCAAACAAAAAAACCCCTTGGTAATAAACCAAGGGGTTTTTCTTTATATATTTTTCTATTTCTTATTGATCAAAGAGTGATTTACCAGTCTTGAGGCTTCCAACTTTGTTCTTGGAAGGATTGGTGAGTTCCGACTTGTGATCGAGAGGGTGTTTACCAGTTTCTGTGCCAACTGTATCAGTTACTTTTGCATCAGCCTTACCAGAAGAAGCCTTGATATTACCAGCAGCAGCAAAGCCTTTTTGGAGCTTGTGACCAGCGGAATCTGGAAGTTTTTCGATGTCGGTTGTTTCATACATACCGTGTTCATCGTCTTCTTCTTCAGCATCTTCGTCTTCATCTGAATCAACTCCGAGGTCTTCTAAATCTGTGTCAGATTCATCAGAACCTTCGTCATCTCCCATTGAATCGGCTACTTGTTGAAGAAGGTCGATTGCCTTTTGAAGCATTTCTTTAGGTGATTCAGTTGATTCGTCGCTATCAGAATCAGTTTCGCTATCAACGTCAAAGTCTTCGACATCTCCAGCAGAACCTTCTGGTCCCATTCCAATGCCTGTGTTTAAGTTAAGTTCGTCAGTTTTCATGACATCTTCGTAGAGTTTATCAAATATGCTCATAAATTTATTTATACCTTGTTCATCTAATTTTTTGGTTTTTTGTGAAAATTTTTCATTTTTCTTTGCCTTGGTGAGATTTTTTACATTTTGAGGTCCACCCTTTTTAAAAGTAGAAGGCTCTTTTACGACTTCTTCGGATCTTTTAAATGTATCTTTTGGAAATTTGGCATTGACTTTTTGGCTTTTCTTTTTAGTGGATACCGATTCATTGATTTGTGTAGCAGCTGCTGCACTAGCTTGTTGCATTGCACGGTAAATGTTACCAATGTCTTTGATTGATTTTGATCTGTTCATCATAGGTTTTAATGTATTTATGCTTTGAACGTTCTAAATATTTGAAATGACAGCAAAAAAAGGTCCAAAAGAAAAATTTTATTTGGGAAATACAAACCTCCCAACAGCACAGACAGAATATGATTACACTCCTGACATGATCAAGGAGATTGCAAAGTGTAGAAGAAATATTCTACACTTTGCGAGTAATTATTTCTATATTATCAATGTGGATGAAGGAAGACAGAAGATTAAACTTCATAAATTTCAGAAGAGAATTTTGAAAGCATTAATGGAGAATAGGTTTAATATCTTGTTGGCTAGTAGACAGATAGGAAAAGCATTGGCACTAGATACTCCAATTAAAACCCCAAATGGTTGGACAACTATGGGAGATTTAAAAGATGGAGATGTTGTTTTCGGTCTTGATGGGAATCCTTGTAATGTTGTAAAAGCCCATGACGTTTTACACAATAGAAAATGCTATGAAATAGAATTTGAAAACGGTGAAAAGATTGTTGCAGATGCTGATCATCGTTGGTTTACCATTTCAGAAAAAGAAAATTCAGGTTCTGTTAAAACGACACAAGAAATTGTGGATAGCGAAATATCACACAAAATTCCAAGATGTAAAAATATTGAATTAAATCCAGAACAAAAGGAATTTGATATTATTGTTTCCATTAAAGAAGTAAAATCTATTCCAGTCCGTTGCATTACGGTTGATTCAAAAGATAGTTTATTTCTCTGCGGAAAAACAAACATTGCAACATCTAATACCACTCTTATGACAATTTATGCTCTTTGGGTTGCTCTTTTTGAAGAAGATCAAAGAATTCTAATTGTTGCAAATAAAGAACAAACCGCAAAAATGATTCTAAAAAGAATTAAAACAGCATTTGAAATGATGCCAAATTTCATTAAAGCTGGTGCAGTGGAATATGGTCAAACAAATATTTCACTCTCGAATGGTTCCTCCATCGGTATTTCCACAACAAGTAGTGATGCGGGTCGTGGTGAATCGGTGAATTGTTTACTAGTTGATGAAATTGCGCATATTGACAGCGGATTATTAACTGAATTTTGGTCATCTGTCTATCCAATTATTTCATCTGCCAAAAAATCCAAAATTCTCGCAGCATCCACACCGAAAGGAATCGGTAATCTTTTTCATGATCTTTGGGAAGGTGCAAATAAAACAGGAGAAGAATGGAACGGCTGGCACGGTGAAAGAGTAGACTGGTGGGAAGTTCCAAATAGAGATGAAAAATGGAAATTAGAAACCATGAGAACAATTGGTTCCAGAGAAGCATTCATGCAAGAGTTTGAAAATGCATTTCTCGCATCTGGTGAAATCCCAATTGACAAGGATGTTTATGATATGTTGGAATCTGGTTGTAAAGATCCAGAATACATTTTTGATGATGGTCAATATGTTGTATGGGACGAACCAAATGAAAAATGTCATTATGTTGTTGGTGTGGACGTTGGAGAAGGTTTGAATCAAAATGCCACAGTATGTCAGATTCTAAACATCACAGACTTAACAAATATCACACAAGATGCCGTCTATTATACAAAAAAAATATCACCATATTATTTTGCTCAAAAATTACACGATCTATTGCAACAATGGGGAAGACCACCAGTGCTTATAGAAAGAAACGGTTGTGGAGCGCAAGTCATCGATTCTCTAAAAATGAATTATGGTTATGAAAATATTGTAACATGGGGGACGAAGGGTGCGATATCCAATGATTTCAAGATAACAAACAAAGCTGGCATTATAAGTCACCAAAATTCCAAGATAGAAGCAGTTACAAATATGAGATACTTTCTAAATGAAATGAGAAGCGTCAAAATAAGAGACATAAAGACATTAAGTGAAATTAAGGACTTCATTCGCCATCCAAATGGAACATGGAGTGGTAGAACTGCAAACACTTTGGATGATAGGGTTATGGCTCTTGTTTGGGCAACCGCCATTTTCATCAATGACATTTGCAAGAGATATTACGAGATGATTGCAATGGATGACAATCAAAGACCATTGAAAATAAAACCTATCGATTATGGAATAACAGATATAGTATCTCCAAGTAATATATATGTGAACGAAAAAGATGCGCAAGCATTCATGCCACTTCCCACTGTTTTTAGTAATCCAATTGGAACAAAAGATGAATTTTCCAACATTCCAGATTATGAAATTTTAAAAAAAGACGGTTGGGATATTTTCACAAAGGATTTCAACTTCTAAATAATTAATATGTCAAATTTGTCCATTTTCCAATCTTCATTCAACAAGCAAAGAAGAGACAAATTCATCATGGTTTTCGATCTTCCAAAGATTTTGAAACCAGAAAAGTCAATATTGAAAAGAGGTAATAATAAAGTAATGCCAGATACAGTTCAGTATTCTCTTTACGGAACCGTAATCCCATCCCTAAACATTCCATCCACAAATGTACCATATGCTGGACAAGTTCCAAAGATAACGACATTCAATCGTCCTGCATTTGAAAATATGACAGTGAATTTCACGGTTGACAATCTTTTTAACAACTATTGGGTATTATACAGATGGCTCAATTGTTTCAATGATGGAAAAAAAGGATTATATAAAACTCCAATTCCATCCGAAGGTTTGATGCCAGACTATCAAACGACAATCACAGTATATGGCAGGGACGAATATAATAAAAACGTAATAAAATTCAATTTTTATCACTGTTTTCCTGTAAGTCTTGGTGGAATAGGGTATTCGGACAGGGATGCCACTGAAATGGAATCATCATTTCAGTATGCATATCACCAATTTGAAGCGGAATTGTTACCAGAAGAATAATTTTTTAACGTTTTTTATAAAAAACATTCTTGAAAAATCATAAATAACTTATATGGCTAGAACAATTCAATCACCGGGTGTGGAGATCAAAGAGATCGACCTTACACTTAGACCCGTTACAACAGAAGGAACTTCAGTTTTTATCGCAGGTTTTTCGTCACAAGGACCAATCGATGAAGTTCTTCAACCAACAAGCATTTCTGAATTTGAACAAATTTATGGCTCACCTACAAATGCAGCCGAGCGTTATTTTTATCATACCGTTAAAAACGTTGTAAATTCATCTCCTGCTCGCCTTCTTGTAACACGTCTTCCTTATGGTAATAACAAAGGTGATGGTTTCTCTTCTTGGAGATATAGTGCTCTAGCATATCCTGTAAAAGCTTTATCTGCAAATGGTGTTAATGGCTTTTCCACAAATTTATCCGCAGCACAAACATATTTTATCGGAAAACCGACACACCTTGAACTTAGTGCGGAAGATTATCAAAGTATTGTAGAAGGAAATATTGATTGGTCAAATACTCCAACCGTATCTGGTTTATTTACATATAGTAATTTAAAAGATGCTGCTTTAGTTGTTCTTAACAAGTCACAGACCACTGTAAATAACAAATTCGAAGGTTACTATGTTGGATTTGCTGATAATAGTAATTTCAATCCAGCCACTCAATTTGATTCCATTCGAACAGTTGAGGGTGTCCAATCATCTTCTAATGCAATTTCAACTTATACAACAGTTCCGAAAAATCGTCTGAATTTCAGTCTTTCTGCAACCAAGTTTGGAAGCGGAGATTCTATTTCAGAGGTTATGGAAAATCTATCCAAGTTCGATATCAGCGAAACCGCATATCAAGATAGCGCAGCATTCGGTATATTCAAACTTCGCCAAAGCATTTTCACTCCAGATATCATTTCTCTTGATTATGTTTTAGCTGAAAATTATACAGGATCTTTCGATTACCACAGACAAGTTGGAGATCAAAACGGTGGATCACCTGTAACATTTAACATTTCAAGACTCGCTGAAGATTCCTCAAATATCAATGTTATTGTAAACCCATATATCAGTAACAGATATGTTGATACTTGGCTCGATAATAACGGAATCCCAACTAAAAAAGTAAGGTTCCTTTCCAAGCAAATTGAACAACCACTTTCTGATTCAGGATTTATCGATACTCAAGCAACTTATCTTTCAAGAGTCGGTGCAGCATCTGCTACAGTTGCAACTATAGCATCTGCTTATGGATACGCTGATTCATTATTCCCTCTTGGTGTATATAGCAATACTGTGGCATCGGACAAATCAATTGGATCTCTTCCAAAGAAACTTGATCGCGCTCTAGAACTAGTTGAAAGCGATGAACTCTATCCAATCGATATTGCACTTGAAGCTGGTCTTGGTACAATTTATGTAAATGCCATTGAACAATCTGGTCAAACAACTGAATCTGAATATGCATCTGCTGGAGAATATATTGAAAGTACTCCTTTAAATGCTCTTTCCGCATTCTATACAACAAATTCAGAAAACTTAAACACTGAAGGTCTAAGAATTCGTGGAAATTACACAGCTATTTCAAACATTCTCATCAATTATGCTGAAAAAGTTAGAAAAGACTTCTTGGTTGTTTTAGATCCAATTAGAAACATTTTCATTCAAGGTACAAATAGCAAAGTTATCAATACCAAAAAACTTTGGTCACCAAATGCTGGAAACGTTCCTGATCCAACAGCTGCTGGATACGTTACAACAAACTTCTCTCAACATATATATTGGCCTTTAAGACATCAATTTGGAACAACAAATTGTTCTTATGCTACAACATATGCAACTTGGGCGCAAGTATTGGACCCACAAAGCAATCGTCAAATTTGGATTCCATTCTCAGGATTTGCTTGTGCTGCAATGGCAAATACAGATTCGAACTTCCAACCTTGGTCAGCACCAGCTGGTTTCACTCGCGGTGTTCTCATTGGAGTAAACGATCTTGCAATTTATCCTAAACAAAAACAACGTGATCAATTGTATAAGATTTCCATGAATCCAGTACCATTCTTTCCGAATGAAGGATTTGTGATCTTCGGTCAAAAAACTTTATTGAAGAAACCTTCAGCTTTTGATCGTATCAACGTTCGTCGCTTGTTCCTAGCCTTGGAAAAAGCAACAAAACAAACAGCTAGATTCTTTGTATTCGAGCCTAATACTCTCTTCACAAGAACTCAAGTTATCAACGTTCTTGCTCCTATTTTTGAAAATGCAAAAAACACAGAAGGAGTTTATGATTACAGAATCGTTTGTTCTGAACTAAACAATACTCCTGATGTAATTGACAACAATGAACTAAAAATTGACATCTATATTCAACCAGTAAGAACAGCAGAGTTTATTCTTGTAAACTTCTATGCAACCAGAACTGGAACAAATTTTGATGAACTAATCGGAGGTTAATTAATAAATAATTAAAATACTATGGCAGCAACAAAACAAACCATTCAAGATTTCTACAGAGTAGCATCACAACGCGATTTTGCTCGTGATGTTCAATTTAGAGTTTTAAGCATCACACCTCAAGGTACAACTACCAGATTTGATGAAAACGATCTCGTTTATGCACGAACAGCATCACTTCCTTCCAGAGCGATTGGAAATGTGCCTACGAAATATATGGGATTAACCTTCAATATACCCGGTCTAGCAACCTATCCAAGCTCCGAGAGTTATGAAATTAATTTCTATTGCAGTGCTAATTCTGATCTCAGAAAGAAATTCCTTTCTTGGACGAACGATACATTTAATGATGCCAATAGCACAGGTAATTATCTAACTCCAACTCAAAATTCCACAATTGATCTAGTTCAACTTGATGTTAATTTTGAAAAAGTTAACCAATATCAATTGGTTGGCGTTAGTATCAGAGATGTTGGTGCATTGAGCTATAGCATATCTGAAGGAGCTGGAAACGTTTTAAACTTTCCAGTTAAACTAGCTTACCATTACTGGAGAGAAGTTAAAAATAGTTAAAATTTCGTCCTTTCCCAATAAATAATTAAAATGGGATCTGGATTAAGCGATGCATTTAATAATGCGTTAAATGGAATTAAAAAAAACGTGGGAGGTGTTTTCTCTGGTAGAAACCCCCTCACTCAACCTCAAGTTGGGGAACTATTTGGTTTTAATATCCAAGGTGCTCCATTAATATCAACAAGAGACTATTTTCTTCTTCAATTAGAATCTTGGTTAACTGCAATACCTCTTCAGTCTCAATGGATTGTATTAATTCAACCATTTCCTCAGTGTATCAATACAAGCATAATTCAAGGTTTGGAAAGAACTGGTGGTGATTATAAAAATTATGACATCGATCAAGCAAGAAGTATTTTAACATCATATCCATTTCAAAAAGTTAATGGGTGTTTATTTGCTCAGAGCGTTCAACTTCCAGATGAAAAAATGACGATTGAAAGGGCAAATATAACAAATCCTAGGGGTTTTTTACCAGGCATTATTTCAACAGGCAGAACCCCTTCAAATGCATTATCGATATCATTTTTGGAGACAAACACATCATTTGCCGATTTCGTAATAAGACCTTGGGTTATTGCAGCTGAACACTTTGGTTTTGTTGCAAGAGAAAACGATACAACAACAAAAAGAGATTATAGAAATGTAAAATCCACTATATACGTTTTACAATACACAAGAACATTTCAAAATGTTTCCATGATTCCAAGAAAAGTATGGACATTTTTCAATTGCGCTCCAATCTCAGTTAATACAAAGACATTGGGATACGATGAACCAGCTTCAGCCCCAACAATAGAAACAAATTGGACGTATACTGATTATGCACTATCCAATTCACTTTATCTCCCCCTTCCAAATATAATAGATAGAATATCAAATGCATTTAGAGGTAATTTCCCAACAATCAGCCCATTCCAAGGTGGAAAGGGAAATGGAAATTTTCCGCAAAATATTACAGGTTTTTTATAAAAATTTATGGATATTTTTACAAAATGCCATATTCCGAGCATTGGTGAAGAATTGAAAGTTAATAAACTTTTTTTTGGTGATTATTTTCAACTCAATTCATATATTTCCAATAATGATTTTGAAAACATAAGTAATACTTTTGATCTGATTTGTCAAAAATCATTAAGCGTCACAGATCTTACAAATTTAGACAAGTTTATTTTATTGATGCATTTAAATTGCGAATATCTCGAACCTATATTAAAATTACAAGCAAAAGATAATGAATCTAATTCGGTAACTTATGAAATTTTTTTAAAAGATGTTATAAATAAATCAAAAAAATACGAATTGGATAATTTTCCACTACCAAAAAAGTTTTATTATTCAGATGTAAATGATATATTAAAAGAAACTGGTAAAGATACAGAGGAGATAAAGGAACACATAGAGAAGAACAAGATTTTAATGTTTGAGATTCCAGATATGATTAGAAATATTCCTAATGTTTATTTTAATTGTTTTGATAATACTCTTTTTTACTTTTTAAAGTTGGTTTACTCGACGGATAAAAATAATATATACGGTAAAATAAAAAAATTAAAAAAAGAATATAATTTTCTTCTTTCCGAAATATATGAAATGAGTCCAAAAGAAATAGCCTTGTTTCTCAGTGATAAATAATTGAATGGTAGAAGAAAAAAAAACACCAGAAAGCGTTTTTGCAATAGATAATCCAAAAGATATTTCATCCGCGAATAAAGGGATGAACGTTGAGTCTTCGGAGGAAAAACCAAAAGAAGAGTTGGTTCTGGAAACTAAAGACATGACATTGGAGGATTTGAAATCATATCTCCAAAAAAATAATGTTATTGTTAATGAACAAAATATTGAAAATCAATACAATCAAATTGTTGAAAATAAAAAATATATAAACGAATATAACAATGCGATAAAAGAATTGGATGAAGCCAAAAAGAATTTTTCAGATAAAAATGAAGAAATCGGAAGAACGGATAATCCAGATAAAACAATTGTTTCCAAAATATCCGAATTGGAGAAAAGACTTGCGGATTTGAACGTGGAGAAACAAAAAAATGAAGATTCGATAAAATCCACAATTAATAATATTTTTAATGAAAATAAAACGGAAAATTCAAAAAATGTAAATTTTGAAACAAAAAATAATGTTTTAAATATGACATTGAATGGAGTTCAAAAGCCTGTATCTGTTGAAAAAAAGATTGAAAATATAGAAAACAAATTCAAAGATGAAACGAAAGAAGTTGAAAAAGAAATCACAAATCCAACAGTAGAAAAAGTTGTAGAAGAACAACCTAAACAAAGTTCAATACCAGTAGAAAAAGCTATAGAAGAACAATCTAAACAAAGTTCAATACCAGTAGAAAAAGTTGTAGAAGAACAATCTAAACAAAGTTCAATACCAGTAGAAAAAGCTATTGAGGAGGAAAAAACAACAATTTATCCTCCAAAAGAAACAAAACCTGAAATTCCAATTTCAGATATTAAAAAAACTGAAACGGATACGAAAAAAGAAGAAAATGTTGAAAAAACGCAAAATGATAAAGACTTAACTTCTTTATCAGAAGAGATGAAAAAAGGTTTCGAGTCCGTTTTAAGCGCAATTCAAGGAATTTCAAAAACAACTTCACAACAACCTCAAAAAGAGGAACAAAAACAAGAAGAATCGAAACAAGAACCAGAATCAAGACAATCCGCAGATACTCAAAACAAATCGAAAACTCCTCAAAAAAATTACATAGAAGAATATAGGCAAAGTCTTAGATCAAATGTTCCAATAGATGGATTTGTTGGAATTAAAGGTCTTCATCTTAAAGCCAACAACATTGGATCGTTTGTCTAAATATTTTTAGTGAAAAATTTGTTCAAATTTCAAGTTACAGCAGATTGTAGCAATCCATCGGGTTCTCCAAAAATTGTTCCATCTGGAGGAGGACTGTCGGATTCATTATCCAGAAATTTTCTCAAAACAGACTCTATAACAGGCGATTCCAGTGGCCTCATAGACGTTGTAAATGGATTTTACTGGACAAATTCTCAACTAAGCAGTAGACAGGATATTCCTGCTGTAATGTTGAAAGAAAAAAGGCTTAAAACGAATTCAATTATAGCTCAACTCGCATATTACAGTGCAATTGCAAGTGAAAAGGGCGGTCAAGCATCAGGAAGAATTGCTAATTTATTTTCAAGTTCAGCTGGATCTGGAGGAATTAGCGGTCTTTTAAGTGGTGTAGCGGGAAGAGCATTTGCTGGAATTGGTCAAAAACTTGTTGGAGCAGCATCGAGTTTCGGAAAAGGATTTTCCGGTTCTGGAATTCTGCAAGCAATAACAGGAAAAAACGCAGAAGGAGTTATAGGAGCATTAACTTCAGAATTGGCTTCATCCGATGTTCTTGCTCCATATGAAGGCTTATATATAACAGAGGATACGAAGTTTGTATATAGAATGCCTTATTTCTCCAATGCTGTACATGCTGTTCAAAATCAATTTGCAACTGATGATAAAGTGATGTCAGGAACGATGGGATTAGGTGCTCTCGTATCGGCTGGAGCCAAGACAGCGGAACAATTGGCTTACGGTCTATCGACTTCTATGAATTTCATGGAACCAGGCATTTATATCGAGAAGCCCCAATTTTATTCTTTCGCCGCTGGTGGCGAATCGATATCATTCAGTTTTCCTCTGATTAATACAGGTTGGGCCACATTTGAAGATGTGCAAAGAAATTGGCAACTCATTTATATGCTTGTTTATCAAAATAGGCCAAATAGAAAAAGTAGAGATTTAATTGAACCCCCTTGTTTATATGAGGTCATGATACCGGGTATCAAATACATGCCGTATGCATTTATTTCAGCCCTTCAAGTTGATTTTATGGGTTCAAGAAGAAGTTATTATGTCAATGTTCCAAATTCCACAGGAGGATCTTCTAGAATACAGACAATAATTCCAGATGCATATATGGTAACCATAAGTCTTAAAGGTCTTATCGCGGAAAGTAGAAACTTTCTTTATCACATGTTATTTGAGAAACAAGACAAAGTAAATGTATTGGAAAGTTCTGGTACTGGAATTGTTGATAATTTCCTCAACGGACTTAGAAACGAATTGAACAACGGTAAAGCGTTATCGGATGCTTCACAAAGAGTAAACAACCAAACTCAAGTTAGAAAATGATTACTTCATACATAGATGGATTATCGGCAATCGGAGACTATCAAAAAGACATTTTGAGTCTTTCAAGACTAAGTGATTTTCAATATGAGAATTTCTTTAAAATGTATTTGACCGAGGATTCTCAATATTTTTACAATTTACTATCCTTTACTGTATATGTACTAGACGAAATGGATACATCCACTTATTATGAAATAAGAATGGATAGACCCATGCCTTGGACTGCTATTAGTTACAACGAATATAGAAACATAGATTTGTGGTGGCTTATTATGGTTATTAATAAAATATACAACCCCATGGAATTTCCACAAGCTGGAACAAAATTAAAAATACTATACCCTCAATTTGTAAGAGCAGTATTAACAAAATTAAAAAATGAGCTTTAAGAGTGTTATATCAAATTTTATAAGAGGAGATGAAGGTGGATCTTCTGGAAATGTTGTTCAAATTGGAGATAACAATTATATTTTTGACGTGTATCTTCATAACGGAGAAACTAAAATGGGTATAACGTATGCAACTATTGAAGAATTAAAAATAGTTGACGATTTAAGGTATTTCTTTTCATATGGATATATGGTATTCAACGATAGTCAAGATACGATAGAAAGCTTTGAGGGTGTGGATGGTACAAGTAAAGTAAAACCTTATAGTTTTCGTGGAGATGGAAGAGATTATCTTCAAGTTGAAATCATGCCTCAAATTAAACAAGACGATACTTGTGTTAACAATGTATCGGAAATGGATAGAGAAGAATTTTGTCTTAAATATACCTTTTCGATTTATAAAATAGAAGAAGAAATGATGGAAGACAGGGGAGTAAAATATAAGAGATTATATTTTTGGGATGCTGATTATCAAATTTTAAATGAAATTGATTCACATTTTAGTAGCTCAGAAGTTCCATTAAAAGATACCGCGACAAATACGACTCAAACGGGAGAGGTTGGAAGTTCAACCCTTTCTACAAAAACAACAGCTGAAAAAAAGGTAAAAAATACTGATGATTTTAAAAGATATACTGGAGATATCATCAAAGCACTTTTGGATAAAAGTCTGAATAAAATCACAAAAACGAGTTTATTCAAGGCATCTAGTGAATGGGATAAAGGTGGTACTCTTTTGGAATACCACACAAATGCTGGATACAAGGCAATCGATGATTTGGAATATCTGCTACAATATCATGTTAGTGATAAATCATATGATTATGTGCCATGCATTCTTAAAAAAACAAGATATAAGGAAGAATATACCTTGATTCCAATAACAGTTTATCTACAAAATATGACATTCAAGGGAAGTGGAGGAGTGTTGGGCGGAATCGCATCTGGTTTTGCTTCTCTTGTTGGGCTTGGGGGCGGAAGAAGTCTTAGTGAAGATTTTTACATTGGAAAACAAGATTCCGAGGGTTCTGGTATAGGGAGTATATTGAACTTTGGTTCCCCAAACTCCCAAAACTCATTTAATGCTATTAATTACAATATTATAGAAAATTATTCATTTTTGAAAGCTGATGCAGATATTGTTCAAAAAGACATATCTACACATTTCGTTCATTCATATGATCCAAATGGATTTTTTACTTGTTCGATAAAATCAAATAATTTTAAAAATTCCACAAAATCAATTTATAATGACAATGTTAAAAATTTATCAAATTCACCAAATTCTCAAATGTATGATATTCTCCCAAAAAACCAATTAAGAGAAGATAATAAAAACGTTCAACATGTTTATACTTCAGGACTTGGAATAGGACAGCAATTTCAAAAATTAAACTTTGGAAGAAACAAGGCTCTGATGGCATCTATATTTAAAAACAGTGCCATATATTTTAGAGTGAAGGGGTTGACAAGAAGAAAATCTGGAACATTTTTCAATATAAATAGAAGAGATAATCAGTTAGCAAACGAGCACGATAAAAATCTTTTGGGTAAATATTTCACAACAATGGTGATTCACGAATTTAAAAGAGGAATGTATTATAATCACATGTATGGTACAAAATCAACTTCTTCGGAAAAACAAAATTTCGCCCCAATGATTTAATTATGAATACAATTGACGGAAATATACTTTACCAAGCAATCGATCCTTTAACGAAAACAGTTTCCCCCGAATTCTACAAACAATTTGAGAGTGTTGGAGAGGAAACTTTGAATCTTATCATAGAACTTAAAACTGTGATGACATCCAATATAACAAGAAGAAATGAAAATATCGCAAATTTTTTTAGAAAATTGGATAGTCAATTACCATCTCTTCCAACTCCGTTTCAAGATTGGTTTAAAAAATTTTATAAAAATCGTCTTTCATCTGAGGCAAAGGCATTGGTTCTAGAACAAGGACCATTGAAATCGCTTGATAAGAATTATGCATTCGATTGTATGAATGGTGTTGTAAATGCATTAAATTGGTATACTCCAAACAGCCTCCCTCCAGTTGGAACATTGAATCAAAAAGTTCCATGTAACATGGGAACATTGCCAAAAAATGTGAATAGTGCTGATCTCGCATTATATGCATCAAAAATGGCAAGAATAAGAATATGTAAAGATAGATCAATTGGTCCGGTTATACCAAAAGTAGCCGCCCCAACAGCTTCACATGGTCAACCACTTGTTGGTGATTACGAGTTTCCAAAAAGAATGGGAAAAATCGCAACAGAATATATGAGCAAAGTTCAAAAGTTGATGGGAGATAATGCAAAATATGTCATGGATAATTTTAGATTTAAACCAGCAACAAATAATGTTCAAACTGGTGCTCCAAGTATTAAAATCCCGACGAAGGTTGGTGATAGTGTTGTAAATTCAACTCTTTATGGTCCAACTGTGAAGAATCCTATTGCGGGAAACCCTTTTCTTCCGAAGATTCAGGATTGACAACTTCAGCATCTACGATATCACCGTTATCTTTGAGAAGCTTGAAAATTTCATCTCTTGTCATTCGCATTCCAACTGGAGCATCAGATATTTCCTCCAATTGCTGTTTTTTACTCTGAATATCCATTTCCTTTATTTCTTTGGTTGTATTGATCTTCATTTTAGTGATCTGAATATCCTTTAAAATATTCATTGCTGTTGATACACCTTTGAAAATTTCGGCCAACGATTCGACCTCATCAGATTGCGGATTTAGCATGACCGTTTGCTTGATTTCATGTATAGCATCAATTCCAACTTCAACCAATTCTTTTGAATTTCTTAGAATAAAATCTTCCAAATCTTCACTATGATTCATTTTGTTTTCTTTCGCTTTTGTACTGATTACTCCAACCGATTGTTTCAACTTATCTGTTAAATCATTTGAACCCAAGAATCCAGATAGAGGCGTTAGTTGATTTATCATTCGTTTTAATATTTAGGTTTGACATGATAAAAAGCCATGCTATCATTTCGACATGATGAATTCACTTCTAGAACAAATGCGTCAACCAAAGATGGTGTTTGAGAAAATCCACCCAAATGCACAGCTTCCAAAAAGAGCGCACCCAAACGATGAGGGTTGGGATTTATTTGCAGTTGAAGATCAAACAATTGAAGCAAAGGGTTCTGCAATTATTAAAGTTGGATTAAAACTCGCATTCTTGGATGATGGTTATTGGATTAAAGTTGAATCTCGTTCAGGATTGGCATTTAAACACGGTATTTTATGTTTTTCTGGTATAGTAGATGCGGGGTTTAGGGGCGAGCTTGGGGTTTTGTTATTCAACTTATCAAATGAAAATTATATAATTAAAGCTGGAGAAAGGGCCGCACAGATTCTTGTGAAATATTCCATCACGAATTTTGGAGTTGAATGGGGTAAAACTGTCCCAACTCAGAGAGGTTCGAATGGTTTCGGCTCTACAGGAAAATAATTATGGACGTTAATGGATTATGGTCTGAAAAATACAGACCTAAAAATATTGAAGATCTCGTATTATGCGAGAGTGATAAAAATATCATTGAGAATTTTATCAAGAATGATGAAATTCCAAATCTTTTGTTTTATGGAAATGCGGGAACTGGAAAAACAACAACTGGTAAAATTCTAATAACAGCATTGGATGCGGAGGATTTGTTTTTAAATTGCGCAGAAGTTGGAATCGATGAAGTAAGAAACACGATCACAAATTTCAGTAAAACCAAAAGTTTCAATGGTAAAAAGAAAATTGTATTTTTGGATGAAATTGATTCAGCATCACCAGCAGCACAGAGAGGGTTAAGAAATACAATGGAGGAGAATGCCGCATATTGTAGATATATTCTCACTTCTAATTATATACATAACGTTATCGTTCCTCTTCAATCCAGATGTCAAACGATTCAACTTTCGGCTCCAATTAATTTAATTGTTAAAAGAATTGGTTTTATTTTAAAAAGTGAAAACATCAAATTAGATGATTCAAATAGAATTAAATTGGCACGTACGATCAAAAAACATTATCCAGATATTAGAAAAACGATAAATGAGGTTCAGAAATATTGTATCAATGGTGTTTTAACAATTCCAGATATTTCTAAGGTCGATAATTTTGTTGATAGGATTCTCGAACTTATCTTTAAGAAAAGGGAAATGGAAATCCGAAAATATATAATTGAAAATGAGACGGATTTTAAAGGAGACTATTCTTTGCTTATGAAGGGTTTATTTGACTCAACTTGCGATACGCCCACAAGTAACATATTTACAGAAGCAAAGAAGAAAATGTGGCTTGTGGCAATTGGTGAATATATGTATAAATCCTCATTTGTTGTTGACCAAGAGATCAACTTTTATTGCTTGATTTTAGCTTTATCTGGAATTCTAGAAAGTTGAATTATTTTTTAGGAAGATAATTCTTGGTATAATCTAGACTTGGTGCATATACCGATGGATTTTTATGTCCTTCTGCTGGAGAAGAAGGAATTTTAACATTATTCATTCCAAGCTCTGTATGAGATTTGGTGTCTTTTCCGTCTCCAATATCGGATGTTCTTGTTTGACGATATGGATCTAGAAGTGTTTCTGCTCCTTTTTTAGCTGAACCAAGTTCAGAAATATCCGTTGAAGACCTGTCATCGTAACGCAGAGAATCTGGAACTGGTGCAAGATTCACACCAGTATCAATGTGTTCCAAAATGTGCATAGGAACTGTTATAAAATCATAATAAAGGCCTGGTGCTTTTTCCAATACGATGTCTACTATAAATTCACTTCCTTCGTTGTACACGTTACCCGGTTGATAGGATGGTCTAACTGTTTTTATACTGGAAACTCTAATATTGAGTCCGCTATTAGCGAAACTTTTTAATTTTTCCACATAATTCCCACTTTGTTTTTTGAAGAAATCGTCTCCATATGCTCCTTCTTTGATTTTTACCAAATCGCCAACCAATAACCCGCCTCTGGTGAAGCGTTGAATTGCAGACTCATATAATTTTGTGAATTTACCCATGATTAGAATTATTTATGTTTGACCACGATGATTTCGATGGTTTTCTCTAAATATTTACATGGCATCCATTGTAATTACAGAATTGAATAAATTCCCAAAAGAAAGGAATTATACTTACAAGGATTTGGAAGTAGACTTGAAAATTGATTACACAAAAACAAATCCATTAAACAATTATAAGGAACAAAAAGATATTGTCGTTGATAACGATGTTAATGCAATAAAAAACAGCATTTTTAATATATTCACCACCATACCGGGTCAAAAATTACTAAACCCCACTTTTGGTTTAAATCTTCTCTACTATCTTTTTACAGGAATTACATCGGAAAATGCGAGAATGCTTGGTGATACAATTTTAAAAGGAATAACTAAATTTGAACCAAGAGTGAAAGTTGACAATATCAATATTACAACTGATTACGATAACCAACAATATACCATAGACCTATTTTTATCGGTCCCATCATTAAATATTAAGGGATTGCAGGTAAAGGGAACTTTGGCTGAATCTGGATACTACTTTAACTAAAATGGCTGACAACGAAATAACAAATCAAAACTTTCCCCTATCTTTTAATAGCTATGCAGCTTTTGACGCAACATCTATTAAAACATTGATGCAACAAAGATTGATAGATGGAGGTGTATTCACAGATCAAATTTTTGAAGGCTCTAATTTTAACAGTCTTTTAGATGTCATTGCATATAGCTATCATGTTCTTTTGTTTTATTTGAATAGAACTGCAAATGAAGCTTCTTTTACAAATGCTCAACTTTATGAGAACGTGAATAGAATTGTAAAACTTCTTAATTACAATCCAATTGGTATTCAAACATCTGTTCTTTCCTTTTCCGCAGTTGCAAGCAATGCTCTAGAAAAAGGAATTTACACGATTCCGAGATATTCTTATTTCACTATAAATGATACAAGTTATTCATTTGCAGAAGATTTAACATTTTCCAAATCAACGAGTGGAGTCGAAGTGTTGAATGATTTAAATGAATCTGGCCTATTATATCAAGGTTCCTTTATTCAATATCCGCTTTATATTGCAACTGGTGAAGAATTTGAGGAATTTAATATTGTTTCTGTTGATGCTGATGGTAATAATGATTTAATTGACCACAATCACGTTCATGTTTATGTAAAATCTGGAAACAATTCTTGGAAACAATACAGTAACGTCAATAGTTTGTATCTTGAAAACCCATTATCCGAAACATATGAACTCAGATTGAATGAAAATCAAAGATACGGTATTAAATTTGGCAACGGAGTAACTGGTAAAAAATTAAATGAAGGGGATTTTGTTGTTGTTTTTTATCTCAAGAGTGATGGTCCAAATGGCGAAGCTGGTCCAAATGTGTTAAATGGTTCGAGATTGTTTATTTACGATACTCAACTTTATTCAGAAATAGCCAGTCAAGTTAGATCAACTGGAACAAATATTTTGAATATCAGTGAAGCATCACAATTGAATTTTGAAAACAATCTACCGTCTTCAAAATTCACGTACCAAGAAGATTCGAAGAGTATTAAAAATAATGCTAGAAATACATATAAAACACAATATAGGCTTATAAATTCGACTGATTTTGAAAATTACATTAAAAATAATTTTTCAAATTTAATTCAAGATGTAAAAGTTGTTAATAACACGGATTATGTAGAAGGTCATCTTCAATATTTGAATGAAATTGGATTATCGGAACCAAACTTGGATAGTAGAATTTTATTTAATCAAATCAATTTCTCAAATTCATGTAATTTCAACAATGTGAATTGTTATTGTATTCCTAAAATTCCTCAAAACGAAACCGCGAATTTCAATAAATTTTTGAGTGTTGGTTTGAAAAATAGAATAAAAGACTCATTAAATCGAATTAAAATTTTAACATCTGAAATAGTTTTTCAAGATCCGGTTTATATGGAGGTTGGAATTGGAGTAGCATCTTCGGATGAAATAAACAATAAAAGATTATATCCCGAAATCGTATCTGAGAGTAAACTTGTAATTAAGAAAAAAGGGCAATCTTTTATCAGCGATAGTTCAATAGTTGAAAACATCGTAAACGCCTTCAAATCGTTCTTTGACAATCAAACACTAGGTAAAACGATTGAAATTGATAAGATCAACACTTCAATACTTGGAATAAACGGAATTGAATCCTTTTTCACCAAAAGAGTTGTAAATGGTGAGACTATTGTAATCAATGGACTCAGTTTAATGGTTTTCAATCCAATATATTCTGCACCAAAAGAAGATATTCAAATTATAAATCAATCTCTCATTCTCCCTTTCTTCAAATCACCTTATTACGGAAATTATGATGTTTTGAAAGGAAACATCGTTATTGAATGACTATGATTCCATCATCGGCTGTAAAAATAGTTTGTAAAGTTCTTGACGATGAAAAAGCACCAGAAACTTTCGAGTCATATACTATCGATTCAACCAGCTTTTATTTTTCTTTAAGTTGGAGTGAAAATTTTACAAATAGATCTTTTTATTCAAATGATGTTGTTGTTTGGGATTTTGGTGACGGTTCAAATTTTACAGGACCATCAGCTAGATATTTTTATAAATTTCCAGATGTCTATAATGTGAGTGCAACCATCTTCGACAAGAACGGTGAAGCTCACATCGTCACTTTAGAAAATTCAGTTACAGCATCGAATGTTTTTCCAGACTACATTTATCTACATCCTTTTAATTCAGACGGGAGTTCTTATTTTTTACAATCTGGTAAACCGAGTAATCAAGTCATAGTCACAAGATATAACTCTTGGCAAAATGAAAATTTTTTAAAGGATAATAACTATACAATCGATCTATATGTTTCTGGAAGCAAGAGTGACTATATGGGCTTATCATCCTATTATTCTGACAAATATAGTCACTTGAAAGCATATCATGGATTTGTTAATGTTTATACCAACGAAAACAACTATCTTCAAAGTAAACTTGTGGAAAGCACAAGAACGGATTCTGTTTCAGTTTTTGCGGCCCCATACACAACTGGTCCTATTGATGGTGATTGGAGTATCAAATTCAATTTCCATAAAGAAAAAGTTGAAGGTTCTTCATTCGTGGGATCGAGTGGAACAAATCGTGATTTGGATTACATTTACTTCGTTGATCAAAAAGCATCCGATGATGCATCAAACCAAGTCGATATAATATATGCTTCATTTGATTCCAAAAATTTCAAAGATAGTGAAATTCAAAAACATGGATTGGAAAATGTTTTTAAAAAATTGGATCAAGGTTATCTAAATCTTCCTTGGTCGGCTCAAATATTAAAATCGATTTCAAATTCAGCAGAAACGATGAGAATTACAAGTAATGGAATTTCTGTTGAAGGTAATAACTCATCAATTGGAAGCCTATCTGGACAAATTTTGTACCCGTTTGACATCTATCCAATTAAGTGGTCAAATACGAAAATTCCATTTATCATCACATTTAAAGATTCGGAAAATTATACAGTAAAAACATATGACCCAATTTATAATTTTCATAGTGGATCATTCAACAATAATTTAAACGATATAAATCTTAAACTTGTAAAATATATTAACAAGGAATTACCTCCCTTTGAATTGGTTGATGCTTCTTTTGAAAAAAACAATAAAGTTCCTCAATTAAACAATTCACCATATTTCGCTGGAACAGTTGATCTTCCTTGTGAATCGACAACAGTTGCAATATCGGCTACGTTAAAAATTCAAGATACACCTGTCTCCAAAAATTTCACAATTTATGGCTTCCTTTCCCAAGTTGGTATACCAAAAGTGAAAAGATATCAAAAATTAAACGTTTTTGATCACTGTGCAACTTCCGATATTGATTTTTATTACGAAAAGACGCTTTCAACTCTTTCGGAAACATCCACAGCAAATATGCACATTTGCTTTTCTCCTTTGAAATATTTGGATAAAACCAAGGAAAATAGGGTTTTTATAGTAGATGCTGATAATGATAGAATATTTAAAACAGATGTGGATGGAAACATCGTGTCAACAATGGCACTATCATCAATGGAATATCAACCTGATCCAACACTTGCTCCTGTTTTAAATTCATTTTTAAATGAATATGGAATGGCGTCACCAACTTGGTGCTGTACCGATAAAAATGGAAATGCATATGTAAGTCTAACAGACACCATTTCAGCTATAAAAATAAATTATAGCACCGATATTGTCAGTAGAGTTTATATTCCACCATTTGAGAATTTAGAACTATATGATACTTTGGATTATTTAGAACCACAATATCAAGGATTTGTTGGAGAAAATTCCATAATTCCTAGTTGTATAGATGTTGATTCAGATGATAATGTTTATATCGCATACACGCATCCTTTGTCAAACTTCATTTGTAAATTTAAAAATGATGGGACATTTGAAAATGCAATATATTTCAATCCCTTGGAAGTTCCTCAAGAAATAATAATAGATGCAAACAAAAATATTTGGGTTGGTATTGAAAATATCGCCAATTCTTCTTCCGTAAATTCGGAAAGAGATGATTTAGTATATTTTATAGATAGAACAACATTTGATAAAACAATAATAAGGGGGATTGAGGGGTTTGGAACGATGAGTGTCGATTCAAATCAAAATATATATGTTCTTCATAAAACAAACACGATAACAAAAATAGATTCTCAGACAAAAACAAAAAGCAACTATGTTTTCGGTTCTCTTGGTGATCTGAATTATTATTTGAAAGATATTGGTGGAATCGCAGTTGACTCTTCAGGGGAACTTTGGGTAGTGAACAATGTAGACGGTCTTCTTTATTTTGCAGATACGAGAAATCTATCTCTTCCACTATCGGGGCTTCCATCTGAAAAACTAAGAGACTTGAATCTTAGACCAATAAATAATATGCAAGCTGTTTATGCAGTATTGGGAGATTGGACAGGATTCCGTTGGATTAATAAATTCATAAAAACCGAAATTCCAGAACCAAGAATTATTACTGGACTTAGCACTTATTTTGACATTCTCAATCCCTCTCCAACCGTTATAAAAAACGGAGAAGAATTTGATTATTTGACTCAAATCAAATCATATATTTTACAAGAATCATTGTTTGACAGGCGAGTTTTACTCGACGATTTCATCGGTCAAATTTTGGGTAAAAATGAAAACGTTGAAGAAATTGGAAAAGTCATATATGAAAAAATTTCAAATTTTGTTGCTAATAATTCAGACATAGAAACTTGTAATATTCAACAACTGGTTTCGTTTGCGGATGAAACTGGAACGGATTTGAATGCATATTTGTATTCTTATCCACCCTCAATTAGAAGGGCTGTTGATATTCTTTCCATTTGTCACAAGAAATTGTTTGGAAGTCAAAATTCATATAACAGAAATTTTGCACTATCGGCCTATACTTATTTTGAAAATAACAATTTAGGTAGAGAAATTCAAATAGATGGCGGAACATTTATCGCGGGACAACCTATTGTTACATACGAATTGTTTTCAGAAAAATACCAACTTGTCACAAACACAGTTGTTGATAACTATAATTATGGAGATTCTGTTCCATTGTCTGGCGTGAATTACAATTGGGGATGGAATCTTGTAACAGGAACAATAGATCAGTCTGGATCGGAAATAAAGCAATATTACAAATTCTATGAACATGTTCCAAATAAAAAACCAGAATTAAAAGATAACATCATTAATTTTGATTCCGATTTCACAACAATAACACCATATCAATCGTCTTTCAACGATTGGTCTAAATTCGGTGGATATATGGACAAAATGATATCTTATGGTTTTTATAAAGGGTTAAAACTTATTGATGGGAAATCACCATCCGAATGCATAGTCCCGTCACCAACACCTACACCTACTAATACTTTAACACCAACACCAACGCCAACAGTTACACCAACAAATACTTTAACGCCAACAGTTACACCAACAAATACTTTAACTCCAACAGTTACACCAACAAATACTTTAACTCCAACAGTAACACCTACTAACACACCCACATCAGATGCAACACCAACGCCAACAGTTACACCAACAAATACTTTAACTCCAACAGTAACACCTACTAACACACCCACATCAGATGCAACACCAACGCCAACAGTTACACCAACGGTTACACCAACGGTTACACCTACTAATACTTTAACACCTACTAATACTTTAACACCTAATAATACTTTAACACCTACTAATACTTTAACACCAACGGTTACACCTACTAATACTTTAACACCTACTAATACTTTAACACCTACTAATACTTTAACACCTACTAATACTTTAACACCTACTAATACTTTAACACCAACGGTTACACCTACTAATACTCCTACT
>Ga0181356_1000169_pt1 | contig 27186 bp, 33 predicted proteins | sample Fa13VDMM110SN_FD_130104 | JGI IMG/M metagenome (GOLD analysis project Ga0181356, IMG submission 130104) | Freshwater viral communities from Lake Michigan, USA - Fa13.VD.MM110.S.N | ecosystem: Environmental > Aquatic > Freshwater > Lake | place: USA: Michigan | collected 2013-09-24 | reverse complement strand
ACATAATTGTAAAATATTTCCTGTTACTTTAGCTGATATAGATATATCTAAAACTCCAACTCCTAATACTTGAGAATACATTGATGATGTACCACAATAACTAGTTATTCCTGGAGCTGGGCAGGAAGCAATGTTAGTTGCTGCAAAAGGTACTTCTTGAGATCCACTTAATATACCTACATAAACTGTACTTCCTATAGTAAGATTTGTAGAGAATTGAGTGCAAGTATCATTTGATATATTACCTAATAAAGTATAAGGTCCTTTTCCTCCACTACCTGTTGTATAATACACACTAGCTGTTGTTGGGGTAGTGGTATTAGAAGAAAATTTAGCATATACATTAACATCAAATGATGATGGAGAACTAGGTGTTGTTGTAGGTGTTATACTTGGTGTTGGTGATGGTAATGGACACTGTGTAGGATCATAATATGGTGCTACATAGTTAGGATTATTAGATAAATTAAACACAATATTACCAGTGCTTTGTCCATTATCTAGAAAATATTCTTCTAGATTTGAATAAGCTATATATCCTGTATTTACTGAAGTTGGCATTTATTATAAATATTTTTTCATTTTGTTAGTTAGAAGGTGGTGGTGTAATGCTTGGTGTTATGCTAGGGGTGACTGTTACACTAGGAGTTATACTTGGTGTCACAGTTAAACTTGGTGTTATGCTAGGTGTAATAGTTGGTGTTACACTTGGTGTTACACTTAGTGTTATACTTGGTGTTATGCTAGGAGTTATACTTGGTGTTCTAGTAATACTTGGTGTTATACTAGGAGTTGATGTTGGTGAAGCCCCTGGTGATACAGATACAGACGGTGTTGGATCAGGTGGATCTTGTTCACAGTAAGGATTTATTGGTCTCCATCCTGCTGATCTTAATGAATTAGGAAATACTGTTAATATAGCAATATTTTGCTCATAAAAAACATTACCAACATATGAACTTTGAGATAATATAGTTCCAATAGAGGAACTTATATTACTTCCACTATAAAATAAATTATAATTTCCATCATCATATATTTTATATGTGTTAGATCCACTAGCAAAATTTACTTCAAAAGTAGTAGGTAATATTTTATCACTAGTTAAACTTCTAGGAGTATTTAAAACATAAATAACCTCATTATTTCCTGTTGGAAAATATTTTACAGTGTCTAAGTTACCTAATTCTATAAATCCATTATAATATGAAGATGTAGATAAAGTTCCATCATTATAGATGGAACCTTGTCTTGAGGAAGTTGATGATACTTGATACGGTAAAAAAGTTGGATAATAAGTTAAATTAATTGAATTATAAACTAATCTGTCATATTGACCATTAGTTCTGTATTCATTAATAGGATCAAATAAAGAAGCTGTTGTATTAACTCCTATATTAACTACAATTCTATTATCAACAAATGATGATGATGCTAAGTCCCAAGTTTTATTCGCAGTATAAGGTACTACGAAGATATCAGAAACATTAAATCGTTTAAACGCATTTGCTGACATGGGCGAAACATTAGAAGTCTAATTTAACTCTTAATAATAATTCTTTAGTGAAATCTTTCACTAATGGTTTATTTAATTTAGCTACCGCTAGTAAATCACCAGTATTATTAAACATTCCTATAGTTGTTATATAAGTTTGTGGATTATAAATTAATTGAGTATATAATAAATTACCATTGTCATCAATGATAGTTGGATTGGTTGTATAATTAAATTCACTGTTTTTTACACGAGTGAAGAAATAACGAGATGAAATTGTTTCAAAACTTTGTAAACGAAATTTTGGTGTAGCTACAACAGATGATGAAATCATATCAAACACCATTCTATTATTAAAATTAAATGTTGAGTTTGTAGAAAAAAATGAAGCAGCTTGAGATGAACTAAATTCATTGAATATAGCTCCTACTCCACCTAAAGAACCTGATGGTAATGATAATGCTCTTGGATTTAATATAATTAATCCTTCATCAGGAATCATTATACCATATGAACCACTAACAGTGTATAAGGATGATTGTACAACTGGATTGCCTACAGCATCTGTAGATCCACTTAATAATTGATATACACGAGATGCTCCAATATAAGTAGAAGTAGTTGTTACTGTTGAATCATCAACTAAAGTAATACGTTTACTACCACTAGTTAATTGAAGAACTAATGATCCTGGATTGAATGATTCTTTAAATCTAGCTCTACTTACAGATATAACAATAATATCTTTTGAAGCCCCAGCTGAACCACCAAATTGAAATGCAGAATTTTCATCTCCATAAATTAATGATCTAAATTGTCCATATATATCTCTAGTAGGAGTTTTATCTGGGACTAAAGCATTAAAATAAGAAGATCCAGATCCACTTATATGACCATAAGCTATTGAAAATTGTACCTCATTTGTCTGACTAAGTGGAATAGAATTAGATATATAATCTTTAAATACATTAAGATAAAATTGACCTTGTAAAGTATTTAATTCTTGTGATGACCAACTATAAAAAGTATTTAAAGTAGTAAGATCACTACTCCACATAGGAGATATTACTGAGTCTGAACTTAGTACTTGATCTTCGGTATTATAAGCTCCAAAAGACATATGTTAATTAGGTTTTAATGATTGTTAAAGGTATTGTAATTCTAGCTCCACTATCTCTACCTGTTACAGTAATAGTTGTTGTTATTGTAGAACCAGGTAAAGCACTTGTTCCAAATAAAGTATTAATTGTTGTTCCAATTAAACTAAATGAAGTACCAATTTGACTTGCTGACAGACTTGCACCACTTGAATTTGGAGTTGGATTTGTGATATTTAATCCAGTTGTATCAATACCAGTACCTGTGAATGTACTAAGGAATCTTGAATCTCCCACAGTCATTAAGTAACCTGATGGTTCAAAAGTTGAAACAGCCCCTAGATAATTTAATGTTTGAGGAGTGATTTGAATAGCAGCTGCCTGGCGTAATGATACTGTTGTGTATCCAAGATTTAATACAGGCAATTTACTTGTACCTCTTGGTAAAGTAACTAATTTGTATTTCATCATTTGTGTTTCATCAGTAAATGCTTCTAATAAAGGCATAGCCTCAATTGCTTCACCAAAAAATGCTGAACCTGATGGGTGGTTTGGATTATACAAAGTATAATCTATTTCATCATCAGATAATGCAAATTGTGAAATTTGAAATGACCCATCATTACGTGCTAGTAACTCGCGTCCTTTTTTTGTCAGAACAGCGTCAATTGTTACATATTGGTTGTTTAAAAATGCCATCTTTATTAATTGTGTTTTATATAAATATATTATGTTGTGAGAACTGTGCTAAATATTTTGCTCTTTAATTCACTCACTATGTTTGCTACATTATCATCAATTGATAATAATAAACTATTACTCTTAACAATACCACCAGATGTTAATCCTTGATTTTTCTTAAAATTAATAATTATATTAGTTTCATCTGTTATTTTTTTAGAAAAAACATATCTTTGTATTGTATAAGCACTACTAGTAACAGCATCATTAACAGGTTTATCTAATGTAAATGTTACACGATTAGTTTCTGAAGCACTAGTAGGTACATTCACACTCAATATAGTGTATTCATTTGCAGGAAGGAAATTTTTTGTTGGAAATGTTACTGAACCAGAATCAAATCTAATTATGTCTCCTGGGTTAATTTCAAAAGGATATTCTACAGGAAAACATGATCCACTTATAAAGTTAATATAACTATCAACAGATCCTTGTCCAATTATATTTGTAACATTACTTCCTGAAAAAAATATTGGTGCTTTGTATAATTTTGATTGTTTTGCTGAACATGATACTATTCTTTTATCAGATGAATTTACTGTTAAATTTGCACTACCACTTAGTTCTGTTTCAAAATATATGAATCCTGGGTCTACACCTGCTGCAGGTTTAACATTAATTACTGTCATACTTAGTAATGGTTGTCTATCTCCACCAACATCTATTCTAAAAGAATTTGAGAAATTATTAGCTCCACTAGCTGTTTTTGCTGGGATTGTAACATTTATATCAAAATAATTTACCGTTAGGGCATTGTACGAAGCTGTAAAAGGACGGTTATAATTAATCCTAACAGTTACTATTACATCAAAAGGAAGTGGAACACTAGAAAGTGTCCAAGTTGGAGTACCTGTAAAACTAGTTTCTGACCATCCATAATGTATTAAGCGTCTAGCATTTTGATTAAGTACAACCCATTTACTTGTATCATAAAATTGACTTGTTGAAAATCCATTATCCAAACTATATATCATATCTGTATTAGCTACTCTCCATAACATAGGATAATACTTAATGCCACTAACATAAATTTCTTTATTTCCATCTAAATTTTTCTGTCTAGATGGTTTTTGGTTATCAAATAAAGATACATTTAAAGTTGGAGTTTGATTATATATATCTCTACTTTTAAATATATTTTGTACTTGGTATAAATTCCAAAGTTGATTATTTCTAACATCAATATAATCACGTTGTACTAATTCAGTTAATGAACCTGAAGCATCTATTAAATATTTTAAATATAAATTAGTACGCTCTGGCATAGCTATAAGTTGAGAACCTGTAGCTACTGCCTCATTAAAGTAAGCGAATTGAATACTATTTCTATCTATAGTAGCATTTTTACCATAAGGACCAGATCCAATTGCTTCAAAATCAACATCATTATTATTATAAAAATTATATTCAGTACTATTTGTTTGTGAACCAATATATCTAGGTTTAGCATGACGAAGATATTTATAAGTAAAATCTTGTAACTCTACTGGTTCTAATACTTCAATTAAATTAGGATTACTACCACTGTTTTGCCAACTTATTTTTTGTCTAATAGTTGATAAAACAGAACTAGATACATTATTTAATAAAGCATCATAACTATAAGCCCAAATAGATTCTGAATAATAACTAAGATTTAGTGGGTTGAATACTGTAAATGGATTATAATTTAAAGTAGCAAAATCATCATGAATGAATATTGATGAACTAGGTAATTCTCCTGTAAAGAAATCTCTAGCGTCAGATTGTACTGTTACATTTCCAACAGGTGTTTTATATGTTATTGGATATATAGATTGACTATAACCACCACCATTACTTGCACTTATAAATGCTGTGTTTATAGAAGCAGTATCATTATTAAAGTCAGTTACATATGGTTCTGGTTGAATAGCAAGTGATCTTTCTAATAAATGTGGTCTATATAAAATACCTGTAGCTGGATTTGTTCTAGCAGGTGTAAAATCTTTAAGTGTTCTAAATAATGAGTTATGAAAAAATTCAATTAAACGAACATAATCTTTGTAATTATATTTGTCTATATATTTCTTAAAGTATTCATTTCTTAATACTTCAAATTCTTGATAAGATGAAGGGTTTGGATTACCTATAATACTATCTAAATCATATGTTGAACCTAATTGTGCTATGATATCTCTATCAATTTCATCCATTGGGGATAAACTAGCATCAATTAAATGTATATCTTTTGTTATAGGAATTAAGTCAGGTATTTGAATACTCTTATTAGGCAATAATTGAGTACCATATTCACTGCCACTATATATTCTTATTTTATCAGTTACTGGATTAGCATATCCTGAATTTGCAACATCAGCATAATATGTTTCAGTAAATGATGAGTAGTTATTTTGATTAAGAAAATTTGTAAATGTAGCTGTCCAAGTTTGAATTGTTTGATCTGGTGCTACAGAATTAACACTAGGTGTTAAAGTGTGGTTGTAAATATATAAATCATTTCCTAATGGGAATCGAGCTGTTAAATCATTATAAGATGATGTGGTGTAATTACCTTCAATTGATTCAGGATTTAATACATGTGAGTCAAAAGTAACTTCATTTAATGTATTAGACCACAATCTAATTTCTTGAAGAGAACCACTAAATGGATAAGTACCACCTCCTAATTTTATAGAACCTTGTGTGTACCATAATGAGTTAGTAGCGGCTGTAGATGTAGTTAAACTAGCAGTTGTTACATGTCCTACTTCTCCCCAAACATTATTCTTAACATAAAAAGTATATGTTTGAGATGTACTAACATCTCCTATTCTTAAATCCGGATTTGTTCTTTGTACTAATACAGAATACCAATCAGTATCATTATCAGAATCACTATTTGAACCTGTATTATAAATAGGTATAGTAGAAGATGTTACTGATAATCCACCTAATTTAAATTGGAAATATCCAAAATTTCCTACACTGCCTGAGTATATAGAATTGGATGATCCTGTACTTCTATATAATAAATTAAATTGAATATCTGAACCACTATAAAATAAAGATTGAGTAGCAAAAGTAGTAGCTAATATATTTGATGCTGTTGGGTATGCTTTAAATCTAAATTCAATACCATTAGGTACAATATCATTATATCCTGTTCTAGCTTTACTTTGTGAAGTATAGTTCCAAGGAATACTTATACTATTTGAACCTGATGATTTTAAAGCATAAGTAAATCTATCATATTCATATTCAAATGAAGATGTTATTTTATCAGTACCGCCGTACTCAACATAACTCATTATAGTATCAGGAATACCAAATATTGTATTTAAATATTGAATAAAGCGGGTTGTGCCTTTTGATTTAAGTAATAAAGGTAAATTAGCGTATATTCTTTTATAAAATCCTTTTTGTTGATCTTGTCCTGATGTTTGATAATTAGAAGCACTAATTAATGTTTGGTATGAACCTGTGTTAGGCAGATAAGTACCATCAGAATTTACACCATACAAATATTGAAATACATCAGTTCCATCTTGGTCTGTATATACATTAATACCCATTGATTGTAGAGCAAAATACACTATATCCTTAGATATACCTTGGTCTAAAGCATTTTTAGCCTGATATAAATCAGTTATTGATTTAATATGAATCCAAATGTCATCAAACATTTGTCCAATTGAAGCAACAAATTTAAACACTAATTCATTATCACCATTTTCAGCTATATAACCAGGCATTGCATAAAGCAAATAGTTTTGGTTATTATCATCATATAATGAAGAAGAATCAAAAGCACCATTATACCAGTTTACAGCTTGAGAAGAAGTAACTGAATAATTTATATATGGTTTAGTTGAGTTTTGTTTAGGCCAAGCATATGCTCCAGATTCATAGAATAGATATTGTTCATAACCATCAAAACTTTGAATAGTTGAGTTTATTTTAGCTTGATATCCTTGAGCATCTAATAAAGCAGTTGGAGTTGTACTCACAGCTGCTGATGAAGATGCTGATGTGAATAAACCAATATTAGATAATTTATATTTAAATCCTTCTAAACGACGAGCTGCACTTGAATAATGAATCCAATCAGTATATTCAAAATTAGCGTAATCAATATTAATAGCAAAGTTTGAGGCACTTAATTGTCCAAGTAATTGTTGTAATTGAGGAGCAAAATTACCTTGAAAATTTGTTACTTGGCTAAAATTATAATATGGAGTAGGTCCTACTCTAACACTATCTAAATCTAAATCAAAGTTAGGTCCACGTAATGTTGGAAATGTTACAGGAATAGAATCTAAAGTTATATCAGCTGAAAATTGCTGAGTATTAGAGATTTTATCAACAATACTAACTAATACATTTGTATCATATTGTATAGGTAATGGATTAAGAAGTTTTATTAGAATAGAATACGGGTTGGTATTTTTATCTAAAGCAACATTAATAGCAGGTAATAATATACCTTGTCCAAAATTTATATAGAACTCTTTAAAATAAGATACTGATTGAAATTCAATTATGAAATCAAGTGTATTAGTTTCAATATCTGTATTAGATATATTGTTGGTACTTAATCTAATCTCAGTTCTATCAGCTGATATTTCTTTTATGAAGAAACTTAAATTGTAGTTTTTTACAATTTTAGGTCTTAAAACATTATATGTTAGAATATAATCTCCATAACTAATGGCTAAATCTTGTAAATCTGTAGCAGGATCAAATTCTAATTCTTGAATATTATAAGTATCTGTTGGTTGATAAATACCTGGAGTTTGATAATTCATAAACGGTATTATTGAATATAGATTATCACCTGCAGGATCTTCTATATATAACTCAACATAGTCTTCAGCAGAGCCGAAGTTTCTAGTCATATTTTTTGACGATACTAAATCAACAGAAGAACCAGTTAGGATACTGTTATTAGTTATTATTTTATTAATATTAACTGCCATATTATACTTGTGTTCCTATGTTTATTTGAGAAGTTAATAAAATTTGATTTTGCAAATTAACATTTTCTTCTCTTAATTCATTAATTTCACTTTGTAAATCTTCTAATGATATACCTAAATACTCTAAACTTCTTGTAGCTAATCCTAAATGTGAATTATCAGATCCATCTTTTGGTATTTCATAAAATAAAATATCATATTCATTAAAGAACTGATCTACCGTCATATCTGGAGTATCAGGAGTTGTTTTAGTAGGAGTTGTTAGTTGACTAAATTCAGTATTAACAATATTATTGAAGTCTTGTAAACTATAAATAGTTTTTTGTAATTTTACTTGTTCAGACATTATTCAACAGTTTGAGATATTTTAAAATAATAATCATCATCATAAATGTAAGTTCCACCATCAATGATAGACTTAATTTGTATTTTATAATAACGATCTGGTTCTAATCCATCCATATACATTCTAAAGAAACTACTAGTAGTATCATTACTTAATTTAGTTGCTACATTATCAAAATCAATTACTTTAAGATTTGTATTTAAATCTATAACTGAATAATAAGAGGATGTTGGTAATAATTTATTATATTTAGTTAATGCTGTGGTAGTATAAATTCGTTGTGGATATTTTTCTCTAGCATATACTCTAAACTTTACATATTCATTATCATAAAATATATTTTTATTATTAGCAATAGATATATTTATTTCCTCATTTGATATATATAGAGTTGAGCCGGAATTAAATGTACTATCATTCCATTTAAACTCCAAACATGGAGGATAAATAGTATTAGTATCTCTAGAGAAGAAATTAAATGTATAAATGTAATTATGATCAAATTCAAATGATCCAGTACCACTAGCTGATGCTGAGGTGTTATTCATTATTATAAAACCATTATTTGGTATAACACTAGCTGTGTACCATCCTACAAATTGACTAACATTAACATTAATATCTTTAGTTGAAAAATAATTAAATGACTGAGTTACAGAAGCTGTATACCAATTAGCTCCTCCTTCATTTATACTATAATATGATGAAGTAACTCCAGAAGGTAAACTATTTATAGTCCAAGCATTAGTTTGATTTGCACTTCTATATTTCCAGCTTGCACCATCACTTGTCTCAGGAATATTATTAAAACGGCCTGTACCCATATCTGAACTTTGGAATAATGGGTGTATTTCAATATTAAAATTGGTTGGTATTCCATCTACATGGGCATTATATAGCTTAAGTGAAGCGGTGAAATTAGCACCTGACTTAGCAACAGCTTCTGCTATGTCATCATTATCAAATTTGATTAGTACACGACTAGTAGAAGATGAGGGATAAAGATATGGAGCATTTTTAGATAAATCTAAAATTGCATCTAACCCCGCATTAAGAGTATTATAGTCTGTATAAATTGTTGTATCCTGTGAAGGAAAGATTTTGTAAACACCCATTTATATTAGTATTATTCTAGTATAAATATGAATATGTATTAAATATTTACATAAGTTATATCAGGAGATACACTATCTATAAATTTTATTTTAATAAGTTACAACACGACCATAAATATCACTGTCAGGATATCTTACTTCAAAGATCATAGGATCTAATGAAGGATAAACAACACCTTGTTTTGTAGCAGATTCTATATCATATGAATATGGAGAATAGTTTCCTCCAGCTAAATTTTCAATAGTTACTTTAAGTACAGATTGAACACCTTTAACAGAACCTATTAAATTATATATATCTGAATAAATAATTGGTTGGGAGATTTGCCATTTAGCTATGTCAAAATAGTCTTTTAAGACTGAAATACATTTAGATAATATATCTTGTGAATTATACGCTGGTAGAATTGATATGTCAAAATTAACCTTTATATTAGTATAATAAGCATCCTTGATAATAATAGCATCACTCATCATTTTTTCATATGATAAGTATGTTTTTAAGTTTTGTTTAATAACATTAGATGCTCTAGTTACTTTACCATCAATATCATTTGATAAAATATAAACAGAAATAGCTAATGGATTATTATTGGTAAAGTTTTGTTTGTCAGTATCATTTGCTACTAAATAATCTTGTGCTACATAAGCTTTACTTATATAACCAAATTTAGCAGGCATAGATAAAGTACGGATCAAGTAATCTGCTTTAGTTACATTTCTATTTTGGGTTGGAAAGTTAGCTAATGCTTGTAAACGAATTTGTTCTGTTGTTTCACCTGGTCCTCCACCTGATGATGGATCTGGATTATTAAATCTAACTGAACCTTCAACTATATTAACTATTGAAGAATTTAGATTATAAGTATCTATGTTAAGATTAAGTGTATTATTTAAATTAATATCATCAGAAGGTAAATTTGCGTTTATACCTCCACCTGTTAAATATTGAACTGTTAAAGTAGTATTTTGAGGAGCAATACCATACTCATTTGTGTACATAAAGTTAGATGGATCATAAGCCATATTCATTTTACTTATACCATCTACTAAACCTAAACCTACATTATCAGGATTAGGAATAATTACTTCATCGGGTAATGAAGTTACTCCACTACCAAATTCTAACATTAAATTATTATCATCATCAAAACGAGTAACAAAACGTCTTTGTACTCTTTTAGTTCTTAATAAGAAACGAGCTGAGTTATCATCACTATAATTAGGTTCATTTATAGGTAAATTAAGAGACTCATCAAATATTGTATCTTGAGCTAAATAAGGTACTTCATAATAGGTATTATTGTCACTATCTGTTATTTGTAAAACTTGAATGATATTAGAATCATTAATAGTAACTACAGGAAATTGTTGTGGATTACCAAAAGAAAATGTTGTTGATTTAATTTGTCCTGATATTGCTTCTACTTGTTTCTTAAGTAAATAATATTGTGGATTTGCTGTACCTGTATAATATTGATAAATAGTTATGTCTGTTGGATCAAATGAAGATGAAAATCTAAAATCAACTACATCTTGAGTTAAGAATGTAATGTTTGGATTTGATGTGGATTTAATAGATGCATTTTTATTTAATCTAACAGTATATCTAAAATCAGGATTATAATTAGGAGCACCATCAGAAGGTATTAATTGAAATACATCTAACACTACTGATGCAGCTGTTGTTACTTTAGGTCTGTAACCTAAAGCATAAGCTAATGCAATTATATTTTTTCTCTCTTGAGCATAAAGTAACAAAGTTTCTTGTAACTGAGTATCAGTATAGAAACTTAAGATGTCACCTACATAAGCTGCCATTTCTATAAACATATTACCTGGAGCAGACGGGCTGAAATCCATGTAACTGTTCTGGAAATAAGTTCTAGCATAATTAATTAAATCCTGCTTTAACGTGTTAAAGTCTTTATCGTAATATTTTATATCGGGTACGTTTGCCATTATTGGTTGATTAAATCTTTAGTTGAAACATTAATAACTAAATTATCATTCTGATTATTAATAGAATAATCTAATATTAAATTAATAAGATTTTGATCTGATAATTTATTAATTATTATGTTTTTAATTATTATGTTAGGAACATAAGCGTAAATTTCTGTTTCTAATCTAGCTGTTATATTATCAAAAGATGAATCTGGATCAAATAATGATGCTCTTAAATCTCCACCAAATGTAGGATCAAACATACGTTCACCCTTATTTGTTAGTATATAATTAATTAAGTTAGATTTAACTTGTTCTTTAGTAGTGGTGGTGGTATTAAATATATTATTACCATTATTGAATAGAATATTAATACCAATACCTCTAGGTTGTCCTACATCTTGTGGATTAAGTCTATATGTTTGTCTTTTTAACATTATATTTGTCCTTGTTCTTTCATTTTACTCATTAAACCAGTAAAGTCAGGTACTGTATCTATTTTAACAGAATTAATATCTCCTGCTGGTCTTGTATTTGCTAACATTTGATCTACACTACTAACAACAGTTGTTTCATTTATATCACCATATGCTCCGTTCATAGGACCAAAGTTAGGCGCCATTTGAGACGTTGCATCAGCTATTGAACGCCATTCACCCCCGTTTGCTGTTTCATTTAAAATGTCATTTAAAACGTTGTTATTAGTAAAAGACATTGGTTTTGATGGTTGAGCAGGTTTAATAGTTTTTATTGACTCAACCATAGAATTTTTTACAGCAGGTTTTATTGTTTCTGCTATAGTTTTTTCAGATTTAGGTGTTTCTAATATAAGACCTAATTCTTCACGCACAACTTGTTGTACTTCTTCACGCACAACTTTACGTAATAATTTTACAAATGTATCTGCTTTCATGTTTATAAATATTTTATTATCCTAGTATTTGTCTAATTTCATCAAGTAATTGATCAGCTGTTCTAATTTTACTTGGGGCTGTTTGTGCTATTTTCATCATACTAAATTTATCATAAGCAACAGCTTGTATAGCTCCTGATGGAGTTGATATTATTTTAATAGTATATTGTTTAATACCAAAATCATAATCTTCATCTATTGATTCAGTTGTTGATTCAGTTGTTGATTCATCAGCTGATGTTTCATTTAATGTTTGTAATAAGCTAGCATCTGGTGTTGGTAAATTACTTATAGTTAAATTTAATGTATCTAGTTTTATTTTAAGATTATTAATTAATTTCTTAAAGATTTGTAATATAGTGTTAATATATTTAATCATTAAAAGATATTGTTGAATTTTATCTTCTAGTGGTTTTAATACACTATCAGATAATTCTTTATCTATTGTATATTTAGCTGCTTTTTGTTTTGGTTTTATTGGTAAACTTAAATCAACAGCAGCAGAAACAGCTTGTACATTTAATTTTTTCTTTTTAAGAGATAATTGGATTTGTAATGCTGTTAAAGCAATTCTAAGTATTTTTAAAAGTGTAATTAAAGTATCAATAATAGTTTTTAATGTTTTAACTATTGTTTTTAATGTTTTAACTTTACGATTAAAATTAGTTATATATATTTGATAGTTAGCATTATCTTTAGGTATGAATATAATAGATCCATTCACTATTTCCACACGTCCTTTATCTTTTAATCGTTTTTTAGTATCATTTATTAATCTATTAATAACAGCGTTCACTGATTTTTCAGTATTAATAAATTTACTTAATAAAGGTGAAACTAAACCTGTTAATTTAGATATAGATTGTGATGAATTTAAACCATCTTGGTTTAATAGGAAATCATTTGGATTACTAATATTTTTTAAAGGATTTTTTGTGTCAAATGATCCTTTAATTTTATTAATTTGATCTTTTGTATTAGCAAGTTTATCTTTAATTTCCCCAGTAATGTTAGTAATACTCCCAGTAGGATTAACTAATGAGGTATTAGGTATATTACTAGTAAGTGACCCAAAAGATGATAAATTTAAGTTGCTAGGTATTTGATTAGACATTATATTGTAAAGGATTTTTCTGATTTAAAATTTTTCAAGTTTATCTTAACTTGTTGTAATCTACCTTTTAACATTGATGTGGCTGGTGTTAATAAAACCGCCATAACAGGACCAGGAACAATAGCTGCTGCTTGAACCATATCACTATAAATAGATATAGCTTCCATTAATTGAGTTAATACTTGATCTAATTGTTCTCCTTTAACTACAGGTTCAGGAACACCATTTCTGTCTAAACCAAATTGCATTCTAGGAGCATTTACTAAAAACATATTTTGTTCATTATCACTATCTTCATTTCCAACATCTATAGTTACTTTATCACCTGCTGATAAATTAATATATTGACGGGATGAAATAAAAGTACTATCAGAACGAGCGTTAAATACTAAACGTCCTGATGATAATTGTATTTGTTCTCCTTTATATGCTTGTATACTCATTTTTATTGTATATAAAATATGTCATAATTTTTACCATTTTTTGATGGGTTGTCATTTCCTAATAAAACATTTGATCCTATAATATTATCTTTATATGCTATTACTATTCTTGCGGGATTATGAATAATTATATTTCCATCTATAGTTATACCAATAGCTACAACATAGTGGCCTCCCGATGGTTTACTACATCCTTGCATTCTTATTACTATAGGTTTTTTAAATCTTCTTATATCATCTTTATATTTTTGAAAAATATTAGTACGAGATAATTTTGTATCGTAATCTGTAATTCGTTTTAAGCTAGGAAAATTATTTTGTAATGTACTTAAAATTAAACGATCACCTGAATCAATATAAGGTGGTTTTCTTTTGTTATTACTACCATAAAACATATCTTGAGTTATATTTACTCCACAAGCTGGAGCCATCATACTAATACTAGTTACTAGGCATCCCCAATCATTTAGTTGGGCTATATATGGTGTTTTATCTCCATAATATACTTCACACTGATCCTCTGCTATTCTTTCACCATCCATTTTATATGATGATGGTGTAGATAGTGGTGTAGTAACTTTATTTTTTTTATATTTTATATCATTATTAGCTATTTTAGTTTTAAAATAAATAGCATAAGTAGTAGGATCTTCATATTTTATAGTAAGTACACTTATGTCAGTTACTTCAACAATATCAAATAATTTAAATCCTTCTTCATCTGGTAAATTATCATCCAATGAAAATTCTTGAATACCTTCTTCAGGTGTTACTATTGATAATGATGGAGAAGGAGTAGGGGTTGGAGATGGTTTAAGTTCTGTTGATGGTAGAGCAGAAACTACAATTGATGATGCTGGTGTAATTATATTCTGATCTTTATTTTGGTCTGTTGTATTATTTATATTTAATGATTGTTGATTTGGATTTCCTAAATTAATACTAGAACCTCCTTGTCTGTACATACCAATAAATGAAGCAGCATTGTTAGGATCATTTGTTGCTATCTGCCCATCAGGAGATTGTATCTTTCCATCTCTTAAAGCATTTAAATATTCCTCATTATTACCTGTAAAAAGATAAGTGTTACCATCTTTAGATATGTTTACACCATTAGAACTCTCTCCTGTGATTTGATAATCACCTGATGTTGATTGTCTTTTATATTGTTTTTGATTAGACATATTAAGCTACTCCTACAATTTAAGATATTTTTTGTCCATCTTGGACATTTTGTTTATTTCCTTTTTATAATATATTAAAATTATTTATCATATACTTTGTTTATTAAGCAGTCTTTCCAAATACAGTTTTACCTATTGTAATTCCTCCTTTTGCAAGAAGTGTATCTAAGAAACCTACATTTGTACCTGCTTTATAAGCTTTTCTATTAGCAGCTGTAAAATATATAAAGTCCTTTGGAACTTGTAAAAGTATGTTTGTCGCTGCTCCATAAATATTATTTGTATTTTCTGAGTTAGGTCCAGTAGTGTAGTTTTTGCTAGGTTGGCGACCGTTTTTGCTTGTTCCTGTTACTGCTTGAAATTGTGATTTAGCTGTAAGTACACTTGTGACTGTAGCACCCCATTTACGTGATCTAACTCTATTTAGCATTACAGCCATTATATATCCTCTTTCTGTTTGATTAGGTGATGATTCTGCATATGTTGCTCTAACTAATTGATTCCATTCTTCATCTGTCATTATTCTTCCTAGATATGTTTCTGCTGCTGTTTTGGCTGGACCACTTTCTGCTTTGAAGTTGGTTTGATTATATTTAACATTTGGTCCTCCAAATCCTAATTCATTTTTTTTATAAGAATTTTCTGTTGGTTTAGTATTATCACCATCTCCTGTTGTATTAGCATTAACAGTACCTTGAAAATTAACTGGATCTAGATAATATGTTGTTATATCATATTGGTTTACTGCTTCAGTAGATATAAAACGAGCTGGACCAATTACTAAAGGTACAATGTTATCTTCACTAGGTACTTGTTGATTGTTACCAAAAAATGGATATGCTATACCTTTCTTTTCTCCACCATCACCTACCCTATCTTCCATAGGAGTATAAACAATAGATTTATCCTCTTTATTAATATTAAGAACACGTCCATATGAAAAGGAATTTTGATTTTTGCTATAATATGATGTTCCACCTGCTGTACCTGATGAATTTGAACGTTTACCTGAACCTCCACCTGTTTTTATAGTTGTACCTGTTCCCATTATTTATTTTCTATTTGTTTAGTTCCAACAGCATTTATTTCTTGAAATAATAATTCTTTGTCCCTATCACTTAATATACCACCATCACTACCCTCACTATTGTTAGCCATAGCACGTTGAACAATACCTGCCATTTTAATTAGAGCATCATCGTTTTTAATTGCTAACTCCATATATTCCTTTAATAAAGGAACAAGCATCATTGCATCACCTGGCTCCTGTATCATAGGTTTTAGTTGATCAATTAATACTTTAATTTCTTTTTCCTTACGTGTTGAGTTTTTGTATATATCCTCTAACAAGTTAGCAAATGTTTTGTCCTTAAATAAAACTTGATTAAAATCCATATTGTTGTTTAATATAAATATGGAAGGTGGGAAGAGTTAGATTGACATTGTTATATGTCCATGTTCATAATATTCGTTATATTTTCTAACATATATTAGTTTTAGACGTTTAATAATTTTAGTTATTTGTGGGGTGGACGCGTCTGTTATTTCTTTAATATAGATGTATAATGCTTTTTTGTTAAATATATCTAAATTTTCACTTTTTCTAAATAACTCCAATATAGCGTCTGCTATCTGAGCATCTTTATGTTTTGGAAATAAATGAAATAAATGGAAATCAACATATTTAGTTAACTGTTTTAAAAATGAAGGTACTTCATAAACATTATTTTCATTTTTTTCACTAAGATTAACTAAGTTAACTAATATTGTTTTATCCTCATCAATTGCTTCAACTGTTGCTCTATCTTTTAGTTTCTTATAATTAGCATTATTGTATAATATTAAATAACGCTTAGCAATTGTACCAAAATAACTAAATGCCTTTCCTTTTTCTGATTTATATAAATGTAATTTTTCTAATAAAAATGCAACTACTTCATGTTGCAATTCAGGGATTGTATCCACTTCTGTATAGTAAAACTTAAAAGTATGAATGATATTTTCAGCCAACTTATGGAACGCATAATTAATCCTTTCATTAAATATTTCATTTCGTTTTTTAGTGTCTTTAGTCTTTAAATACTCAACAATAGCATCTTCAGTATCTTGGGTAAAGTAGATATTCGCTTTTTTTGGTTTACGTTTACGAACAGTACCTTTTTTAGTAAGTAATACTTCTTCTTCAGCCATATTAATTTTTAAGATAGTGGTTTAATGAATCTTGTATGTTTTTCAAATTACGAAAGAAAAAACCTATTTGATCATCAGACTTAAAAGCCTCAGTCAAATCAACTGCTTCGAGTTGTTTATTTGATTCATCTACAATAGCTGTTATACTATCAATAATAATTTGTTGTTTAGTAGCAATTTGTTCTAATTTAGCTACTTTTTGATTTAAGTTGTAAATAATAAATCCTACAACAGTAGCAATCCATAGTACAATTGAAATAATTCCTAGTATCATATTATATATTTTTCATTAGTTCTGCTAAAGCTGGGTTATTCATTTTTTTCATAGCTTTTGCTTTAACATTACTATTATTTTTATTAAAATTAGTTTCTTTATATGTTTTTTCAACACGTGGTCCTAATAATTTAGGCAACCATTCAACTTCAAACTCAATACGAGCTGCTAACAAATCAGCCTGATGTAAGACATATATAAGTGAAGTACGGGGTTTCGTTTCAGGTGTGAAACCCATTAAATAAGCTTTATTTGATTCATCATATAGTCCATCATGTGTTTTTATAGCGATCATTTCATTCTTAGTAGGTGCAATATCATTACTTATTAATAAAAATAATCCACGATCAGGAACAGTCATATACTCTAAACGATCATTAAACATATAAGTTTCATTTAACTTATCTCGTCTCCATTGGTCTGTCTGTTCAATGTATGACGCGTTTTGTTCATCTCCAAATTTACCTAGATCATGATTGATAGCTGAGAATACAAGTTCCTCAGTTGTATAAGTATCTATCATTCCCATTTCTCTCCAAACAGCATCTATCTTAAGAGATGCTTCAACTACTCTATTTACATGGTCAACATAACCACCTGGAAAGCAATTATGATATTGTGACTTATGAGACGCGGGCATCATAATAAAACGTTCATCATATTTGTTATAAAAATCTAACAATTTAATACCTCGTTCTCCTGAGATATATTGCTGGATAGTATTAGTAAACTTAGTCCAATTAGCTTGAATTTGTTCTGGTGTTAGCATAACTTTTATTTAGGTGTGGATTAATCTTGTTCTGAGTTTATTAATGTTTTAAGTTCTTCAACTTTATCTTTCATAGTTGATAGCATTTCTTTAGCTACACTAATGTTAAAATTAGGATCACTAAATTTAGCCCCAAATCCAATTAGCATATTTTCAAGTTGATCTAGTTTGTGTTGTACTGGTTGTTTGTATCTCATTTTATATATGATTTTATGATACCTACTAAATGTGGTATCGTGTCAAATGTACGTAATGTATCTGTTATATCCAAACTTGTTTCTGAAATTATAGTAATAATAGTAGATCCTAAGTCAATGAAAACAATTGGGTATGTATCTGTTTTAAATTTTTGTTCTACACTATCAGCAAAATCAGAGAATTGATTAGCGTCAATATTAATATAGGTTATTCCACAACTGTCTAATTCATCTTTCAACCATATACAATAATCACAATCACCTAATGTCACTATCCTAACTCCTACTTCTCCATTCATTCCATCCTTGCTCATAAGTAACTTATTAATTTATTAATGTTATATAAAAAATATGGGAAAAATCCTGGGAGGCCAAACTTACTTATTGAGATCAACCAAATATTTCCAACGGCCTTTACCCGGGATTTAACGGGGTAAATATTGTTTATATAAATATATATGAGGATCAAATTTTAGTGGTTTAAAGTGGTGATATGGTATATTTAGCGCCCAATTCACTGACAATACTAATGGCATCTTTTGAATGCATATAAAACATTTCACGATTACCTGATACACGAACTGCATCTAAATGTTCATGAATTTCTTGTTCAAGTTTATAAGAGCTAAAACATTTAAATGAATAAACTGGTATCCATGGAGTAGGTACACCTGTTGCTCCTGAAATTTCTTTTGCTCGTTCTTCTACTTCACGTACTGTCATTCCTATTTTAACCATGTCTGGCATTGATTTGTTTACTAAAACATAAACATACTCGGTAGGAACTAAATTACCACTTTGATCAAAAGGTGAGTCTTGATAATAATTCACATACTCCCAACCCGGCATAGCTGGGTCAGGAGTTAATGTGAACGCTGTGGCTTTACGACAAACTACATCTGGTGATAGCTCATTCATGTCTAACGGCTTATAAAAATGAGCGTCTTCTATTGTTATTTTCTTAAGTGGTTTCATACTATTTGAATTATATTTTCTCTTAGCATTCTATCAATTTTCTCTCTAACAACATTAGGATGTGTGTTAAGATATGTTTGTTGATATTCCATAGGACCTACAATCCTACACCATTCATTTAAGTCATTAAATATATTTTCTTCATACGCTCCTTCAACATACATTCCCGCGTCTGTAATTAGTCTTTCTAATTCAGACATTTTATCCCAATAATCATATTCTGGTGACTTTTCATCTCCATATATATTATTAAGACGGTTTAATTCTAATTCTGTTGTTTTTGTTAGTTGTAATTTCATAATTATTTAGTTATATATTTTACTAATTCTTTGTTCAACATCATTAATTTAAATTTACCTGGATTGCTATTGTATATTGATTTAACCATATTATAACTTACATCTGTAGCAAATATTTTCTCAGTAACAATTTTACTTATACGTTCTATAAGTGATTTTTCAACCGCACTATCTTTAGCATAAAACTCTAAATAGTTAGCAATCCTTGTACCTAATGTAGCAGCAATATCTGCTCTATAATCTTTATCTTTACCAACTAAACTTTTAAGTGTATTCATCACATATTGTTCATCTTGTGTCATGATGTTTTCTGGTGAAATCATCTTATCCAATTTATTATTAATGAACATTGTAAATAAAGTACTAAACTCAGAACCAACTGAACCTTCTCCAATCATTTGAATTAATGGTAATGACTCCTCAAATGATTTAAGTGAACTAATACTATTAAAGAACATACTAACACTTCTACTGTTAACTTCTTTAGTTATTAGTTCCGGATGTAATAACATAAAGTTAATACAACGACTATCTAGTTTAGACTGTTCAGCCCACTTACCCCAACATTTAAGATCAAATTTTAAATTAGCACTAATAAATCTTGTTTTTTGAGCGTTATCAATACTATTAACTAAATAATCTCCATTATCAGGATTGGCAGTTAATATAATATGCCAATCTTTAGGCAACTTCCAACTTATATATTGTTGTCTATCAATTAACTCCATTACAGCTTGAATGAATCTCATATCAGCTCTATTCCAATCATCTAATAACAAAACACCACCTTTTGTTTTTCCACTAATCCATTCTGGTGGACAATAACTCATACGATTTAGACCAGTTGATTCAAAACCTTTCTTTCTATAATCTTCAACACTATTCTCATCTACCCATTCAGTTTTTTTACCTTCATTCATTTGGAATTGTCTAATTGGAAAACCAACCAAGTCACCTATTTCTTCAATCTGTGCTAAGTTCAATTTAACAAAATTTAATCCTAACTCATCTGCTAACTGAACAATAGCTGATGTTTTACCAATACCTGAATCACCAATTACTTCTGTACTAACCATTGGCTTATTATTTTCTTGTAAGTAACGGTTATTGTCAATAATGTGTTTTAAAAAATCCTTTAATTCATTAACATTTAATGAAACGGATGCGTTCTGTTTGTTTGTCGTTTTTTTAGCCATAACTTATTTTTTTATTTGTTTTTTTATTATAATTAAATATAATTCATTTATCAAGGTCATTATTTAATTTGAACTTTAGCTCCTGGTAATGAATCATTAACACTTCTTCCTGAACAATGAACCCATAAAACTGGTTTACATGGTTTAATACTTGTTTCACATTCACCATCAGTTAAGTAAATTAAGTTTTGATATTTATCTCTATTGTCTTGTAAATATTCAAGTACTGGATCATAACTTGTTCCACCTCTACCTGTTACTTCTTGAGCTTCTTGTATTTTACCTTTATATTCATAAACACGACCAATTGAAGCATCACATTCAATTACAGTTACTTGAGTTCCTGTTTTATGTATATGATATATTTCACTTAAAAACTCCTTTAAATCATCTTTACTAACTGAACCTGATGTATCAATAGCAACTAATGTATTTTTCTTTTGTTTGATTTTAAGAGCTGGATTACCATAAAAACGTTTATTTGGTTTACGTCTTGTTTTCTTAGTATAGATTTTAGAAGCCATACCATTAAAACGTCTTAAATAAGCTCTCCAATCAAGTACTGGTTCTTCACTAACATATAAACTATCAATCAATTCTTTTAATTCACCTGGTATATGTCCTCTTTGTTTTTGTACTTGTTCAGCAACATCTTTAAGTTGATGTTCAATTTGTTTTTCCATTAACTTCTTTTCAGCATCATCCATACCCTCAAATTGTTTCCAAAACTCATGAGATGCTTTAACTTGTACTTTAGTACCATCACCTAATGTTATTTCTCTTGCCTCACCATCTCCATTTGCTGCTTTCATAGCATCTACAAACTTACAAACATCACCATTTGGATTATTTTTACATTCTTGTAAAAGTAATTCATAATACTTTCTAGTACCTGCTTTTAAAGGCATATTCAATTCTTTAAATGGAGATTTAGTTATTTCTAAACCATCCCAAGTTTCATCTTTGTATTCATCTTGAATATATTGATTTATTTCAATATCAGCAGCTATATTCAACAATTCTTTTTCTGTAAACTCATCAAACATTTGTAAGTGTTTAAATGCAATATGTAATAACTCATGTTTTAAAACTGCTACTTTACAATTGTCAGATATTGTTTCCCAAAATTTAGGACTAATAACTAACTTAGTATTAATACCATCTTTAGCAACACATGCAGTTGAGACATTATCACTAATTTCTTTATTAAGACTAATTAGAAACAATCCATAAAATGGTTCTTTGAACATTAATGTTTTAGCGTGTTTGGCTATATCACCATGCATATCATTTATCATATTTTCTTATTTATATAAATTTAATTATTGGGCCTCGGTCGTAAAAACAATATCTACTAATGACTCAGCAGCTGAATTACTTAATTTAAATTCACGGTTAATATTATCTAATAAAAACTGTTTTACAATTCCGCCTTCTTTTCCATCTTTAAAATTCATTCTCAATCCAGTACCAAACGTCTTCCAATCCTTATCCCAATGTATGCCTTTTGTTTTAAGCATTTTTAATAGACTTTTTAAGTTGGTATTAGACGATGTATAATAACTTGGTCTGAATCCTGTTGTATGTATTAGTTCATTTAGTAAAAATGATATTGATAATAATGTTGGTTGGTCAATTACTAGATTAGACATCATTTCAAAACCCAACTTAACATTTGATTTATCAGAACTAAATAACATATCACGAAGTGTTTGTAAATAATCATCATCCAATTCAATTCCTTCTTTATTCAACTCAACAAATAACTCTTCATCAAACACAAATTTCATCTTTCCACTTTGTATAAGTGTTTCATTATTAATAATAATGTTTAACAACTCTAACAATTTATTTTCACGATAAAGATCAATTGATATTCCTTTTACTTTATAAGTATTATTATTATACTCAGTAATTATTTTTGGATATTTTGTAAATTCTTTTAATATATTATTTCTAACAAAACCAACTTTACTTTTATCAATTGCATTATTATATATATTAATAACATTATTATGTAATGTAGTTTTAAATTTTTTTACAATAATATCTATGAAATTTTCTTTAATAAAATTAATTTCATCATGTTTTAGTTTACTAATTAACTCATTAAAATATCCTTTATTAATTATAACCACACTAGCCATTCCAACTCTAGATGTTTTTTTCAAGTTGTTATCCTTAATAAACTCTTTAAGTTTAAAACGTGGTATTTCACTTGCTTTAGAAGCATAGATAATATCTCCTTTTTTAGGTATTACTGTGAGTTGTGATTTAATTAACTTAATCAAAGTAAAGATTCTATCAGCATCTCCCTCTTCAATAAAGTACTTATCCCAACTCCACCAATTTTGAAGATGCCATTCTGGAATACTTTTATTATAGGCAATATTAACAGGCAATACCTTATTCATTTTTATACTCATAATTAGTCTTTTTTAGTTGTTGTTTTATTAAATAAAATACTTGCTAAGAAATTTAATCCAACTGCTTGCCAAAATCCAATTGTAGGTAATCCAAATATTATTGGCATTAACCAATTCCAAAGAATCATAAGTGGTGCTCCTAAAAGTAGAGCGACTATACCTAAAACTCCAATTATTGATAAAATTTCTTTTATTTTTACAATGTTTATCATATTATTTATTTTTATTTTATATTCAAATTTAATTAATTAATTGAGGTTAAAATTATTCTCCATCTTCTTCTTCATTTATAACTTCACCATAGTATATATGATCACTTTGTAACTCATAACCAAACTTCATATCAACATTACCATTTCTATTCTTCATAAAGTTCATATATGTTCCACCACCATCACGATCACTTCTTCTTCTCATCTCCATCATTGCATCTGTCATATGTTTTAATTTATTTGAACCTACAAACTCACCAGATTTAGTAACTTGTTGAATTAATAAATGTGATGTAAATTTCTCTTGTTTATTTTCACCTTTATTATTCTTAACACACAAATCAACTAACCATGATTCAGCTTGTTTTCTATCCCATTTATTATCATCTCTAACCCCTTCTATTATTTCAGCAATTGAATCTATTAATACTAAATCCCAACCCATATTCATAACTTGTTCAATAACATCTTTTGTATTATGTTCTAAATAATCAGACATAAACAATGTTTGTATTTGTCCAAATTGTGGAAAACGTTGTGTATATTTAAACATTTGTTTTTTACCCATTTCACCTGAAATAAACAAACATTTTCTTCCACGATTTTGAACCCCTGATAAAACATCTAATAGTACAGTTGTTTTACCTACTCCTGGATCACCTATACACATAATATTAGTAGCACATGGAACACCACCTTCATGTGATATTAAATCATCAATTGACATACCACTTTTCATAGTTTCCATCATTCTTGGATCAATATCTAAATTATTCAATTTTATGATATCTAAATCAATTAATGTTGGAACTGATACTTGATATTCAGCTACTTGTTTTTTACTTGGTCTACCACGTTTTTTCATACTTATATTCATATTTTTTGATTTTTTATTTATATTTAAATTTATTGAAACAGTCGCGGTCAATCAATTTTATTATTCATATTCCGCTTTTCTTCCGTTTCTTATTATATAATAAATTTAACATAATAGTCACGGTCATTCAATTATTTTATTATTCTTTTAATTATTAATCCAATAATTTCAATGATATCTTTAATAATTTCAAATACATTAACTACAATCACCAATAATATTAATAACCAAATAATCATCTTTTTCCGTTTTTCTTATATAATAAAGATAGAGAAGGAGCCCGGGTCAATCGCCCTGACTCCTGTGGAGTATTACAAAAATTTATACTATGCTACTTTATACTGATAGTTAGAATAATCATACTGTCTAACAATATCTTTAGCTCGTAGTAAAGAAGTTAGTTCTATATATGATTGTGACACATTTAATTCTTTCATCCACAACTGAAAATTACTGTCACCTAAAGTTTGTTGTCTTTCTTCTTCAATTTCTTCTAAACGTTCAATTGAAACGTTATTCATAAATGATAATTGATCCATCTTTATTTAGTTTTAATCTTGATCTATGATATTTAGGTTTTTTACCTTTATATTTTACTACTATTATTTTTGGTTCGTCTTTTTTCTTAGAAGTCATTTAATTCATTAATGGTTTTACTTAAAATATTTCTGTTTGTAGGTATTTTCATAATAAATTATTTACGATGAGTATAACCTATTTTAATTTCTTGTTTTGGTAATGCTGCAATTCTTTCTTTCTCAATACGTGATTTTTCATTTTTACGTTCCCAATACTTCATTTGTTCAGCTAATGGTAACATTGTTGGATCAAAATCTGGATGAAATTCATTCATCTCTTGTTTATTACGTTTAGTTACTTTTTCAAACTTATTTAGCATTCTTTCTTGATCGGAATTTTTGTCGTAGTTAAAGCCCATAGTTATTTTATTTTTATTATTATTTTAAAAATTATTGCAATTACTCCTAGTGTTATTACTGAAACACTAAACCATACTGTTAAGAAATATAATATGTCTTCGATTTTTCTTTTCATATATTATCTATTATCAATTACCCAATTAAATAAATCTTCAGCTTCTTGATCAATTACAACTTGATGTTTACGGAACTCATCATAATTATAATTTCCATCTGGCCAGCATTCATCTCTATTCCATCCCTCAGGAAATAATGGTCTTAAATCGTTATCACTTAATTTCGGATTAATCAACTTAATAATATCATCAAACTGATGTATTGGTAAATCAATTAATGTTTGTAAATTTTCTTTTGTATTATTCATATTTTTATTTATATAATAAATTTAGTGAGTGAATTAAGGTCATCCTATTTATTCATAACAAACGCCTTATCATCCCACGTTTTAGCTTTACACAATGTGTAATTGGTCTGGTTATATAAATTTGTGTTTGACCAATCCTGATTAATATCACCCACTTTCATATCCATAAACATTTGTTTATCCATCAATATTATTTTATTTGTCTTACGAGCAAATACTGTTAACCAATAATCAGTACCTTCAGCTTTAAATTCAATTGTTTGTAATGCGCCTTTTTTAAAACCCCTAAACACATCCATCGCTGAATTCCATTGTTTCTTACCCCACTTATTCTTTAATCCTAAATCATCTACAACAATAATAAATCCAGCTCTTACTTTAACAATCGCTCTATATTCACCTTCACGATCATTAATAAATTCAGTTTCGTTAATGTTGCTTGTGTTAATAATTTGTACTTTTTTCATATCTTTCGCTTTTTTATTATAATTAAAGATAGCTAAAGAGCCGCGGTCAGACGCAGAAAATTGAATGTATATACCAATATATTATAAAAAAGGCTACTCCAACCGGAATAACCATATTTTAGGGTGATTTATATTAATTCTTTCTCAATTTCTTTTACATTTTCTTCAAGTATTTCTTGTTTAGGTTCTTCATATGCCGCTGGAGATGGCAGTCCACTATAATGACAAAATTCTATTTCTTCTATTATTTCTTGTTTCATTTTGTTAATTTTTTAATTAAATAATACCATAGCCAAATCAATTTTGACCTTAAAAACTCATATATTATTAATACTAATATATATTTCATAGCTTTTCTATTTCCATTTTAACTTCTTGCCAAAATGGTTTCATTACTGTATAACAGTTATTTAATATTTCATCTACTGCTATTAATGCACAATGTTTACCATTTTGTTTCTCAATGCCTGGACTGAATCTACCATCATCATAATCTCCATTAGCATATTCTCTAAATTTATTAACAAGCTCTTCTGCTTTTTCTTTAGGAGTCAATGTATTCTCTTCGTCAGTATGTTCATATGCTCCATCTGGACCAATTTGAAAGTCATCTGAGACGTATGGTTTGTTCATTATAAATGTTCTTTTAAATAAGCAATAAGTATTTCTT